>Ga0154020_10001453_pt1 | contig 29261 bp, 28 predicted proteins | sample Klosneuvirus_201_FD_109709 | JGI IMG/M metagenome (GOLD analysis project Ga0154020, IMG submission 109709) | Active sludge microbial communities from wastewater, Klosterneuburg, Austria - Klosneuvirus_20160825_MG | ecosystem: Engineered > WWTP > Aerobic digester > Activated sludge | place...
ACCGCGGTGACCACGCTGCCCGCCAGCTCCAGGGCCAGCGTGATGGCCAGGCAGCCGGTCCCGGTCCCCACGTCCAACACGCGCAGCGGCGCGGGGCGGCCCTTGGCCCAGGTGAGAACATCGTCCACCACCGTTTCGGTGTCCGGGCGCGGGGCCAGGGTGTCTTTGGTGACGTGGAACGGCCGCCCCCAGAACTCCCGCTGGCCCAGGATGTGGCTCACCGGCTCACGCGCGGCGCGGCGTTTCACCAGCGCCTTGTACGTCGCCAGTTCGGCGGGGAGCAGCGGCTTGTCCAGGTCCAGGTACAGCTGCATGCGGGTGACGTGGAGCGCGTGGGCCAAAAGCACCTCACTGTCCAGGCGCGGGTTGTCCACGCCGCGGCGGGTGAACTCTTCCCTGGTCCACGCCAACACGCGGCGCACCGTCCACCCGGCGTCCTTGCTGGGCGCGGGTGGCAATGACGACGCGGGCATTGGCTTTTCAACCATGGGGGCGCGGTGCGTAGAACGGGACGGGTGAACACTCAACCTCCCCCGTGCTAACCCCCCTTCCATGAATCTTCACCGGTGGTGGTTGGGGTTGGGCTTGTTGGCGTTGTGTGGCTGCAAGGCAGCGGCGGATCCCAACGCGCTGGTCCAGCCGTTTGTGGACGCGTTTGACCGTGCAGAGCTGGGTGCGGATTGGAAGAACACCGGTGGCACGTGGCTGGCGCAGGACAACGCACTGCACGGGCACCACGGCTACAACCACCCGCTGTGGCTCAACAAGACGTTGCCCCGCAACGTGCGCATTGAGTTTGACATCTGGACGCCGGACCCGGACGGGGACCTCAAGGTGGAGGTCTTTGGTGACGGCAAGACGTTTGACCCGGACCGCGGCAGCTACACGGCCACCTCCTACGTGTTCATCTTTGGCGGCTGGAAGAACACGCAATCCAAGATTGCGCGCAAGGATGAACACCGCAAGGAGGACCCGGCCCGCACCGACGTGCGCGTGGTCCCCAACCAGAAGTACCACTGGGTCATTGAGCGCAAGGACGGTGCCACGGTGGAGTGGTCCCTGGATGGCAAACCGTTTCTCAAGCTGACGGATGATGACCCGCTGTTTGGCCCCGGCCATGACCACTTTGCAGTGGGCAACTGGGAGACCCCGGTCTTCCTGGACAACCTGAACATCACGCCGCTGTGATGTTTCAGGGCGCGCGGTAGTCGAGTTTTTTCAGCACCCAGATGGGCGTGCTCACCCACGGGATGGGTGCGGCTTTCTCAACCTGTTGGATGCCGTCACGCAGCACATCCCGCACCGGCAGCAGCTGGCCCGGGGACAACCGGTAGACCAGTTCACCCAGCAGGTCTGCGCGCAAACGGTTGGAGTTGGCGGGCTTCTCCTCCAGTGCCACCAGCAACGTGATGAACGCCGGGTCCACGGGAGCCTGCGTGGTCCACAACGTCTTGATGGCGGCACGCTGCGGGTGCGCTGCAAAAAGCGGCGCGTGGTCCAGCCCCTGGGCTTCCAGCATGGCCACGGTGTTCCACGGAAAGGCCTGACCACCACCGCCGTAGTGCGCCAGATCCTCGACGGTGGGGCAAGTTCGCGCGCGGCAAAACTGCCGGACCTGCGGGCCCAGAAACGGAAGCGCGTCTTGAAAGTCCGCCGTCAGCTTGAAGAGGATGGTGTCTCCAAAGCGGTAGGTGGGATTGTCCTTGTAATTGAGGTTGAGGGAGAACTCCGGCGCGGGGTCCACCAGGAAGTCGTCTTCACCGCCCATGGGATTGGAGAAGGCGCGCTCCAGGGTGATGGCCTGGAGTTCCTCGCCAACGTGGGTCACCTTGGTGCTGGAGGGCGCAAGCCACGCCTGGAAGTTGGAGCGGTAGGGGTGTTTTCCCGTCAAGAACGCGGAGAACAGGGCCTCATACGCCGGCCAGGCGTCCTTGAGGGTCTTGGTGGCCTGCACAAACAACTGGGGGCCTGGTTTGTGGTTGGGGTCCGGCTCGCGGTCCTTCAGGGACGGGCGCTCCACCACATTGACCCGCACACGGAAGCCCGCGCCATTGGCAAACACGCCGCGTGCATCCTGCTGCACCACCGGCACCGACGTCACCACCGCAACAACCGCACAGACCGCCCCCAGACTCCACATGCGGCGGCAGCATACGCGTGACCCCACGTGCGGTCACGGTGCGTTGTGGGTACGCTGTGCACCATGTGCAACCGCATCACGCTCACCATCCCGGACGCCGCCATGCTGCAGTCCATGCTGGGCCTGGATGCGCAACCCGAGGCTTCCGCACTGCACGTCCCGCGCTTCAACATCTGCCCCACACAGGAGCATTGGATCATCACGCCGCAACTCCCGTTGCGGCTGGTGCGCGCGCCTTGGGGGCTGGGGCCACAGCGGCAACTCAACCAGCGGGTGGAAACGCTGGCCAAACGTGGCCTGGTGTCCGGGACGGTGCCTTGCGCCATCCCCGCCGACGGGTTTCTGGAATGGGAAGGGCCAAAACAAGACCGGCGCCCGGTGTATTTTCAGCAGCAGGACCACGGTTTGTTTTTGTTGGCCGGGGTCTTTGATGGCCACGGCTTCACGGTGTTGACCAAACCGCCGGATGACGTGGTGGCTCCAGTCCATGACCGCATGCCGGTGATCATGCCTGCGCAGGGTTGGCGGCGCTGGTTGAGCGCACCACAAGGCAAAGCCGCGTTGCCCCTGTTGGATGTGCCACCGCCCGGCGCGCCAAGCGTGCTCACTGCGCGGCGCGTGTCCAAACGCATCAACAGCACCGCGTTTGATGACCCAGCCTGCCTTGGCCCCGCCGAGCCACCCGAACAGCCCCGGCAACTCAAGCTGTTCTGAGTCACCCTGCCGCGTCGGGCGATGCGTCATCCTGCCCCGCGTCCGACGGGACCGCTGCGTCACTTGCGCCACCGTCATCCACAGCGCCATCCGTTTGGCCGCCATCTGTTGCGCCCCCGCCATCCATTCCCGCGTCCAGCACGGCTCCACCGCACACGCCCTGCAGGCACGCCACCGCGGTCTCGCACACATCGGTGTCATTGACGTCACACACAGCACCCAGGCCGCCCACGCACCAGAAGCCGCCCAGGTCCGTCTGCGCGGCGCAGGTGCGGCCGCGCTCCGCACAATCCGTGGTGCGCACGGTGGTGCCTTCGCAATAGGACAGGACGGTTCCGTTGCACTCCCCGTCTTCGGTCACCGGGCCACAGCGTCCAGCGCCATCCCACAGGTCTGGCCGGTCCATCCCCACCGCGGCATCCAGCGCTGGCGCCGCATCCCGGGCCACAGCGGCGTCCAGGCCACCGCTGCTGGAGTTTCCCGCATCTGTCCCTGACGGCTTGGGACACGCCGTCAACAACAATCCACACACCACCACCAAGCCGCGCACCATGGTCTCATCCCTCGCACCAGCATGGTTGCCTACCCCATCTGGTCCCGCAACTTGCGGAACATGTCCGCCGCGTTCTGCCGCTGCTGTTCCGGCGTCAGGGCCGCATCAGACTGATCTTCAACTTCCACGTCACCCTCGGGCAGCTCGGCCAGAAAGCGGCTGGGCACCCGTGGGGTGACTTTCCCGTACTTCCGCCGGGCGACCGCGCGCGTGATGAACAACAGTTCCCGCGCGCGGGTGATGCCCACGTACGCCAGGCGGCGTTCCTCCTCCACGCCCGCAATGTCCGCGCGCACACCACCCGTCCCCGCGGCCTCGCGTGGAACCTCTTCACCGTCAGCGGGTGGCGCCTCCGACGCCGCCGGAACCCGCGCTGCATCTTCCAGCGCGCGGCGGTGGGGCATCACCCCGTCTTCCCAGCCCGGCAAGAACACCACCGGGAACTCCAGGCCCTTGGCGGCATGCAGGGTCATCAACCGTACGCCGGGACGTTCATCCACGCCGTCATCCCGGCGGTCTCCGTCTTCACGGTCCAGGGCCAGGCGGTCCATCAGCTGGTCCAGTGCATTGCCTTCATCCAACGCAACCCGCGCCACGGTCTCACTGGCCACCTCGGCGCTTTCCTGCAGGCGCGTGGCCAGGCGCATCAACGCGTTGAGGACAATCTCCACCGTCTGACGCCGGCGCGCGGCCCGGGCCAAGTCCCCGTCCTCTTCCAGGTGCGCCATGTAGCCCAGCTCTTCCAACATCTGCTGGAGGCGTTCGGTGGGATCATCCGTCAGTGCGGCGGACTGTTGCTGGTCCCGGTAGCGCATGAGCTTCTGGCCCACGTCGGCAAACACGGCCGCGGCCTTCTTTTGCAGCCCGGCCACCTGCGCGGCACCGGCAGCGGCGGCGAGGATGGGCAGGCCCTGGTTGCGCGCGTGGTCCAACAGTTTGTCCATGGACGTGGGACCCACGCCGCGTGCGGGTGACGTCATCACCCGCCGGAACGCCGCTTCATCATCCCGTCCCGCCATCATGGCGGCGTAGGCCAGCACGTCTTTGACTTCCTTGCGGTCTGCCAGCTCCGGCCCGCCCACCAGGACGTAGGGAATGCCTTCCAGGCGCAGGGATGTCTCAAACGGCCGCGTCTGCGTGCCGGTGCGAAAAAGGATGGCGTAGCGCTCGGACTTGTCTCCGGCCTTGATGCCTTCGGCAATGCGCATGACCACCGCGCGCACCTCATGGTCCTCATCATTGCAGACAATGATCTTCACCGGCTGCGCGGGCGGGCTGGACGTGCGCAGCGTCTTGGGGCGGCGTCCCAGGTTGTTGGCAATCACCTTGTTGGCGGATGAAAGGATTTGCGGGGTGCAGCGGTAGTTCTCCGTCAACGCCACCACAAACGCGCCAGGGAAGTACGTCTCAAAGCGGAGGATGTGGTCCACCACGGCGCCGCGCCAGCCGTAGATGGCCTGGTCGTCGTCACCCACGGCACACACCGTCTCACTGCGGTGGGTCACGCCCAGCAAGAACTCCATCTGGGCATGGGAGGTGTCCTGGAACTCATCCACCAGCACATGGTGGAAGCGCCGCTGGATGCGGGCGGCCACGTCGGGAACTTCGGTGAACAAACGCGTGGGCATCAAGATGAGGTCATCAAAATCCAAGGCACCCAACATGCGCAGGTGCCGGTCGTACTCGTCACGGATGATGAGCGTGGCCTGCCCCGCCTCGGTGGCCATCATGGTGTTGGACAACGTCCCGGTGTTCTTGAGCAGGGAGATGGCCGCCACCACATCCGGAACCGGGCAACGTTTTTCATCAAACTTTGCGGCGCGCAGCAGCCGGCGTATCTGGGCGCGCTGGTCTCCCTCGTCAAGAATGGTGAACGCGTTGGTGATGCCCAGGCGGTGGATGTCCGCGCGCAACAACCGCGCGCCAAACGCATGGAACGTCCCCATGGACACCTTGCGTGCCAGCTTCTTGCCCACCAGCGCCGCCACGCGCTCGCGCATCTCCCCCGCGGCCTTCTGGGTGAACGTGAGCGCCAGGATGTGTTCCGGGTGGACTCCTTCATGCAGCAGGGACGCCACGCGGTAGGCAATGACCCGCGTCTTGCCGGTGCCCGCACCAGCCAGCACCAGCAGCGGTCCACCACGGTGGGTCACCGCGCTGCGTTGTTCCGGGTTGAGGGAGGTCACGTCCAACATGGGCGGCGGTTCTTTGGCCAGGACGGGCTGTTTGTGCAAGGCAACTTGGGCCCCTTGACAGATGACGCCAGGCCCTCCAGAAACGCCACCTTCACGCACATTCCGACGGGAGACGGAACATGCGCATCACGCTGCGTTCATCTTTGTTGTTGCCTGGCCTGGGTCTCACCCTGGCCGCCACCCTGGCTTTTGCCGCCGACGAGCAACCAGCTCCGGCTGGCACCACGCCACCCGCTGCCGCCGCGGATGCGGGAGCCATGCCGGCGGAAGCGGCCCCAGCCAAGCCGGAGGTCCTCCCCGCCGGAACGGTGGAGGCTTTTCCGCAGGCCCTGGACGAGGCGGCGGTGGTGGAGTGGCTGGACGCACGCACCAAGCTCAACCGCTACAAGGAGCTGTTTGCCGCCGTGGAGCCATTTGTGTTCCAGGAGAAACGCCCGGAAGTGCAGTGGCGCCTGGCCCGCATCCTGGTGAACTACTACGAGGGTTACCGCGACGCCCCTGAGAAGCAGAAGCTGGTGGCGTACCAACAGGCCGAGGACCTGTGCAAAAAGTGTATTGCCACCGCGCCCAACACGCCGGGCTGCTACCTGCAAATGGGCATCTCCATTGGACGCAAGGCCACCATCAAGGGCGTGTTGCGCAGCCTTCGCAGCGCCGGGACGGTGGAGGCGCACTGGCTCAAGGGCCTGGAGCTGTCCAAGGGCAAGCCGCAGTACAAGTTGGACAATGACCTCATGGAAGCGCACTTCTACTACGTGCTGGGCATCTTCTACCGCATTGTCCCGGACTGGTGGATTGTGAAGGTGGTTGCCGGCACGCGTGGGGACAAACAAAAGGCCATTGATTATGGCCGCAAGAGCGTGGAGCTGCGCCCGGACCCGTCCACCTGGCTGGAGCTGGGCGCCGCGCTGATGTGCCGCGGTGGAAAAGAAGACGACAAGGCGCAGTATGACGAGGGCGTCACGTGGGTCACCAAGGTCTCCCAGGTGGTCCCCAACAGCGAAATTGACAAGGTGGACAAGAAGAACGCCCGGGTGCTGCTGGCCAAACCCAAACAGGCCTGCGGTTATTCACGGGACAAGTTCCAGGATGTGGAAAGTGAAGACCAGGTGAAGTGAGCCCCGTGGGCGCAACGCGCCACGGGTCTGTCTTACGCCTCGCCGGCGGGGACGTTCTGCGGAATGTCCAGCTCGCGCGCCTTGGCCAGGCCTTCCTTCATGGACGCCACCAGGCCGGTGCGTACCGCCTTGTTGGCCACGCGGATGGCATTGGCAATGGCCCGCCGCCCGCTGCGGCCATGGGCCTTGATGCACACGCCGTCAAAACCCAGGATGGGCGCGCCGCCGTACTCCTGCCAGTCTGTCAGTTGGCGCAACTGCCGGATGCCGCTGCCCAGAAACATCAGGCCCACGCGCCAGAAGAGATTGGAGCGGTAGGCGTATTTGGCAATGCTCATGACCGTTTCACTGACGCCCTCCAGCATCTTGAGCACCACGTTGCCGGTGAAACCGTCGGTCACAATCACGTCTGCCGTGCCGCGCGGCAAATCCACGCCTTCCACGTTGCCAATGAACTTCATGGCGGGGTGGACTTTCATCAGCTGGTGCGCGGCCACAATTTCGGCGCGGCCCTTGGTGGGCTCGCTCCCGTTGGACAACAGGGCCACCAACGGCTCCGGGTTCTTGGAGATGCGTGACGCGTAGGCGCTGCCCATCACCGCAAACGCCAACAGGTCCTGCGCATTGGCTTCCAGCGTGGCGCCCACATCCAACATCAGAGAAAACGGGTCGTGCTTTTCGCCACGGCGGCGCTGGGTGGGAACCACCGCGGCCAAGGCACAACGGCGCACGCCCTCCAGCCGGTTCCAGGTGCGGCTGCAGGACAGGATGACCGCTCCGGTGTTGCCCGCGCTCACCAGCGCGTCCGCCTTGCCCTGGCGCACCGCGCGCGTGGCCACGGTGATGGATGCATCCGGCAGGCTGTCCAGCGCTTCCTTGGGCTTGGCGTCCATGGGGACCACCTCACGCGCCATCTCAAAGCTGAACTTCTCCGGGGCGTGCGGGTGTTTCTTGAGCTCCTCCTGCAACCGCGCCACGTCCCCCACCAACAGGATGTGCGGCCCATGTTTGTCCAGGCTTGCCATTGCCGCGCCCGCCACCTGCTCCACCGGCGCGTGATCCCCGCCCATTGCATCCAAAGCAACCGTCACCATCCAGCCACCTTACTCCGACGACACGCTGGCCGGTATGGAACCGCGGGTGGCCCTGGAAGCGCAGCGTCACCGCGTCAGACTTCCGCCTCACGCAGGCGGCGCAACACCCAGTCTGGCAGGGCCACCAGCTTTTGTGCGCCATCCACACACACCATGTGGATGAGGCCTTTCACCAGGGCCTGGGCACCGCCGGGGCGCCAGACCTGTTGATCACAAATGATGCGGTACTCGCTCTCCTGGCGCACCGTGGTGCGTATCTCCAGGCGGTCGCCGAACTTTGCGCCTTCGCGGTAGGTGATTTCCGCCTTGTAGACGGCAAAACCAATGCCGGTCTCCTTGTACATGCGCATGAGTTCATCCATGCCAAAGTACTCATCCCGGCCAGCCTCAAAGTAGCGCAGGTAATTGGCGTAGTAGACCACGCCGGAAAAGTCGGTGTCTTCGTAATACACGCTGACGTGGTGCAGGTGGGTCTTGGTCATGGCGACGGGCGTCCTGTCACAGCCCACATACGGGGCGCAAGCAGCTCATGCCTTTGGCAGCAATGCCAGGACATGCGGGAGGTGTTTTGCGGCGGCCCCGGCAACGCCCAGGACGGCGGCACGCCCGGTGGCCCCAAGCTCCCGCGCGGCGCCAACGTCCCGCAGCAACGCCTGAACGTGTGACGCCACCGCGTCCCGCGTGACCTCCTGTGCGCCGTGGCCATCCAACACCGCCACCTGGTCCGGTGCCAGGAACATGTGCGGCCCGTGGAGGACGGGAACGCCCTGCGCGGCGGGCTCAAGGATGTTCTGCCCGCCCCGCGGAACAAACGACCCGCCCACCAAGGCCACGCTCCCCAATGCGTATGCGGCGGCCAGCTCGCCCATGGTGTCCAGCACCACCACGTCTGCCGTGGCGCACGTTCCGGCGTCACCACTGCGCCGCTGCGCGCTGAATCCCGCCGCCTTCACCTGCGCCACAATGCCCTCCACGTGTTCCAGGTACCGCGGCGCCCACAACAACCGTGACTGCGGCTCCACCATACGGGCCGCGCGCAACGCATCCAGCACCACGTCTTCTTCGCCCTGGTGCGTGGACCCGGCCACCAGCAGCGGTCCCTTGGGCGCCACCAACGCGCGCAGCGTTTCCACTTTTTCCGTCGACGGGGTGCGCGCGGCCGCATCAAACTTGCAGTTTCCGGTGGTCACGCAGTGTTGTGGGTTTGCCCCCAATGCCAGGTAGCGGCCACGGTCTTCATGGGTTTGTGCGCCCACAAACGCCAGGTCCTTCACGGGATTGCCCAGCCACGCAAAGAGGCGCTGGTAGCGGGGAAAACTGCGCGCGCTCATGCGGGCATTGCACAAGGCCACCGGAACGTTGTTGCGGCGCAGCTCGGACAACAGGGAGGGCCACAACTCCGTCATCTCCAAGAGCATCACGGTGGGCTGCCAGCAACGGAACGCCCGGCGCACAAACACCGGGGCATCCAACGGGACGTAGGCGTGCACATCCGGTGGCGGGTTGAGGCTGCCCACCATGTGCGCGGCGCTGTTGGTGACGTAGCTGAGCATCACCACAACATCCGGACGCGCCTCCCGCAGCGCGCGCACCACCGGCCAGATGTTCTTGACGTCACCGGCGCTGGCGGCGTGCACCCAGACCCGGCTGCCCGGGCGGGGAACCGGCGGCCGCGCGCCCAGGCGCTGCAACAAGCCGGGCCGGGTCTTGCCCCGCAGCAACAGCACCGGGATGGCCAGGATGCACACAACTGTGGCCAACAACCCAACCAGCGCGCCCGGAAGCATGGACACGCTCTACGCCGTGGGACGCCCCCAGGCCAACCTCAGCCGTCCTTGGCTTCCGCCGTGGCGCCGTCCACCACCACACGTATGAGGCCAGTTCCAATGTCATAGACCCAGCCGTGGACGCGGGGCGTGCCGGGATTGGCCTCCCAGGCCTTCTTCACCATGGACAGGTGCGTGAGGTGTTTGACCTGCAGCTTCACGTTCTCGTCCACCACGTGGCGCAGGTATTCCTCGCGGTCCATGGTGTCCTTGGTGGCGCCCAGGCGCTCATCCACCCAGCGCTGCGCCCAGGACGTGATCATCAACCAGTCCCCAATGTACCCGTCCACAATCTTGTGGGAACACGCCGCCGCCACGCCGCCGCACCCGTAGTGGCCACACACCACAATGTCCGGCACCTGCAGGTGCTCCACCGCGTACTGCACCACCGCGGCTATGTTGACGTCATTGTAGGCCACCACATTGGCCACATTGCGGTGGATGAACAGCTCGCCGGGACCACACCCCACCACCTGCTCCGCCGGCACGCGCGAATCCGCGCAGCCAATCCACAACACACGTGGCTTCTGGCCACCGGTGTGACGGGAAAAAAACTTTGGGTCCTTTTGCAGCTGTTCCTGCGCCCACACCTTGTTGCGCTCCAGCAGGTCCACCACGGCCATGTGCAACCCTCCCCATTTTTTGTGTGGCGCTGGTCATGGCTTGAAGACGTGACCGGGCACAAGACGTATTTTTGGATGGCCCGTGCCGCCCGTGTGCGACAGCAGCCTTCATGGGGTCCAATCAGCCCGCGGTGGTTTTGCCCAGGAAATGTTCACGCTGCTTCTTGTCAAAGTGCTCCAGGGCCGCGCGCAACATCACCCGCGGCATGCGCGCGGCATGGCGCTCCAAAAATGCCACCAACCGCGCGCGGTCTGACGTGCCCGCATAACGCAGCGCCCAGCCCACGCCCTTGTGGACCAGGTCCTCTGGGTCCTCCAGCAGCAGCTGGGCAATCCTGAAGGTGTCATCCAGCTCATCCCGGGCAATGAACCACATGGTGGCCACAATGGCCGTGCGCCGTTCCCACAGGTCCTTGGAGCGCGCCAGTTGCGGCAACACGGCGCGTGATTCGCCCGAGCTCCACAGGTGGTTGCCCAGCACCTTGTGCGCGGCCAGGTCCACCAGGTCCCAGTTGTTGATGCGGTCGTGTCGTCGCAGATAGAGCGCGCTGAGTGCTGCGCGGCGGGCGTGGGTTGCACTTTTGTGGGTGGCCTGTTTGGCCATGATGCTGCACGCACCCGCGCGCGCCTCATGGATGTGGCTCTCCAGCAGTGTTTCGATTTCCCCCAGCGGCATGTCCACAAACGCCGCGGCCAGCGCAAACACCTGCCCCATGCGCACGCCCATGAACGTGTCCTGCCGGTTGCCCTCTTCAAACGTGAAGAAGCGGTGGTACTTCTTGAGCTCCGCGTTGGATTGATGCGCCTTGAGCTGCTCCAGGAAACGCGCGGCGGTGGGCTGTGCCGGCGTGGCCGCGCGCGCCACGCGGGCGGCCTTGTTGCCGGGCTTGGGGCTGGGCTTTTTTGCCACGTCAGCCTCCGCTGAACGCCTGGACAATGACCACCTCATCATCCGCCCGGACCGCCGCGGAGAGGGCCAGGACCTGCGTCTGGTTGAGGAAAACCTTCACATGGGGCCGCAGGCGGTCCTGTTCATCCACAAAACGGAACCGGATGCCGGGAAACTGCCGGTCCAGGTCCCGCGTGACCTCGTCCAGGGTGGCGCCTTGGGCCTCCACAACAGAACGGTTCTTTGTGTACGAATGCAGCGGGCTGGGGATGCGCACTTTCATGCACGCGCCGTTTCCACCGAATAGATGTGCGGAAGGTGACGGGCGATGCAGGTCCACGTGTCTCCTTCATTGCGGCTCATCCACAGCTCTCCGGAGGTGGTTCCAAAATAGAGACCCACGGTGTCCACATCATCCGCCGCCATGGCCTGCCGCTTCACGGTGAGCCAGGCCTGCTCCCGCGGAAGACCCCGGTCCTGACGCTGCCAGGATTTTCCGGCGTCACGCGTGACGTACACCGCGGGCTTCCCATCCGGGCTGACGCGCGGCCACACCGAACCACCGTCCATGGGAAACACCCACGCGGTGTCCGGGTCCCGGGGATGCACCGTCATGGGGAAGCCAATGTCCCCCACTTTTTTGGGCATGGCGCGGCCAATGCGCACCCACGTGTCTGACGGGCGATCCAACCGGTAGATGCCGCAGTGGTTCTGCATGTAGAGGCGGTCCGGTTGTTGCGGGTGAAGGCGCACGCAGTGCGGGTCATGGCCCTCATCTGGATCATCCGCCGCAAAGACCCGGTCACAGCCCTTGTTGAGACGCCGCCAGCTGGCACCGGCGTCCAGGCTTTCAAAAAAGCCCCCGGAGGAAAGGCCCAGGTAGAGATGTGCGGCGTCCCGCGGGTCCACCAGGATGGAGTGCAGCTTGCCGCCATCCGGCGTGAGGTCCTGTTCGGTGCCGGTCCACTTGGGGCGGTCCGGGTGATCATTGAACCCGGTCACACTGCTCCACGTGACGCCGCCATCCTGGGAACGGAACAGGCCCTGCGGGGATGTTCCGGCGTACCAGGTGTTGGGTTCCGACGTATGGCCCGGCGTGAGCCAGAAGACGTGGTCCACCACGCGGCCCGTTTCACCCGCGGCCGCCTTGGGAAACGCCGGTGGCTGTGTGGCTTCCTTCCAGGTCTTTCCGCCGTCACGGGACCGGAACACCGTGGGTCCCAGGTGCCCCGTGCGGCACGCCACCAGCAACGTCTTGTGGTCCCGCGGGTCCAACACCACGTGGTAGACAATGGACCCCAGAAAATGTGGACCCGCCACGCTCCAGGTCTTTCGCGCGGCGTTGGAGCGCAACACAAAGGCGCCCTTGCGCGTGCCCACCAGCACCACCACACCGGCTGGTGACGTCACACTTTTTGCGCGGGCCTTGGTCTTCTTGGTTCTGGTTGGTTGAGCCATGCGGCGCATGCTCACTTGAGCACGGGCACAGGCGCAAGGCCTCCTTCAGTTGCGCACGCCAACAAAAGCGCGGCTGGTCACGTACGGGGAGGCGGTGCCCTGGCCGGGCCAGAATGCCACGTCAATCTCGTAACCCGCCTCATGGTGGAACACGCGAAACAGGTCCCGCCCCACGGCGGTGGCGGTTCGCAGCTGGTTGTTGCCGGGAAAACGGAAATTCAATGTGCTGCCGCTTTGCGTGACCACAATGTTTCCACCGTCCCCAGCCTGCCGGTAGGTGCCAACGTACAGCGGCAGGTCCGCAGCGCGCGGCGTGTCTCCCGGGCCATCAAACCCGTAACTGGTGAACGCGTTGATGGCCAGGTACGGCGCGTCGGCAATGTATCCCTCGTCGGTGTTGATGAGGGTGACCACCGCAAAGCGGCTTTGGGGCAGCATGGTGAGGTCTGTGGTGTACCCCGCCACGCCGCCACCGTGGGACCAGTAGGGCTGGTTGCCCCGTTCATCCACAAACAATCCCAGCGCGTAGTCCATGCCATGGCCAAACGTGCGGCCACGCGAACGGGACATTTCCACCACGCTGGCGGCATCCATGACGCCCTGCCCGCCAGACACCATGCTGCGCGCCACCTTGGCCAGGTCCTCCACGCTCATCCACGCGCCACCCATGGGGCCGTACACTTCCTGGTGCGTGTAGTTGTCCATGGGACCCATGGTGGCTCCCCCGGCGGTGTGGCCCACCGCCACGTTGGGCGCGCCTTGCAGCACGGTTTCATCCATGGTGGAATCCAACAGACCCAGCGGGGCAAAGATGCGTGACGTCACCAGCGTGCGGTACGGCGTGCCCGCCGCGCGCTGGAGCACCAGGCCAGCAAGTGCAAAGCCGTCATTGCTGTACGCCCACACCGCGCCTGGCGGCGTCCACAACGGGATGTTGGCGGCGGGACCGGTGAAAAACGCCTCAAGGGTGTTGGACCAACCCACGCCCAGCTCCAACGGATACCCCGCGCGGTGGGACAACAGCTCCTCCACGGTGAAGGGTCTGGTGAACGGTGCCTGATCATTCACCTGCGGAACGTAGGTGCGCACCGGACTCCCCAGGTTGAGCGTCCCATCCTCCACCAACGTCATGGCCACCATGGCGGTGAGCATCTTGGTGGTGCTGGCAATCTGAAAGCGGCTGTGGACGTCCACGCTGGCGGCCTGTCCCCGCCGCAACACTCCAGCGGCGCGGGCGTGGATGACGTCATTGCACACCACGGCAATGGCGCCACCGGGAATGGACTGCTCTGAAAGCTCCTGGGAGAAGCGGGCAAACACGGTGTCAAAATCCGCCGCGGTCCCGGTGCATGGTTGCACGGGCACCGCAGCATCTGGCCCCACGGCGGCGTCCGGCGCCGGCAAACCCGCATCACGGCTGCCCTGCGGACCGGCGTCCGAGCCGTGGGAATTGCCGGCATCCGGGCGCTGGGTGGGTGCGCCATCCAGAACTGCTGCGTCACCCCCCATCGTTGAGCCCGCGTCCGTCGGGTCCTCGGCTGGGACATCACACGCGGCCAGCAACAGGCCGGCCATCAAGATCCCTCCGCGCACGCCGCGTCTGCGTCCCATTGGGACGGTATCGGCCCGGCGAGGAGCACCGGCCCCGGCCAGATGACCGAGGGCCGACAGGCGGATGGCGCCAACCGCCTGGTTGTGACGTCAGAGCCCACCCCGACGTGGTGGACGGTGCACCATGTCCCACCTTGCTGGCGTCACCAATTGAATCCCGGCACGCCGGAGGGTACCGTTGCCGACGTGCGGCATCGCTCAAGCCCTGGTGTGCTGTTGACGGTCTGCCTTGTGGCGGCCGCAGCGGCGGCGTGCCTCCCCGGCGCCCGCTGCGAACAGGACGCGGACTGCGTGGCCTCCAACACCTGCCAGGCGGGCGTGTGCGCGCCACGCGGTGCGGGGGACACATCCTCAGGCGGCGCGGCGTCATTGCGCAGTCCGTCCAGCTCCACCGGCAGCACCTCTTTGGCGGGCTCGGGCAGCAATGGCGTGACGTCACGCGCAAGCACGTCCTCGCCTGGCGGAACTTCGTCCGGCGGGGCCAGCGCAGGGACGTCTTCGGGAAGTTCGATTGCCTCAACCTCCGCCACGTCAGGCGCCACGTCCCTCCTGCAAACGGGTTCATCCACGTCATCAGTGCGGTCATCTTCATCATCGCCGTCATCATCCGCGGGCGGGCCACCGGTGTGGATGGGCGGCGTGGTGGGAATGGATGGCCTGGTGACCGGCGGAACGTTCCGCTTGCGCCATCAGGTAGGCGGGCCGGTGCCCACGCACATGTCCGGTCAGGGATTCACGTTGATTCTGGTTCCGCAAAGGAGTGCCCCATGAAGAACACCTTGTGGCCGGTGGTGCTGGTGACGTTGTTGACGGCAGGTCCAGCCAGCGCCGCGGTGCCCACCACGCTGTCCTACGCGGGGTTCCTGGAGAACGGCGGCACGCCCTACACCGGCAACATGACCGCGGTGTTTGAGCTTTACCGTGACGCCACCGGTGGCGCCGCCATCTGGACGGAGACGTTCCCCAGCATCACTGTGGCCGCGGGTGTTTTTGCGGTGGAACTTGGACTCAACCAACCGCTCAACTTCACCATCCTCAACGGCACGCCGGTGTTTCTTTCGGTCACGCTCAACGGAACCACGCTGGCGCCACGTTCTCCCATGCGCAGTGTCCCCTACGCCCGGCGCGCCGAGCTGGCAGATGGGACGCCGTGGACCGGCGTCACCGGCATCTCCACCGGCGCCGGTCTGGACCTGGCGTCCGGCACCAACCAGCTCTCCGTCAACACCGCCTTTGTCACGCAGGCCGCGCAGAACGTCTGTCTTGATTCCCCCGCTGAAGCCGTGGCCGCCATTGCCAACCAGAACATCTCCCCCTCCGCCATCACCACGCCTGCCATCAACGCCACCACGGTTACCGCCACCAACCTGACGGTCACCACATCCGCGCGGGTTCCTGCGCCCGTGGCGCCGGGTGACGCCGTCACCAAAGCCTACGCTGACGCGCAGGGATGTGTGTGGTCCGGTGCTGAGTCAGCTTTTTCGGCGTGCTCCGCCACGTGCTCTTCATGCGGGACGGCGAGCGGCATGCAGACCCGTGGCCGCAACCTGGTGTGCGCCGGGGGGGCCGCGCAGCGGGTGGTGACGGCGGTGCAGCTGTGTACGGTGGACTGCGGAAGCTGTGGCAACTGAGCCGGGAACGCCGCTCCCGCGCGCGCTCAACCACATTGGGGCGTTGTTGTGCCTCACCCACCTTGCAGCGGTGTTCCGGTGGGTCACTGCCGAAGATGTTTTTGAACTGCTGACCAGTCCCAACGAACCATTTGCGATTTGTTGGCCATTGCTCGACGGATGCGCAGGGTGGCGCCCCTGGTCCCCGTGGACGGTGTTTGGCGTGATGGGCCTGCAGGCCGCGGGAAGCGCCGTTGGAACGCTGCTGTTCCTTTTCCAGCGTGCCCATCCGGCGCGTGTGCTGCTCACGGTGCTTCTGCTCATCCGCATGGGCGTCCAGCTTCAGGATTACCGGCTGTCTGGGAACTACCACCACATTCCACAGCTGGTGACCGCGGCGTTTTTGTGGTGGCCGCACCCCCAGCTGTTCTTGCGGGTCCTCCTGGTGGGTCTCTACGTGTGTGCGGCATCCCTCAAGCTCAACGAGGAATGGCTCACCGGCGCGGTCTTCTACTACCGGCCAGACTGGCCACGGTGGCTGCTTCAGGCGGGCTGTGTGGCGGTGATCCTGATGGAAGGCCTGCTGGTGTTTGGCCTGCTGTTGCGCGGGGCAGTGTTCTGGTGTGCGTGGGCCACGCTTCTGGTGTTCCACGTCGTCTCGTACGTCTTTGTGGGCTGGTTCTACCCGCTGGAGATGGTGCTGCTGATTGGGACGTTTGTGCTCTTGCTGCGTGTTCCCCACCTGCCCACGCCGTTTGAACCTCCCGGCGCCCGCGCGTGGCCTTCAAGCACCTGGCTGGGCGTGATCCTACTGGCGATGGCCCAGGCCGCACCCGCCGCCTTTGTGGGAGACAGTGCGCTCACGGGGGAAGGACGGCTCACGGCGTTGACCATGTTTGACGCACGCGCTGAATGCCATTCGCGCGTGACACTCCACGGGGGCCCACCAACCCTGCCACCGCCCGCCGAACAACAGGTCTGGGATGTGCGCATCCGCTGTGACCCGCTGGTGCACCGCGCGTACATCCGCCACGTGTGTGACCACATCTTCCCTGCAACTCCCGGCGTCACCATGGACTACCGGCTGAAAAGCCGGCGCAGCGTGGACACCACGTTTGTGGTCATCATGGACGTCAAGGACGCGTGCCACGCGGATCTTTCGTATGCACCCTGGCGGCACCAGCCGTGGATTCTCCCATGATGCGCCAGCCACCCCAGCGTGCCACAGTGCGCCCCATGACGCCGTGGACACGCGTGATGGTGCTGGTGGTGGCCGCCTCCGGGCTGGCGCTCGCCGCGTGCAACCGTCCCGCGCCGGCGGCCCCACCGCGTGAAGAAGGCGTCCCCGGCTTCCCGGCGTTGTTGCGCGAGCAGCGGCCGTATGACGCCTTCAACGGCATTGCGGTGGAGGAGTTTGAGTTCTTCTACCGGGACTGGAACCTGGTCACCGCGCGCTACCGCACCGACCGCAACCAGCAGCGCGTGGTGTTTGCCAATCCCATTGCCTGGCGCGCGCTCATGGAAGGCCGTCCCACGTTTCCCAACGGCTCCATGTTTGCCAAGGCCACGTTTGAAGTGGGGATGGACCCGCGGTTTCCCTCCAGCAAGATGCCCGGTGCACAACTGCGCGTGATGCTCATGAAGCGGGAGTTTGCGCGGTACCCCAACACCGACGGGTGGGGCTACGCGCTGCTCAACCGTTTTGGCACCGCGCTGGTGCCCGGAGAAGCGGCAACCCAGGTGGAGCCGTACCAGTCCATTCGCAACTTTGAGGTGGCCTGCCATGCATGCCACAAGCTGGTGGCCGCAACGGACTATGTTTTTTCCGAGCCCATGTTCCGCGCCGTCCTCCAGAAAGAGCCCGGCGCGTTGCCCCTGCGCACGCTTCGCGCATCCTTCCAGACGCCCACTGCGGCGCAGGAGGACGGGGTACGCAGGGTTGCGGCGGCGCTCAAGGACCTTCGCGCGCCACCATTGACCGCACCGCTGGTCCTGGAGATGCCACTGTTTGAAGGGTCCCTCCCAGAGTTGCGCGGGGCCATGGCCAACCTGACCGCGGATGAAAAACAGTCCTTCATGGTCCTGGACCCGGAGACCGGGCTGTTTGCGGTAAGCCAGCACCTGCCTCCCAATGACGCCTGCTTCCGACGTGAACTCTACCGCACGGGCTGCCTGGCGGGAGAACACATCCCCGCACGCAACCGGGCCGAGGTGACCACGTTTGTCACGCTGTGCAATGGCCAACAGGACGGTGTTGCGCAGCAATGATTCACAGCGGCGTGCGCGTGGAACACTCTCCTTCGCCCTGGAAGTGCCCCATGGTCCGGATGCCCACCTCCAGGTAATCCGCGGCGGTGGAGATTGAACCGGGAAAGCCGCTCAGGTTGTACCTGGAGGACGGGAACACCCCGGCCGCCGGGACATTCTGCAGCTCGGCAAAGTCCACCTCCCCGTCGCCGTTGACATCACTGTCCGCAATCCACTGCGCATACAGCGCGTTGTTGTGCGTAGCGTGGCTGGAAAGGAACCAATGGTCCCCATGGAACGTGGGCTTCAATTGGACCGTGCCGCCTGCTGGGACGGCAAATCCGGTGTCACCCTCCTCGGGACCGCAGTCCCCGTAGGTCTGGCCAAACCGCAACTCAAAGGTGAACCGCACCTCGTCACGCGCCACACAGCTTGCCTGGTTCCCGTTGGGACATGACTGCCCGCCCGTTTTGCGAGCAGTGCCAACAATGCGCGCGCTCAGGCCCTGTTCCACCATGCGCTGCGCGTCTGACGGCGCCACGCCCGGTGCAACCCGCGCGGCCGCCGTGGCCACCGGCATGCTGTAGCTGAACCGGTCCCAACGCGTGGCTGCCGCGTTCTCAAAACGGAACACTGTCATCCCGCTGGCTGGGGTGTTCTTGAAGTCCACCAGGTGCACGGTGTCATCCTTGAGCAGGGCTGAACCGTCCTCACTGCGGCGCGCCTCAACGCCGCCAAACGCCACAACAAACGCGTCGTACGTGATGGACCAACCATCGGCCATGTCACCCGGCCCGGTGCCCCCGGACATTCCAATGGAGATGTTGTCTTCCGGCTGCAGGAACACCTCCACGGTGCCTGTGTCCACCTGCCCCAACGCAGCACATCCCGGCGCAAACACCACGGCCAACATGGTCAGACACTTCATGGTTCATGCTCCCAGACAAACGTTGGCCGCGCGTTGGACGTCAACGCCAACACCAGGCCCTGTGAAACCGGATGGTCCACACCAATGTGGACCGTCCCCGTTGCTTCTGCTGCGGCTTCCAGCGCCGCCCAGTCCATCCCGTCCAGCCAACGCGCCAGCGGGATGTCCAGCGTGACACCGGTGGTTGCCGTCCCAATTGTTGCGTCCGTACGCGCGTACGTGACCGCCAGTTCACCCTGCCGGATGGCCTGGACATCCACGTCCACCTGAAAGGAAAAGTCCCGCGCCGCTCCAACCACGTTGCCCTGCAACACCAACGCATGACCGTCCGGGGCACCGGGCATTGCCTCCGGCCGGGACGACGTCACCGTCCAACTTTGCGCGTGGTCATACTGCGCACTTCGCACCACCCCGCTGTAACCCCGCACGCCACCCAGAACCTGCGGGTGAGGATCCAACAGGTCCACGGTGGCGGTGGACGCAAACTCCAGCAGCGGCTGGCCACACAGGTCCGCCCCGGCGGATGCCGTAGAACACCAATAAATGGGTCCCACGCCCAACAGCGCGCGGCTCAAGGTCACCGCGGAGCCGTTGATCAAGCGGGGCAACGGTGTGCCCGCCACCGTGGCGCGCAACGGAAACTCCACGGCGTGCTGCGGTGGGGCACACGCAACCAACAACAGGACCAGCGGCACGGCGCGCGTCACAGGTGCACCCCCACGTTGAACAACACGGTGCGCGGCGCGCCCGCAGAGACATGACGTGCGGGCACCCGTGTGGGAACGCCGGAGACGTTCCAGTTGGACGTGTAGATGTATTCAGATTGGGCATAGCGGCTGTTGAAGACGTTGAAGAGGTCCACGCCACCTTCCACTGGACCAAGCCGCAGCGCGGCTTGCGCGTCCACCAGCAGGATGGGTGCGGCGTACTGGCCATACGGCAGCGGGCGTGAGGACAGGCCGGACACCGTCACCCCCAGCCGGCCACGCAGCACCAGGCCCACCAGCGTGGAGAGCTCCCGGTCCACCACCGTTGACCCGCGAACCACCACCGGCGGCACGTACGGCAACAACTGGCCGCGCAGGTAGACGGGGGACGGGTCTTCGGCGGTGGCGCGTGGCGGAGCGTCCAACGTGGCGTGCACCGCCGTGACGCTCACCGTGTTGATCCACCAGTCAAACGGCCGGCTGAGCAACGTGATGGACACACCCCGCCGGCTGCTGGGGCCCAGTTTCTCCACACGTCCCTCGGTGGGATCAAACGCAAGATCCTGGCTCAGCCACGTCACATACGCTGCAGCGGTGAGCAGAAACCGCCGCCCATCACCAGGGGAAGACAACCGCAATCCACCCTCAACGCTGCGCACCTTGGTGAACGGCGCAACCTCTCCTTCTTCCAACTGCAATGGCTGCGGTGAGCGGTATCCTTCCCCGTAGGACACAAACAACGGCAACACCGGCAGCACGCGCAGCTCCAGCGTGCAACGCGGCCCATGCGCCAGACCCAGGACCGTTCTGCGGTAGCCCATGATGTGGCTTTGGGGACGGAACGCAGGAATCAGGTTGGCCAGCCGGTCATCCACGTCATACGCCAGCACATTGGCGCGCCACCCGCCGCGCAGCCGCACCATGGACGTCAACGCCACTTCCACGTCCACCCACGCGCCCAGGTCCGAACCGCGCACGGGTGCATCCACGCGCTGGTCCCACGTCTCATTCTGCGGGGCCTGCAACAGGGAGATGGCCTGGTGGCTCACATCCATGCGGGGCTGCACGCCGGTCTCCAACGTGGCGTGGACGTCCTGCATCAACACCACGCGCGCAAAGCGGTGGGAGAACCACCCGCCGGCAGACAACATCTGTTGTTCCTGCTCCTGCAGGTCACCACGGCCCACCCAATCCGGATTGAGCACCCCGCGTTGGAGGTAGCCGGTGTAGTTCTGCCGCAAACGGAACGCGGTGAGGATGGCGTAGCCCTGCGCGCTGGTGTGGGCGCCGTCCCCTGCGTTGCGGTCCACCCGCGCAGACAAAAAACCCCGCGCGTTCCACGCGTTCTGACCGGCGGCGGATGGATCCTGGTAACGGTCATAAAACCCCACGCGCGCAGATTCCACATCGTCAGCGCGCAGGATGCCGGCAAGATTGGACCGCACCGCGGACGCGCCAAACAGACCCACCGCGCGCCAGCCAGCCGGCAACTCCAACACCACCTGTCCCAGCGCCTGGCCATCCTGTGCGCCGCGGTTGTGTCCAAAGCCCTGCGTGGTTCTCAACGCCACGGCCCCAAACGTCCCTTGGTCCATGTCCCGCGGTGCGGTCACCGCCACCGCGCGCAGCGTCCCAAAACTTCCGGCGGTGGTCTTGAAGAAGAACCCGCGCTCCTTGACCCCCAACGCAAAATCCATGCTGCCGGCAACCGCAAAGTCCCCCTGGCGGGGGTCAAAGACGCCTTCCAGCACGCGCAAGGATCGGACCACTTCCGGGATGATGAACCCAACATCCGCGTAGCCCTGCCCATGCACATGCGCGGGCTGGTTGATGGGCACCCGTTCCACGCTCAACTGGATGTCCTGACCGTGTTGCGCATCAAACCCGCGCAGAAAGATCTCCGGTGCCACCGCCGGCCCTTCTGGGCGGGAGATGTAGACGCCAGCGGCCTGCCGCATGAGGTCCGTTGCGTCCTGCGCAGGTGCCGCGCGCAACACGTCCTCCTCCAGCGTGACGTCACTGGCGGCGCGTGTGGCGTTTGGCCGCACGGCACGCACGGTCTGTTCAAAGGCCTGCGCGGGCGGCGTGACAACGGGGCTGGCTGGGGCAACCGCCACCGCGTCCATCACCAGTTGCGGGCGTGGTGCCAGCGAAGGAGGCGCAGCACCAAGGTCCAACGGTGCGGCAACAAAACGTTGCACCAGACGCACCCGCACCGCGGCAGGCACGCCGTCCACCCGCGCCGGGGAGAAACGCCATTGTCTGACGGCCTCAACCGCCGCTGCATCAAATGCTGGACCACCGGATTGCACCACCACGACGTCATCCACCGCGCCGTTGTCGGTCACGGTCAACAACATCACCACGTCCACATCCCGCACCGCGGCCATGCCCTTGGGCCACGGCGGCACCACCCGCTGGATGGCCTCTGGCGGGTGGATGCTGGGCGCGTCATGCGCGCCGGCGGGCGCACACCACAACGTCAACGCAATGATCCTTGCAGCAAGCCCGCGCATGGGCCGCTCCCACCGCGCATCAACGCGCGGCGCACACACCGGGGCCCGCACTGGCGCCGCCGTGTTGATTCAATGTTCTGCATCTTGAGGAACCGGGACCGGTCAACTGCGGCGCGGCGGGCCTTGCGCAAGCAGTGGCGGCCACACCGGATCCAGCGGCCGAATCTCGACGACACAGACCGCTTGTTGGCTGCCTACCGGAACCGGACGGCGCAACTCCAAAGACCACGTCCAGCCATGCTCCAGCGCTGCCAGGAAGTGCGCGGCGCTGCCATCCCCGTGGTGGAGGGGATCTTCCGCAGGACCATCCTGGTCCTCATGGTGCTGGGGCGCCCCGTCCTGCGCACCGTGATCCACCCACGCGCCACGGTGGGACGCGCGGGATGGACCTGCCTGCTGTTGTTGCGCCCCCACACCGTGCACGTGATCTGCGCGGTGGGTGGCCTGGTGCATCAGCGGAGAAACCACCGCGCCAGCCACAAACGCCATGAGCCCCAACGTGGCCAGGGCGCGGCGTTCTTCGGCGTGTGGATTGGAACGGGGTTGCACTGCAGTGGGCGTACCCCGCCGGCCCGGTGTTTTCCAGCGGCGGGGCGGTGACCTAGGATTGCGCGCTGGACCGGAGGGAGCGTTGGCGCGTCAGAGCCGTGACCCAGATGCCCTGCGCGGCCAGCTCAAGGTGCATGATCCCTTTGAGCTGGTGCGTTGGCTTGCGTTGTCCCAGCCAGACCCGCGCAAAGCGGTGGCCGAGCTGGTCCAGAACAGCCTGGACGCGGGCGCCACGCACGTTCGCATCACCCGCAGCAAAGAACGCGGCGTGTCCCTGTTGCGCATCTGGGACGACGGACAAGGCGTGGTGCCGGAGTTGGACCGCGTGGAGGCGCTCAAATACATTGCCACGCACATTGGACATTCCCGCAAACGGCAGTTGTCCCCGCAGCAACGTCTGGCGTTGATGACGCAAGGGCAATACGGGATTGGACTGCTGGGCTTCTGGGCGTTGGGGCGCCAGCTGGAGATGCGCTCGTCCCTGCCCGGTCAGAGCCCGCACCGCTTGATCCTGGAAAAGGACAAGCCCGCGTACATCATTGAACCCATGCGCGGGGCGCTGGCGCTGGATGACCGCTACACCGAGGTGGTCGTTGTGGACGTCCACGCAGAAGCTGCTCCGTCGTTGCTGGGACGCCGCCTGGCGGATTTCCTGGCCCTTGAACTGCGCGGACAACTCCTGGAGCGCCAGGTGGAAGTGTTGGTGGAAGACCGCATTGCACGCGGCGCCGCCCAACGTGTCATCAAGGTTCAACCTCCGCGTTTCCTGGGTGAACGCGTGGAAGGACTGCAGCGTCTGGAGGTGCCGGGTCACGCGCCGGTCCGGCTGGACATCTATGTGCAGGGCAGTGATTCCTCCACGCCGGTTGCCCCCGTGGCGCTGTTCAGCGGAGGCACCCTGGTGGCCGAGTCTTTTGCACATCTGGGCACGCTGGGCCTGGACCGCGCACCCTGGACCGACGAGCGGCTCACCGGAATGGTGGACTTCCCGCAGTTCACCGTGGCCCCCGGAAGCCGGCGCGGGGTGGTCCCGGATGCCGCCGCGCACGCCTTCACGCAGGCGTTGACGTCGGTGGAACACATCCTGCGCATTGTCTTGGAAGCCCATGAGCGCCGCAAGACCGAGGCGCTGGACAAGACCATCATCAAAGACCTTCAACGTGCGTTCCGCGGCTTCTACCGGGACCGCCCGGGTTACGCGCTGCTTGCCGTGGACAAGAAGGACGGTTTGGCCCCCGGCGCGGATGAAGCAGACCGTCCCGGTGGTGGCGCGGTGGAACAGCCGCCAGGACTGCAGCCGGAGCAAGCACCGCCACCCGCGTCCGACGTCAACGCGGCGCCCGCATCGATCCCACCACCCCAATTGGACCTGTTGCCACCCGGCCCCCTTTCCAGCGTGACGCTGAACCCGGGCCACGTGCGGCTTGGCGTGCTGGCGCGGCGTGTGGTCACCGCGACACCCAAGGATGACAAAGGCCGTCCCATTGCCGTGACGGTGGAATACCGCTGGTGGTGTTCAGGACCGGTGCGCGTGCTGGAGCCGGGCAACACTGCCGCCGTCACACTGGAAGCCACCGAGGTTCCCGGCGAAGGCGTGGTGGAAGTTGAGGCGCGCGCCGACGGTGCCGTGGTGCGCAGCTCGGCCACCGTGGAGGTCCTGGACGACGCTGGCGTGCGTGGCCTGGAAGGAATCCCTCAGCCCGAGCTGGTGGATGCGCCCGGCGCGGGCTGGCGCTCCCGCGTGGTGGAGGGCCGCTGGCAGGTCAACGCCGGCCACCGCGAATACCGCGCGGTGGTGGACCGCCCGGTGCTCAAGCTGCGCTACCTGGCGCTGTTGTTTGGCAAGGAGGTGGTGCTGCGCAGCGCACAGGACCCGCGCCTGGAAGCCCCCCTGGAACAACTGGTGGAGGTGGTGGCCTACGCAGACCGCAACCTGGCCAAGGGCCGCAAAGGTGGCGTGTCGTCGGCGTGACGCCCGTTTTACGGCTCGCGGCGCCGGCCTGTCTGGACCACCGCGCCAAACACGTCCCGCGCAATGACGCCCATGTCTTTTGCGCCAAGGCCCTGGGCAAGCAGCTCATCCATGCGCTGTGCCATGGCGGGCAACATGATGAGTGCGGCATCCGGCGCGGCACGCGCGGTCTCCAACATCAGGCGAACATCCTTGCGGGCCATGGACAACTCAAAGGACGGCTCAAAGTCCCCGCGCGCCATGCGTGCGCCGCGGCCTTCAATCTGCCGGCCCACCGGAAAGTCCTTGAACAGACTGAGCGCTTCCACCGGATCAATGCCGGTGGCCCGTGCCAGCACAAAAAGGTCGTTCATCCCGGACGCCATGGCCAGGATCATACAATTGCCAAACAGCTTGAACGCCGCGGCCTGGTCCGGCCTTTCGCCCAGGTAGAGGAGTTTTCCGGTCATGCCCTTGAGCACGGGTTCCGCGCGCGCAAACAACGCTTGCGTAGCGCTGACCAGCATCATGCCGGTGCCCTGGCGGGCATTCTCCGGCGCCATGAACACCGGCGCATGGACAAACGCCAGCCCCTGTTGCTGCGCCTTTTCGGCGCGGCGCGCGGTGGGCTGCGGGGCCACCGTGGTGTGGTCCACCACCAGCACCTCTTTTGGAATGGCCTTGACCACCTCCTGCAGCACGGCATCCACGGCTTCATCATCGGACAGACACAGGTGCACCCGGGTTGCCTGCGCCACGGCGGCCGCAATGGAGGAATGTGCCACCGCACCCGCGGCCACCAACGGGGCCAGCCTGGCGGGCGTGCGGTTCCACACGTCCACCGCCACGCCCTGCTCCCGCAGGCGCAACACAAAACCGCTGCCCAACATGCCCGTGCCCAGCCACGCCACGCGTTCCATGAGGTCACCCTGTGCGGCCAAGACCTTGGCCGCCCTGGATGGGCATCCCACCAAAGGCGCGCCGGCTCAACGCCGACGTGGCAGGCGCATTGCGTCCCCGCAAACCGGCGGGTATGCAGCCCGCCCCTTCATAGAAACAGCTGGTCCGCAGCCATGGTGGCCGCGGCCACTGGAGTAACGAGGAAAAACCATGGGCGCCTTTGCAGACCTGTTGAAGCAGCACAACATCTCCTCCCCGCAACTTGTTGCCAAGAGCAATGAAGTTGAAGCGCTGCAACCTGAGGACTTTGTCCTCAAGACCAAGCGCGCGGACAAGCGCTCCAACACCCCGGACCAGACCTACGAGAAGCTGGGCGTGGCCAAGCCGCGCACCGGGCGGGGCATCACCGCCAAGCAGGTTGCGGCCGCCTCCGAGGACAAGCCCATCCCTCGCCGCGCGCGCGCCAAGGCGCTGCGCGCCATCAATGCCATGCTCAAGGCCAAGGGCAAGGACGCCGTTGACGTCAAGGCCGCGTTTGCCAAGGTGGAAAGCCGCCGCGGCAAGAGCAAGGGCAAGAAGTAACCAGCAACACCTGACCCGGCCGCCGCACGTTTGACGCGGCGCCGGGCTTTTTTCTTTTTTGTGTTCACGCGTGGTTGCCCCACCCCCCACAACGGATTGCGCAATGGCCGCATCATGGATGGGATGGTTGTTGGGAGCCGCGCTGGGCATGCGTCACGCGCTGGAGCCGGACCACCTGGCCGCCGTGTCCACCATGGTGGCGCAGCACAAAAACCCGCGGGCCGGTGTTCTCCTGGGCGCATTGTGGGGTCTGGGCCACAGCCTTGGCCTGTTGGCCCTGGGCGGCGTGTTGGCGTTGCTGCAACGTGGCTTGCCGGACGTCCTGGCCAACGCACTGGAACTGGGCGTGGCGGTCATGTTGTGCGTGTTGGGCGTGCGCGCGGTGCAACAGGCCGCGCGGGAAGCACGCCAGGGTGACGTGCAGGTGCACCAGCATGGTGGCGCCGCACACGCCCATCCTTCGGCGGGACCCCATCTCCACGTGGCCAACTGGACGTTGCTGCGCCGCCCATTGATGGTGGGCCTGATGCATGGTCTTGCCGGCAGCGGTGCCCTGGTGGCGCTGGTGCTGGCGCAACTCCCGTCCACCGGCGAGCGCATCTTGTACATGGGCCTGTTTGGGCTGGGCAGCATCATGGGGATGGCGGCCATCACCGGCGTGGCCGGGCTTGGTTTGTCCCGCCTGGTGGCGCGCCGCCGCTTTTCCCACGCGCTGTTGACGGCGTCAGGCCTGCTCAGCGTGGGCGTGGGGCTGGCCTGGGGCGTGGAGTGTGTATCGCGTCTGGCCGGCGTCTGACTGGTTTGACATGCTGACATGCGCACCGGCCGGGCGGGGTGTATGACGTCGGGACGGTCCAAGGTTCCAACGGTAGGGGTCCCCGGATGAAACGCACAGCAGCTCTGGTGGTTTTTGTGTTGGGCAGCATCATCACCTGCACCGGCACCAACGGCGGGTCCAGCACTTCCTCCTCGTCCAGCGGCATGGCCACCGGTCCGGAGCCCATCTACGCCGGCGGCGCCACGGATGAATGCTGGCGTTCTTTTGTGGATGCGCGGCCCAACACCACCGAGGACGCCGTCAAGGGCGGGACGTTCATCATCCCCACCGAAGGTGCCTCCTTGGCCCCCGACTTCCCCAGCACGTTCACCTGGAGCACGCCGCTGGCGTCCTACAGCCCGTCGCTGGACCGCCAGCCGGCGCCGCAACTGCGCCGCGCGCTGGAGCTGCAGCTGTTTGCCACCGCGCTGGCCCACGGGGACCCCGTCACCGGAGACATCACGTGGGTGTTCTTCCACATCCCCGGCCAGGAAGACGTCACCGTGTTGTCCACGGAAAATTCCTGGACGCCGGAGACCGCCGCGTGGAACCTGCTCAAGGCCGCCGGCACCCAGGAAATCACCGCGGAAATCTACAGCGCCTACGCCACGCAGAACCGCATCTCGGATGGCCCGTACAAGGCGCCGGGCGTTCGGCGGTTTCGCATCCAGTGAAGACGGTGACCCGCATGCCCCGCATCCCTGGCCTGCCCGCGCTGCTGGTGGTGGCCCTTGCCACCGCCGGTGCGGGGCCGTGTGATGACGCCGGCGGCGCCCCGGTGTGCACCGTGGAACGCAACGTGGTGCTCACCCGGACAGACCACTGGCCCGTTCCCCAGGACGTCCCGCCCCTCTCCAATGACCTGTTGCTCCTCACCAACACCGGTGAAGACACCATCAGCATGGTGCGTGCATCAGACATGACCGAACTGTTCCGCGCGCCGGTGGGCCTGTTCCCCATGCAGCTGGAAGGACCACATCACCTGGTGGTGGACCCCGCAGGCCGCTACCTCTACGTGCCGCTCTCCAATGACATTCCCGGCGCGGGCGGCGGCCCGCACGGCAGCCACGGCAACGGCTCCACGCCGGGATTCCTGTTGCGCATTGATGCCGCCACCATGTCCCTGGTGGACTCCATCCCGGTGGACCGCAGCCCGGGGGACATTGTCCTCAACCGTGCCGGCACGCGCGCCTACATCAGCCACTATGACCTCAAGCGCATCACCGACGCGCTGTCCCGCGGTGAAGGTCCCGAGCGCATGCGCGCCAACGTGGCCGTGGTGGACACCACCACCATGACCCGCCTGGCCCTCCTGCCCACGTGCGCGGGGCCGCATGGCATGGCCTTCAACGCAGATGAGACGCGCCTCTACGTTGCCTGTGCGCTGTCTGATGAGCTGGCCGCGTTGGACCTCACCGTGGACCCGCCCACCGTCACCCGCATCCCCGTGGGCACCCAGGCTGCGGTGCCCCCCAATGCGGTGTTTGAGCCGTACTCCATCTCCACCCACCCCACCGACGGGACGCTGTGGGTGAGCTGCCTGAGGTCCCGGGACCTGCGCATCCTGGACCCGCAAACCATGACGTGGTCCCAGGGCCCCACGTTTGACGCCAGCCCCATGTTTGGCGTCTTCACGCCCGCCGGGCATTTCCTGGTGCCCATCCGGGAGTCCGGCAGCGTGGCGCTGGTCAACGCCACCACCCGCGCCCTGCAACGTCCCGTCCTGCGCCTGGAACCACAAAACTGCCAGAACGCGCATGGCCTTGAACTTTCGGCGGACGGTCAGACCGCCTGGATGGTGTGCGAAGGGGACCAGCGCGGCCCCGGCAGCGTCATCACCCTCATCCCGGACCTGTTGGCGGTGGCCACCGTCACGCCCGTGGGCATCTTCCCGGACTCCATCCGCCGGGTGGTGCTGCCATGACCACGCGCCTGACGCCCATGCTGGCCGCCGTGTTGCTGGCGGTGTTGTTGGGATGCTCCAGCACCACCAACACAGAGCCCTGCGTGGAAACGCGCACGGTGACCGGCGTGGAAGAAGGCGCGCGCCTCTTTGAAGACCCCAACCTGTCTCCCTCGCTGTTCAATGATTTTTCCTGCGCCACCTGCCACGCCACCCAGGACACCCCCGGGCGCATCCTGTCCGGCCGGGACCTGCGCGGCGTCACCGCGCGGCCCCGCACGTGGGGCGGCAATGAGCGTGACCTGCTCACCGCGGTGAACTTCTGTCTGG
>Ga0154020_10001455_pt1 | contig 29243 bp, 32 predicted proteins | sample Klosneuvirus_201_FD_109709 | JGI IMG/M metagenome (GOLD analysis project Ga0154020, IMG submission 109709) | Active sludge microbial communities from wastewater, Klosterneuburg, Austria - Klosneuvirus_20160825_MG | ecosystem: Engineered > WWTP > Aerobic digester > Activated sludge | place...
AAGTATGCTTGTTGTTGAAAACTTTGCTATCCCAGCTCAAAGCAGAAAAATTGAACTTGTTTATAAATTAATTAATTTTTTGCTTTCAAAAGAGATGGCGGCTTCTCACAGTGATATGTATGGTTTTAACCCAACAAATCGTTTTGCTTATGAGTTGTTAGATCCGGAAATTGTAAATAACCCTCACTATTTCCCTACCGATGAGCGCTTTGAAAAGCTCTTTCACACACACAATAATTTACCTATGGACAAGGTTGAAGATATTTGGCTTGCAGTTAAGTTTGCATAAATTATGCTTTTCATAACGAGTTCTATAAAAAGGTGTGTTTATGAAAAAAATTTTGATTGCGAGCATATCCTTTTTGTTCTCACAACAATTTAATCTTGCAGCAATGCATCATGTAAAATCTGGTTATAAGGGTGACATACATGCTTTAGCATCTGGAAATATAGTTCAGAAACTTGGTCATATGGTTAAAGATGAAGCAGATTATGCAGCATCAACTATACAAGAATGGTTAACTCCAGAGCTGATCAATGAGCTTGTTGCACCTGGTACTATTCAACTGAATACAAAAGTGTTAGATGAGCTTTCACTCGGCCAAAGAACTCTTTTGACCTGCTGGGCTACATATCCGTGTTATATTTCTCTAGTTTATGCTCATTTAAAGGTGAATTTCGAATTTTATTATGATCATGACGGTTCTTCATCAAGAGAAAGACGCCAAAAAAAATTTACTGATGCACTGATTATGTATAATTTTGGCGAGACGTTTTTTGAAAAAATTAAGCAATTTTCAATTCGCGAGGATTTGGGTGTTTGGAAGCTGCATCAAATTGTTGTAAAATTGTACCCCTATTTGATGTCTCTCTTCTATAAAAAACAAACGAGTTGCATTCATAGCCCAGAATTCGAATTTACCCTTGAATGCTATAATGATGAGATAAGAGAATACTTCCCAGATCTTGGCGAAATTGATTGGTACAATATCATCTTTTTATTGGAAAACCCCTATTTTTTTATGATTCATATTATTACATGGTCTGGCACTCCTGAAGCGCTTGATATCATAACCCTTCTTATTGTGTATGGCTTTGATGTAAATTGTCAGCTTAGGACAGGGTGTGATCATCGAGATACTTTGCTTCATAGAGCTGTGCGCTATGATTACGTTAAACAGGTAGAATATTTGCTTGAACTTGGTGCTGATCCACTTATCTGCTATGGCAAAGACCCAGAACCGCGTAATGGTGGTGGGCAGTCTTCGTGGGAAATAAGTAAGTACAAAATGCAAGGCGTAACTTGGATTGTCCCAAACAGACCTCCCAGTGAGAAGACGTGCATAATCCATGCAATGTTATCGGCAGTGGTTGATCCCAGTGTTGCACATGACAAGAAAGAATGTCAGCAACCAGCTCGCCGTATAATTGATAATTGTAAGAAAGCAGGGGTCTATCTTTGCAATCAATTTGCCAAAGCAAAAGAAAAATGTCTTTCGGTTATGAAAATAATATAATAACGTTAATGTGTCCCTTCAGATGTTTCCTTCACAATAATAAGATTACAGACTATGAAAAATTGTTTAGTGCTTTTACTTACAGCTTTATTTTTGAATCAACAGAGTAATCTTGACGGAATGCAAAAAAAATTGAGCTTTGCATACGATCCTTATGCTCAATTTCGAAAAAATGTTAAGCATGAAGCGCAAGAGGCTATTTCTACCATTACGCAGTGGTTAACGTTTGAATTTATAGAAGATATGCTCATGCTGAAGGTAGGGGATAAAGAAAGAAGATTTAACGAGTCATACGATATTCCATCGAATGAAATGAGTGATGATGACATATCCGATCCATTTCTTGATGAGAAAAAAATAGACTCACTTTCGATTGGTCAGAGAGTTGTTCTTACCTGTTGGCAGAAATATCCATATTATGCTGCACGGGTAATGCAAACACTACGCGCTTTGAAGCCGCAAGATGCAAGTATGCTGTCCGAATTGATGTGTATTGAGTTATTTAAGCGGTTGATTATCACGCATAACTATGGACTCGATATTGCCCTATTGATTCAAAAGTATGAAGCAGAAGAACTGGATGAATTTTGCGAGAGAATCTTTAATAAATACAATGAAATTTCATGTTTGCTCAGAGATGCGGTAAAAGAAAATTTAACAGTCGTAAAACTACTTCAGATCGTTGATCCCGACTTCTTAAGATTTTTGTTCATGGTACGATATCCATATTTTTTTGAAAAATTTATCATACAGTCTTATTCACATAAGCAAGACAATATTATTAGATTGTTTCTGGAGAATGGTTTTGACCCAAATCATCAGTTTATTTATAGCTACCCAAAAAACAGCCTCTATGGTGTTACTTTGCTCCATGCAGCGGTAGCAGATAAAAGAGTTGAAACCGTTTTGCTGTTGCTCACCTGGAATGCTCATCCTGAATGTGAAGATTTGTGTGGCATTTCATCATGGGGAATAAGTTGTGATCAGATGGGAGGCAAATATAGCCAAAGAGCTAGCAAAATTAATGCTCTTTTAAAGCAATGTCTTTCTCAAGAAACGAAGACGATATTACAAACCGCTTAGAGTGTCGTTCGATATTTTCTTCAGACTCTTGTATCCTAATTTTTGTATTAACTGATTTTTATGGGGATAGAGGAGGGTGAATTCTTGAAGCAATTAAAAAAATCTGAATTCAAAGATTGGGGGTGGGCGCTTATCGAAGCGCTCGTCATTTTATGTATCATCAAAAGATTTTTATTTGGTCTTTTTTATATTCCAAGTGGATCAGCAGAACCTCATTTACTCGTTGGAGACCGTGTGTTAGGGGAAAAGCTTTCATACTATTTTAGATCAATACATCGTAATGATTATGTTATCTTTGATGATCCGACATTTGATTATAATCAAACAACCGGCCTGCAACGTTGGTGGCAAGAAAATATTGGGGTAGCAATTTTTGGCATTCCTGCAGGTCCAGAAAATGTCGTCAAACGTGTTATTGGCTTGCCAGGAGATACCATTGAAGGGCGTATAGAGCATGGAAAAGCTGTTATATATCGCAATGGCAAAAAGCTTGAGGAGCCTTATATAAACCCCTACCCAATAGTCAGAGTTCGAAAAGAAATTGGTTTTATTCAAAATAAACATATTGGAATTTTTTCGACGCCAGACTGTTTGAGGCGTCGGATTAAAAAGACTTACTATACGTTTGATACAAAAAAACCTTGCAAAGATCAGCCTTTCTATCGCCTTGAAGAGCATGAGCTTGTGCGTAATCGCAGAACTGGAGAGCTTTTTTGTGCAAAGAATCCAATCTTAAAATCATTAAAATCTGATCATAAAAAATCGATTGATATATTTGGCCCTCTGATCATCCCCCCTGGAAAATATTGGGTTATGGGAGATAATCGATTAAATAGTTACGATAGCCGTTATTGGGGATTGCTTGATGAAAAGTTGATTCGCGGTAAAATGAGCTTTGTCATCTATTCAATTGATACCGAAGAATCGGTTTGGATTTTTGAATTGATAAAACATCCAATCGATTTTTGGACTAAAAAATTACGCTGGAACCGCTTTTTTAAAAGCCTAGGGAGTTATTGATGAATCGTGAAAAATTAAGCAAAGCTTTTCTGTCATGGAAAGAAAAATATCAGCAGAAAAAAGACCACTTCAAAAAGCGTATGGAAAAAATGTTATTGAGTGGGAACACTGATGTCGCTGGTCAGATGAAAGATCTTTTTGATCGTGCTGAGAACTTGATAGCTTCCTTAGATGAAACATTGCACTCGACATCATCAGCGAATGTTGACCAAAGAACAGTTTCTGCAAAAATTAAAGAGTTCAAAAAAACATATAAGCAACTGAATGAGCTTTCTAAACCGATGCTTCAGCAATGGGCCGAAGCTATTATCATTGCGCTTGCATTGGCATTGGTATTGCGAAACTTTATCTTTGGACTTTACCATGTTCCAACTGGATCTGCCGAACACAACATTTTGGTTGGTGATCGCATTTGGGGAAATAAAATGGCCTATTACATGGGTGATGTTAAGCGCGGTGAATTGGTTATTTTTGATAACCCAGAATTTAACTACGATCGCTCAAGTACCATCAATCGCTTATGGCAAAAATATGTAGGATTCCCAATTCCTCTTCTTGGACTTGGCATGGGCCCTGACAACGTTGTTAAGCGTGTTATCGCATTGCCTGGCGATGTTATTCAAGGAAAAATCGAAAACAATAAAACGGTAATTTACCTGAATGGTAAAAAACTGGATGAGCCATATGTTAATGAGTATCCATTAATTAGATTGCGTAAAACAACAGGGCTTGTTCCATTTCAGACATTCGGTCCATTACGCGTGCCATCATTTTTGCAGCAACATACCAAGGATGTTAATTATACGTATGTTCCAGATGTTGCGTATGATGCTCAACCCTATTATCGCTTTACTGAAGATGAAATTGTTTTGCATCCTGAAACGGGTGAAAAAATGCTCTTGCAGTCAGGCTCACCGTGCTATGTTGTGGACCTAACGGGACATGAGCTTGTATACAGTGTTGATACATTTGGTCCAATCACTGTCCCTGAAGGAAAATATTGGATGATGGGTGATAGCCGCAAAAATAGTCGAGATAGCCGCTATTGGCAGTTCCTTGATAAGAGCTTAATTCATGGACGAGCAAGCTTTGTTATTTATTCAATTGATAGCGAAGAGTCTCTTTGGTTATTTGAACTCATTAAACATCCGATCGATTTTTGGACTAAAAAATTGCGCCTTAACCGCTTCTTCACAGGACTAGGAAAGTACAATGGCAAAAAAGAATAAATTTTATATTACCACTCCTATCTACTACCCAAACTCAAAGCCACATGTGGGTACGCTGTATTCGACGCTTATTGCAGACGTTTCAGCTCGTTTTGCAAAGCTCATAGGTAAAGAGGTTTTCTTTTTAACCGGAACCGATGAGCATGGACAAAAACTGCAAGAAAAAGCCTCAGAAATGCATATGGACCCCAAGAAGTTTATTGATGGGATGATCCCTGCATTTACCGATATGTGGAAAAAGTACGAAATTGAATACACCAGGTTTATTCGTACAACCGATGATTATCATGAACAAGCCGTTGCTCGGTGGATTGAAAAATTACAAGAGCAAGGTGACATTTATAAGTCGGAGTACACCGGGCTTTATTGCGTTCCATGCGAAACATTTGTGAATGTGCAGGTTGATTCTCCCAAAGATGAAAAAGGGAATTATGTCTGCCCAACATGTAAGCGTGGGTTGCGAGAAGTTGCTGAAGAAAGTTATTTTTTCAGACTTTCTGCATACGAAGAGCGGTTGCTCTCATTTTATGAAAACAATCCAGACTTTATTGTTCCCAAGGAGCGTTTAGCTGAAGTGGTTTCATTTGTGAAATCGGGACTCAAGGATTTAAGTATCTCACGAAAAACTGTCAGTTGGGGAATTCCTTTTCCTGGTGATCCATCACACACGGTCTACGTGTGGGGCGATGCGCTGAATAATTACATTACCGGCATTGGTTACGGTCAAGACTCGGAACAAGCTCGACGTGAATTTGCACACTGGTGGCCTGCTGACGTGCAAGTAATGGCAAAAGATATTGTTCGCTTTCACGCAGTTTACTGGCCAGCATTTTTGATAGCTGCTGGGCTGCCACTTCCAAGTCAGCTGTTGGTGCATGGATATATTTTGATGGGTGATAGCAAGATGTCAAAATCGCTTGGTAATGTAGTGAGCCCTGATGATCTTGCAAGTTGGTATGGCGTTGAACCTGTTCGTTATTATTTGATGCGTCAAATGCCGATAACGCAAGATGGTCACTTTGATTTGAAAGATCTTGAAAATCGCATTAATGCAGACTTGGCCAACAGCCTTGGTAATCTGCTTAATCGCATGCAAGCCCTTGCATTAAATAATGGGTTGCATACCGTAACTGCGCCCGAAGCATGGGAAGCAAAATCATCTCACCTGCGCGAAATGTGCGAAGAGACCTACCGCTTCTATTGGGATGAGATGCATAAACATTATTTTCATGTTGCACTGGGTGAAGTATGGAAATTTATTGCTCTTGTGAATGCCTATTTCCATGAGATGCAGCCATGGATTTTGGCAAAGCAAAATAAAGAAATGTTTGCTGAAGTCATTGCCGCAACGTGTAACAGTCTCTATTCGATAGCACTTATGCTTATGCCTGTCATGCCAAAGAAAATGGAAACATTACTCTTTGCACTCGGCCAAAAATATGATGACACGGTTAATTATGATGATGTATTGCGCAAAAACGACTGGAATCGTGTGTTCACGTTTGCCAAGCTTAATGAGCCGCTGTTCATTCGCCCAGAGTCGCGATTAGTAGAGGAACCCGCTGTCAATGCTCAGGCAATTGAACAAGCTGAACAAGCAGCAATAGCTCCTATTTCAATTGATGAATTTGCAAAATGTCATCTTGCTGTTGGAACCGTGCTCAGCTGCGAAGAGGTCAAAGGATCTGATAAGCTGTATAAGCTGCAGGTTGATTTAGGTTCATACGGCAAGCGCCAAATTTTTAGCGGTGTGCGCATGCATTTTACACAAGAAGAGTTGCTTGGCAAGCAGGCGGTCTTTGTTGCAAATCTTCCTCCTCGCAAAATGATGGGGCAAGAGTCGCAAGGAATGATGCTGGTTGCAAAGCAGGCTGATGGCAAGTGTCGTTTGGTTACCGTTGATAAAGCGGTTGAGAATGGCTCTCGCTTAACGTAATATTGTACTAAATTAAAAATAATAATAGCTCGCGAGCTGGTAAAAGCGTTGCGGGCTATTATTATTGATTTTGCAGGTAATTACATTGTCTAAGGATGATTATGAGTGCAAAAGAACTTGATGAAGAGATAAAGCAAAAAATTATTCGATTACTCTGTGCTCTTTTTCCTAAAGCAAAAATTTATCTTTATGGCTCCCGAGCGCGAAAAACCAATAGAGATCGGTCCGATATCGATTTAGCCATTGATCTTGGAACACGGCTCACTAAATCTCAGTTAGGTGAAGCAAAATCGATTTTGGAAGGAACTTATATCCCATACAAAATTGATCTTGTTGATTTGCATGGAGTGTCAGAAGAATTTCGTAATGTTATTTTAAAGGAAGGTGTTATATGGCATCAACCACCACACGCATAGAATATCTAGAAATGGCTCTTGATAGACTGGAAGAGAGCATTCAGATATTCAAGCGTTATAGCAAGGCAGATGACTTGTACAATACGTGTAGGGATTCGGTTATTCAACGATTTGAATTTTCTTTTGATTTATTCTGGAAATGCTTAAAAGATTATCTTGAAAAGCAATACGGAATTTCTGTTGCAAGTCCAAGAGGTGTCTTTAGAAATATCTTTGAGCAAGGCCTTGTTAGCGAAAAAGAATATGAGCTTTTAGAAAGTATGATTGGGGATCGAAACGATACATCGCATCGTTATGATCAAGCAATGGCTGAAGAAATTGTGCATAACGTTTCATCATATTGCCAACTTATGATTGGTAAATTTGATCAGTTTTTACAAAATTCGTGAGCATGCGCCATGAAATTGATTGTTTTGTATGGTCCACCAGCAGCAGGAAAATTAACCATTGCTCATGAACTTGCAAGGCTTACAAACTTTCCTGTTGTTGACATGAATCTAACGCTTGCGCTTGTAACACAACTTTTTCCCATGGGAACGCCTCGATATCGTGAATTGAATAGAAGTTTTCGAGCTAAGCTTCTTGAAGCTGCTGCTCAGGATGACTTACCTGGTGTCATTCTTACTCATGGATATTCGCATCACGACAATGCTCCCTTTATTCAAAGCCTTATCGATCTCATGAATCGTTATAATGGTCAGATTTATTTTGTATACGTAACTTGCCCAATCGAAGACTTAGAAAAGCGTATTGCCTTGCCATCACGCAAACAGCATGTATACAAAGTTAATGATGTTCAAACCCTTCGCGATCTCTTAAAAAGACGTGAATTTCCTCAAATTCCTTTTGTACAAAGCCTTGTTGTTGATTCAAGTACAACATTGCCTGAGCAAGCGGCAAAAAATATTTTTGAATATTGTTTGTAAAATTTACTTCCGGTTTTTTGTCCAGACGGAAACGACTCCTTTCCTATGTCCAAAAATAATCGTATCGTTTTGATCATGGTAGCTCATGGCCGGAGTGAAATTTGGCATTGAATGCAGATCTATCAAATTATTTGTACACATTTTTTTTTGAAAGCGAGCTATCTGTGGTCCATGATTAGAAAAAGAAAAAGCGCCATCTTGAATATTTGATTGAACGCCTAAAAGGTCTTGTAGTAGTTCTGGGCATTTGTTCGTTTGGTATAAATTCTCTAAAGACAATTTTCTATCTTCGCCAAGAGAGCTTTTTATGTCGCTGACACCATAATACTTAAAATGGCCAGCGTTATAAACCATGACAATGGCTAAATAATGCGTTTGATTTTCGTCTTTATACAAAATTGTTTTATGAAGAGGAAAAAAGATATTTTTGTGGAGCATAAAGTATTGACGATAAGTTTGCTTGGGCTCTTGGCAATTTAAAATTTCTGCCCATCCGTGTTCGTCAACTGCTAACAACAAATTTGAATTCAATTTTTTGACAAAGGTAATGTCACCTAGAGCATATTTACACGTGATAGCGCATACGTGTTGGTATTGGGGTTGTGCATTCAAAGAAAATGTTAAAGCAGTAATTAACATTAAGCCTAAAAAATTCATAATTTTCTCCATAAAATTCTTTTTAAATATCTGATAAATTAATACAGATGAATGTTAGCAAATTTTTTTTTGAATAAAAATATGAGGGGAAGTGTATGAAGTATATGAGTCGAATATCGCTTATGAAGAATGTTGTGTTGATAGTGATTTATCTTGGTTTTGTGGCGCACAGTAATTTTTGTTTTGGAAAAGAAGAATATACTTATAAATACTGTGCAAGCTTTGAAGAACTTTCTCGTAATCATCAAATAAATTTGAATGAATTTATTGAAAAAGCTATACAAAATGAACAAAAATTTGTTGAAGATGAATTAAATTCTTCATCTTATTTGAAGATGGGTAATTTAGAGCCTGATTCCTATCTCAGAGAAAAATATTTAAAAGTTTATAGCAATTTTAATACAGCATCCTCTATTCAAGCGATTGAGTGTTGTGATAAATATTTAAACGTTGTGGGAATATTTTTCTTTTCTTTTGATAAAAGTTTTAATAATGCGCTGCGCTGTCGACAATTTTTACTATTTGCTCAAGAAGAGCAGGTTTGCAAAGAATATCTGTTTGAGTGTTGCATTCAAAAAATTTTACATCAATTTGGTTTGCAAGAATTTCACCTTATCATCAACGTATCAAAAGGTGTTACCTATTTTGCATCATCCATAGAATCTAGCGGTTTTACAGGTTGCTTTTATACAGGAAATGAAATTAATGCCACTAAAACATTGGTCTATGTAAGGAAGGCTCAAAGGGGTAGCATTTTAAATGGATTTAAAAATAATTATGCTTTTATAAAATAGCTCTAAAAAGATTTTTTTATAGTAAGGTGATATTTATGAAATATATTGTGCAGTTATTTGTTTGTATGGTTGTATTGGCGCATGGAACTTTATTGAGCGAGCAGATTGGTCAGATTACTGTTGGCGATACAACGTTCATCTGTGAGCATTATATGAGTAGTGACCAATCACCATACTTGAGCAGAGAAAGTTTTAATAGTTTTTTACCAACAATTATAAAAAACGGGACTATTCAGATTCAAAAAGAGATTGATAATCCAGAAAGCACCTTTACTATTGGTGAGCTTTCAGTTTCTGACTATATCTGTGCCTACTATAATTATGCTTATGGACGTTTCCAGGATGGAGACACGTAAGCGCTTGTATGTTTGGATCAAGATAAAAAATGCGTAGCGATAATTTTTTTCTCTGCGGATAATAGCTTTGATAACGCTCTGTATATTGAGCGACAAATTGTTCTTGCGAATTCAAGTCAAGTAAATCCAACACAAATACCTGGACTTCTAAATAGCATGGTCATGTTGATTGCAGAAAAGATTTGTACGGATGCGAAGCAAATAATTACTGCTCTTCCCAAAGGTGCTAAGTTGCTCGCTTCATTTATGCAACGAGTCGGTGGCTATGCACCTTGCGATTATACAGGAACGCAAATCAATCTTGATGAAAAAGATGTTTACGCAAAGCAAATTGCCTAGTAAATATTTCAGAACTAAAATCTATAGCTACTTATTTAAAGAAGGGCTCTCTTGTAATCAGAGCCCTTTCTTATTTTGTATAAATTTCAAACTGGGCCACACGCTCGCATGCACTGGCACCCTGTATAGCAGCAACAAGCTCCCACGCCAATTGGCACAGAATTAATAGCCCACCCCATTTGGGAGACCGATTCAAAAAAATTTGGGATGCAGCTTCCGCATTTAGCATCAAATTCTTTGCAGGCTTGATATGAATGTTTATCCAAACAAGGATTAGAGGGAAATTCTGCACACCATACAGCAGGATCTAGACAGCAACAGGTAGGGTATCTTGGCATATCACACGGGTGATGAATAAGTTTTAACCTGATCTCGTTTTCTTTTATCATGAACGAAACGAGTGGGGTATGGATTAAGCCTTTTCCTTTGCACTGCTCAATAATTTGTACATATCCTGAGTGTAAGTCATCGAGCCTGCAAACTTCATCTTCGCAATTAATTGTGATTATGTTTGCACTATCTTGCATGCCATACTGAAAAACCTGAGCGTATTCCGGTATATTGTGGCTACCGCCGTTTACTTTTTCAATGCCATTAATAATTGACTGTTTACTGATGACATGCTCAGGATTATCTCCAGGGTGTAAAAATAGATATTTAAGATTTTTAGAATCATCCGCATTGAGCAAAGTTTGCTCTCCTTCAGGTTTCTTCAACTTTCTAGTAAGCCGCATAAATTTAGCATCAAACGAACGTTGTTTTGTTGTAGGTACTAGTTGGTTCAGATAGATAATGTAGTAGGCATCGTCAGCAAAAACTTTTGGTAGTGTTGAATTAACAACAAAAATTAAAATAATCAAACACAAAAAAATATTCATGAAAACCCCTTTTTAGTTTGCATTAGCCAAGATTATTACGCATAAAACCCAAGTTAATACAATAAAAGGAACAACTCCTGAATACAGCCAAGGGCAAGCGCATAAAGATGCAGTACAGCAGCTGGTCTGCTTGATGAGCTCATTTTTAAAGCAGTTTGGGTAGCTCATTATTGTACGCGATATTTCTTCTACTTGAACTGTTTTGCAAATTTCATGCCGATACATAGAAAAAGTAAAATCGTTAAATTGTACAATAACGTAAGGTATTGAAATTTGATTATGATTATCAAATTTCACATTAAACAAAACTTCTGAAATATGCTCTAGCAATTCATTCATATTCAAATTTTTGTCGGAGAGCTGTATTTCGCAAATCAGTTGACTCTGATCAACTCTTTCAACACCATATTTAGGCTGATGATGTTTCATAATGAATGGTTCAAGCGCTTCACTTGAAATTGGCTGTTCATATTTTTGACGAGACAGTACTATTTTTTTAAAACCTTCTTGAGTGAGCAGGCCTACGGATTGCTCTTCGTCATGATTAACTCCTAGAGTGTTATGGTAACCGCATGTATTTTTAAGCTCAGCAAAGACCGATTTATCTGTTATTACATCATAAAAATTAATGACGTACAAAGCAGGTTGCATAGCTTGCAGATTATTGTGATACCCTGTTACTGAAAAGATCAACATAAATATTGTTATGAAAAATTTCATGATGCACCTTTCTGGATTTTATTAAACTCTTGGAAGCCATTTGATGATATGTATTGATTTAATCGATTTTTAAGAGACCAACGTTCAGTAATATTTGTGCCATCTGTAGAAAACCATACAGCATGTTTACGGTTAGGATGTAGGTTATGACTCAATAATGAAGCACCTACAACAAACGTAAAAGTTATGACATCTACTATTTTTAGAACAATACTTTTTTTGTTTTTATAGCTATTCACAGCTTCCTGTATAAAAATTTATCGATGAACTTTTTATTTTTTTACATTGCCATACCCTTATTCCTTACTTCAATAATCTCTAATAAAGAATGATATTTTTAAGCTACATAACGTTGAAACCTAATGTTATGTAGCTTAAATTTTTTATCAATTTGATTGATCAATTTATCGAATAAATTAAAATCGACTTCTCAAATAATTAACAGAAGGATTTTGTGAAAAAAATAATTATTGGTTTTTTGTTACTCGCATGGGCACGTGGTGGTATTTTACTTGCTGAAGATAATGAAAAAGAATTGTGGAACGCTGTAAAAAATGAAAATCCCATTCTGGTAAAATTTTATCTACAGCAAAAAGTTGACTGTAATCGGCTAGATAGGCTTGGTGCTACTCCATTGCATTGGGCAGCCATGGTGGGTAATCATGAAATAACTCTTTTACTCCTTCAGCACGGCGCAAATATAAAGGCGAGCCATGAGCGATTATCAAAACCATTACTCATAGCCGCAACGAATGGCTACACAGAGTGCGTAAAACATCTTATTGATTATGACAATGAAATTGATGCACCCAATTCAGATGGACTTACAGCATTGCATGTAGCAGCACGAGGTGGGCACATCGCAGTCGTTAAGTTGCTTCTTGAATCTGGAGCAAGTAAAACAGTTCAAACAAACCTTGGACAAACGCCATTACATTTTGCCCAGATTAAGAAAAATGCAGAGCTAATCGATTTGTTATCCTGACACTTCACTTTTGTATAATTAACGAATAGTTTGTTGCCATAAAATCGCGTCCAAGTTTGTGAGCTTTTTTGCAAATAGTATCAGCGTTGATTATTTTAAACTTTTCATAAAATATGCGCAGTTCTTCTAGGTCATAATTTTTTTGAAACTTACCACTGGGCCACAAGCTGCTATTTCTTTCAGGACCAGGAGAGCTTTTGATAAGCTCTTGTTCTATTTCATCTTCAACCGATGTTACCACCACAAGAGCGTAACCGCCCGGCTTGAGTGTTCTCAACATTTCATCGCGATACACTTCCCGGCCAGCCGGCGTTTCGATATCAATTGAAGCAAAACAATCGATAGCGATATCAAAAAAATTATCTTGAAATGGCCATGGTCTATCAACCGGCATGCATTGCGTTTGTATTACATGGTCAAGCTGTGCGCTGTGAGCGGCTTGGTTGATATGGTGAGTTGCCTGTTCGATGTAATCGAGTGCTGTCACCTGAAAGCCTTGGTGCGCCAAATAAAGTGTGTTGCGTCCTTTGCCTGCGCCAATATCAACAGCAAGACCTTGAGATGGTATATTGTGTTCTTTTAAAAAATTATAAAAGCTAACAACGTACTGTGAGGGCTGCCACGTTGAAGCAGTGGTCATTTCAGAAGGCAAAGTTTGGGCGGTTGCATGTTCTTGATGCCAGATTTTTTGCTGCGTACGCATGAAGAACTCCTTATTTTTAATTTAAATAAAAATTTAGCGACCCGGAATATCAACAACTTGAAAAGTGTGTCCTGTTGCTTGCAAAAAGTGCTCAATATCTTGAGGAGTAATAACCAATGTTGCCGTATTAATAAGCGGATGACATTGCAGTGCTTGTCCCCAAATCTGCTCATCAAAAATGACGTTTACATGATGATCTGTATCATGGATTAACCCTAAAATGGTAACCGACCCTGGTTCAACACCAAGGTATTCTTGCAAGCGTTCTTCTGAACCAAAGCTTAATTTAGAAGCTCCAAGCAAGTCTTTGAGTTTTTTTAAATCAACGCGTTTATCATTTCCGACAACAACAAGAAAATAGTCTTGATTACGACTATCATACAAAAACATATTTTTAATTGAGCGCCCCGGCATAGCAGGACACAGCTGCTCAGCTTGCTCGCAGGTGAAAACAGCCGGGTGGTCAAAGCGTTCGTACGCAATAGTGTTATCTTTTAAAAAAGAATAAATAGTATTCATGATTCACTTCCAGAGAGAGTATTTTTTAATAAGTGGATTAAGCTTTTCAACTGCATCAAACGCGCAGATGCCATAATATTCAAGATCAGCTTCATGCACATCACTTGTCCGTTCCTGTTGCTCTTTGTAAGAACCAATGGTCATGGTGCTTGTGAAATCAACAAAATGGATATTGACTTGGATGAATTTGTTGCGTAACGCTCTAATTTGATTTGAATTATCCGCTTGCAAGATGATGAAGGGAAAATCTGAAATGCTTTTGTGTTTGCCCCCATCTTTGTCGATATATGTGTCAAATCTCATTTGAGCAACGTCTGCATAATCGCCGACCAGTCCAGCGGCCATGTGCCCTAGCGCGTTCATAACTGATCCTGTAGGAGTTTTTTTATTTAAAACAGCAACGAATTTATGGTGCATATCGTTCATAGTTTTTATCCTTTCACGTGTAGAATAGTGCAAGACACAAATGAAATCTATGCAAAATATAAGAAATGATTGCGAAGAGTTTTTTCCAAAATATCGATAAGGTTCATTTGATGTAAGCTTGATCTTTCATTGATTGGCCTGTAAGAACTTTTATAAAGGGAAAGAAGATTAAATCTTTTTAAATAGAGAGTTCTTGCTATGAAAAATATCACCTGTTCAGATTTTATAAAATATTTACCAAAGGCAGAATTGCATGTTCATATCGAAGGGACTATGGAGCCCGAGCAGCTTATATTGATTGCCCAGAGAAATAACATTGAGTTGCCTTCTGGACTTATTACTACAGACAATGCATACGCTTTTTCCGATTATAAATCTTTTATTGACAGCTATTTTCAGGCAACCAATGCACTGAAAAAAGAACAAGATTTTTATGATGTGACCTATGCGTATCTTAAAAAAAATGCTGAGCAAGGTGTCTTGCATGTGGAAATTTTCTTCGAACTTCAAGCGTACATTGATCGTGATATGAGCCCTGAAGTTGTCATTAATGGAATAGAGTCAGCTCTTGTTGATGGGCAAAGAGATTTTGGGATAACAGGTTTTTTAATTTTATGCTTTATCCGACATTTGGACGAATCACAAGCTTTTAGGCAACTTGAGCTTGCTCACGGCGCAAGACATACAAAAATTATTGCTGTTGGACTTGCAGCTCTGGAGGAAGGGAATCCTCCATCAAAGTTTAAAAGAGCATTTGAGTTGGCTCGATCGTATGGATATCACGCGGTTGCTCATGCGGCAGAAGCAACAAAAAATGGTCCTGAAATGATCAGAGAAGCGCTTTCTATTTTGAAGGTGGAGAGAATTGATCATGGCATTAGATGTATGGAAGATCCATTATTAGTACAAGAACTTGCGCAAAAAAAAGTTCCATTAACCGTTTGCCCCCTTTCAAATGTAGTACTTGGCTTTTTCAAAAAGCTTGAAGATCATCCTCTTAAAGCGATGCTTGATGCCGGCTTAATGGTTTCAATTAACTCCGATGATCCTGCATTCTTTGGCGGGTATATTGCTGATAATTATCAAGCTGCAGCCGATGCTCTTGATCTTTCTTGCCGCGACCTGATAACCTGTGCACGCAATTCATTTATCAGCTCGTTTCTTGATGAGCAAAAGAAAGTGGCCTATTTAGCAAAACTTGATGATTACATTGCAACGCATGCATGTCCTTAGGCCCATCTTTAATTCTTTTAATACTGAGGTACACTAGTGGTACATTAAATTTATAGAGTAATTTTTTATCTAAAAGGTATCTTGTGCATACATTATCTATTTTTAAATACCGTCTTGGCTATTTGGCTTATGTTCTGTCGGTTATTTCTTTATTTTTGATTACTTTAATCAAGGATGTTCCTCATTATTTTATTTACATACCCTTTGTATTGGCCTTTATCCCTATTTGCATTGACGCAATCAAAGATCTTTTTGAAAGAAAAATAACGACAGAGTTATTTTTAATTTTAGCAACAGCAACAGCAATTGCCGCCAACGAAAAGCAAGCAATTACGGTTGTTCTGCTCATTATGTTAATTGCAAAATATTTTGAAGGATTTATTGAAGAAAAGACGGGTAAAGCAATTGAAAGCTTAATTAACCTGATTCCAACAAATGTAACGATAAGAATAGATGATCAGGAACGAATTGTTCCTCTGGCGCAGGTTCAAGAGGGAATGCATGTCATTATCAAAACTGGTGAACAGATTTCTGTCGATGGAGTGATTATTGAGGGACAAGCAAGTATTAATGAGTCATTTTTGACTGGTGAAAGTATTCCTCGAGAAAAAGGAAAAACAGACCAAGTGTTTGCCGGCACATTTGTTGAAGCTGGTGGCATTGTAATCCTTGCTCAAAGAGTTGGAGAGTCGACCAACTTTGGAAAAATTAGCAAGTTACTGGAGCAGGCAGAACAAGAAAAAGCAAAAATAGTTACGGTTTCGAACAAAGCTGCGTTAATTATTGTTCAAGTGCTGGTTGCTTTTATAGGGCTTGTTTGGTTGTTTACTCACAACTTAACCTTGGTTTCAACACTCCTTGTTTTTGGATCACCCATAGAGCTTACACTTATAACTCCCTTGGCAATTTTAGCCGGTACTGCAGCCGCTTTTCGATATGGAATACTCATTAAAGGAAGTATTTCTTTAGAACGTTTTTCGTCAGTTGATACGCTTATTTTTGATAAAACGGGAACACTCACCATTGGTGAACCGCAAGTTGTTAAAATCGAAGCGCTTCACGAATCGTATACCTCTAACGACATATTGATGCTTGCGGCTATGATGGAAAAACGGTCTGGACATATTCTTGCAAAGGCTATTCTGCACAAAGCACGAGAACAAAACATTATCATTCCAGAACCTGAGAGCTACGAGTCTGTAACTGGTCATGGCATTGATGTCATGTATAATAACCAACGTTACTTGCTTGGCAGTCGGCATTTCATAGAAGCTCCAGAGCATGGCAATGTACCCATTCCAGAAGATGATTTTTCTGAGCAAGCGGATATTCCGTATACCATCTTTTATCTCAGCTGCGGTCAACTTTTGTGTGGTAAAATTTACCTTGCCGATACCATAAGAGCAGATGCCAAAGAGACGATCAATGCATTGCGTCATTCAGGGATTAAAGAGATTATTTTACTCAGCGGTGATCGGCATGAAGTTGCGCAGCATGTTGCCGCTCAGTTGGGAATCGATAAAGCACATGGAGAAATTGCTCCGGATGAAAAACTAACCGTTATCAAAGACTTACAAAAAGCTGGACATCGCGTTGCTATGATTGGTGATGGAATTAATGATGCTCCTGCGCTTAAACAGGCTGATGTAGGCATTGCGATGGGTGCAATGGGCATGGAACCAGCTATTCAGGCCGCAGGTATTGTGTTGATGTCCAATAAATTAGAAGACATTGTTTTTATTCATGCGCTTTCTAAAAAAATTATGCGCTTGATCAAACAAAACATCTTTTTTGGTTTTGTATTAATTCACCTTTTAGGAATAACGCTGGCACTTTTTAATTTGGTAAATCCAATTGAAGCAGCACTTTTTCATGCTGTTTCCGACATCCTTATTTTGGTTAACTCTGCCCGTTTGATTAGATTTAAATATCATCAAGAATAATTTTTAAAATGTATCTACTGATGCCATATTCTTTTTTCCATTTTTTAACTGACAGTAATCAACTATGAAAAAATTAATCCTTCCACATAAACCATTTTATTTTATCAGGCACGGTGAAACAGACTGGAATAAAGAATATCGAGCTATGGGTCATACCGATATTCCTCTTAATCAAAATGGTTTGGAGCAGGCTTTAATAGCTGCCGATTGTTTACAGGATATGAAATTTGATCGAATTATTTCAAGTCCATTAAGCCGAGCTTTAAAAACCGCACAAATTATCGCTGAAAAAAGTGGAACGCCCATCCATATTGTTGAGGAATTTAAAGAATGTTCTTGGGGAATTTTAGAAGGTCAAAATTTGTTGTATGAACCGCGCATTCAGGGGTGGGAAAAGGGTGCTCACATAGAGTCTGCAGAGCATTATCATGATTTTTCACATCGTGTTTTGCAGGCGCTTAATCAAGCTTTAGCGGGATCAGATACTCCCTTGATTGTGAGTCATGGTGGTGTATATCGTATTATTCAGATGGCGCTTGGGTTGCCGCATCATGGTCTTAAAAACTGCATTCCTATATTTCATAATCCTGTTAAGCAGCAGGATGGAGTATGGGATGCGCATATCCTCATTTGATTATCTTACTTTTTCTCGAAAAAGAAGTTGAAAATAACAAATAAAATAGCCCGCGATGAAGCGGGCTATAAAAATTAATTGCTTGAACTATTTATCAAATATCGGTTATAAATTTTTAAATTGCCCAATAAAATTGCCTGCCACATTGATATGAGGTACAAGGTCCGTTGCCCCTGCCAAAATCGCCCAGGCAGACCCAGCAGAATTGATGTCTACATTGAGTGCAGGTCATATGCTGACATCCTTTGTTTCTATAAATTGGAACTCCACATCCAGCACCAGGACAAGGCTTAGCGCCCAATCGAGCAGCAGCTTGGGGAGAAATAGCTCTTACGGGCACATGTGCAGCATCAAAAGCAGCAAGTCTTTGTGGATTATCGTTAGTGATGTCTCTGAATTCGTCTCTGCTTATATTTCTTCTGCAGCCATAAGCTATGCATGGTATGTTATTTAATGGATGTGCATTAATTTGTCCTTGTAGACATTCCATGCAGCATACATGGTTGCAACCAAGGCGTATTACTGGATTATTATCGTTGTCATAACAAATGTTACACATGCCATTTTCTCTGGGTAGGCGTCTTAAAGGTTGTTCATCTCTGCGCCCTTGTGGGACAATATTTTCAGCTTCTTGAGATTCTGGCATTGTTACAACATAATTTTTTGCTTCGTAGGCAAGCCATATAGTATTAAGCGCTAGCAAAGCAGTGATAAGCTGTTTTTTGTATTTTGAATTTGATTTAAGCCTAGAATATTCACTCAAAAGTCTTACAAGTGTGTGAGCAGATGTTGCAAGATAACGTGCTTGTTTTCTTGAAATGCTTTCATAAGGTGTTGCATTATCTTGTGCGCAGGCAAGAGAAAAAGCAGTTATTCCTTTAAGGCTTGGAAAAATAGTAGTACGCAGCTTTTGAACAAGTTGTGATAACTCTTCATCTTCCTCTTCTTCAATTTCGTTTTCTTCTTCTGAAATTTCATCCGAAGTGGGTGAAGGGAGTTCTTCTTGATCAAAATCAAAATTAAGCAAGTCATCATCTATACCAATATGATCGACTGCACTATACGAGTCCTCATCATTCACATTAAAATTGGAGAGTTCATCAGGAGCAGCGTGAGGAAGCTTTACTTTTTTGTGGCTGAATCCAAGATCTTTCAGGTTTTTGAATACATTTTTTAAATCCCAAAGTGTGAGCGTGTAGTTTGCTAAAAGATCTCGACTGATCACATTGATGCCGCCTATTTTAGTCTGAGCATCAATGTTGTTGTACAGGTAGAGCAACTTGGTGACAATGCTCAGGGAGTTTGCAGCAAGGCCATAGAGTGCAGCTTTTTTTGTATTCTTTGCAAGGTCATGCTTATTTGCAGCTATATCAAGAGGAATAGTAGCAAGAGCCAGGCTCATCTCTGCATAATTACCTATGGTTGTTGCTTGCAACGGAGAGAAACTTTGAAGGAGCAAAATCGTAGCGAGCAATTTTGTACAAAAATTATGTGTGTGCGTGAGGGCGTTTGTTAAAAATTTCATCCTATTGTGTCCATATAAAAATTGATTATCACCATGAAAATAAACTCAATAGGGTCGATTATTAATCACTCTATTTAAAGTTACCAGCGGCCTCTCCTAGTAGGAGGAACTTCTGTTAATGAAGGTCTTACATAATTCCAGGTTTGATCGATTGTTGGGTCTTGGTTATAACGTGTATTTCTGCAGCCGTTATCTACGTGCCCTATTCCGCTGTAAAGGTCCCCTAAGCACCACCAGCAAAATTGGTGACCGCAGTTGCACGTAACATGGCGGCAAGCTTCTCCCTTTTGAATTTGAACCCTGCATGCAGGATTTGGACAACGTTTCATGCCTAATTCTCTGAGCCGCTCATCAGACAGCGTTGCTGCTAGAGGTCTTCCAAATTGTGCTTGCGCTTCATCATATGCTGTCAGAGTTGGGCCCTTAAGAAAACTGAATATAGAATCATTTTCGTTTGTTAAGAAAGCAATTTCATCTCGAGAGATGATCTCTTGGCATCCAGCATGAAGACATGGCATTCTATTGAGCGGATCTACGCCACGATTGTTGTATCTTACTTGAATGGCTTGAGTGAAACAGCCTCTACAAAAAGAGTGTCCACAGGCCAAGCGTTCGAGCTGTCCATCTTCAAGACAAACAGTACATTCTCCATCATATGTTGGCATTCTAAAAGGCGCAGGCATTGTTTGAGTGAAGTTATGTATTTCATAAGTAAGCCATGTTGCATTGATGATTAAGGCGGCAGAAAGCAATTTTGTATAACCAGATTTTGCTTTGAGCGCCGAGTATTCTGCTAAGAGTTTGGTCAATGAGTGAGCAGCCGTAAGCATAGTTCGTGCTTCTCGCCGTGAAAAGCGGTCACTAGGAGTTGCTTCATATTGTGCGCAAGCAAGAGCAAAGGCTGTAAGCCCTTTAAGGCTTGGGAGCGCAACAACGCGCCATGCTTGCACAAGTCGTGAGAGCTCTTTATTTTCGACTTCGGTCACCTCTTGGGCTTCATCTAAAATTTCATTCAGAGCAAGATCATCTTGGTCAAAATCAAAATCAAGAAGGTTATCAACAGTTATATGATTGATTGCAGAATCTGAGGCTTCATCGTCAAAGTCAAAATCAAGAAGGTCATCGGTAGCGTCTTGCTCAACAGCCGGTTTCTTGCGAGCAGGAAGAAGTATTCTCATATTTTTAAAAATATTTTTTATATCAAGAAGAGCAATTGAGAAGTTAACGAGCATATCTCTGCTATCAAGCTGCATCCTGCCCATTAAATATTGTGCTTCTAAATTATTATGTACATAAAGTACCCTGCCTAAGAAACTCAGCGAATCAGCAGCAAGGCCATAGAGTGCAGCTTTTTTTGTATTCTCAGCAAGAATGTGTTTGTTGGCAGCGATATCAAAGGGAATGGTAGCGAGAGCAAGGCCCATTTCTGTGTAATTGCCTGTTGTTGTTGCCTGTAATGGCGAGAGGCTTTGGAGTAGTAAAAGCGTAGCTAATAATTTTGTACAAAAATTACGTGCGAATGTGAGAGTCTTTGTAAACGTATACATATTTTATTCTTCATGGGTTATGTGTGTATATTTTGAAACTTTAAATATCCAAATCAAATGGCCTATAGCATTGATATGGCTGGCATGGGCCAAAACGGTAGTTACCTAAGCAAATCCAGCAAAATTCATGACGGCATCGGTTGCAGGTCATATGCTGACACCCACTATTTCTATAGATTGGCACTCCGCAACCAGGACATGGTTTTGCTCCAAGTGCAGCAGCTTGTTCGCGAGTCATTGGTCTTACGGGTCTACATGCAGCGTCAAAAGCAGCAAGTCTTACGCGATCATCATCAGAAATATCTCTGAATTCTTCTCTAGTTATATTTCTTCCGCATCCAGCTATGCATGGTATGCGATTTAATGGGTGTGCGTTAATGTGGCCTCCTAGGCAATCTAGGCAGGCACGATGTCCGCAACCGAGTTCTGCAAGTTCCATATTATCTTCCCAGCAAGTATCACAGTGACCATTTTCTCGATGCATGCGTACCAGAGGTTGTTCTGTACGAGGGCCAAGGTCATCAGGAATCTCGGCTTCTGGTATTGTTGCGATATAATTTTTTACTTCATATGCAAGCCAGGCGGTGTTAAGCATTAACATAATGATAATAGTTTTTTTGTAGCGAGATTTTGCTGTGAGCGTTGAGTATTCAGCTAACAGACGGGTAAGCGCATATGCAGACGCAGCAAGGTAGCGAGCATTTCGTCTTGAAATGTTTTCATACGGCGTTGCATTGTTTTGCGCGCAGGCAAGAGCAAAAGCTGTTAGTCCTTTGAGAGTTGGCAATATGACCGTGCGCCATTTTTGAATAAGTTGTGACAGTTTTTTCTCTTCTTCTTCGATTAGCTCTTCGTTATTTGGAGCTTCTTCTTGTGGAAGTTCTTCTTCATCAAAATCGAAATCAAGAAGGTCATCAAAACCGATTTGATTAATTGCCATATCAGCATCATCTTCATCAAAATCAAAGTTCAAAAGATCGTCAGTTGTATCTTGATTAACTACGGGCTTCTTTCGAGCTGGCGAAAGAATGTTCATGTTTTTATGGATGCGTTTGAGATCCAGAAGAGCAAATGAATAATTTACCAATAAATCTCTATTGATTGGGGCGAACCGTTCAAAGAGTTGGTATTGATTACTGAGATTGTTATAAATAAAAAATAGTTTGTTAAGAACGCTCAGTGAATCAGCAGCAAGGTGGTAGATAGCCGCTTTGCGTGTGTTCTTTGCAAGGTCATGCTTATTTGCAGCTATATCAAGAGGAATAGTAGCAAGAGCCAGGCTCATTTCTGCATAATTACCTATGGTTGTTGCTTGCAACGGAGAGAAACTTTGAAGGAGTAAAAGCGTAGCGAGCAATTTTATACACCAGTTGTGCACATGGGTGGTGGTGGCAATGAGATATGGCATATTTCGTCCGTATAAAATTATGTATTATAAAACAAAAATAGAATATTTATCACAAAAAACTTTGAAGGATAAGCAATTTAGCATGCATTAATTTCATGTCAACTATACGCAACTTTATTTTGAATTAGTGAGATTAACAGTGTTTTAATAGGCTTTTTTTGAATTATGAACTACAAAAAGATTGAGGGGGCGATTATTACATCGCCCCCTCGGTTCAAATTTCTAGAACGGTATCGCTTATGCGCCAGCTTCAGCATTCATTCTTCTGTTTTTGCGGCTGCTACGAACCTTTTTTTCCATGCCAACAGGCCTGATTATTTTATTATTAACTTCGGGTTCAGCCTCTTCATCTGCATCACGAGCTTGTTCGGAGAGCTTTTCAGCAATTGCCTTGGCTTGCTCTGCTCTTTGAATAGCTTCTTCTGCTGTCTGTTTTACCTGTTCTGACTTTCTCTTAGAAGCATTTTGAGCTACTTTATGAGCTTGAAGAGCTTCTTGTTCTTTAATGATAGCTGTTTGACGAGCTTGTTGCACAGCTTCTTCTTCTTTCAGGAGTGCCTCTTGAGCTTTTTTCTGTGCTTCAGCAAGAGCTAACTGCGCAGCTTCAGCAGCATCAGCTGCTCTTTTGCGTGCTTCGTCAGCTTCAGCAGCAAGAACTTCATCTGTTTTATTGGTAAGACCGCGAGCTTTGTTGCGTGCCTCTTTTGATAGCTTTTTCATTTTTTCAACTTTAGCTGCTTTTGCCTGCACATCAAGTACATTGACTCCTAAAGCTAATACAACCAGGGCGATTATCTTTTTATAGTTACCAAACATAGCGATCTCCTCCTCTTCATCTTTTTTTAATTGAGATATTTACAACTAAGGTTGGATTTCATAATCCCACCTAAAAACCTAATTTTAGATTACCAGTTATAAATTCAATCTGTCAATAATTATCAAAAAAGTTTTCATATAATTCTTGAACTTCTCGATTTTATTGATGTCATCTGAAAATCGTAATTCTTGATCTTGTTTTTATTAAGTTTGTAGGGTGAAGAATAATATTTTTATTAACTTTATCGAAAAAAGGAGTAATGCATGGAATTTAGTGAGAAGACAACATGGCTCAGAGGCTTTGGAATAACACTTTTTTTTATCTTTAGTTTATTTATACCAACACAAGCTGAATTGGATGAAAATTCTGAATTGGTGGAAAAAATTGCGCTTATCTTAGAATATCAAGATGCATTAAAACAGGTGGATGCGTTGGCTCATGAATATAGTGTAGTGGATGAAAACTTTGATGAACAGACGCGCGCAGCAACAACTGGATGCGGTAAACCGACATGCACGATTACTCCACTCCGTAAGGGTGCAACTGGAGCAACTGGGGCAAGGGGGCTAAGGGGTAGAATTGGTGCAACGGGTTCTACGGGAGCAACTGGTGTAGGAGTAACGGGTGCTACTGGAGCAACAGGAGTGACCGGCGTAACTGGGACAACAGGGGCTACTGGGACAACAGGGGCTACTGGGGCTATAGGTGCAACGGGCGTAACGGGTGCTACTGGTGTAACAGGTGCAACCGGTTCATCTGGCTTATTAGATTTCGCTCTTTTCTATGCTCTTATGCCGGGAGATAATGCTGCTACCGTTGCGGTTGGTGCTGCTGTTGATTTCCCACAAGATGGTCCTACAAGCGCTGGTGGTATTACCCGCACTGGTGCGTCTACTTTTCAATTAGCGGCTATTGGAACGTATGAAGTCACGTGGCAGGTAAGTGTGACTGAGGCCGGTCAGCTTGATTTGTGGCTTAATTCTACAGAACTTGCAGCAACCGTTGTTGGTCGAGCAACCGGTACTGATCAGATAGTAGGGAGCACATTAATTACTACAACAGGAGTGAATGACATTCTTACTGTTCGTAATCCAACGGGCAACTCAACCGCTCTGACCATTACTCCACTGGCTGGTGGAGCAAATCCTGTTTCAGCAACTCTCGTGATCAAAAGAATTGCTTAATAAATTTATTTAACATAGCTCGTTATTTCTTGTGGCGTCAGAATTTTTTCTGGCGCCATGAGTACTTTTTAGTGTTATCTGCGCAAGATAATTGAATATTTTTGATATATAGGATCTGGCCTTGTGTTCCGTTTTAGCTTTTTTTGTAGTTGGCGTTACACATACCTACGATCATTATTGCAAATACAAGAACGCACTTTTCGCTTTTTCTGTATTAGGTACTGAATCGAATCAATTTGCAGGTTATACAAGTGTATCAATAATATATAGCTAAAGCGCAGTTACTCAAAAAAATGATTAAAATGATAATACTGTTTACTATTGGTTAATAAATTATGTAAGGTGGTAATAAGTATTTTTGCGTTAATTAGGTTTGAATTGAAAATAAGAAATATATAGTGATTGAGGAAGAGAATAGCCATAGAGAATATCTTAAGGAGATAGTAATGAAAAAAATATTAGCTGCGGTAGTTGTAGCTGTTGTATCAATAATTGCTTTGAATTGTGTGGCGGGTCATGCACGTAGTACAATATCTATTATAAACAATACGGATGCAACTATTTATGTTAGTGATTCTAATGATTCTGAAGAGCTTACTGTTGAACCAGGTCGAAGTGCTTCAATGGAAATGAGAGTGAGAGAGCAACATGGTTCGTTTCCGATGCCCAGCTTTCTATTGCCTAAAGGAACAACAATAACAGTAAAAGATGACAAGGGTTCAAATAGCATAAAGATTGATCAAAATACTAAAAGCGTTACTGTAGATGATGGCTTGGAGTTATCAGCAGACTAACCTGTTGATAAACTCAAAAGGCTAACTAAAAAAGAGACCTGCTCATTATTTTTATGTGAGCAGGTCTCTTTATTTTTTAACACGTAGAAAGTATTAAGCTTTATCAGCTTTTATTGATGTGCCCATGCAATGGAAAATGAGCTTTTATCACCACCAATGTCTGAAGGTATAGCCTTTGGCGTACCATTATTGGTAACCATTTCTAATGAAACATTCGGCCAAAAAATGTTACTTAATGGTCGTTGTACAGATCCATTTATTTTTGCTGTGCAGTCTGATAGGTATACTGTTCCAACATTGGTCAAAGGAAGTACTCTGTTTGAGTAAGGTGCTTCAAATACCCATTCTGCGCAGTTTCTCTGAGCCTTTGATGATTTTGTATAGCGCGTTGGAACGGTTGTTGTTACTCGTTGGGTTTCGTTGATTAATGTCATTGTAAAAATATTATTGCCAGAATATTCTACTATTGCGCTAATAACATCACCAACATTTACAGGAAAACCTACAAGCGTGTAGCTTGGGCCTGGGTACATTTCAAACCAAGCATAATGCTTTTTAACCCCATTAACATAGTCATGACCAGTTCCTATTTGTTCGACAGTTGGGCTGCTATACCCGTCAATGCCAATCCAAATAGCAGAATATGTATTGTTAACAGATGGGGTGATATCAGGCACCAACCAAGATCCATACACACCGGTAACGGTATTTTTTACAGGCTTATTGAGGTTTGTTGCAGCTACATATCCGGACCAGTTGGTACTTGTTTGTTGAGTCTTTTTACCATGTTTTGCTTTTGGTGCAACCCTTGGGCCTGGTATATTTGGGTGTGAGATTTTATCTGATTGAGGCATTGATCGAGTATCAGGAGTTTTTTTTGCTTTATTTTTACCTTTACCTTTGGATTTATCATGAGGTATATGAGGTCGCGAAGTATTTTTTGATTTCCGAGTAAACTCTTTAACTATGCAATCTATATTTTGATAATCACTGGGAATTACATATCCGTAAACATTGCTGCACACAAGCACTAAAATAAATAAGTTCTTTGTTAAAAGACAAAATTTCATACCTCAGCTCCTTGAGTAAATAAGTAAAAAAATTCTACTTAGGAATTAGCATATCAAGAAAAATTAAAGCAATGCTTACATACATTTCTTGCATTTAATGATATCGGTGTCTTCAAAAATCTTAGTGATGTAACCATGTAATGGAAAATGATTTTTTATCGCTTTCAAGAGCTGAAGGGAGAGTCTTTGTAGCTCTAGTGTAAGCAAGCATTTCTATAGCAACATGAGGCCAGAAAACATTGCCTATTGGCCGTTGTCCAGACTCATTTATGCTTGCTGTGCAATTGAATAGATGTACAGTTCCAACATTCGTTAGAGGAAGTGGCCTTTTAGAAAATGGTCCTTCAAAGATCCAGTTAGCTGATTTTCGTTGAGCTCCAACTAATCTTGTATGTTGAGTTGGGATAGTTGTTTTAACTTTTAGCGTATTATTCACTATTTGAAGCTCGAAAATTCCCTTTCTTAGATACTTTACAGAGGCACTGATTATGTCACCAACATTGACGGGGAACCCGTGTATACGAAAGCTTTTTCGTGGATACATTTCAAACCAAGCAAAATGTACTTTCTTACCATTTACGTAATCATGTTCAGTGCCTATTTGTTCAACAGTTGGGCTATTGTACCCATCGATACCAACCCAAATGGCAGAATAGGTATCTTTATTTTTATGAGAAGGGATAATACTTGGAACTGTCCAAGATCCATGCACACCATTAACAGAGCTTCTTGTGGGGTTATCAAGATCTGTAAGTCCTACATAACCTGACCAGTTGAGACTGAATACAGTTTTCTTGGTACTTTTAAGGGCAGTTTCTGAATCAGGTAGACATGGATATGAGATCATATTTGATGTATCTGAGGGATTAATGGTTTTTGTTTTTTGAGGTTTTTGTTTTTTGAGACGGTTTTTTTTTGCTTGAGAAATGTGTTCAGCTTGAATGTTTTTTGACTTGCGGATAAATGGTTTAAAGATGCACTGTATTTCTTTGCATTCTTCAGAAGGTGTATAGCCAAATAGAGTATTTGAAGTTATCAATAAAATAAATAGCGTATCGGCTAAAAAACGTATATTCATAAACGAGCTCCTCAGTAAACGAGTAAAAAAGTTTCTACTAAGGAACTAACACTTCACGAAATGGAAAATCAACGCTTTTTGAGTTTATAGTTTTAGATCTATGTTTGTTGCTTGTTTAAGTTGAATGTATGTTTATCAAGCTAGCTTGTGAGTTTATGTACGATTATTGAAACTAAATCAGGAATAGTTTTGTTCATAAAGTGTCCTTGGTTGGTGAATTCATAATAATCAGAGGCAAGTTTTTTTTGAATATGCTGAGGCTCTTGAATAGGGATATAAGGGTCATCACTAGAAGCGAATTGAACAATCCATTTTTGATTATTTTTGATCATATCCCAGTTCCAGGGTTTGTTGTAATATCCTGCTATGCGTTCACTTGAATAACCTAAATCGGTGTAACAAGCGCCGACCAAAACACTCCCTAATAGTTTGTATTGCTCAGCATAGCGCATGGCAGCAACAGCACCTGATGAATGACCAATGATGATGGTATTTTCATCACAGCGTAATGTATTACGCATGTAGGGTAGCCAGATTGATGACTTTGATTCAATGTTATCAGGCATAGTTGGCGCAATTACACTAATCTTGTTTTTTTCAAGCTCAGCTTTAAGCCATGGTATCCAGTGTGATTGGCTTGTGCAGCCACCATTTCCGTGGATGATAACAACTTTAATCATACTTATATTGCCCATTCATGGTTGATAAGGCTCGTCAGCACATGAGTTTCCCATCTGCCATTGATGTACAAATAATCTTGAGCTATCCCATCTTTTTGGAAATTACACTTTTCAAGCACTCGTGCACTGGCAATGTTATGGGGTATGTAATTTGCTGAGATTCGGTGTAAGTTTAATGTTTCAAAAACATAAGCGATTGATGCTTTCAGGCATTCAGTCATATATCCTTTGCCTTGCATGTCTTGCGCTATTTTAAAACCGAGAAAGCATGACTGAAATGCACCACGTATGAAATTGGAATAATTGATCATACCAATGAGCTTTTCATTTTCTTTGAGATAAATATTGAGGAAGCATGATTTGTCGTTGATAAAGTCATTATGAGATTGTGCACTCTTATTTTTCCAGTAGTTATATGTGTAATATTCTTCACTGTGTAGTGGTTCCCATGGCTGTAAATGGGCTTTATTCTTGATAACAAAATCAGAAATGTCTGAATATTCTTTTGCTCTTGGAAAACGTAGGATGCAACGTTCTGTTACGATGTAAGGAGTTTTTCTTGTAAAGGGATATTTCATTTTTTTCTCTATTGTGAGTGGTTCGTAGAAGTGGTAGTTGATGATTCTAATCGGTATACGCTACATTTGTCATCGCCATAGTTTGAAACTGCCAAATAGTTTCCGTCTTGACTTAGTCCAATTCCATGGGGAAAGTCGAGTTGAGTTTCTGGTCCAAAAAGAGTTCTATAATTGCTATCAATTTTGCCAGTAACAGGGTCAAATGGATAGATTGTTAGCATATCATTATTTTGATCCGAACAGATAAG
>Ga0154020_10001456_pt1 | contig 29217 bp, 18 predicted proteins | sample Klosneuvirus_201_FD_109709 | JGI IMG/M metagenome (GOLD analysis project Ga0154020, IMG submission 109709) | Active sludge microbial communities from wastewater, Klosterneuburg, Austria - Klosneuvirus_20160825_MG | ecosystem: Engineered > WWTP > Aerobic digester > Activated sludge | place...
GTATCGCCGAGCCGCTCATCGAAGACCTTCGCCGAATATACCCAAACAGGGATCATCATCGCGCCATCGAACACCTGGTCGCGACCTTGAGATGGGCGCTTAGTGAGGAGCCCGACGAACGGTATCAGTCACTGCCAGCCTTCTCCGAGGCGTTGCGCGGAGTGTCCGGTTCTTGAACGCCCGACAGAATGCGTTTGGCTTTCCAGCGACCCGCCGTCTCGAGCCAATAGACCCCATCTCCAAAGACTACCCACAGCCTCTCGGCGACCACAAAACTCTGCGGGACCACCGGCGCCAGTGTCTCAGCGTCTGGAGCAGCCGTCGGTTGTTCGCGGCGGAGCTTCAGCACCACATCTCCAGTAGAGCACCGCCATGTCTCCGGGCCCTCGACTGATTCCCGGATGACAGCGCCGGCGGCTCGCGGCGAAGCCATACCTCTTCTTTCTCCGCCCGCGGCCAATGTTCCGCGCGGGTGGGCCAACTCCACGAAATTGAGAGACACTCCATCTTCGCTAGTGCTTAGCGCTTCTCGCGCCCGCAAGGTCTGCACCATCACCTTTCCTGAGCCCGACGTATCGAACCAGATGTCCTCTACATGATCGAAGGCGAACTGCCCGTGACTGAACAGTTCCGCTCCTCGAAGCAGATCAACGACGCGGACTCCGCCGACGCGAGCGCTCCGTTGCAGCTCGATATCCACAACGTCGCGACTGACCCTCCAATCGTCCCCCTCCCCGAAATACATGAAGGTCTTCAAACTTCCTGCGTCCACAACTCGACCGGACGCAGGATCTACTGCTTTGGTTGTGGAAGCAACTCCGGCGTACCGACCACCGTCTTCGGACCGTAGCACGCCGAGATCTTCCTGTGAGGCGACCAAGCGGGCGACCTCGCTGAACGGGATCAATGGCCCTGGATTTCCGGAAACCCAACTGCCCATCGGGGTCACCGCTCGCACAACTCCGCGCCCTTCGTCCACGAGGCAGGTGCACCGATCAATCAGCAATGACCTTCGTCTCCGAGCAGCCTCGTCGTCGCCCCCGCCAAGCATTACATGCTCAACTTCCCCTTCTATCATCGCTTCCACGGCGACGACTGTTCCCGGCGCCTTTTGGCGGAACTCCCATCGGCCGGCTACTTGCCGACCAAGGTTGTCCCCTGACCGCTCCATTCGGATTCCATATCCGCTCCCCTCAACGGCGAGCGTTGACGGCCTCGCCGAATTCAACCCCATGACCAACACCCCCATGAATCGCTGGAGGGATGGCTCCTCCAAACCGAGAGTCGATTTGCCCACTAGAGGCCAGACCTGGTGTTCATCCTCCCCGACGCGCTCAATCCCGTACTTGTCCTGAAATACCAGATCTTCGCGACTGCACCAGCACGCCCGGTCAATTCTGCAACCAGGCAGCTCCCTCCATGGGTCGAGGATGGGCCGCAGTTCTCCCTGCGCGGTGAAAAACGCCGTAATTGTACCGTCCGCCGGTTGACGGCGGAAAGCGAAAGACCCAGAGGCCGCATCGAACAGGCGCTCTGCAACTGTGGTTACTGATCCGCATACCGGCCAGTGACCGTCCCGCACATCGAGCATCCGCGGCGATCCCGGACGCCCGAATCCCACCACGACCCGGTCGCCCTCTCGCCAAATTGAGACTCCGGATTCATCAGCGAAGGGTCCCGCGCCCGCCCACGCCCAAACCCTATCCGGCTGTCGCACCCATCTTGACGTTGTTCGTCCATCGTCCCCCAACAAGCACACACTGTCCTTGCTGTCGACAGCAATCGCTTTCGCGTACTCGCCGGGAAACCGCCATCCGGATCCGCCACGTTCCACCGTGATATCGAACGGTGTCCCACCGAATCCCTGCAAACCGAGTTTGTCAGCGGACCCTGGTGCGAGCGTCGCGCGGACGGAATGTTCCCCATCCCACTTCCCATCGTCCACAAATCGACCGAGAACTAGAGGCGCCAGATCGCTCGCGGTGCTCGGAGTGTCACGCAGCATCAGACCGCCGCTGTCGCGATCCACATCGAGCACCGCATGGATGCCCGGCACCCCCGAGTTCGGCCTCGGTGCGCAACTCGACACTCCCCCACCGGGAGACATGGACCACATTTGATCTGCATACACGAACGCGAGACGGCCATTCCGCAGGCCCACTGGCCTCACGTTCGCTGGGTCATCAATCGGATTGCCGAGTGTCCCCAGCATCCCTATCGCCGAGGACGCAATGCCTGCAGATGCCGTTTCGGATGCATCGAGCTTCAAGGCGAAAGTCTGATCTTGCTTATGCCAGCTCAGCCTAGAACCGATCGCAAGGGAAACGCCCGTGTGAACAGCGAGATCTTGCGATGGTGATGGTTCGGGCACCAGGTCGATGCTCACTGTTGGCCACGCGCTCTCTCGGGCCAGTCCTTCGAACTGGCGGTATCCGAGCGAATCGACCAAGCCTGCTTCGACGCCGTCGCCTGTCCACCGCCTGACGTTCTCGACAGCGTTGTGCGGAAGACGGCCTTCCATCAGCCGCCAGGGAAGTTGGACGGACGCTCCCGCAGTACCGACCAATGCGTAAGACCCACCGGCAGATGAGCGTTTTGGCACGCTCGCCTTTGACGCAGCAAGCACCACTTCATGACCCTCCAATTCAGGTGGTTTCTGTAGGCGCTGAGCGATTGTCATGTCGAGGCGTGCGAGATACCAGGCTCCACTGGAGGATTCGAACGCCACGCCATTTGCGTTTGCACGGATACGCGCACTTCCGTCCATGTCCAGGTTTCGCGTGAGGACGTCTGCGGCAAAAGCCGCTCCTCCGACGGTCTCCAGCAGGTCCACCGCTTCCTCCGCGTAAGACAATCGCCCCGTCGCGGCAGAGTACCTCCACTTGGTCGGAGCGCCCTCGTTGAACGTCCAATCGGGTTGCGAACGCTCCCAGCCACCCTCCACCCGTTTTAGCCAACCCATGTCCGTTACATTGACAAACAGGAGTCCGGCTTTGGTCCGGAGGTCGTTCACTTGAACGTTTGCTGGCAGTGGCACTAATTCTGGCGGGCCAAGTTTGTTGCCCCACGATTGTCGTACAACGAAGCCACTCAAATCGGTCAAGAACCACAGTTCGAGAACGTCCTGGCCTTGAAGGGTTGCGGCCCGATTGGGAAGATCTATTGCGAATCTTCCTCCGAGGATCGGAATCGCCGTACCCCCAATGTCAACCCGCCATGCATCCGTAATAGGCATGAAATGCAGACTTCCAACGGAAAACTCGTTAGCAGCTGGTGCCGGCAGCAGCTTCGCAACCGTCCGCGCCTTGCCTACGCGAGAACCGGGATTTTGGTCTGCTGGACAAACGACGGTCCTGCCTGACGCGGTGCTCCCCAGCTCGAACCAAATGCCTGAATCTTGCGGAATCTGGCACAACCCCAGCGGGTGATCCGTATCGAGGCCATCGAGGCTCATCCCGAGAATGAAGTCCAGTGGCCTCGATTCCTCATCCTTTAGGCGCACGAACAGCTCCATCGCGGACTTAGATCTTCGCCATTGGAGAGGTCCCAAAGCACCGTCGCGGCGGGCGGGTCCTTCCACGTAGCCACCGTTCTGCGCCTCTCCAACCAATTTCCCGTCTGCAACAACTCCCAGAAATACACCGCCCTTTCCAAGCACCACAAGCTCGTTCGACTGTCCCGTAGCTCGAAGGGCAAGAGACTCTGCGACGCCTGGGGCAGGTAACCCTACGGCAATCCGTTTCGTCGCGCCCGGCTCGCTCCACCACCACAACTGGCCGACTGCGTCGATCGAGTAGAACCTTCCATGGTCCACAGGCATGGCGCTCTGCCATAGATCCGCCGGCATTGGTTTGCCTGAAGAAGGCGTGCCAAACACCACGGGACTGTTGCGCCATCCCAATTGTCCCTCGCGCAGCTGGAAATCGCCCAAAGAGGGTGTTGGCGCCGCTGCGACCGCCACTTTCATTCGCACATCAAGAGTGCTCCCGTCTCGCATCGTCAACGCGATCGCTTGGTCTCGGTCCGACCGACTTACTCTGACCGGACGTCGATCGCTGAACCACCCGTCCTCTTCCAATGTACGGCCAAGCAGCCGAAGCGCCTTAGTCGCCGCAGTGCCGGGGGTCTTAAGCGGCTGTTCCTGACCGGGACGGAGTGAAGCTTGGATTGTGACTCCAAATCGGCTTTCATTCATCCCAACGGCCAAATACTCGGCCGCCGCCGCTCCTTCTCCGTCACTCGTCTGCAGCACTAGAACGTTCTGCCCGTCGATCAGCCTGAAGGCGCCGTCTGACCTGGAGGTAAATCGAGGAAGCTCGCTTAGTCCAAGCTGGGACTCCAGCGCAGCCCCGTCGCGGACGCGGAGCACGCGCAGCGTGCCGGCTTCGTCTCGGCCAAGAGTCCACGCATCGGATCCAATCACACCGCAATCCGAAGCCACGCGGACGACGTGTCCTGTTTCTGCGCGTATGACCGCGACTCCGGCCGGTCCTCCCCAAATCACCACCGAGTCCCCGAAGCGTGCCGCGGAAACGACGCGTGTCGCGAGATCTGCGGGAATTCCGTGAATTGGCTGCGCCCGGTCACCGGGCGCACTCGCCAGCAGCCATCTGTCGCGGGGCTGGCCTTCCGCCGCCGCAAGCCCAACCAGCGACATCTCCTTATCTGTCAGATCGATTGCCACCGAACCCGCAGCGCTGAAAGGCTCCGTGAACCGCGTGAAGACCGCAGCCTCCTCGAACGCACCGTTGTAGGAGACGAATCCCGCTGCAGCGGTGGCTGCGTTCACCATCCGCAACTCCACATATCGCTCTCCGGCGAACAGGGCATCCCCTTTTATGACTGCGCTGCGCCTGGCTGAGACGTCGCCCGATTCAAAGAAGTCGAGAACATCGCCATCCTTCGATGCACGCAACCCGACCACCGCTGCTCCAACCCTGCCGAGTGCCGTCCATGGACCACCCGTCACCGACCGCCACTCGCCCGTTGTCGCGTCGTACAACTCAATGCTGCCGCTCTTAGAGCGGAAGTACACGAAGCGTCCATCGATCGCGACCCAGGCACCTCGCGAGCTCAAGTCAAGGAGCGGTGCCTTGGCGACCACTTGCCGCGACACCTGAAACGAAGCATCTCCTAAGTACTCGGCGAGGATGCTGTCACCGCTGAGTGACCAACCCAAAACGGTGCTTCCGCCAAGCGCAACTTGCCTGTGACGTGCCCGGTTAAGTTTTTCACGATTGGACAGCGCAACGATATCGTGAAACCCGGTCCCGGCATCGACCACTCCAATGGCCTTTCCCTGAACAATGCCTAGTCCTTTTGCGGCTTGAGCCGGCCCAACCATGCGACCTGTAGCGCCGTTGTAGCCCGCCACGACTCCGTCCGCCGACCACCACAGGATGCCCTTGGAGTCGGCGATGAGGGCATCGAGCGCACGCGGAAGCACAGGCCTTGCCATCGCTACCGTACTGAGTGTCTTGGCGTCACCGTGCTCTCCAAGCGTCATCACCGCGCCATCCTCTTGAATCCATGACACACCTTTCGGGGTTTGAAGAACCGAGCGGGCCCCACGCCCCACTTTGCGAATGCCGCGCCCGTCCTCGACAATCGATATGTCACCGCGTAGCGGCGATTGAGAGGGCACAACGCACACTCGCGTCCCCGCCACTTTCAGGTCCCACAACGCTGGAAGATCGGTGCTCCGCGCCAACAACGAGAGTGAGCGCGACCCCAAGTCGTATGAAAGAAGCGCTCCGTTTGCTCCTTTCAATACCGCGGTGGTGCTTCCAAGCGGCGCCGCAGTCTCAATCTTGTCGCTTAGCTTCGCGTCGCCGCCAAAAAGCCGCTCATCGGCCGGCCCGGGTTGCATAAACCCTCTTAGCGCCGGGCCGTCGGCCGTACACGAAAGCCCCACGAGGCCGCCTCCCGGAGCTGCCAGCACCGATGAAACCGGGAACGGCGGGGCCACAGAGACAAAGCCGTTCTCGCTGCTGCGAACAACGCGGGGTCCTGAAGCACACCAGGCAATGATGGAGTCGCCGACTCGCTCGATGTAGCGCACTCCGACAGCATCTCTGACTGGGACGAGCATGCGACGCTCGGGGTCTCTGCCCACCATTCCAGCGGTCCCCGAAGCCCACAGCCAATCACCATCCCCTAGAACCCCGGATAGCTGCCCAAGTCTCGCGTCACCCGTCATCCCTCCAGCGGCGATCCAGTCCCCTGTTTTCCCTACCACCGTTAGGCGCCCGGTCACAGGAGACGCGGCGGCGATTGTTCCGCCAACGGTTTGAATCAGCTCCGTCCCTTGGAGCATTGGCACCGATTCGAGCTGAGGAGTTGAAGGAAGCCACCGGTGCACCCTCTTGGTTTCTGTAAGAATCACGAGCTCACCGTTCTCTGCGCAAGCGATCTCCCGTATTACGCTGTTCAGTCCAGGAACCGTCACGAGCTCAGCCGACATCTGTGGACCATGCAGTCTCAGCAATCGCCCACGGTCGTCCACGACCCATAGGTTGCCGTCGGGTCCGACGCACGCCCGAGTGATGTTTGCGTTGCCAATCTCCTTGGATAAGGGACCAGTAATCGACCGTGCCTCTCCTGAGGGTGTCAGGAAGAGAAGTTCACCATCTTGCCGCACCACAGCCAGGCCATCTCCGGCCGTCGACGTAGAGGTGAAAGCACCATCGACCGGGCGAATTGCCGACCCTGGACGGACCAGAACCACGTCTCTCAGACCATTCTGCGCCTGACGCATCGCCCACAGATGAGCACATGTTCCATCGCTACCTTCCTTGCCATGGAGTTCCCAAGCTCCGTTGGTTTCTGGTTCTTCTGCACGACCTCCATCGATGATTTTGGCCCACATCCGAGTTGCAGGGTCGTACCCAGCAATGCCACCCCTGTGCCCCACCACCAGCGTCGCGACATTCCCGTCCCGGCGCAGGGCGGCTACCGCAGAAATGGGTAATTGAACCACTTCGTTTTGGCGAGTCCATAGAAGCGACGACACGGCCGGTTGTCCCGCACTACCTTCCACGAGTGCGATACCCGCCTCGCCCTGCACAAACGTGCCGCCCACCGCGGCAAGCGTCCGTGACCATCCTGTCGCAATACCGCGCACAGGCCGCCAGACCCCTGAAGAGCGGAAGACCAACGTTCCCGAATCGTCAATCGCGATCAGCGGACCAATCCTTCCCTCTAGCTGTAACCTTGTCAGACTCTCCACGCTTATGGGCCGGTTTGTCTCCACGCGTTCCTGTTTCCAACCCACCACCGCCCCGGTGATGCCGGCGCCAAAGCAGAATGACCACGGCTGGGCGGTCACGGCTCCGGTGCCTTGGCCCATGAACAGCACAACCCCATCAGGTTCGGTTGCCACCCTCACTGGCTCTTCTGTTGCCGATGGACTCGCAGCGGTCGGGCGGTGTATCAGGAGCATCGGCAGCGAAGCCGATTCTGCGGCGCGGGTCGATCGCGACGATTGGAACACTCGTCCGTCAGTTGCCACGACAACGAGCTGATCTTGCGTCAAATCGGCGCTGGCGAGTTGTCCGATGGGCTTGCCGTCGGGATCCTGAAGCTCGACGCCCCGGGAACTGATCCAACCTCGGAGGGCCTGGTCGTAGGTCATGATTCTGCCGCGATCGGTAACGACTTCGACGCGCCTCTCCGCACTTGCCACACGAAGCGATAGCATCTTGGCATCGCCGATCAGGGAATTGTCCGGCCTCGAGGATTGCTGCACCGTGTGGACGTCTGAAAGGCCCTGTGCCGACAGCCCCTCAACAAGACGCCATACCACTCGCTTGCGGTCTCCATTGGTTGATTCCAGAACCAACAGGAGGCGTCCTTCGAACGAGTCAAGCCAAACCACGCGCTCGCCATCTGTCGGGATGGTGTCCGCAACCACGAGTGCATCGGCGACACTTGTCGGCGTGGAGGTTGCCGCTCTAAAGCAAACCAAACCCGTTTGCGTACCGGCAGCGAGCAGTACGTGCTCGCCTTTGGACGCATCCCACCAAGCCGCCACCGCAGATCCGGTCGTTCCGAGCGCCACCTCGTGCGAATGCAAGAGTGTACCTGACGACGTCCGAATACCCGCGTGGAGGTCACCGTGAAACCAGGGGCCGTCAGGCACAGCGCTGCCTGCTCGCAGCAAGCGGAAGCGCAGTCCTCTCAAATCACCCGCCGGGTCCACCTCCGTCATCCACACTCCCGGCCGCTGACCATCTACTAACGCAACATTTCCGATGCGGCTCAAGTCAAGGTCACTGTCGGCGTCCAGGAGCAATCTCCAACCCTGTTGCGTTTTCTCGTACAGTCTTTGCGCCGCGGTGCGAACCAACAGGCTGCCCCCTTGCACGGCAATCTGGACCACACCCTCATCTTGAAGGGGCGCATGCATTTCCTTGACTGCGGAATACGTTGCACCCGACTGGATCTGCACCTCCCAAAGTGACCCCAAAGTCCCGTTGTCGCGACCGTGCTTCGATGCGATCCAAAAACGGCCGCTGGCGTCCTGTGCGGAAGAAGCCGCCGTGAAGGACTCTCCCGAATCAAGCGCTACGCCCGGCGAAGCCGGCCGCAGTTCCACCAAGCCCCGCGTTCCGCTGCTATACCGCACAAGACGCGACCCGAGGATCAGTACCTTGTCGGCACCAACGCCGATGATCGCCGTCAGATCCTTACCGTCGAGCCCTTCGACCTGGTTCGCCGCAATAAGTGTTTTCCAGCGACCGTTTGCAAGGCGCACGTCCAGTCCTGCGCTCCGGTCCCCGGAGTTACTCGCTGCTTGCGCAAGCGTTTGCGCCGCAATCGCGCCCGACGAATCCACGGAGACTCCCGACACCCAGTTGCTCGACAGGCCTCCCGTGCCCGCGCGTTCCGTTTGAACGCGAAAACTCTTGGTACTGATCAGATGGACACCACCCCCTTTGGATCCAAGCACCAAAGTCCCGGTTTTGGGATCCAAGTCTGCTGAAGACAGTGGCGATGTCGCGAGGTGAGGAGTGCGGTAAAGGTCGTTAAGTCTCTTCGTTGGATTGCCGAGAGGATGAAACCCAGTCACGACCCATACCGTGCCCGCAACAGTTACACCTAGTCCCAGGATTGTCATGGCACGTCCCGGACCATTGTCCGGGCCGGGTCGCTTGACTCCAGAGAACTGTCGGGTGCCGCGCCGCACTGCAGGCACTCGCACACGGCGCAATGAGGCCGGTAATCCGTCTCTCCCGCCAGCGCGGGCCAATTCCGGTGCGTCTGCCGCCACTGCGGCGAGCGCACTTCGCACTCGCCGCGCCGCGGCGCCGGGGGGCTCTATCCACCGTTCGTGTCGAAGTATCATGGATTCTGCCGTCAATCGCAGCCTTGCCAACGAAGGTCTTCCCCATGAGGGCGCACCCCTCCGCCCAACCGCATCGATCAGACCGACCGCCCAGCCCGCGAGCTCAACATCCAGAAGAGCATCTCCTGTAACGATTGCCGCCAGAAACTCAAGCCCACCAAATGCCGGTCCCGTGGTCGACGCGAACCTGTCGATCTGGCGCGTGTTGACCTCCGAACGATTGCAAGACCTCGCCGCTTCCGCCAAGGGTGATGCCCTTTCGGCGGTTTGCTCCAGTGCCTTCAGAATGGTGTCCTGATAAAGGCTTAGGTCCTCGCTCGAACGGCGGCTCGCATGCCGGAGCAGGTCCCAGGCAACCGCAACGCGTGGAATCCAGCGGTCATTGTCGGAAGGAGACCGCTTCTGCAACTCGTTGAGGACCCGATGAAGGTCAAGCTCCGCGGCTACGGCGTATGCCATCCGACGCGACCTCGTCCCCACGCCCCGACCTCGTTCGGAGGCCCGACGCAGTTTCGCTGCGGCTGCGTCGAGTGAGTCCTCGATCGCGCGCTCAATTGCGTGCGACCGCCACGATGCCAGGCCGAGGACCCTGCGACCAACACGCACCGACTTGCCGCAGAGCCACCACATTGCCACACGCCGACTCTCAGGTGCATCACGCGCCCCGGCGGGGGCCAGATACATGGCACGGATACACTCCAAGGGGCCATTTCCTCTCGGATTGCGGAGGAGGCTCCACCGCGCGCAGCCATATACCAAAGCTGTCCCGCACGACAACTTGGCCGCAATCACAATCAAGCAACAGCTCAGCCATGCCACAAACAGGCGGTCGTGTCTCGAATGGAGATCCGCACCTAGGACTGCCAGGCCCACCCACCACCACGCGACGCCACAGGCAGCTCCGTGCGCCGCAGCCCAGACGCGACCACGTGCGCGCAGGGGCGAAGCCACTGTCAGTACGATGGTGGTGCCCACAAGCACACCAAGACCGGCGCCAACGATGACAGAGGTCGACGCCCACGCCAGCAGTCCCAGCTCCCATGCAAACAGTTGCATTCCGCCGGCGCCCGCCAGTACACCCGCAAGACTGCAGCACTGCACCCACCGAGATGTTTGGGGTTTACGCGCACTCATACTGTCCCCTGGTGCCTCAATAACGCGCGCAGTCGATCTACTGAAGCAGCTGCCCTGTCCTCGGCCTCAATCACCCTGTCGTGGAGTGATTCTGCCGTAGACGCCATATTGTTGAGCGACGCAGACACTTGCTGCGCCCGGTGACCGCTGCTCCTCCCCACCTCTACCACGCCTTGATCTTGAGATGCCTGGCGGCGAGCCTGAGCCGTCGACTGGTCCACTTCCTTGCACAAGCGAAGCACGGTCGGTTGTTGCGCGTGCTCCTCCTCCCGATGCGACCGGGCAAATGCCTTAGTCAGAGCCACGGCCGCTGAGTTGCGGCTCAGTCCCTCGCTCATTGTTCGCAGATCCGATGCGCCTTCAGAGGCCAGTCGCCGAAGCTCCGCTCCAAGCACCTCTGCGTTCACCATCCCGCCGACCACGGGATCAAGGAGCCTTCCGCAAGCCTCTCGGAACGGCTGCACCACTGTCTCTACACTCGCGACTTCGAACCGGCTCATGGACGGCCCCCTCCAAGCCAACGAGCTAACCAACGAACTCTCGAATTCTTCGCACGACGGCGCAGGTCTTTCACCTGCCGTTCGACTTTTGCCAATCGATCGCTAGTCCCACTTGGGTCCACGCCGCTCGCGTCGCGATCGTATTCCATTTCTAGTGATCCCGCAGTCGCCTCGAGCTCGGCGAGGTCTTTCGCGAGCTCTTCCGTCCCTCGCGCACGTAGGATACTGCTGTGGGCACTGCGGGCCTCATCCAGTGCACTCCGCGCCGCACGAAGCATTCTTCCCATTGTTTCCAGAGCTACCGCGTCTGAAGACAAATCGGACACCTCCTGCGAAGTTGCCTCGATCGCCGGCTCTAGCCGCTGCTTAATCAATCGGTCCACGGAAACTCGCAACTCAGTAACCTCTGCTTCCAATCGGGCGAGTTCGGACTGCTTCCTTTCCAGATGGTCGTGTTGGTCTTTCAACTGCGACCGCTTTCGGTCAAGCACAGCAATCTCGGATTCAGCCTGCCGTAAGCTCTCATCCAATCGCTTCGAACGCCACCGCCTCAAATCCTGTTCCGCTTCCTCGTGGCGCCGCTTAGCCGCAGGCAAGTCCTCAGCCTCGATCTTCCGCAAACGAGATTCTTCAGCGCGAGCGTCTCGCTCAGCCTGCTGTGCCGTGGTCTGCCGGGCCTCCAGCGAGGCCCTGCGCGCCTCCAGCGCTCTAGCTTGCCGGGAAAGTTCCTCCTCTCGCGTTTGAACGGCTTGCTGAAATCGGTCCACCTCCTCGGACCGCTCTCGCAGCGAGCGTTCCCGAGCCTCGAGTCCAGACTGCAGAACCATCAATCGCGCTTGCCGCCCCTGGATTTCGCTCGCCAATTGTTGCGAGATCGCCTCGGCGGACGCCACGTGCGGTTCGAGTTCCGCCATGCTATTCACAAGTGTCGCTCGCGCCCGGCTCACCCGATCACCTGCAGCGGTCAGCTCTTGTCGCCCCTCGGTCACGATCCTATTTGTGTGATCGACTTCCTCTTGTACGCTGCGCTGAAAGTCCCTCGCAGCCTGCAATAGAGCTTCTAGAGCTCGCCGCTGCGATTCCGCATCCAACAACCACGCCCGTCGAGGCGCCGCCACAGATTCCACTAGGTCGACGATCCCTTGCACAAATGACCCGACCTGTCGGGGCGCCATGGTCACGAGCTCCTGCCCGCCTACGGATACTTCACGGAGTGCGGTGACTCTGTCACGGAGCTCAGAGAGCTGCTGATCGACCGACCGGACTGCTTCTGCCAGGCTTTCCGCTAGTCGCCGCGTAATGTCCGCGATCTGTGCAGACTCTCGCTGTCCGACGGCGAGCCATCGTTCCTCGTATCGCTGACGCTCTTGCGTCAGGTCAACACGCTCGACATCGATTAGACGGCGAACCGGTTCGCGGTGCACCTCTTCCAACACCGCCGAAATGAAAGACTCAAGGGGTCGCCCCTGCTCGAGCGTCGTGATCCGCCATGGACCACCGTTCGCTGACGGTTCGACGATCGCGAGGCGATCGCTAGGAGCGTCACCGAGCCCGGTCATGATCCGTAGGGAGTTGAGGAACGGGTCGTCCGCGTCGAGGCCGTTGATCACACCCGCGAGATCCGGCGTGAAGTCCGCGTCGGCCGGCAGGAACAATGGCAAACCCACCTCTGCCAGGGTTCGAGGCAGATCGTACCGCCGGAGTTCTGGCCACATGTCGTCATCCGCGATTCGCGCTTCCGCGAGGAGGAAGTGCTGCACAACCGCGTTTGGGCCCGTGCCCGTGAGCTTGTTGTAGTACGTGAACTGCTCAATACCGGCGTCGGTGTGATCAAACAATCGCAGCAATGCCGCTCCCAGTTCGCCTCCCCTGGATTCAACCACATACAGAACCTGGGTAGATCCACGGAGCCGCCGCTTTGCATGTATGGGTCGCAATCGGAGAGGCAACGCGACCCGACCCGGCGCCCCCGTGACAGCCGCGGCCCGCTCTACGTCGCCCGGTAGCATCACCAAGCGAGCCATTGGAGCCGCACCAGCACCCACAGTGGTCAGTTCGAGATAGGACGGCGTCCCCTTGTCCCCGATCACCCACGCGTGCAATCGCCCGTCGCCACTGGGGGGAATCAGAAAGCGGTGGGCCGGGAGAAGCGGGCACTCCATACCGGCGGGAACAAACACGTTTTCATCAATCGCAGCCAGTACGTGGGGTGCTCCCGGTAGGCCAGCGGGGGTCGCTATCGGCGTTTCGCCCTCAACTCTGAGTTCGAACACTGTGAAGGGCTTGTCTAGACCGGACTCGAGCACCTCACGCACCCATACGGAGCAGCCATCTACCTCAGAGATCCAATCTATTAGTTGCGCGAGCCCGTCTACTCCGTTTCCCTGAGGTATCACCAGAAAGTGCCTGCCGTGCTCAGTGCGGCTGCTAGCTTCCAAGCGAACCCGCCGGAACAGAGTCTGCATCGAGACCCGCTCTTTCCACTGCTCTCGTGCGCCCTCATCACCTGCTGGCTGGCCTCCACATCGAATCGCACGCTCTAAGCCCGCCTTGTCAAAGCCTCCCTCAGCCACTTCGAGGCCCACGGCTGAACCGTGCCCGCTCCGAAGGAGGTGCATTTGTCCAAGCATCGCCCACGCCTCGTCCTGAGACGCCGGAGATTCTCGTTGAAGAAAAACCAAGGCCGATGGGAGGGTGGGAAAAACGAGAATCATCGCTGTCACGCGTGGCTCTCCTCTTCAGACTCGTCCAAGAGCACTGACACGATCTCGTTTGCGGCGGAAGATGGTGAAGTTCCACGTCGATTCAGGTCAATATGCAATTGATGAGTTTCCGAACATCCTTGGCTTGCTGCAAACCCATAGTCTCCGTTCCGGATCCGCTCGACGCGCACTCCGCGTTCGTAAGCTGCGCGCGGCGGCTGTCCAATTGAAGTGGCCCCTCCATCTCGATGGCGTTCTCCCAGCACGATGCGAGCCCAAAGGTCGACCTCAGATGGGTCGCTCTCATCAGTATCCGGCGCGTCCCGGCGCACCCCGCGCCTCGAAGCAAATGCTTCGGGAAGCCCGGCTACTAGGACTTCGAGTGCTCGCTGCCTCGACGCCCCAAGTTCGGCGATTGCCGAAGACGTAAACACCGCCTGCCGCGCGCCGACACCATCAGAGCAATGCAGGCGAAAGGTCATCGCCCAACGGAACGATTTCGAAAGGCGAGCCAACGTATGTACGAGCTCGACCGCAACCGCCCGGTACCACGAGATAATTGGGGGGTGTGGCGGGTCTGACAGGCGGTGCGCCTCGGGCGTGTCCAACAGGTCAATTTGCACATGAACGATGGGCTCCATCTCGTCAGGCTTCACGCTCTGGGAATACCGCTGTAGGAGATGACCTTGGGTCGCGCGGTAAAGAAATAGCGTCCGGAATGCCACGCTCCGAGACCTCAGCTTACCTCCTCTGGGTTTGGCGCCGGCCTCTCGCAGCATTACCAACTCAGTCGGCGCGAGCCGCCCGAGTTCGCTTGGGATTCCTCCCAAGTCTCTTTTGGCGAACTCCCCGGTTGGGGTGAGCATCATGCGAGAATTGTCGGCTCTCGGATTCGTCCCGCGGATCGAGGGTTCCATCCAATCCGTTTTGCTCGATCCCAGTTCAAGGAGCCTTGGCACGAAAGTGTCCAAGTCATCATCTTTCCGTCCCTGAAATGGCAAGCCCTCGGCTATCGACACCAAGTCATAGAACCTTCCGGACGCCACAACCCCTTCAACGTGCGACCACATCTTCTGCAACGCGCCATCTGAGTTCCCGCTCCCGGAGATGCGCTTGCCTTCAAGGTCCAGCAGGCGCTTCGGATCCAGGACGCCACCCCTTCCTCGCAGGCCTGAGATGTCTACTTGATCGATTAGCGACGCTGATATCAGTTGAGCGACCCTTTGCATCGCCTCCGTTCGGCGATCCGTCCGCAGGGACTGCGCATTCGAGAGATTGCCGATTCCCAGCGCGTGCGCCCAGGCCATGAAGGCATCCCAGGACGCCGGGTGCTTCCGTCGTCCGGCCGCGACGCCGCGTCTGCGGTCTCCCCGTTCCGCTGCCGACCGCAGGTCGTACGCGAACAGCGGAGGGAGTGGGAACCCCGCGGATACCAGCGGAGTGAAGAACCCCGTGAACCAAGATCGATTCCATTCCGCGTCCCGAGTCCACCACGCGTGACTCGATATCGACCGCAGCAAAGTTTCGACGCCGTCAGCCATGTTCAAGCGGTCCCTATGTGCTGGACGCCACGCTTCTGCTGCTCCACGCGATCTCGCAAGAAGGGCACGTCGTGCAAGGACCGTGCGACATAGCGGAACGCAATGACGTGACCATCCGAATCTGGGTACTGCTGCCGGAGGTCCTTTCCCCGTATGTAATCCAATGCTGCCCCGAACAACCAAAGGAAACCAAGGCTTCGGTCCGACAGTTTGCATCGCTCTCGAACGGACCTGAACAATCGTTCGAATTGTTCGAAGCGGGCCGACCCCTCTGCATTTCCTCCGACCTGCCGCAGAAGGAATGACCTTGCGAACCTGAAGTCATTGGTGCATGCGACCTGCTCCGCGCGTCGAAGCGTCGCCGCTGTTGAGGAATTCCACGCCGATGCCAACCGAGTAACTTCACCTGCAACTGCGAAATTCGCGAGACGAGCCGGTGCTCCCTTGTCGGCCTGTTCAAACTTGGTGCGCGGCTCCAACACCGACTGAAGCCAAACCCGCACGGGGAACCGATCGAAGATTGCCTCAAGATCATGTTCTAGGGGCGCGGCGTTTGCTGCCGCGATGACCCCGAGAAGTGGGACGTGCTCTAGTCCCGACCCTGCGTCGAACTTTTTTTCGTTCAAGATGGTCAGCAAGGTGTTGAGTATGTGGCCACCGCCGCGAAAGAGTTCATCAAGAAAGGCGATCTCGGCACGGGGAAGCTTGCCCTCTACCGCCCGCACAACTTTGCCTTTCACTAGGTCGTCGAGCTTTGGCCCGCCGAAAATCTCTTCGGGCATTGTGTGGTTGGTCAAGAGATACTCGAAATACCTCCCGTCTCCTCCAAGCCCGCACAATGACGCCACCCTGCGCGCGATAGCGCTCTTTGCGGTACCAGGCGGACCTAAGAGCAACACGGACACCCCGCTCGCGAGCCCTGCGACCGCCGCCTCGACCTCTAGCGATCGCCCTTCGAACGACGCTGACGCGCGCTTCACCACTTCCTGCAGCCGCTTTGCAACGGTCGCCGAAACGTGTTCGAGCCGGGCCCCGCCTGCCGAGTCAGTCAGAAGACCGGCTAGCTCCTGTTCGACTTCAGAGCTAGGCACTTCGGAGAACTTCTCCAGACTCGACACTTTGTGCAGCACGCTCATTTGTACCCCGGTTCTGCGGCCGACGCTCGATACGGTCGGTGACCATGCACGGTGCGCCCCACATCTTGCGCTGTAGTTAAAGCTCGCAGCGATCCTTCGAGCCAATCGAGCAGTTCCTGTGCGCGGGGAGTCCCGTTGATGTGTGCCGCCACAGTTGATCTCAGTGCCTCACTTCGAGTTTGTAGTGCCGGATCAGCGGCACTCAGAAGCACTGCTCGATTGGGCCAAGCGCAGACCGCCGCAAGCACCCACTCAATCATGACTACGCACTGCCCTTCGGAAGCCAGCGGACCACGTGCTTCGATGTGGGGAATCACCCAATGCTCAAGATCGCCACAATCACGTCGGCCCGCCGCCGCGCCTCGCTGCCTAGCTAGATGGCGTCTTGGTCCGCGAAACCCTCGGCACGCAAACCACTCGCTGGCCAGAGCATTTGGAGGAGCACTCCCCGGATCTTCGCCATGCTCAACGGCCTGAAGCCACAATGCGAACTCCACCAGATGCTGGAGATTATCGCCGCGGCATAGTTCCTTCACCCACTCGAGGTCCTGTGCATTGACGGTCCAAGACAATATCGCCGCGTCCGCAGCATTCATCCGGCTCGACAACTCATCTGCAATCCAACGTGACGCGTGCCGGAGTACTGCCGAGTCGAGGTCTCCGCGCTTGCGGACGGCCACGGCGAGGCGAACTCCTGCTGAAGCTGCGCCGGGAGCCGGGAGATCGGTGAGGTCTCGGTGAATGCCACGACGAACGGTGTGTTGGATCAAGGAGAGCCATTGCTGTCGCTTGAGTAACGGTGACTCGAGCAGCATTACGCCTATCCACTCCGAAGCGTTTGGAAGCGTGTTAACAATCGAAGCAATTCGTGCCCTCGCGTGCTGCGCGCCGTCGGACAACGCATCACCCGGCGTGCTCGTAAGAGCCTTCCCCAGTTCAAGGCTGACGTCTGCCAAGCGGGGCGCCACAGACGACACCCACGCGGCTCGTTCGGCGAGGGTTGATCCCTTTTCAGAACGTCTGCTCTTTGGATGACCGGTCAGTTCACCCAATGTTGGTCCCCCGCGGGACAGCATCCGGTGGCAGCAATCGCCACACTTCTTGCACTCGGCGACTCAACTCCCGATCCGGCGATTTTTCGAGCTCGACAATGAGTGCGCGAGTCCGAACCACACGCTCGCCTAACTCTGCGCTCTCCCGCTCAAGCACCTTCAAACGTTTCTCCAGCTCGTCACTCTCGGCCTTCTCTTTTCGTGTCACCTCCTCCATCTCGACTACTCGTTTCAAGAGTGTTTCTCGCTCGGCCGTAGTGGCTCGCGCCAACCGAAGTCGCTCCTGCAAAGATGCCACTCGCTCGGCCGCACGCAAGCGTTCCGTGCCAAGGCCCCGTATTGCCTCTTCGAGATCCGCACCACGGTCCAGATCCTCCTGTAACCTTCCGCGTTCATGTTGAACCGATCTTTCCAGTGAGCCGACGTTGCTCGCCCGGCGCACAAGCTCGATCCCCTCTGACCGCAATGCTGCTCCGATGCGGCCAAGAGCCTCATTGACAGATCTTGACTGAACTACCAATCGCTCTGCCACGAATGGCAATCCCTCACCCGGCACTGGAACACCGCTCCCCTTCCAACATGACTCCGCTCCCACCAGCGACCGAGACATCGCCGCCAGGACTTCGCCGCAGCTGTCCGACCAGGCGGCGAAGGTCGATTGGAGGTCCACACCATCTGTGCTCGGCTGCCGACTGCCGAACATTCGATACCACGGTGCTTCCTCTGTCGACTCCGCCGCTTCCCACAATGAAGCCGCCAACTCAAGCATGCCGGCACTTGCGGAGTTGCCCTGTGCTCGACGGCGGCTGGCCAACGTACGCAGGCCATCCGGTGACATGGGCCGCTTCATAGCTGCCTCCGTGCCACCCAAGTCCTAACACCCTCCACCACGTCCTCGGGAGTGATTCGCCACTCACCTTCCTTGCGTGTTCCCACCGCACACCTGAGGTTTCGAGCGTCGAGAAGGCATCGACCGAGCGTCTCCATGTCACCCGCGTTCCCGAACTCTCCCTGTTCCTTCGCAGCATCTACCGCCTGCCCGATCAACACCGCCGAATTCGTGTCGATCACTCCTTCCTGGACGGACTCTTCACGTGTCAACCAACTGCGCAAGATGTCCACGCACTGCGGCGTGCTGTAGTCGGCGAACACCACGACCTCTGGGAAACGCCTCTTCAGCCCGGGGTTCGACTTCAGAAACCGTCGCATGGGGTCTACATAACCAGCCAGAATCACTGCGGTGTGAAGGTTTTCGGGCAGTTGAGATTGTCCGACCAACGCGTCAATCGCCTCGGCAGCGAACGAGTCTCCGGATTGATGATCCGGCACCTGAAGCGAGTACGCCTCGTCAATAAAGAGCATCCCTCCGCGTGCATTTTGGAATGCACTCAATACCTTGTCCTTTGTTTGGCCCACGAAGGACCCTTTCAGCTCGACGCCAGGTATTTCCACGTACCGGTCGCTGAGAGAACATCCAATCGCTCGAAGAATCCCGCCAATTTCGCGGGCCGCCATTGTCTTGCCCGTCCCAGGATTTCCCAGGAACAGCATACGCGGCGCCAGCGGGGCCGCTGCTCCGCGTGACCGACTCACACTGGCGCTCACCGTCAGCTGCCGCAGGCGCAACTTCAGCTCTTCCATCCCCACAAACCTGTCGCTAAATCTCTCCAACAGTTGGTCGATTCGTCCTGTCTCTTCGATTGCTTTGGCAACATCGTCTGGAACGATCCTAAATCGCTGCGGCGATTCGGATTGCTCGATGCGCTGCAATTGCCGATCCACCACTTCCTGAACCATTCCCTGCAAAGTTCTCGCGCTCGCGAAGTTCGGCTTGCTCCGGAGTTCGGAAAGCACCTGTGTTAGCCGCCGGTCAACCTCCGATGTATCGGCCGCGTGCACGATAAGGTCCTGACTCTTGAGCGACCGATAGAAGAGCTCAACTAGCTCTCCATCCGTCAGTTCGTCAAACACCACTTCATGCGGGATTCGACTCTCTAGTCCGGGGTTTGCCTGCATGACGCCGTTCATTTCCTCTTGATATCCGGCAAGTACAACGATGGTGTCGGCAAAGGTTGACAAGGTCAGCGTCTGCACAATTTCGTCAAGGACCTTTCGACCCTGCTCCTGTTCATTTAGCCGGTATGCTTCATCGATAAACAACACACCGCCCCGCGCCGATTCAAAGGCTTTGGCAACACAATTGGCATACTCACTAACGTACGCTGACATTAAGTCTCTGACAGGATTGACTACGTGCACGTGCCCTTGGCTCAGTAGTCCCATTGCCTTGAACACTGCCCCCATTTTTCGCGCGGCGGTAGTTTTGCCGGTACCCGGGGGTCCAACGAATCGGCAATGGTGCGGCCCTTCGATGGGCTTTCCCAGCTGCTCGGCGCGCCGCGATCTTCGGGCAACAGTTTCAAGGTGACGATGAAGATCCTTCAAGCCCACGAATTCTGATCGCAGCGATTTCAGCAGCTTGTCCACGGCTGCGGAGTCGTGTGTGACGACGGGCGGGAAAAAACTCGCCGACACGACGCGCGTGCTCTGTAGCGCGCATTGCAGGACATGACCATCCACGAGGTTGCGAACACCCCGAGCATTGTCGAATCGCCCTCGCGGCACGGCTGCCTTGATGTGTCGGGCCGCCGCCGGCCGAGCGTCAGGGGAGAGCGTCAGATGCCGGCTCGCACACATCCGACTCCAGATCTCCGTCAGCTCTTCCACCGAGTAATCTGGAAACCGAAACCAGTTCTGCTCTGGTAAGCGTGACCGAAATCCTTCATTCACTTTCCAAAGCGCCTGCATCCGATTTTCGTAGCCAGCAAAGATTACCGTCAAGCTTCCCCGACGGTCCTCCATGTCCTTCATCAGGGTTTGCAGAGCTTGCTGCATCCATTCGTCCTCGGCCATGTCGTACGCCTCGTCAACGAACAACACCCCGCCCATGGATTTATCGATAGCCTCACGCATGTTGCGAATGCATTCGCCAGGGTTGAGTGGACTCGCGATATCCTTTTGCCCAATCTCTAGCACTTCACCAGAAGCCCGGAGCCCGATTGCTCGTAAGTACCGCGCCACCAGCCTGGCCACCTCGGTCTTGCCGGTTCCCGGATTCCCGAGAAACAGCATATGGGTATTCAGAACTTGCACCGCACGCCCCTGTTGCACATCCTCCTGCTGCTGACGTGCAACGGCCGCGAAGAGCTTCAGTTGTTCTTTGATTGGCGCCAACCCAACAAGCTGATCCATTTCCGCCATCACGGCGTCCGGTAGTTCGGTTTTCTCTCCAGTATCCAGCGCTCGTTCGACATTGCGCTTTTCAGCAGGCAGCAGCAGAACGCCGCGAAGCGCTTCATGAAGGTGAAATAGGAGCCACCCTCTGCCCACTGCCTCTGACACCACTTGGGCCTTGGAACCGGGCAAGCACTCGCGAAGCATGAAGCGACTCAGGAACTTCTCCACCTCGTCGCGTCCAGGTGGTAGGAGCTTGATCGATCGGCGAAACTGCTCGGTTGCCCTAACCTGGTCGAGAACGCCGAGAAACTCCTCCAGCCTTTCTGGTTTCACCAACAGCACCAATGTCGACTCGGGGTGTCCTGCGGTAGATACCGCTGCACGTCCAATCACTCTCAACGTTTCGATGGCGCGAGCGCTAGGCGTACCCACCCACAGGTCTTCCGGATACTCCATAATGGCCTGGATTCGAAGGGGCGACGCGAGCGCACGCTCCACGCGAGCGAGTTGATTGCGCAGCGGGTCAGCTCCATGTTGCTCCACCTGGGCCACCTGAGCGGTCCCGTTCGCCTCTTTTGGCTCTCGGGGCTGAGGCCGAAAGGGTTCTCGGGCAGCTTCACCGGGACGAGCCTGTGTAGGAGCGCTCGTGAGCTTGTCGAATACCGATTGCATTTCTGGTTTCTGAAAGCGAAGCGTGCCCTCCGCTCCAACCGACAAGGCCACGTCGAACTTTGCGTTGACCGCCAGTTCACCGAGCGCTTCCGTCACTCGCTGGGCACCAAGAGTGTCGCTCAGGTAGAACAGATCGTGCAGGGCCTTGCCGGACAAGACGCATAACCGCCTTCCCTGCGCCGGCCGACTTAGCGCCGCTAACCGCTCGTTATTCACGATCCGACCTCGCGACTATTAGGGCGTTCCTTCGGGCGGTATCGCATTTGTTCCGCGATCTGGACGGGCTTAACAGACTTCTGTACTTCGTGCTGTTCCGCTGGGGTGGCTCTCCCCCAGTCCGTCATTTCCAGCGTCATGCCCTCCGCAGCCACGGCTTCCGCCAATCTCCCAATGACTGCTCTACACACTTCCTCTTCTCCGGTCGGAACGTTCTCAACCTCGAAGTCTGCTCGCCCGTCGGCGTGGAGTTCAATGCGAATGTTTCCTCGCCCATCGGGGCTCGGAACATCTGCCCGAATTTGAATCGCCGAAAGCGGGTCCCCATCGCGAACCGCGCCGTACACCGGAGTGTTGTAATGCCGATCGCAGAGCGCTTGCATGACTGCGTCCGCAATCGATCGAAGTCGCGCTGCGGACTGTCGGTTGGCAGCCGCCAGTTGCTCGACCTCGTGTCGACGCGTCAAGGCCTGTGCTAGTGCCGACTCGGTCGCCTCTACGTCACCTCGTGCGAGAGCGGCTTCGGCGTGGGCCAGTATTTGACGCAACTCTTGCGTCGGGAGCGCGCCGGCCCATTTCCCCAGCTCGTCCCAGACGGACGCCGGTGCGATCGCGATTTCACTTAACTGTTGGCGCAGAGTCGCTTGCGCGGCCTCTCGGATGGCAGCGTCGATCGAACTCTTTGTGTTCAGCGTCGTGCCGCGAACATCTCCCGTCCGCTGGGGTGAGAACCGAGTTGCTTGGCGTGTGTACAGCGAGTCCAGTTCAGCCCGATGGCGGTCAATCCGACGCCGCGAGTGTTCCTCGAGTTCCCCCGTGCGAACGATCTCGGCTGCCGCGTTTCGCAACGCTGACTCCAACGACGCGCATTGGGCAGGACTGGCCCTGTCATCTTTCAATAGCCGTTCGGCGGCTGCGTCGAGAGATCGCGCAACATCTATAGACCTACCGTGCAGCACGTCGCCCTTTATTTCGTTGGAGAGCAAGAGTGCCAGATCCTCTCGCTTCCTTTCGAACGCGGCAAACGACGTGTCGTCAGCGGGCGTAGACGCACCTGCGGCGCCCGCTTTGCGCCACGCCGCCACCTCTCGACGCACCACGGACATCCACTTTTCAGTCTCTCGAATGAGGTCCTGGAGCCCAACCTGTTGCTCTTTTGTACTTACTAGTAACAAACGGCGTAGTTCCGTTCGAGCTTCGACGACCCGACTCTTCGGCGTCGGTCTCACGTGAGCGCACTTCGGGCCGCTCATCGTGCCACCTCAGTTGCCTGTTCACTCATCGTGAGCCCTCTGATATGGAGTTCGTCCGCTAGACGGCCCATAAAGCCTTTTGGTGGTATTCCGGTGATGGTCAACTTTGCATTCTTGTCCAGCACCACTTCTACGTCGCGATTTCTGGAGTCCATGATGGTGGACTTCAAGTGGGCATACCGGTCTGTCAAAAAGTGAATCGCCTGATTGGAGGAGCCTCTCCAGGCGCTGCCATCGTTCAATGCATCGACATAGAGCCCATCGATGAGCACGTCAATCGCCGCCAGCACCCGCTGATGCACCCCCGCCTTTGCCCCCGTGCGAAGCTGTTCAAGGGTCCGGCCTGTGTAGCACATCACGCTCAGGCCTCCCGCCCTAATCCCTTCCACAAGGAACGTCAACGCACTCAGGTCTTGATCGAATGGGTCCCCTCCAGACAAGGTCACACCTTCGATCCCAGAAACAGCGAGCACAGTGTTCAGGAGCGACTCGGCCTCTACTCTGGCAAAATCCGTGGACGCGTTCATTTCCGCCGCGATGCATCCTGGGCAATTGAACGAGCAGCCATGGAACCAGATAACCGCCCGGCTGCCGGGTCCGAGCGCGCTCGTGCGCGTTTGAAACCTTGCCACGGTCAGGATTTTGCATGATTCGCGCATCGGCGTCTGCCGTCCTCATCCGTCTCAAGAACTCGTTAGACCTTATTGTACTGAAATTGTTTACTGCGGCCCACATATTCGGCAGAAGTTAGGCTTCGGCCTTCGGTGCCCAATGGCGTACGATCGCGGCGAATCACGCCAGTCCCGGTGCCCACCTTTCAGCGAGATTCCTTACGCCTCTTCAATTGGCCACGAACAATCTCGGTTTAGCCGTTGCCGGATTTGGTGCCAACTTCGACTTGGCCCGCTGTCTCCAACGTCAGCGCGAGGGTGACGCGGCGCTCGAGGTTTTGGGGGGCACGCCTCTCGGCCCAATCCAACGTCTCTCCCACTAACAGGTCCTGCTGGAGCGAGAAAGCGGGTGGGCTCAATTTGAGTGATGCGGGTTTCATGGTTTAGGGGGCGCGGCAGGTGACCCGGTTCCTCGCCGGTTTTGTTTGGGCGAAGGGCTCTGGACGGATCGATCCGGGGAACGACCATCCAAAATCCCGCGGCCGCGGATCAGACGGGTGCCGCATTTGGCGTCAACATTGATCCGCTAGCAGGACACCTCATTGGAAACGAGTGAGGTGAGAATGCGGGCTGGATGTCTCTTGGCGGCGATACATCCGCGAGGCCGTCTCGGGCGACTTTGAACGGCGGAGTCCTGACCGGGTACGCCTGGGGCGAGAACATCGGGTGGGTCAACCCGTAGTTGGCGACGCCCGGACAGTTCGTCGCGTTTTGCTACGCCAAATGCGACGGTTCGACCGGGGCCCCACTCCTCAATGCCGATGACTTTCAGTGCTTCCTGATCAAGTTTGCGGCGGGCGATCCGTATGTAAACCGCGATAGTTCGACTACGGCGCCAGCCTTGAGCGCGAACGACTTTCTGTGCTTCCTCAACCAGCTCGCTGCGGGGTGACCGTGACCGGAAGGGTCCGCGGGATTGTATCCTGGTACGATCGGCCCAGTACACCCATGCGGAACCTGTTCGACCAATACATGCAACCAGAAAACCGGCTCAGCCATGCGCTAGCTGTGTGCCTGCACGAAGATCGCTCGCTTCTTCGAGCTTTTCTCTCTTGGATGGGTGTTCGAGCGCCGGCGAACGCAAAGGCTCTAACAATCGTCGAACAGATCCTGCCTGGCGATCCTCCAGAGACTGAGGCGGAAGCGGAGCGCCAGGGGCTTCCGGATATTGTCATCCATGATGAAGATCGCTGGTGCGTCCTGATTGAGAGCAAGGTGCAGGCTGCGCTGACCGAGGACCAGCTCAAACGCCACGAACGAACACTTCGTCGGCGCGGATTCGAGAGGATACACCGTGTAGCGCTGACCAAGTCGGGCACGCGCGTACCCAAGGGCACTCACGCTCTTACCTGGTCTGGGCTCTACGAATGGCTCGGGTCGACCGGCCAGCGCTGCGAATGGTCCAACCGACTGCGTGCCTATCTCCGGGCCGCCGAGCTTCGCCTAGCACAGGAAGAGTACCTCACCGAAGGAACACTGACCATGTTCGACGGCTTTCCATTCTCTCAAGACAACCCCTACACGTACGGAGAGGGCAAACGTCTGCTGAAAATTGCCCTTGCCGACCTGCGGAAAGACCGTTCCCTGAGGGCCCTGGGCATGGACCCAAAGGCACCGGGCCGCACTGCGATCACGGGTCGTGGCGGAAGCGCCGTGTGGGACTTCCTGCCTTTGCAGGACCGTCCGAAACGCGGCGCATTTACCGGCTACCCGCACTTGACACTCGCGGTGCATGCCGACCACCTAGAAGTGGCGGTCACCATTCCGAACAGTGTGATACGCCCTATTCGCCAGCGGCTCATCAACCTCGGCTCCGACCGCCTGATTGTGATTAACGGTGAGATCCTGCGCCGCGCGCGTCGCCTCATCGCCAGAGGCGCTTGGGTGCAGGCGTACGCCCTCCAACGCCACTACCTGAGTCAGCGGTCCTCGGCGATCACGGATGCCATGCTCACGTTCCGGTTGGAAACCTCTCAACCGCGAAGGATGGGGCGCGTCAAGCGACAGCCCGAATGGATCGAACTCTTCGCTGCGCTTCCTCGTCGCAAGCGATCCAACATGCAGTTCCAATACCGAGTCCACTTGCCGTGGGGCACAAAGGGCTTGGATACCCGGGACTCACTCAGGCTGATCGCCGAAAGCTGGCGGTCCATGACGCCGCTGCTCGACGCATTGCGGGCATGAAATCAAGCGGCGTGCTTGGACCAGTTGGTCTTTACCGCGACCTGCGGCTGAGCCGCTGTCAGTAGAATCTCGACTTGCCGGCGCAGCTCCTCGATATCGCGGTGGGCGCGCACCAGGTCACTCTTGAGCGTCATCCCTTCTTCGTGGCCGGGCGGCACAAGTGCTCGCGCTTCGCGTTGCCGGGCCAGAGCGTTCGCCTCGGCCAGACGCCGCTTTGGGCCGTTGCGATCTAGGGACAGGAAGTTGATGTAGGCGTCGAGAGTGTCCGAACTGGGCGTGTGGCCCAGACGCGCATTGACTTCGTCACGCGACCAGCCGTTCTTGAGGAGGTGGCAGGCCATGCCCGAGCGCAGATCCTTCCAGCGCACCGTCTCTTGCAAGGGCATCGTTCTAGCACCGCTGCGCCGAACGACCGACCTGAAGAGCTTGAGCGCCTGGCGGTAGCCAAATGCAAACACGCGCTCATCGGATCCGATGTCCGTCAGTACCCGATCAATGGCGCGGACGGTTTCGGGGTAAAGCGTGACCTCGCTGCGAGCTTGGCGGCTCCGCTTGAGCTTAGCAGCTGGGAGCTGCACCAGGTACTCTCGCTCGCCGGTGTCACGATTGACCTGGAGGATGAACTCTCGCTTGGTGAGCTGTAAGAGGGTGCTGATGTTCTCTCCGATGTCCCATGCAAGCCATAACAACAGGAGGTGCTTGGGCTGGCCGACCACCTCCACGAGTGACCGGAATACCTCCTCGGTGATGTACCGGACCGGCTGCTTGGGCCTGGTTGAGAACTCGATCACCTCCCTGACCAGGTCATCCTTGCCGGCCAGCCGAAAGGGTTTGCTCTTGAAGATCTTGTTGTAGTAGCTGTGACGGTCCTGGAACGGAACGCCTCGCCGCGTCCGGATGGCACCGTCCTCAAGGGCATCGTAAACGCGTTTGATGTCTTCCCGGGTCAGGTCTACCCAGGGCTTGTTCTCGAACCAAGTGTTCACGTTGCGCAGCCGCATGATGTAGCCGTAAAGAGTGATGCAGCAGCCCTCATCCAGGTCGGGCAAGCCGTTTGAGCGTTTGAGCTTGTACTCCTCGAAGGCAAAGAATTCGGAGAACAGGGCGCGGTTGGCCGCGCAGATCGTGCTGTCACTGAGCAGCTTGGGTTTGGCCTTCTCGTACTGGGTTTTCCACGTCATGATTTGTGCAACTCTCGGATCGTTTATTAGCCTTGAACCGATGTGCCCTCGGACGCCGGACCGGGGGGATTCGCTGGGTCCCCGGCAGCCCGGATAGTTCATAGCCCCTGCCGGGCGTGGACCCATTTGGTTCACGACCGGGCAGCGGACGAGACCCATCGGGCGCAGGTCCTGGGCGGTCACGCGGGCACATCGATTCTGAAGCTCATTGTGCAAGGACCCAAGGGTTTATAAGGATTGCTGTGGTCGAGCCGCCATGTCATTCATGGCGTTCGTCTCGGAAGAGTGGTTACACCCTCTTCAAAGTGCTCTCGCAGGCAGGCCTCGGAGCAGAAGGGCAGCGGGTCGGCCAGCGGGACGATCCCGCGCGTGCCGATCACGCCCTCCTGCACGTTCAGCACGTCGACCCCGATGTGGAGCTCTTTGCGGCAGTTGTTGCAGTTCATGGTTTGTTCACCTCCCGGGGCTTCACGCCAGAAGGTGTATATATGGATTGACCCGAGACGGCGGACCTCCCCCACTGTCCCGCGGGTCGGTTCAACGGCTAATAACCTGGGTGGGCAGGCTCAGCCCATGAACACACGCGAGATCTGCCGCTGGATCGAAGAGAACCCCCGTCGTCTTCAGATCATCACGACGCTGAAGCAGCCGGTCACTGCACGCCAACTTGCCCACCGTTACACGATCGACTTGGACCGAGCCGGATTCACGTTTTGGGAACTGGGCATCCGGCATTTGGTCGAATGCCTCAACCGCTCGGCGCGGAACAGCCGGCTGTACTGGCTTACCGCGGCAGGACGCCGCTGCCAGGCCCGGCTCCGTCGGCGATTACTCCTCCATTCTCTTGTGCACGATGTGCCCGGCGTGGACTGGGATTTGTACGGCTGGGTGTGCTTTAGGCACCGGTCCGCGATCATTCGAGCACTTGAGGAGCCGCTCCAGCCTGCGGTGATCAAACGCCGAGCGCGACAACGCGATCACACGTTGCGCATGTCCGCCAACAACGTCCGGGATGTGATCAAGCTCTTTCTGCAACGCGGTGTTGCGCGGAGGGTTTTCATACCTCGCGAGCGCCATCCTCGCTACGAGCTCACCGAGACAGGCCGGGCGTTCCGCCGGCTGATCATCGGCGCGGAGGTTGCGGGATGATCATGGACCTGAAACCGCTGGAACACCCATTCTTCACTGAGATGTGTCCCGGAAGTGCACCCAGGCCTGCATGATGGAGCTGGACCGCATCCACATGATGGATGCTCTCGAAGGGCTGAAGCGGCTGCCAGATGAATCGGTCGATCTGATTGTCACCGATCCCCCGTACAACATCGCTTCCAAAGGCAAGCTCACCGTTCAACGCGGCCGGCTGATGTCGACGAAGGAAGCCTGGGGATCGTGGGACACCTTTCACCCCTTCGACTACGACTTATTCATTCAGCAGGTGCTCAGCGCGTGCTATCGGGTGCTTAAGCCCGGCGGCGCTATCTACATGTTCACGTCGCGCGAAGACTCAGGATTTTTTGTCCGCAAGGCCGAAGAGCGGGGGTTCACGTTCCACAACCAGCTCGCGATGGTCCGCAAGAGCCCTTTGCCAAGTTTCGGGAAGCGGAACTTCCGTAGCGGCTTCGAGCTCTGTTTCTACTGCACGAAGTCCAAGCCCAAGACCTTCAACTTCCTGTCTCAGGCCGAGTGCAACAACGTGTACCACTACGCATCCAACTTCAAGCGAACCGAACACCCGACGGAGAAGCCCCTTGAGTTCATCCGCCGACTGGTCCGAATCAGTTCAAATCCTGGCGAGCTGGTCCTTGACCCGTTCATGGGCTCCGGCACCACGGCCGTGGCGGCCCAAGAGACCGAGCGTCGGTTCATTGGCTTCGACACCAGCGCCGAGTACATTCGCATGGCTGAGAATCGTCTCGCGGCAGCGCGGAACTCGAGCGACGGGGCCGCGTGATCCCGCGCGATGCGTTTCAAGAACCAGCGGGGTTCGACTTGGCTTTGGAGCGTGCGGCCCGCATCCTGGCCGCTCCGCACATCCGGGGTGGAGGGCGGGACTACATCCGATCGAGCGTCGAGCACGAGATGGGGCTGGTGCTGGCCCAGCTTGACCGCCTCGCTGCCCAACGCGAGGAGGCCCGCGTCAGACTCGTGAACACCGAGTGCGATCTCGGATCCGAGCTACTCCAAATGGAAGCGGCGCGCTGGTGGTATCTGGACAGCCGCCTGGAACGGTGGCGGGACCAGCAGCATCTCAAGGCCCGGCTGGCGTCGACACAGGCCGAACGGACACGGACCGAGGCCGCGTTTGAGCAGCAGCGCAGGGCGCTTGAGGACCGGCTCTTGATGCTCGTTCACAGACTGGGTGCTGTCGGAGACAGCCCGTGACAGACATAGA
>Ga0154020_10001457_pt1 | contig 29199 bp, 29 predicted proteins | sample Klosneuvirus_201_FD_109709 | JGI IMG/M metagenome (GOLD analysis project Ga0154020, IMG submission 109709) | Active sludge microbial communities from wastewater, Klosterneuburg, Austria - Klosneuvirus_20160825_MG | ecosystem: Engineered > WWTP > Aerobic digester > Activated sludge | place...
AGCGGTTGTAGATGCGCAGCGACAGTATGGTCGCATACCAGGTAGAGCCGGCAAACTCATCATTCACACCGTCGTGATTTGGCGTGAAGACATTTGGAAAGAGTACTCTCTCGGTCAGCGCATCTGATCTGATGTCGATGGTAAATCCTCCTAGCCACATTAAAGGGCATAAAAAAAGCTGCCCGATAATCCGAACAGCTTTTTTTTGTCTGAAATGGAAAGAATTACATTTTATCCATTTGTTTTCCAGTCGTATTCTCAGAAGTAGCGCCTTTCTGACAGCAAGCTCCACCTTTAGCGGATCCTGCGCATGCTTTTCCTTTAGAAGAAGTAGCTTTAGCTGATGCTTTTTCGCAACCTGGCTTATCGGTACAAGTAGAAGCATCTACAAATTTGCCAGTAGTGCTGTCATAACATACATCGACATAAGATACTTTTCTTTTGTTTTCAACTTTTCGCTGATACGTAGTAACACCATCTTCAATAGAAGCTACGATGGTCTTGTCCATTGAAGCAGCTTTTGCTTCAGCTTCATGATTGGATTTCACCATTGCAGTTTTGCCTGAACAGCAAGATTTACCTGCTGAAGCAGATTTAGCACATTGTGCATTAGCACTTGCAAATCCAACCACACTTAGGAACGAGAGAATAAAAAAGAACCTTTTCATAAATATCATTTAGTTTTTAACATACAATTACAGGTCAAAGATAACGAAATTAATCATCCCGGGTATTCTCTCCTACATATTAATAGAATTTTAACATTATTATAAAGTATTATCTTTAGTCGTTATTAGATTCAAAACATACCTTCAAATGAAAAAAATCTTCTTATTATTAGTCTTTCCTTTAGTTTATTGCTGTAAGACTGCTCCGGTCTCAGTCCAAAACTACAACAAAGCTATGATCTCATTTGGCTCCGGAGGTGGTTTTACAGGCGCACGAAGCGAGTATATACTGCTTGACAACGGTTTCCTCTATGAGAACTCTAAAATGAGCACTGTCCCGGTGGAAATTAATCACTTGGACTCCAAAATGACGACCCAGATATTTAACAACATCCACTTACTGGGGTTAGATACCATGAAGTACAACAAACCTCAAAATCTCTATTATTTTTTGAAATACAAGAATGGCAATGACTCCAATTACATCTGTTGGGGTGGAAAGCCACAGGGCCGATTAGAATCAGCGGCCGCAGTGTATCGTCAATTACAATCACAACTTAAAAACTTAAAAAAATGAGATTAATTTACCTTTTCCTGCTGATTGTAAGCTTTTCTATCAATGCCAATGCGCAGTTAGGAAAAATCCCGCCCGGCCACGCGGTTAAATACCCATTGACTCTAAATGCAGAATTGTCCAAAATAATAAAGCCATCAGCAGGAACGAGCCGACTGGCAGCGAAGAGCACCTTTTCGCCTAGAGCGATTAGCCCTATACTTCCTTCTGCAGGCATGATTACCATCCGAAGCGTCAGCGCAAACGGATTGCCTCAGTGGGTAGAAGGTGAGTTGGTAAGAGAAGAGCTACAGAGCAGAGGCGATGTACAGTCGCAGAGTATCTCATTTTTAGAAATGAATAAATCAGTTTTCAAACTCGAAAATCCGACTCGAGACTTTCATCTGACTTCAAGTATCCAGTCCGAGGATGGATCTACTCATTTAAAGTTTGATCAATATTACAAGGGGATTCCGGTCTGGAACGCCGAAGTTGCATTGCATTATAAAAATGGAAAACCATATTTATTCAATGGTCAATATTTCCCGCTTACTACAGATATCAATATTACCCCGGTTTTAACTTCAGAGGCTGCCACTACCATAGCTAGTCTAGACTCAAAATTGGAAGTGCTCTCCGAAGATCAACTTAAACTGATAAGTGGAAATCAGACTCAAAGTAGCCTTGCTATCTATACAGCGCCAGAGCTGGGAGAGAACGGAATTCTTGCTTATCAGGTTGAAGTCCACCCGGATGTAAAAAGTACCTACCAATATTTTATTGATGCTTCTAGTGGCAAAATATTAAAGAAAATAAAAAAATCATGCCAATTATATCATGGCGAACTGTACGGTGAAATCAACTCAACTATTCCTGAACCAACTACCCTTAACTACAGTCCCCCTGTTGATGGGCCAGCTATTGGTTCAGGTAATGATCTGAATGGTGTGAGCAGAGCGGTTAATTCCTATCAAGTAGGCGGCAATTACTACCTGATCAATACGACAAAAAATATGTTTAACCCAGGTCAAAGTAGTTTTCCTGAAAGCCCTGTAGGTGCTATATGGACTCTGGATGGTGGAAATACTTCACCTGAAAAGTCAAACTTTACCGTTTCTAATATCAAGTCCTCCAATAATACTTGGAGTTCTGTACCTGGTGCAGTTTCAGCGCACTACAATGCGAACTATGCCTATGATTACTTTTGGAATACATTTGGCAGAAAATCTGTAGACGGAGTAGGAGGAAATGTTGTTTCAATAATTAATATAACTGAAGCTGATGGATCTGGCATGGACAATGCCTTTTGGAACGGGCAAGCTATGTTCTATGGTAATGGTAATAAAGCATTCAAGCCTCTCGCAGGTGCATTGGATGTAGGTGGTCATGAGATATCACATGGCGTAATTCAAGCTACAGCAAATCTAACTTATGAAGGTGAATCAGGAGCATTAAACGAATCTTTTGCTGATATTTTCGGGGTTTGCATAGATAGAGATGATTATAGGTTGGGCGAAGACGTAGTCAGACCTGCCTATTTTCCTTCAGGTGCATTAAGGGATATGGCCAATCCACACAACGGAGGCTCTTCATCACAAGACAACGGCTGGCAACCCGCTCATATGAACGAAAAATATACCGGAACCCAGGATAATGGAGGTGTGCACATTAATAGTGGAATAGTCAATTTTGCATTTTACAAAGTATCCAGCCAATTTGGTAAAAATGATGCAGAAAAAATTTACTACAATGCACTCAGCAAGTACCTTACTAAGTCTTCAAAATTTGTTGATTGTAGAAATGCTGTCATTCAAGCTACCAAAGACTTCTACAGTGGTAATGTCGCAAAAGTTGCAATTGTAGAGAATGCGTATTCACAAGTGGGAATAGGAGCAGGATCAGGTACAACTGATCCTACAGATTATGATGTAAACAAAGGTCAGGATGTTGTCATTTATGCGAGTGGCAATCAGCAGTCGCTTTTAGTCAAGACATTAGCCAATAACCAGGTCACGGTAATAGATAATACGATAGGTGTACTCTCTAAACCCAGTGTAACAGATGATGGGAGTTATGCAGTATTCGTAGGAGGAGATAAAAGAGTTTATTTAGCAGAATTCACTTGGCCCAATCCACAAGCTCAATTGTACTATGTTTTCGACCAGAACGATCCAAATAAGTTTAGAAATGCAGCTATCAGTAAAGATGGAAATCTCATAGCTTGTATCCTCGATCAGGAAGAGCCTGTGATCTATATCATTGATCTGGTTAATTCTCAAATAAAAGATTTCACATTGACCAATCCGACTACCGGAGGAGGAACTCAAACTGCTGATGTAAAATACCCAGATGCATTGGAATTTGATTTAAGCAGTCAATATGTGATGTATGACGCATTCAATAAAATAGGATTTTTGGGAACTGAGTATTGGGACATATCATTCTTAAGAGCTTGGAATCCACAATCAAAAACTTTCGGTGATGGAAAAATTGAAAAGTTATTTTCTTCCCTTCCTGAGAATACCAGTGTTGGAAATCCAGTATTTTCTAAAAATTCATCGAATATAATCTCATTAGATTATGTCCCGGGTGATCAGCCGGATACATATCTTTTGATAGGAGCGGATATTGAAAGGGGCAATACAGGTGGTATCTTTCAAAATTCAGTAATTAATTATCCTTGCTACTCTAAAGATGATAATGCAGTAATTTTCAACGCCACTGACCAAAATAACAATCCGGTAATCGGAATGCAAAAATTAAAATCAAATAAAATTGAAGCTTCTACAGAGAGTGCTAAAATTTTAATATCGAATGCATTACTAGGAAATTGGTTTGGTACCGGTAGTCGTAATTTGGACAATAAACATTCAGAATTACTGACAGATCCATTATTCATCCACCCTACCCTCGCTCGTAATACCCTTAATTTAGAATGGACCTCAGATCTATCTGCAGCGACTGTATTAAGGATGTATGATATGAAGGGTACTTTGGTACAAGAATTTAAAGAAAATCTGATTCCGGGGAATAACCTTATTAGATTGAATATTACAACTTTTTCTGCGGGACAATATATTTTAGAAGCCCAAAAAGGGAATGCAGTTAAATCCTTTAAATTTATAAAACAATAAAAGTCAGGCAATAAGAAGAATAAAATCCTTATCCATGATATAATTGGATAAGGATTTTTACTTTTGAGGGATATGATAGTTAATCAAGGGGAAGCGAAAAAATTAAAAATTCTTATCATTAGATTTAGTTCTATGGGGGACATAGTTCTTACCTCTCCGGTGGTCCGCTGTCTGAAGGAACAAATGAATGTAGAGATTCATTATCTGACTAAAAGGACCTATCTATCTGTCATCAAATATAATCCACATATAGCTAAGATGTGGGTGTATCACAACAATGAGAAAGAGCTTAAAACAGATCTAAAAGCCCAAAATTTTGACTTCATAATAGATTTACACAAGTCAATTCGCAGCACATTATGGTCCTTATCAATAGGTGGGAAAAGACTCACATATGACAAATCCACTCTGAAAAAGCTTCTATATATTAAGCTAGGAATCAAGGGAGTTGAAAAAAAACATGTCGTAGAAAGATACATGGAGGCCATAGAACCGCTAGGCGTCAGATATGATCACAAGGGACTAGACTTCTTTTTTGAGCCCAAGATGGAGTCAGATATCACTCTACCCCAACACTTCATAGCTGCAGCTATCGGAGGCACACATTTTACAAAGAGATTTCCTGCATCGAAGTGGAAGGAAGTTATAAATCTTACCAAAGAGCCCTTTGTTTTGATTGGCGGTAAGCAAGATGTTGAAATGGCCAAAGAAATTGAATCTGATCATCCTGGAAGGATTATTAATCTGTGTGGTCGTACTTCTATCCAACAGTCAGCAATGATAATCAAAAAGGCATATGCAGTAATCTCTAATGATACCGGTATGATGCACATAGCGGCTGCTTTGAACAAAAATATTGTTTCGATATGGGGAGGAACCATTCCTGAGTTTGGGTTTTGGCCATTATATCCTGAGGGCATCGATCATGACACTACCATAGAAGTTAACGGCCTGGATTGTCGTCCATGCTCGAAATTTGGCCGGTCTACTTGTCCCAAGAAACATTTTAAATGTATGCTTGAGATCGAAAGTGAGCAAATAGTAAAATCAATAAATACCAAATAATTAATCTTCAAATAAGGCAACGCACCAATTTCCCTGCAAATGATGCTTCCTTAATTTTAATGGCAACGCTTCCTTTTCAATTGATGCCAGATCATCCTCAAAGAAGCCTGACATAAGAAGCTTTCCGCCATCTGAAAGTGCCGATTTCAATGAAGGCAGAGCATCGATAATTACATTTTTAGTAATGTTAGCTAGAATGATATCAAACTTTGTATCAGGAATAGAAGCTTTGTCGCCAAAAATAGCTTCTATCCCATCAACTCCATTTAGTGCAGCATTTTCTAATATATTCTCGACAGCAGGTGCTTCATTATCAATGGCTATTACATTTAGTGCATCTCTTTTAAGTGCATAAATTGCCAATATACCTGTTCCACTTCCAAAGTCTAGAATACATTTTTTTCTCCAGTCCAGTTTTGACATGAGCTCAAGCATTCCCGCCGTAGTTTGGTGATGGCCAGTACCAAAGGCCATTTTTGGGGAAATCAACAGATTTACAGGTTGGGAGTCGATGTCTTTATGAAATACTGCACGAATGCTGCACACATTATCTATTATCACCGGGTCGAAGTTGCTCTCCCACTCTTTGTTCCAGTCCACATGGTCAAGTTCAAGAGTTTTGTACTTCAATCCAAATTCTTTACAAATCAAATCCAGTGCTTCCTGCACTTCTTTAGTGAAATCCGCAATGTTCATGAAACCTTTGAACACATTATCATCTAGATGAAAAGTATTAAAAGGTAATTCATATAAAACACCCACGAGTGAATCTTCATCTAACTGCCCACCTGAAAAACTAAATTCTAGCCATACGCTATTCTGCATTCATTGTGTTTTTGTAGGCTTTCAACGTGTTTTTCATTAATCCCATGATAGTCATTAGCCCTACTCCACCCGGAACAGGTGTGATAAATGAGGCCTTATCCTTTATAGTTTCGAAATCCACGTCCCCGGTTAATCTGTATCCTTTCTTAGTAGATGGATCTTTTATTTGATTTATACCTACGTCGATCACCACCGCTCCCGGTGAAACCATCTCTGTTTTTACAAAGTTGGGGATACCGATAGCAGCTACGATAATTTCTGCCTGCAGTAACTCTTGCTGCATATTTTTCGATTTACTGTGAAGTAAAGTAACTGTAGCATCCTGATGCTTGCCCTTTCTACTCATAAGAATTGCCATAGGTGTACCTACAATATCGCTTCTGCCCAGTATCACACATTTTTTTCCGGCTGTCTGCACATCCAGCTCTTCAAGTAGCATCATGATACCGTATGGAGTAGCGGGCAAGAATCCATCCAGTCCCAGCACCATTTTCCCAACATTCATAGGATGAAAGCCATCTACATCCTTATCCGGATCGATCGCAGCAAGCAATTCCTGAGCATCCAAATGCACGGGCAAGGGAAGTTGCAATATAAAACCATCCACCTCGATGTCTTGATTGAGACTATTTATCAATTCCAGTAATTGATGCTGAGTAGTGGTCTCATCCAGATGGTGAACTGATGATTTGAATCCTACTTCATCACAAGACTTGACTTTATTACGAACATATGCTCCACTGGCAGGATTGTTGCCCACCATAATAGCACTAAGGTGAGGTTTCCTCATTCCATTATCAAGAAAAGTATTGACCTCATTGCGAAGTCCTTCTTTGAGGTTTTTACTAATCTCTCTTACATCTATGATAGCCATAATTTTTCCCGGTTTAATATTTGTGCAATTATATAAACATTTGTTAGGCTACCCTTGTTATTTCGTCTTAATTTTCATTTCATGGATAAATTATTTTCTTCAGAAGCACTTATTAGATTTTCAGACTGTGACCCTTTGGGACATTTGAATAATCAAAGATATCTGGACTACTTTCTTAATGCACGGGAAGACCAATTAAAATCATATCTGGATTTTGATATTTACAAATATGCAGGTGAAACCGGATACACCTGGGTGATGTTTCAAAATCAAATTACCTATTTAAGACCGGTATTTCACAATCATATAGTCATTTTGACCAGTCAATTGCTTGAATTAGGTGATAAATCTCTTCATATCGAGATGCAAATGAAGGATTCTAAATCCGAAAAAATCTATGCTTTGCTTTGGATGGTAGCCGTGCATATTAAAATCGATACGGGTAAAAGTGCTCCTCATCCGGCATTTATAACTAATATGATGGAAGGCCTTATCATACCATCCCCGCAGGCTAGTTATAATGAACGAGTAAGTGCACTTCAGTCTGCCCGATAATCAAATAGATTCCAATATCCGGTTTCCGGCAAGGGTGCTGTAAGTGTCATCTTAGTCATAGTGACGGGATGAAGAAATTCTACTGTGTGACTGTGTAAATAAATAGCTGTGTCATCATCAAGTACTTTAGAGCCGTACTTCATATCTGCTAATATAGGGCAGCCAATATTGCTAAGTTGAACTCTTATCTGATGCGGCCTTCCGGTCAGAGGGCTTATCCTAAATAACACAAAGTGAGCATTTTTACGGACTACCTTGAAGTCTAGAATGGCTCTTTTAGCATCCTTAACTTCTGCTGATTTTACTACTTTGGTAACGTTATGCATTTCAGATTTCAATAAATAATTATCTAACCTACCGGAGGACTTTTCTGGTAATGCATCAGACAATGCATAATAAGTTTTTTTAACCTTATTATTTTTAAATAATTCGTTCATACGGCTTAGTGCTTTGGAGGTCTTAGCAAATATGACCAATCCAGATACGGGGCGATCCAACCTATGAATAGTACCCACAAATACATTGCCCGGCTTATCATACTTTTCCTTAAGATATATTTTCAGCCCTTCAGATAATGGAATGTCACCTGTAGAATCTCCCTGAACTAACCAACCACATTTTTTATTTACAGCAATCAAATGGTTATCTTCATATATTATCCGACTTTTGATTTCTTTGTTGTCCATTATTAATCAAGAATTATGAATTTAAATGTAGCAATTTCTCCTTGTCCAAACGACACTTATATTTTTGGGGCCATAGCTCTTGGATACATAGATACCGGAATATACCGGTTTAGTTTTGAATATGCTGACATAGAAGACTTAAATCAGGCTGCTTCACTAGGTAAGTATGACTTATTAAAAATGAGCTATTATCATTACTTTGCGGCTGACCCCGATTACAATGCACTACCCTGTGGTGGCGCTATCGGATATGATTGTGGACCACTCCTAATCACAGCCAATCCAGAGAATTATGGAGATTGTTTAGCGCCCCGTGTATTAGTCCCAGGTGCTCAAACTACTGCAAATTTCCTACTCCATTTCTATAACCCGGAAATTAAGAACGTATCTGTTCGTAGATTCAATGAGATTGAAGAATCACTGCTTCAACAAGAAGCTGAAGCTGGTGTAATCATTCATGAAAATCGATTTACATATCAGGATAAAGGGCTTTTTCTTATAGAAGATTTGGGCAAGTACTGGCAAGAGAAGACCCACTCGCCTATTCCACTGGGTTGCATAGGCTTAGCCAGCAAGTTTTCCTGGCATGATCAAGAGAAAATAACGGAATTGATCAAACAAAGTCTAGAATATGCTGATAGATATCCAGAAAAAATATGGGAATATATTCGATCACACGCTGTTAGCATGAATGATGAAGTTATTAAAAGTCATATAGCTCTATATGTAAATGATTTTTCCCATAACATAGGATACCAAGGTCGAGCAGCCATTGATAGGATGGAGAGTGAGATAAATCTTCTTCAGAACAGGCCTTAAAGTCTTTCCATCAGTGGAACCTCCTTAGTCACCATCTGGACAGTGTTTCTCAGTTTTTCTTCTAATAAAATGATTTTACCCTTAGTAATACTATCCAATACCTCTTCTTTATAGTGACGGATAGTGAGCAATTCCAAGCCATCATCTCTGGTAATTTTATAGTCATCTTCAAGCGCTGAGATGAGTCGTTCTATTCTATCAGATACAGAAGGGACACAGACTGTAAAACTAATAGCAGTATTGCGCATCATATTGACGAAAATCCGAAGATCAGCAAACAATTTGAAGATATCTGCCATATGGTGCTCTACTACAAAAGAAAAATCTTTTCTGGCAAAATGCAATAGAGATTGATTCTTTTCTACTACAACGATGGGTGGATAGTGGTCCTCTACTTCAATACCTATGTATGTACCGGGTTGAGCAGGAGCCAGAAATGACTTGACATACAGAGGGATATTTTTATTCTGGAGTGGTTTAATAGTCTTTGGATGGATCACGTTAGCCCCATAATAAGTCATCTCGATAGCTTCCTTGTAAGAGAGCCGGTCCAATTTTTGTACGTTCTTGAATAACCGTGGATCAGCGGTTAGTACTCCCGGAACATCCTTCCAGATAGTCATGTCTTCTGCATTCAGGCAGTAAGAAAATATTGCCGCAGTGAAATCCGAACCTTCACGACCAAGTGTAGTAGTCTGATTATCTTTAGTAGAGCCTATAAAACCTTGGGTTATGACTTTCTTTCCACTATTAAGTATGGGTAAAACTTGGCGGTCTACATTTTCTTCAGTTTGTTCCCATAAGATCTGACCTTCGCGATAGGTATCATCTGTAAGTAACACATCTCTCGCATCGAGCCACTGAGCCGCTATACCCACTTCATTAAGGTAAGCAGCAACTATGCGAGTGGATAGCATCTCTCCTACACTGACTAATTGATCATAGATATAGTCATATTCCTGTTCGGGCTTTTCATCTAGTACCCAATCTATTTCAATTAAGATGTCATTGATGAGGTCATATATCTCATGACTTTCATCGAAGAGTTCATTAATGATGGCTAGATGATTCTCTTTGACTGAATTGAGTTTAGCTTGAATATCATCTCCATTTCCATAATAGGCATTCAGCACCTCTTCCAATTGATTGGTGGTTTTACCCAAAGCTGATACAACTATAGCAAGTGGAGTTTCATTGTATTGAGAAATTATCTCCGCAACATTTCTAATTCCTGTGGCATCTTTTACAGAGGCTCCACCGAACTTGAATACTTTAATGTGTGGTTTCAATTCAAAAATTTTTATTCGAAATTAAACATAAACACTTGTGGAATATACACTTCACGACCCATGGCTGGATCATCAAATACCAGGCGATCAATGATTACAGAGAAAGGTTCTAATTGCTGATTAAAGACTGTAATAATTTCCTGCATAGAGTCTGTAATATAATAAGTGTCGTGCATTCCTTTTCTATTATAAAAGGTCAGACGCATTCCCTTAATTTGATACAACTTATCATCGATTTCCATAACCATACTATGCTGTACCTGATTTCGCGCATATCTCATAGAAAAAGTAGGTCCTGTAGGCGAGGCGTACATAGTACTCCAGCGTAATACTGCTTCTTTCTCAAGTAACTCAGCAGGTTCCTCAGCATTCTTAAGGATTGAAAAATCAAGCTTTCTTACAGGATGAATTCTTATTCTGTTTTTAATTACCTCAATAACAGAATCAGACTCATTAATAAAATTCTGGGTAGATGAGAATCCTATAATATGTTGTATTGCTACATTGGGCACAGACTTGTAACCTTCTAATAAACGCTTACTTGGAGCAAGCGTTGTATCAAGTTTAAGAACTTTATGCCCGTCATACAGCGTCAGGAGCTGATAAGGAAACCTTTGGCTCAAACCTTGTCTTAGTAGATAAAACTGGGGAGAGTAAGTGATATCACTTCCAGGCACTTCCAGCCGTATATTATAATGATCCCCTGTAGAAGTAGTAACATCAAAAGTATATGCATCACCAACGCCGGTATTGCTGAACAGTGAATTATAATTCTCAGGATGAATGGTATACTTAGACGAATCCATCGTGAGACGCCACAGTGTGCCATTTTTCTTACTATTATAGTATACCACCTCTACACGGTTAAAATTTGAAATCATATCCTTATTATAAATGTAAAAAGGAGATTTCAAATTCTGCTTTATGATACTCTCTTGCACAGACATCACTTTATAGAACATGCCGGGAGCAATCTGATCGAAGTCAGCATTGATATTTCCCCAAGAAAAAGAGGGTTTAGACTGTGCATTAACAGTACTAATTAAAAAAAATAAAGCAACCGTAATGGTTACTTTATTCTTTATAAGTTGTATCATCTATAGTGGTATATTCGAGTTACAAAACTCAAATATACATATCTCGCTCAGGATCTTTATAATCTGAGGGCTTAGATTTAGTTCGTTTTTTCTTGTACTTATGATCTATGGCTTCTTCAACTGAAGGATATCCTTGAACAATATTGGATTTTTCGATCGGATCTACTTTAATCCAATTTTCCAACCGATCTAGAAAACTATCAACTGCAGGTGATGTAGCCATAAATTTGATTGCCTGTTGGGCCGCTACAGATCCTGCAAGTTTCATAATACGACCCTTTGTTCCACGAAAAAAGACATTGTCTAGTAAGAATGGAATCAGAATATCCAAGCCAATCTCCAGAAAATCAAACTCCTTAGATGGTTTAGAATTATTAGTTTTTGCTACCTCTGTCATTTTTATTTAATTTATGATTTAAAATATAATGCAGGTACTACGAGCACCTGCACTATATTATCTAAATTTCAAAGAACTATGATAAAACTTCATCAGCCATATCTGAAGCTGCTCTAGCATACTCATCTTTCTTTTCACGAATCTTACTTATACCGTCTGCTACTTTATTTCTCACTTCATTGGAGAATTTTTGAGTAGCATCAGATATTTTAGTTCTAGTTTCATCACCTTTCTCTGGCGCCATTAAAATCCCAATTGCTACGCCTGCAGCTATACCTGCAAATAAGGCCAAAATTGTTTTTCCTGCATTGTCGTTCATAAATTTCTAAATTAATTGATTAGTTAATGAATAATATTTAATAAATAACTCAATTATAAAAAAGTTTAATTGAATAATGTCATTGTTATATTACCCTTATAACTCGTAACGAACACAAATTGTTGCTAAATTTTGGTTATATTTGGAGTGTGCTAAGAGATACCATAGTATCTTCTACTTTATGCACTAGTTCTATAAAATGTGGGTTTCGCTTTAGTTCACGAGAGCGCTGAGCTGGAAGATCAATAATTTCTTGTGCTACGATACTTGAGGGTGGAGGCTTCATCATATATATAATATCCGATAAATATACTGCCTCGGAAATGTCATGAGTGACAAACACTATGTACATTCTAAATTTTTCCTGAATACTAAGCAAAAGGTCCTGCATCTGCAGCCGGGTATTAATATCCAAAGCACCGAAAGGCTCGTCCATCAACAATATCCTATTATTAGCCAATAAGCTTCGAGCTATTGCTACCCTTTGTAATTGACCACCTGATAAAGCAGGAATCTGAGCATATTTATGTTCGTGTCCGGCCAAGCCTACTAGCTCTATCATTTCCATAGCTTTCTCGTAACGTTCTTTCTTCTTAATCCCTTTATAGGTCAAAGCGAGAGCGACATTGTCCAATACTGTATACCATGGCATAGAGCTATATTCCTGGAATACCATACTGGATCTATTATCCGGGCCCGGAGGACGACCATTTACCATTATAGTGCCGGCTGATGGAGTCTGTAATCCACTGATATAGCGAAGTAAAGTAGACTTTCCACTTCCGGAAGCACCAAGCAACCCAATAAACTTACCATTAGCATCATCTTGTTGAATGGCAAAATTAAGATCCTTTATAATAAAGGATGCTCCATTATTATAGGTTTGATCAATGTTTTGAAGATCTATTATTTTAGGTGGATCTGAGTGTGTGGGATATATATACGTCGACATACTGCTTAATTACCAAATAAATAATCTTCTATACCTTCCCAAAAAAGGAATTCCAAATCTATTGCACGTTCAGCTCCTTCCTTGACCAGCATGAAACTAGCTTCATCCTTAATCCATGGAACGATAGAATTGAGCATGTCATCATAATGGTGATCATCCAGTGAGATATGTACAAACCAAAACTCGAGTGCATGTTCAGGTATATAACTGAATTTTTTGAGCGCTTCATAGATGATGCTATATTCCTGAGAGGTAAAAAATTCGGTTCCCGGTCCTAAAGCTCCCAAACTCTTTAAATAATTAGCGTCCTGACACATATTAAGCATATACTCAACATAAATCAAGGTAGAAGGAAATGGCTTATAATTATTAATACTCTCCTCAGTAAGTCCCAGACCAAGGCAAAAATTCTTATACAACACTCGGTGAGAACCTTTTAAATCCCCACTTCCATGCTCTTCCCAAAGATTTTCAATAAGAGAAAACCTAGTCTGATCATCAGCGATATTAGCAGCAGCCGCACATAAGAAGCGGGGAAAGTAGCTACAATAGATGCCATATTGGAGTGCAAACTCAATAAGTTGTTCTTTTGAAATGTCTCCACTTTGCAACCTTTTAATAAATCTATGTTCCAATATTCTCCCTATAGCAGGCTGTAGATCTACTTCTAGTTGCTTGAGCTTTGACTTCCACTGTTCTGTCATAGTTTTTGAGTTAATTTGAATTTTTTTTGGAAGGCACTAATTTTTTATTCACAAAAATGAAATCACTGAGCAACCAAAGAGAAAGAGCTAACATCATAAGGGCCATCACAGGAAAGGTATCACCAAATGCATTATGCAAGATATTTTCCTTCCCCAGGAAGTCCACAAATTCATTGAAAAGTAAGATGAGAAAGATGGCGGCGATTAGTACTTTGAAAATGATCTTAACTCGAGGTATCCATATTTGAAAGAACCCTACGTCTTTAAGTATACCTGAATTTCTATTTGATAGAGACTGATACTTAAATGGAAAAAGCTTTCTGTCTAACCAGATAAAGAATTTATCTTGTAAGAAGCCAATCATAATAATGACAAAGAGCATCGCAAACAACTTTTCGATATTACCTTGTCTAATGCCGGACTTCCACATAAGTGAGCCCAACCCACCCTGACTGCCTATACCTTCTATGATGATGATATAAGTCCAGGAAATAGCAGTAAGTACTCGAATATCGTCAGAAAATTTTGACATGACATGAGGCCAATAAACAGTGCGAATAGTTTGGAAATTATTGGCTCCAAGCGTATAGGCTGTCTTAAGATACACCTCCTCAACATCATCGATACGCCTAACTATTACCGGGAGCATATATATCAAGATTCCAAAAGCTAAAAAATGAACCTTCATCGCTGTACCCAAGCCCCACCATATAATAAAAAGGCCAATTACTCCAGTCAATGGAACAAACCGGATGGCATCTATTGGACGATGAAAGAGACCCCTGAAGATTGGGTATAAGCCTATTAAAAAACCAAATACAACTGATATAATAATTGCTTCCAAGTAACCGCTGAGATTTAAACCTACGGAACGAAAGATATTATTGAGCAAATCATTTTCAGCAAATAAGGTAAATAAAGCCCTAACCACCTTATTTGGTGATGGCAGAATACCTCCCGGCACCAAAGGATCAGCTCCAGCAGTGATTGCATACCAAAGCAATAAAAGAAGACCAATCCCGGCCAGTTCTAATAATATCCTAGTACGGGTAGGTAAAATCCCTCTCAACTGAAATAGACTCATTCGCCTATGAGTTGGAATTCAGTTCTTCTATTTTTTGCTTTACAAGCCGGAGTATCATTAGATTCGCAACCTACTACCGGTTTACTCTTTCCATTACCGACGATGACAAATCTATTGGGATCCATTCCGTAAGTGCTGGATAGATAGTCAGCAACGGACTGAGCTCTTTTCCTGGAAAGTTCAATATTAGAAAGATCCTTTCCTACATTATCCGTATTTCCCTCAATACGCACCCTGCTGGTAGCAAATGCTTTTGCTATATCAGCAAACTGTAAGTCAATTAAGTTCTTAGCATTTTCATCAAGTTTAAACACGCCTGTAGAAAATGTGATACTAATGGGTTTTGTTGCTTTGGCATCAGCAGTTCTTTGCTCACTTGTGGCCGGATTAAACTTAACTGTACCTTCACCTTCTTGTGCTGGTCCACTCAAGTTGGAGCCAGTGACAGCACCAATATAAGCTAGAGAGCGCCAGTGTGGACGTGAAGTCTTTGCCAGGCCCAGTGATTCATACATATCCCCCATTTTGGTATACAAGCCCTCTCCTGTGATACCCTTATAATTGGGATTTAACCCAAAGTAATTTTGATTATCTCCATGATTGGCTAGTTTAAGTCCATCGAGCATACCCAACATTTCATCCTTACTCAGATTGAGGCTGCTGGCAGCTGCTGCGACAGCTTTAGCTTTGCTGTCCGGATTAGTATTGATCTCTCCTACAGCTTTCATCCAGCCATCATAAAATTTTTGAATTTTATCTTTATTGGCATTAATCCAGGCCTTCTTACCCATGAAAACATCAGCTATTATATTGGAAGCAGTAACAGTTGATTCGAGCACGTGTGAACCGGGAACTGCAGCCAGGGATGGCCCTGAATCCCATACTACAGCAGCATCTACTTTACCACTTTTGAATGCAGTCTCTGCATCTGCAGTAGTCAGAACATCTATCATGTCAATATCAGTAGTCTTCATGCCACCTGCATCCAGCATAAATAACAGAAGTGTCTGAGAAGGTGTTGATGGCGTAACTGCCACTTTTTTACCCCTTAAATCATTGATACTTTTAATATTTCGTTTTGCGACCACTGCATCAGCACCTCTGGACCAATCCAATTGCATCACGACCTGAGGATCAAATGCTTTTAAACCATCCATTTCGGTTGCCATAGCACTTGTCTCATTATTGAAGAGATTTACCTGATCCGCTCTGAAAGCCTGTCTGGAACCATCGAAATCGTCTATAATTATGAACTTAACTTTTAGACCGTAATCTTTATAAAATCTAGATTGATCGTTTGGCTCTAAGCCATTGTTAAAATAAATACCCGGCACTGCATTACCAAAAGTAAATAGTTGGACGTTTAGAACGTCTTTATCCCCTGAGAGGACTTTTCCGGAATTAACGGTGGAAGAGTTTGCCTCATCACCATTGGATTGGATCTTGTCAATCATCCCGCTTTTTTGTAATAAATATCTTCCTCCAAAGATAATAGCTGCAAGGATGATTAAAACAATTAGGAGTCTTGAAAAAGGAGTTAATCTGGTTGCCATATAGTTTTGTTTAAAAAATTATTCAAAAAAAGTATCGTATTGATTTCGATGATCTTGTTCTTTCATAGGTCGAGCTACAGGAGCGTCAAGATCTAAAATGTTGTCATCGTCATTTGCCTGCTGAATGATGCTGGTCTTCTCATTTCCCAACAATAGACTAGGGCCTTCTTTTTCCCATTTTTCGAGCATTTTAAGACCTTCTTCTTCAAAGACGCCATTTTGGAGGTCAACGCTGTCCATAAAGTTATTTGACATTTCCATAAACCGGTCCATTTCCCCCACTTTTGCACTTACGTCATCAGCAATTGCTTCAAGTGCCTGATCAAACATCTCCTTCTTATCCTTATCACCTGCCATAACATTCATAGCAGATTTCATTGCTGAGTGGCTGGCCATGATGGCAGCACGTTCCTGTTCCTTGACCATAACCTGATCTTCGATATCCTCCTTCATGATCTCGGAGTTTTCTTTCATCTTACCCAAGACGCGGTATAAAATTTCCATTTTCTTATACAGATCTTCTAGTTTTACGTTAGAGTCTGTCAGTCGACCTGCCTGTCTCGATTTCAGAATCATCATTGATTCCTTGTTGTGTTCTCTAGCCTGGCTGGCCATACTCAGATTGGATTGAATTTCCTTCTTATTGTTAAGGATTATCTCTTGCAACTTATGCATTTGACCCCGAAGCTTTGAAATCTGTTGCTCCATTTTACTGAGGTTATTTTTCAGATCCTCAACATATGACTTTAGGATACCAATGGGATCTATTTGTACAAAAATTCCTGTGATCCAGCGCATTACACTTTTGTACATGTACCATACCAGATTACGCATCTTAGGATCGAGGACCATATAGATAATGGCGCCTAAGACCAGTAATAGTCCTGCTAAATATAGTGTATTAGAAGCCAAAGTGATGAGAGTAGGAAGTATTCGATACAACACTAAAGCAAGTGCAGCCAAAACTCCTATGCCAATAAAGAGGCCGGTTTTACCCTCAGGTCGTTGCCAAAAAGTCTTAGACTTAAATGATTCATTATCCATTGATATTTATTTAATATAGGTTTTTATTCGGTCGATATCGCCCTTGATTTTCTCAGTAAGGGATTTGTAAGTAGTCATAAAATTAGCCTTTGCAGTTTCAATTTTCTCTTGTGACTTCCCAATATCATCCTTGAGACTTGAAAGCTGGCTTTGATGTTCTTTGATTTCATTTTCCAATTTTGTCATCTGCTCAGTCTTACTCTGTATCTGGTCACTGAGTTGTTTCATATCATTCTTGCGCGTATCAATTTGCTTATTCCACTGTGCATCCACGGCATCGTTAAAATTATTGGACTCCGCTTCTAAAACAGTCAAATATTTTCCGGCACTTTGGACTAAGATATCTGCATTTATTCCGGAGGCCTGAGCACCGGCGTATGCACTTAAGAACCGCGTTCGCTCATCCATACTAATATTTGCCAAAGCTTCTAAAGCTTTTTTAAACTCCAAATAATCAAATCCAGGCTGATTATTCTTCTCCAAACTATCAAACAACACTTTATAGAATTGATCTGTATAGGAACCAGGTATTGTACCAGGTGCTGAATTTTTATCTATTGATTCTACAGAACTCACTGAAACGCTATTAGATTGATCAGTGCTGGTCGAAGTGCCGGAAGTTGAAGTGTTATCTAAATTAGAATTGCCCGAATCAACAACAAAAATAGATTTCATTCTATTAAAAAAATCACTCATATGCAGCTTTTACCCATACTAAACAACAATGTTAATAAATAATTCAGGTACTTGAACTAAAAAAGACCAAAATACAACAATCACATATAAAATTAATGGATACCAAGACTAAACAGGAAGGGACAATTGGAAATCAATTGAAACAATTTTCAAGTTTAAGTTATTAACAAATATTATAAATCAAAACGTAAATCTTATGAAATTGGCCAATCTCTTTACATTACTATTGACTGCAGGATTAATGCTGACAGCCTGCAAGAATGAAACTACACCTTCTGTTAAAATGGAAACTACGGCACCGATCGATGATCAAATGGTCATAGACACCTTCTCAACTATACCTGGTGAGATCAAAAACTGCTCTTGTATGTTGGGAAACAGTTCAGACGAGATCAGTAATGGTAAATATGTATTTGTGGATGATAATGCCTCTATAGCATTTATGAAGATAAAAGGAAACATGGAAACTTTAAAGCTGAGTCAGAGAGATACTACAGATAGTGGAAGTAAAAAGATCTTTGGTAATGATAATTACCAGGTTACAGTAGAACTTAGCCCAAAGACAAATGGAAATACCAAATCACAGGTAAACGGAACTATAAAAGTGCTTCGCAATGATAGGAAGGAAGTCACTCTGACTGTTCAAGGAACATGTGGTTGTTAACCAACATCATATAGTTAAATGCACATATAAGAAAAATTTTCATATAAATCTTTTGCTTGTTAAAGGAATTGTTTAGTTTTGTCGTGCAACCAGTTGAAAACAAATGGAATCTAAGTGTTTCCCAAAAGCATTTAGTAGCCTGAAAATATGGAAAACAGTATTTTAACAGACGAAAAACTATACTACTCGATTAGCGAAGTAGCGGAGTACTTTAATGTCTCAACCTCGCTCATTAGGTACTGGGAAACTGAGTTTACTTTCTTACGACCTCATAAGAATAGCAAGGGTGATCGTCGATTTACCCGCGCAAACATCGATCAAATCCAGATCATATTCGATTTGGTAAAGGAAAGGGGGTTTACACTTGAAGGAGCAAAAAAAGAGATCCGAGAGAGTAAGAAAAGGCTACAGACCAAACAAAAGCTAACTAATAAGTTGAAGAGTTTGAAACTCCAAATGGAAAAGTGGAGAGACCAATTAGACTAGATTTTAGTAAAAAGAAAAAGCCTTTAAAGTTAGTTACTCTAAAGGCTTTTTCTTTTAGTCTACCGGATTAGCTTAATTCGGCTTAACCGGTAAGTCCTTTTGCATCATTTCGATTTTATCGGCTTTACCCATATCCTGGTTGTGTTGCGTTTTTAACTCATTAGTACCTAACATTGGTGCAATGACTAATCCCACTAGACAGGTCAATTTGATCAAGATATTCATTGAAGGACCTGAGGTGTCTTTGAATGGATCACCTACAGTATCACCTGTGACAGCAGCCTTATGCGCATCAGAACCTTTATAAGTCATTTCTCCGTCTATCAATACGCCGGCTTCAAATGATTTCTTAGCATTATCCCATGCACCGCCTGCATTGTTCTGGAAGATTGCCCATAGTACACCTGATACAGTCACACCAGCCATATAAGATCCCAGACATTCTGCTCCCATAATCAAAGCAACAATAATGGGTGTAATAATGGTAATAGCACCGGGAAGTAACATCTCTCGAAGTGCAGCCTTGGTTGATATTTCAACACAATGACCATATTCAGGCACTGCTGTTCCTTCTAGGATACCCGGAATTTCTCTGAACTGACGACGAACTTCCTTAACCATTTCCATAGCAGCTTTACCTACCGAGGCCATGGCAAGAGCAGAAAATACTACCGGAATCATAGCCCCTATAAACAAAGCTGCAAGAACATCAGCCTTGAAGATGTTGATACCATCTATGCCTGTAAAGGTGACATAAGCTGCAAATAGGCCCAGTGCGGTTAAAGCAGCGGAAGCAATAGCGAAGCCCTTGCCAATAGCTGCCGTAGTATTACCTACGGAGTCAAGAATGTCGGTACGCATCCGAACTTCCTTGGGCAAATTACTCATTTCAGCTATACCACCTGCATTATCAGCGATAGGGCCAAAACCGTCTATTGCCAACTGCATTGCAGTAGTAGCCATCATGGCGGAGGCTGCAATAGCCACACCATAAAATCCCGCTAATGAATAAGTAGACCATATCGCACCTGCAAAGAGAAGTATGGGACCCAGTGTTGACATCATTCCCGTAGAAAGTCCAGCTATAATGTTAGTAGCAGCACCTGTCGCAGACTTCTGTACGATATCTCTCACTGGCTTTTTATTTAGGCCGGTGTAGTATTCTGTAAGGTAAGAAATGGCACCTCCTACTACAAGTCCGATTAGCACTGAATAGAATACATTCATTGGAGTAATGTGAACCAGTTCAGACACACCAAAAAACTTCATAGACATATCAGCCGGCAGTAGCCAGGGTGTAATGAAAAAAGAAGAAATGGCAGTCAATATAATTGCGCCCCAGTTACCTCTGTTTAGTGCACTTTGTACAGCACCCTCTGATATTTTATCTTCTGATACCTTTACAAAGAAGGTACCAATAATTGAAAAAATTATTCCTAACCCGGCAATTAAAACCGGCAATAATATAGGTCCAAGACCTTTGAACTGGTCAGTAACCTGACCGCCCATATCGCGTATCAAATAATTTCCAAGTACCATAGCAGCCAGCATAGTGGCAACATATGAGCCAAATAAATCTGCACCCATACCTGCAACGTCTCCTACGTTATCTCCCACATTATCAGCTATTGTAGCTGGATTTCGGGGATCATCCTCCGGAATGCCGGCTTCTACCTTACCTACTAGGTCTGCTCCTACATCAGCGGCCTTGGTATATATACCACCACCTACTCTAGCGAAAAGCGCAATAGACTCAGCACCAAGAGAAAAACCAGCTAAGGTCTCCAGTAGTCGGGTCATCTGCACAGTCGTATCCCATACTCCACCCTGTAACCAAATAAATAATATTGCAAAAAGTGAACTCAAGCCAAATACGGCCAGACCAGCTACTCCAAGACCCATTACAGTACCTCCGGTGAAGGATACTTTCAGTGCCTTAGACAAACTTGTCCTGGCAGCCTCTGTGGTACGGACATTGGCGGCAGTAGCCACACGCATTCCAATAAAGCCAGCTACACCGCTACATATTGCACCAATAACAAATGCAATTACAATAAACCAATGACTGGTATTAGTATAGAAAGATAAAAATCCTAATGCAATCCCCGCTAATACGACGTAAATAGCTAAAATACGATATTCCGCTTTTAGGAAAGCCATAGCTCCTTCTCTGATGTGACGCGCAATTGTTATCATCGTATCATTGCCCTGATCTTGTTTATTGACCCAAATAAATTGAGTGTACATATATATGAGGGCTATGACACCAAAGAGAGGTAGTAAAAAGACTAATGATTCCATATAATTTAAACTATTAATTTTCGTTTTAGAATGGTCGAGATCAAGGGTACATAAAGGCATTCGAAAAAACCCACACCTTGAAAACGGGTGCAAAACTACACTTAATCCTAAATATTACAAAATTACCCCACTTATCTGGGTGATTCCTTCTCTTTAGGTGCTTGAAAAGCATCTAAAACGATTACAATTTCACCTTTGGTCGGTATTTTACCTGATTCCAGTTCGATAAGTAATTCGCCTAAAGTGCCTGCATGACAATGCTCATGAATCTTAGATATTTCTCTGATGATGGCTGCCTTCCGCTCAGGACCGGCATGCTCCCCTAGTTCGCGAATGCATTTTATAAGACGAAATGGTGATTCGTATAAGACAACTGTTTGTGGTGAGGCAGTTATAATTTTAAGTCGGGTCATTCTTCCCTTTTTATGGGGCAAGAATCCTTCAAAATAAAACTTATCTACAGGTAGTCCACTCATGACGAGGGCGGGAATAAGAGCTGTCGCACCAGGTAAGCATGTATAAGGGATCTTAGCTTCATTGCATTCTCGTGCAAGAAGAAATCCAGGGTCAGAGATACCAGGTGTTCCTGCATCAGAAATCAGCGCTATATCAGTGCCGGACTTTAATAATGATACGATTCCAGCTAAGGCCTGATGTTCATTGAAAGAATGAAAAGCACGCATGGGAGTTGTAATCTCATATTTCTTCAACAGTACGCCGGAGGTGCGAGTATCTTCAGCATATATAAATGCAACCTCTCGCAATATCCTAAGTGAGCGCAGCGTGATGTCTTCGAGATTTCCAATAGGTGTAGGGACGAAGTATAAAGTGCCGAGCTGGCTTTCAAGCATTGTGAACAGTGAAGGAGAAGCTCTCCATTATCTTATTGGCCAATAACTTATTACAGGCTTCCTCGACTAAAGCACGGGCAGCGTCTTCATCTTCAGCCTCCAGTTCCATCTGGATGTGCTTACCCACTCTCACATTTGAAACCCCCATGATTCCCATGTGTGGCATATTGCCTGCTACAGTTTTACCTTGTGGATCGAGCAATTCCCTGAGCGGCATGACATCTATCTCAGCAATAAATTTCATCATATTAAATTTTGACAAAGTTAGAAATAATCGATAAAAAGGTATAAGCTACTATGGTCGCTGACAGTGCTAGGACCGGATAGAAAACTAACAAAGCAAGTGAAATACCCGCCAAACTCATAAAATAAGGATTAAGCAAAGAAGATTTGGTGAATTTCAATTTGAAATGCTTCAATCTACAGTTCATAATCCAAGTAAAGTAAAGTACCGAAACAATAGTCACCCATGGGTGCTGTAAATAACCGATCAGCCTTTCATCACCATATCTGAGAATAAGTAGTAATCCAAAAAAGTACATTGCCATGGGCGGAGTAGGCATTCCGAAAAAACTGTCTTTTTGATCTGTAGAGAGATTGAACTTAGCTAACCGATATGCCGCACTGGCAGTAAGGACAAATACCCATAAATAGCTCCATAGATTACTTATCATAGTGACACGGAGGTCTATAGTGGATGCATATCCTAACAATACATACGCAATAGCTGCGGGTGCTACTCCAAAGGAAACAACATCAGCCAGTGAATCTAATTGTACCCCAAGTGGGCTATCCACCTTAAGGGCTCTTGCAACCATGCCATCCAAAAAATCACATAAGAGTGAAACGCCGTGGAATATCAACGCAAACTCAAAACGTTCGTGCAATATGAAAACAATGGAGATACATCCACTAATCAAATTGAGCAAAGTCAGTATATTAGGCAATGATTTCAACGTACAGATTTGTATTTGGCCACAAAATAGATTTTTTAGCGTTCATAATTAACATGTACTATAAATCCGTTAAAAATTGAGTTTATTATTTAGGTTGATGCTCTTGTTTCTATGGATTATTCCATTAGAATGGGTCACAGCACAGACGAATGACGACTGCTCTAATGCCATATTGCTGAATGATGTAGTTAATTACTGTTCAGAATATGCTGAATTCAACAATATTAAAGCTACCCCCTCAGGAATACCGGAGACCATCTGCATCCCAAATGAACTGACGGCTCGGGATGTCTGGTTTAGTTTCATTGCTGTAAATAACTTTCTAAATATAAGAGTAACAGGAGCTGAGCCTGGGAATATGAATGGAACATTGACCTCCCCTCAATTAACCATATACAGTGGAGATTGTAACAATCTAACCGAAATAACGTGTTCTTCAGATGCCTTTGATAAAAATTTCGTTGAATTATCTATTGGACCTCTAACTCTTGGCCAAAAATATTTTATATGTATTAGTGCCCGAAATGATGCTGTGGGAACATTTCAGTTGTGTCTAAATAATTACAATCTAACCTTCACTCCTAAAAGTGATTGTCCGGACAGTCGGGTATTGTGTGATAAGTCAGCTGTGTTGATCGAACATGTTACCGGTCAGGGTATAGATCAAAATGAATTGCCTGCGGGAACTTGTCTAAGAAAGGAAACTTCTTCCTCATGGTTTAGATGGACTTGTAAGACTTCCGGCACACTAACATTTACTTTGACACCTATACAATCGGAAGATGATATTGATTTTGGCCTATTCGAGCTTCCGGGCGGTATTGATGATTGTGCGGGAAAGAAAATGATCCGATGCGAAGCAGCAGGAGAGAATGTGGGTGAACCAATTAGTAATTGGATTCAATGTACCGGGGCTACTGGGTTAAGACTTACAAGTAATGATACCAATGAAGATCCGGGTTGTCAAAATGGCAATGATAATTGGGTAAAGTATATTGATATGGTGCAAGGAAAAAGCTATTCCCTATTAGTCAATAATTATTCTAACAGTGGTCAAGGTTACTTTTTAGAGTTTGGCGGTACAGGCACTTTTCTCGGAGCTGAAGCATTTTTCGATATTTTACCAGAGACACAGTGTTACGAAGACTCCTTATTATTTACTGATGTTTCTCTTCAGCCCACTGACAAAATAATTAGTTGGGATTGGAACTTTGGAAAAAATGTAAATCCAAACACTTATTCAGGATCAAACCCACCTAAAATCAAATATGACAGACCAGGTTATAAATCTATTCTCCTCACTATCCATTCTGAAGAAGGATGTGTCAATACACAGAGAAAGACTATCCTTATGAGATGTTGCATTGACCCGCTGGAAGTAAAGATAGAAGCTGATCCACTCACAGTTGATTTGGGTAATTCGATAGATCTCAATGCCATCACACTCAATGCCATAGGCAATGTCACTTATAGTTGGACTCCGGAGAATATTTTAACAGGTTGCTTTGACTGTCCTTCTACCTCAGCACTACCACTCAGAGACATAACTTTTACTATTCTTACTCAAGATGAAAAAGGGTGTACTTCTGAAGACACCCTCTCAATTCGCGTTGAAAACAATTATAAAATCTTTGTACCCAATGTATTCACACCGAACCACGATGGTACTAATGACCGATTTACGATTTTCACCAATCAGGCTGCAAAATCCGTTCGTAAACTCTTAATATTCAATCGTTGGGGAGCTTGCGTATATGAAGGGTATGATTTCCCACCCAATGATGAGCACTATGGTTGGGATGGATACTTTAAGGGTCAAAAATGCAATCCCGGGGTATTTGCATTTTATACCATAGTAGAATTCCTGAATGGCGAAACCATTGTCAAGAAAGGCTCAATTACTCTAATCGACTGAGCTAGATTTAAACAATTCCTCGACTGAATTGGCAGTGATAAAATGATAATTTGCTTTAGAGTTCCTGAAGATAAGCTCTGCCGTAGGCCTCATTCCATTCCTCAATAAAGCTTCATACATCGGTAATACAAACTTGCGACGACCCACATGGCTTAGGAAATTGGCTACGTCAGGTAAGATTGAGTTATTCTTTAGATTGATGTTGTCTATAAGCCATTGATACAAAATCTCATAATTTCCGGAACCGGAAAATTTGTATGCTTCGTCCATTCTATTCAATTGCTTTAAACTAACCTTTCCATCCAATTTTCTAAGAAAATACAGCCATTGATTAAAATTCCAGTCATTATATTTTAATGTCAATTTTCCAGCTAGCACCTTTTCAAAGGTTGAATCAACTGTATGGAATAGCTTGTTTGTGAATTTAGGAGCATTTCCAGGTAATCCCGGTTTGTATAGCCAGCTTTTAATCTGCAGTGAATCTAATTTCGCAGGTGGAAATGATGAATACAATTGCGACTCAAACATCTCCGTATTGACCGGCTTAAATTTATACTGGATAAACCAATTCTTCAAAAAATGATCCAAAGAATCTCTGCCAAAAGATCTCTCTAATAAGACTAATAATAAATAACCTTTTTCATAGGCAACATCACTCATGCCATCATCCGGATCTTTTCCCTTCAGGTTCAACTTGAGTTTAGTAAGTGCAGGTGTATTCTTAAAATCTTCAAGCGCTACATCCAGGTCTCCTCTGCCAATCATCGCACTCATCTCTGCATAATCCTTGCCTTTGACTACCTCTGATATCCGACGCTCCAGATAAACAGTAAACCCTTCATTTAGCCAAAAATCATTCCACGTTCCATTAGTTACCAGATTTCCTGACCAACTATGGGCCAACTCATGTGCTACCAGACTGGCAAGTGATTTATCACCGGCTATGACAGTCGGAGTAGCAAAGGTCAGCCGTGGATTCTCCATACCACCATATGGAAATGCCGGCGGTAAAATAAGAATGTCATATCTGCCCCAAATATATGGTCCATATAAATGTTCTGCAGCTTTTATCATTGCCGGAGTTTCAGAAAATTCCTCTGCTGCTGCCTTCACGACAGTTGGGTCAGCATAAACTCCTGTTCTGTTATCTAATTCTTTGAAACTAAGATCACCTGCTGCCAATGCTATCAAATATGCAGGTACAGGAAGGTCCATTTCAAAAGTATATTGGCCATCAGTAGACTTCTCCTGAGGATTATCAGCCGACATAAGTGCTAACATTCCAGGTGGAACGGCCACTTTTGCCTTGTAGGGAAATCTAATTCCTGGTGAATCTTGTATCGGTATCCAACTACGGGTGAGAATAGCCTCTCCCTGTGTGTAAAGAAAAGGCATGGTCCGGGAAGCTGTCTGTGCAGGCTCAAGCCACTGCAGCGCAGAAGCCTTCGGAGAAGATGAATAATATAAAGTGATTATTTTTTGATTGGTATCTATAGGAACAGCTATTGATCTACCCATATACTTATCCTTTTTACCCATGGTAAAAGCAAGTTTCTTATTGCCAGAGGTGATGGAATCTATCAGGAGATCACTACTGTCAAAAAATATCGTATCTGCGCCATTTGACTGTATCCTGTACTCTACGCTGCCGGATACAATATGCTTTTCGAAATCAACCTTTATATCAAGGTTCATATCTACTATGCGTGCCGCTGATAGTGTAGCATAGGAATGTGGGTCGGAGATGGGGAAGCTGTCCTTAATTTTTTGAGGTAAGACCTGAGAATTTTCAGGCTGACCACAAGAAATTAGAACAGTTGAAAATATTAGTAAGCTGTATAAATACCTCATACTGTAGCTAACATAGAATCCTTTCATATATACGGATCAATTTAAATAGTATGTAGAAACTACAAACTTATTACATTTATTGCAAATGACAAGGGAGACAAATATAATGTCGGATAGCGCATGGATGCAGCGAGCAATTGATCTGGCCTTAAGGTCAGATAAAGAAGTCAAATCCAACCCTAAGGTGGGATGTGTGATAGTGCGGGAAAATAAGATAATCGGTGAAGGCTGGCATCAATTTTATGGGGGCCCTCATGCTGAAGTAGTGGCTTGCACAGACGCTTTAGAAAAAGGATATGAAAACGGAAACGGCTGTACTGTTTACGTCACTCTAGAGCCATGTGGACATCACGGAAAGACACCTCCATGCGCTGACTTACTAGCCCATTTTAATCCGGACAGGATAGTCATTGGTGCTAGGGATAAAAATCCTACTACAAGTGGTAAAGGGTTGGATATTCTTCAGAAGGCCGGTATAACCATTGAGTTTTTAGCTCTAAAAGACTTAGGTAAGTTGACTGATGTGTTCTACACCAATATATTTCAACATCGTCCATATGTAATTTGTAAATGGGCAGAAACTGCTGATGGCTACATAGGGTTCAAAGATAAAAGGCTTAAAATCTCAAATTCAATCTCAGATCGGTTGGTCCACAGATGGCGTGCTGAAGTAGATGGAATACTCATAGGTGGAAATACTCTAAGAATAGATGATCCTCAACTGTCCACCAGATTAGTTACCGGGGAAAATGCTCATAGATTTGTATTGACCAGTATGAAAAATGGAGATTTAGAAAAATATGCCATTTTCAATCAGGAAGGAGTGACCACCCTTCTTAACCCATCAACATATAAAACAATTGGTGACGATTTCTCTTGGAAGGCACTGTTAGAAGATCTCTACACAAGACACAATGTATGTCGTCTACTAGTAGAAGGAGGCACCTATACTATCGAAAGTTTAATGAAACAAGACTGTATAGATGAAATCAGACAAATAACTTCTGATGTGTTTGCTGGTTCCACAGGAATAATTTCACCTAAAGTTCAAGGGATGGAGATGTGTATGCAGTCTAGAATCCTTAATGATACACTCCGGATTTTCAAAAAAACTAAGTTCCAAACACCATCTTAAACAGTTAAAGATTACTTAAATATAGCATTTAGGTTAATAATAATGAAGATATTCTTGTTTGGAAGATGTTAATTTGTAATACTTTCTATTTCAAAATGAGCTTTTCAGTTAAATATATTTTTATCTCTATTTTACTTTCTGCAGCTAGCTTTCATGTGCCGGCCCAGTCTTCAGCTTCTGACAAACAAGACAACACCAACAAAGAGAAAATCAAATGGTATTCTCTAGAGGAAGCAAATGAACTGAATAAAGTTAACAAACGGAAAATTCTAGTGGACCTATACACTGATTGGTGTGGCTGGTGTAAAGTGATGGATAAGAATACCTTTAATAATCAGAAGGTAATTCAATATATCAATAAGAAATTTTATCCGGTCAAGTTGAATGCCGAGATTCGTGAGTCCATCATTTTTAAGAACAAAACCTATAAGTATGTAGCCACTGGAAATCGTGGATACAATGAAATCGCAATGGAACTAACCGGCGGACGACTCAGCTATCCCTGCGTGATATTTATAGACGAGGAGCAAAACATAATCCAGGCAATACCCGGCTATTTGGAACCGGATAAATTCTCGATTATTTTATCCTATTTTGGCGAAGAACATTATAAAGATACTCCTTGGCATGTTTATGAAAAGGAAAAATAGGATCTTAACCTAGTTTTATACCAAAGAGATTATTTGTGGTACAGGATTTCATAAATACCTGCTATACCCTGTCCTC
>Ga0154020_10001458_pt1 | contig 29197 bp, 28 predicted proteins | sample Klosneuvirus_201_FD_109709 | JGI IMG/M metagenome (GOLD analysis project Ga0154020, IMG submission 109709) | Active sludge microbial communities from wastewater, Klosterneuburg, Austria - Klosneuvirus_20160825_MG | ecosystem: Engineered > WWTP > Aerobic digester > Activated sludge | place...
CCGCTTCTCGAAGATGTGGTGCGTCAGAGAACAGCTTTTGGAGAGGCATTCCTTCTTCGCTCTGTCTCTTCAGAAGAGGCGTTCAAAAACCCTCTTCCCACACCTTCGCCAGTCGAGCATTCTCTTCTGGACAAGATCAGCGCCGCATACAATGGTTACCGGCGCTCCCTCATGATGAAGATGTCGCAGGCTGCAGAGATGGTTGAGAGTGACCCAAGGTTGCGGGAATCGATTCTGGGAGACGGACTGGTGAACATGTTTTCGAAGACAGCCAGCCGGGTCCCCGTCGTGACTCTCGACTCCGTGTCGTACATGATGGGCGCTCATTTCTCTGACCGTGGTCTGCTGTCGAACACCGCAACCGCAGAAGCGATTGCGGAGAGCAACAAGGATCTCCTCAATGATGGGGAGTTCTCGGCCCAGGGGTTCTGACCTCGAAGACGGCCATCAACCCGAACACCGCAGTTCAAACCCCAGGAGCAAACACATGGATCCGAAGCTCGCAGCAATCTACGGAACGAACCAGGAGACCGACGCCGATCTGGAGAAGCTGGCAGCGGCAGAGCTCGCCGAAGGCCTCGCCAACGACGACGAAGTCGACACCGACGGCCTCACCGAGGAAGAGCTGGAGGCGGTCGCGCAGGACGTCCTCAACGCTTCCTCGGAAGAGGGCGCAGAGGAAGGCGGCAACATCGACGGTGAGCAGGAGAAGACCTCTGCCGCCGAAGAGGCGCAGGAGAAGCTGGCAGAGGCCGACTACCTCGGCCGCGTGATGGCGCACAGCTACCACCAGGAGCTCCAGAAGATCGCAGCGGCCGAGCAGGAGAAGACGGCCGGCATGACCAGCGGTCAGCGCGCGATGCAGGCAGCCAAGGGTGCCGGCGGCAAGGTCGGCGGCTTCCTCAGCAAGGTGAAGGACATCGCCACCGGCAAGGAGGCTCGTGAGGGCTTCGCCGCAGCGAAGAAGTCGAAGGGCACCGCAGATGCCGCGAAGAACATGGCGTCGAAGAGCATCATGTCGGCCAAGGGCAAGGAGCGCGCAGGCGCTGCCATCGGCAAGCACATGGGCGAGGCGGCAGAGGCCAAGAAGAAGGGCATGAAGGGCCTCGGCAAGACGGTCGGCCTGTACGGCGGCGGCGCGGTCGCAGCAGGTGGCGCAGCAGCGGCCATGAAGAAGAAGCAGAGCTCGGCCATGGACACCCTCGTGGAGCAGCGCGCGATGGAGATCCTGCAGGCCAGCGGCATCGATCCGGCAGAGCTCGAAGAGGTCGAGGGCCAGGAGAAGGTGTCGGACCCACGTGAGGCCCTCGCTTCGGCGGTGGACGAGCGTGCCTGGGCGCTCCTCGGCCAGTACGGCGTGGTCCCGTCCGAGTCCGAAGAGCAGGAGTAACACCTGACGTTCTGCCCCTGGGGACTTCGGTCCCTGGGGGTTGTTCTGAGAGAAAGGACCGCAACCACATGTTCAAGAGCCAGTCGTTCTCGGCCATGTGGATGGGGTTCTCTGATGAGCTCCTGAAGATTGCTTCTGCTGTAACGGTTTCCGATGTCACGAAGTCGGTGAGGCCCCCAGGGGTCAAGCCAGCCAAGCTGACATCGAAGCCGGTGGTGAAAGAGCCGGATCCACCGGCCTCGACGACGGACCATTTGAGCAGTTCCAGAATTCTTCAACCCCCTCCCGTAACGTCGGGTGGATAGTCAAGGAGACCGAGATGCACTCAAAGCTCGCAGGCCACCTTTCGCTGCAGGAGATGATCGCCCAGACCTTGGAGTCAGCTCGCGTCAAGATCGCGGCAGCCGAGGACAAGGAGAGCGGCAAGGTGAAGAAGCTCGTCGAGTACGAGAAGAAGGAGCACGGGGGCAAGATCCCGTCCGTCAAGGAAGAGGAAGACGAGAAGAAGGAGAAGATGTCCTCCGTCCTCGATCCCTCTGACCCCGACGAGATGAACAAGCTCGCTTCTGCCCTCGACGAGATGGGCGAGTTCCTCCTCAAGGAAGCCGACTCCGTCGAGAACGGTGGCGAGTCCAAGCAGGGCGGCGAGCAGCTCGCAACCCAGTCCCCGACCGGCGGCAAGCAGGTCTACACGGGGGCCAAGGCCACCGCGAAGCACCAGGTCACTGCCGGCGGCATGCAGGCCACCAAGGACAACCCTGGTGCAGCCACTGCCAACGCGACCGACGACAAGCGGGCCCCAGGCGGCACCGGTGCCAAGTACCCGGCCAAGGGCGTCCTGAAGACGGCTGGCGAGGACATCAAGGCGATGTTCGCCAAGAAGAAGGACGACAAGGGCGAGAAGAAGGAGGGCGACAAGGACGAGGAGAAGAAGGAGAAGAAGTCCGGCGTCGCTGCCCTCCAGGCCATCGTCGAGAAGATCGCCGAGGAGAAGGACGAGAAGGGCGAAGAGAAGAAGGACGAAGGCAAAAAGAAGGGCTTCGTCCCCTTCGCCAAGAAGGAAGACAAGGAGAAGAAGTCGGAAGCAGTCGGCTTCATCCTCGACAAGCTGGCCGAGTTCCACGGTGGTGGTGAGACCCTGGACGACAAGCCGGCCCCTGTCCCTTCGAACGAAGGTCGTCAGCTCATCGCGAACAACAAGGCCCCGGTCTCCGCCACGAAGCGTGAGGCGAAGGCCCCTGGCCGCAAGCAGCTTTCAGAAGTTCTGTCGGAGCCTGCTCAGACGAAGAGCACGGACTCGACGGTGCAGGACAACCTGCGGAATGCCGCAAAGGGCGGCGTGAAGATCGCAGCGGTGAAGGCCTACCTCGGCAAGATCGCCGAAGCAGGCTGCGTTTGTGCCGGCGCGGGTGAGTGCGACTACTGCCGGATGAAGTCGTCCGTGGAGAAGAAGCGCGCCGACAAGAAGGTGAAGCAGAGTCTCGGTGCTCCTCCGATGGGACCGGCCCCGACGGCCGGTGGACCCATGGGTGGGTCGCCAACCGGTGGGATGTAACGAGAGAGCTCGAAGCCAAGTGCCCAAACAGGAGATGCACATGAACAAGACATCGCAAGCACAGGCTGGCCAGATGATGAAGCTGGCGGCCGAGAACATTCGGGCCCTCTCGGAAGAGAACCAGGACCTGAAGACGAAGGTGGCTCACTACGAGAAGAAGGAACGCGCGGAGAAGATCGCGTCCAAGATGGAGCAGAAGGGCCTGGAGCCCGAGCTCTCCATGGAAGACAAGATCGCAGGCCTCCTCAAGCGTGACGACCTCTCGGTGGTGGAAGAGGCGGTCAGCATGTCCGCTCCCCAGATGAAGCTCGCTTCCGTCCATGACGGAGACATGCGGGTGGCAGTCGAGGGAGATGAGACCGGCGGCTCTGCCCAGGACGCTTTCGCTGCAAACCTGGCCTCGATCGGCTGAGGGAAGAGATTCTTCTTCCCAGAGACAAACAAGAAGTGATGCGATCTTCACAAATCAACAACAACCCTTTGCAGGAGTACTGAAGAGATGCCTACCCCAAACTTCGAACTCATCACCCCGCTTCAGGAGCAGAACCGCCGCGACTTCTCACTGGCGGATCCCTCCATCCTCAAGCCCCTGTCTGCTCTTCCTCTGGTCGAGGGCGAGTGGCTGGAACTGGACGCGAACTACAAGCTGGCTCGCGGAACCGGCACGTCGCCGGCTTCGTTCCCGGTTCACACCGAGCGTGGTCGCTACGACACGCAGTCGATCGGCAAGACCAACGTGCTGTTCTGCGGTCAGTACGAGGCAGAGACGTCGGTCATCGAAGGCCTCATCGGCACCTTCGTCGTCGGCTACCACGTCAAGCTCGCTGCCGTCACGGCGGGTGCGAACACGGGCCGCGTCGGCATCAAGATCTGCACCGCCGGCCAGCCCGTCACGGGTGACGTCGTCGTCGGTGTGGTGACCAAGGTCAACGCCACCACCGGCAAGGTCCGCTTCCTCCACATGAACACTGGCAAGAGCAACTAAGCCAGGGTTCCCACCCTCACTGAGCACACAAGGAAACCCATCATGAGCACAGTCCCAGCAAAGGTCCTCAACGACCTGTTCTTCGAGAAGGTCGGTTCGGCAGAGGGCAAGGACAAGATCGCAGAGTTCGGCGGAACGTACATCCGCGACCGCCTGCGCGAAGTGTCCTTCGCCCGCAAGATCGTCCCGCCCACCCCGGTGCAGCGCAGCGAGCTGCAGCGTTCCGTGAACCACGACACCCTGGTGAAGATCGTCGACATCGAGCCCAACTCGAAGGCGATGAGCCTCACCTTCCGTGGCCAGCCCACGGCTCGCTTCATCCGCGCTCCTCGCTACGAGATCCCGTTCTTCACGATCTCGTCCGAGAAGTTCGAGAAGACCGAGCAGGAGCTCCTGGCGTACGAGATGCCGATCACGAAGATCATCGAGGAGAACTCGGTGAAGGACATCCAGGCCATCGAAGACCGTCAGTTCCTGGTCTACGTCGAGGCCTGCATCCAGGCGTACCAGCTCGACGCGAACAGCGGCACGCCCACGGCGTTCAACCGCACCCGCGTTCTGGCCGGCACGGTCGTCGGCTCGTCAGTGGTCAAGGGCGAAGGTGCCCTGGCCTCCGGCGTGGACGACTTCGTCATCCACCCCTGCCTCAAGCCCGACTTCATCAAGCTGAAGCAGCTCCTGCACCGCCGCTTCCTGCGCGCTGAGCGCATCCTCATCACCGAGCCCGACTACGACAACCTCTCGGCCTGGACCATCCAGGACGTCTGGTCGATCGCAGCCGAGACGGCGACCGAGGGCTGGAAGGCGAACACGGTGGTCGGTCTCAAGATCATCCGCACGATCAAGACCAACATCCTCCGCGAGGGCAACGTGTACTGCTTCGTCGCGCCGGAGTTCTTCGGCCGGTTCTACATCCTGAACCAGACGAAGTTCTACATCGACAAGATCGCCAACCTCATCACCTGGCAGTCGTGGGAAGACATCGGCATGGGCTTCGGCAACATCGCCGCCGTCGTCAAGCTGGAGCTGTACTCGGGCTCGATGACCCCGACCGTCGAGACCGCCGGCTTCGCCGCCGTGCTCCCGAAGGACGAGGACGACCTGAACCCGGTCAACAACAAGGCCGACCAGGGTGACACCTACCCGCAGGTCGATCAGTTCTGATTCACCTCAGAACCTGAAGTTCCGACGGGAGGGAGAGTTCGCTCCCTCCCGTTGTTCTTTGTGGGGTAGAGTGGGCACGCTGCTCTACCCCAGACAGAACATCACCCAAGAGGGAATCAATGCACTTCGAGATCACCGCTTCCCAGCAGGCAGTCCGCAAGAACCTCACCCCCGCCCAGCGCAACTCCTCGCTCTTCAGTGAGTCGCCGCGCATCGGTGGTCGGACTCTTCGTCGTGGCCAGATGCTGAAGTTCGACGAGTCGCAGTTCGAGGCGAACAAGGTCCTCATCAAGCGTCTCTTCGACGCTGGTGCCATCGAGATCGTCCACGTCGTCGGCGACCAGCGCGCCAACCTCCGCACCCACAAGTTCGGCGTGGAGACCATCGAGGCCGAGAAGCAGACCGGCATGGTGGAGGAGGCCGTGAGGATCGCCCAGGAGATCGAAGACAAGAGGGCGAAGGAGGCCATGGACGAGGCCATCGCCAAGGCTGATGCCGAAGCGAAGGCCAACATCCTGGCCGAAGCCACCGTCGTCTCGACGCCAGCTCCCGAGCCCGTCGTCGAGCCAGTGCCGGCTCCAGTGGTCGAAGTGGTCCCAGTGGTCGAGGCTGCTCCTGTCGTCCCTGAGGTCGCCCCGGTCGTGGAGACCGTGCCGGTCGTCGAAGCGGCTCCGGTCAGCGCCCCGGTCGAGCAGGGCAAGGGCAAGAAGGGAAAGAAGTAAGCCATGCTCGTCTACAACCTCACCAAGGATGAAGTCACCTACAAGGGGCGGAGGATTCCCCCGAACGGTGGCAGTGTCGACTTCCTGGAGCTCACCTTCATCCCCAACAGAGATCGTGAGCTGGAGACGAACAAGGTCCTCGCGTTCGGCTGCCTCCCGACCTGGTGGAACCTTCAGGAGGCCCTGAAGAAGACGGTGCCCGTGACGGCCGTCGTCACGAAGGCTGGGGAGATGAACGCCAACGGCGACGTCTTCCCGAAGAACGTGACCATCACGATGGATGCACCGGCCGAGTTCGTTCACGAGTCGAAGCCGGTCTCGATGTCTGCAACCACGAAGAAGAAGTAAGGAGGTCGGCACATGAAGTCCGGGGTTCGAGCAGTCATGACCGTTCTCGCTCTCCTGGCCTTCACCGTGCTGGCCGGGCCCACCCCTTCTCCGCCTCCTGACGCAACTGCCACCCGTCGTGGGTTGGTGAACGTCGGGACTCAGGAGTTCGGCGGACTCAAGACCTTCTTGGACGGCGGCATCATCGCCGACCTCAGGCCAGGGTCGACCTACAACGGCCTTGAGTTCCTCACGGTTGATGCTGGGTACGTGCTGCTCTCGTCTCTTCAAACAACTGCAGCAGTCACTCTGTATGTGGACCCGACTGGGAGTGACGCAAACGCCTGCACCGCCATCGGTACCGCTGCCTGCCTGACGGTCAACGGTGCGCTCGCCAAGCTCCCCAAGTTCATCAACCACAACGCAGTCGTGAACGTGGCTGCTGGAACGTACGCCCCTTTCACCATCGGAGCGTTCACCATCATGGGCGGGGTTTCACTCTCAATCATCGGAGCGGCCCTGGCTCCGACAACCGTCCCTTCTGGTACCACGACTGGCCTTGTGGGCTCGTACGACGCAGGACTCTTCCCCTCTCGCCCGTCCATCACTGACTCAACCCAAGCCTGGCCAGTGAAGTTCTCCGTCAACGAGACCTACTACGTTCGAGGCCTGTTCCTCACTGTTTCAAATGATGCTGGGGTCTCTTCTTCCAGAGCCATCGTGTCTGCCGACACGACTTCGCTCGAAATTGTCCCATCAACTTTTGCCGCATCCGCACTCCCTGCCTACTCGTACGCCATTCAAGCCCCACCCAGCATCATCACAAGCGCCTCTGGAAGCGCAGTCGTAATCGACGGCACGAGTGGGCAGGTCAATCTGACGAATTTGTTTCTCAGACTGACGGCGGGTACGAGCCCTCTCTTGTCGGTGCCGACACAAAGGCCCGCCTCCGGGCTCAGGCTCACGACTTCGTTTGTGATGTTCAACGACCAAGCAACATCGGCTCAAGCCACCGCGTCGTTGTTTGCCCCAGACGCCATCTACTCGTTCAACGACACGTCTTTCATCGGCGGTAACAACTCCGTCATCGTGTCCATCAGCGGGGCAAACGCCCAGGCTACCTTTACGAGATGCTACGGCTCTGCCCAACGGTCGAGCATCTCCTGCTTCACTTCGCGCACTTGTTCGGTGAGCACGTCGAAGTTTGACTCTCGGAACATCACATCGAACAATGTGATTTCGGGAGGGCCTCAAATGTCAATCACCTCGTCATTCATCGAGTGCCAAGCACGGCCGGAAAATGGGACGTACTACGGCGGGGTTGATGGCTACATCAACTCCTTCGGGGGCAGCTACACGACGATGTACAACGTCAGCATCGATGGGTGCGGAAACGGGATTCGCCTCACAGGAGGGAAGCTACGAGTGACTGGCGGCACGTTGGAAATCAAGAAGTCCGACAACTATGGGTACCTTGCGACACAAGGAGTTCCCGGTGGTGCCTTCCAGCTTGAGCTTGGGGCCTACGTAGGCCTTGGCAGTGCCTCGTCTCTGCTACTCACCGGGAACGGCTATGACGGTGGCATCACGTACATTCTCGGACCGACGAAGTTCGGCACTCAGATGAGTGAGGAGGTTCTCTCTGCTATGCCGGACGGCGGGCAGATCTTCCAGAACGTCCACGGCACTGTTTTTCGGAGATGACCAATGGCGTCCCTTGTCACATGGGCGGTCTACAACAACGCCGGAGCTCCACTCCCTGGGCTGCCCATTGGCCCCGGCGGCATTCAGTTCATCGACTACATCGACAGGAACCTGACCGCGCGCACTCAGCCACTCATCATGGATCTGGGCGGCGGTCAGTACGGCTTCCAGCCGTCTGATGCAGATGAGCAAATCGGAACGGTCTACCTCATCGACAACGGGGTGGGCTCGAACTACCGCTACATCGCAGACTCCATCTGCCTCCAGTCTGCCCCGTTCACGGCATGGCACCTTGAAGACGGTGCAGGAGCTCTGTGGTCAGGCGCTGCACCCACCATCAGCCCTGGTGACTACCGAAGCCTGAGCGGCCCCCTCACTGCCCCGGCCATCGTCACTCTTCGGCCCTACCTCTTCTCCCTCACCCCATCGCCAGTCGACTTGAGCATCGGCATCACGTTCATTGCTCGCTCACCGGCTACTGCCTCACCTGAGTTCGTACAGGAGCCGCTGAAGGGTGTCCCTCAGACTGTCATCTCGCAGTCGAACTCTTCAGCCTCGGCTCCGGTCCCCACCTCACCGGTCTCTTCTGATGTTCCCAACGCGAACATCGAGCTCAACAACTTCGTGAACCAGGTCCGCTCCTTCATGAGGGACTACGCTGAGCTGAACCGGCTCATCGCTGGAGTCGAGAGCTCGAACCGCCAAATCGTCTGGGCCATCTTCGACACCCTGGACGACTTCAATTCGAGCCCTCCCTTCACGATGCACAGCATCGGATCGTTCCCTTCGAAGAGCCTCCTCATCCGTGGAGTCGTGGCGTCTCTTCTGGAGTCCATCGGCCTCTTGCAGACACGCAACCATCTGCAGTTCTCGGACGGCGGCATCACGGTGGGTGTCAGCGACAAGACGCCCTTCATCCAGTCGTGGATCCAGCTCTTCAGAAACGCCTATGAGGCGAAGAAGGAGAAGCTTAAGGTGGCGTACAACATCGAGACGGCCTGGGGTGGTGGCATTCACTCTGAGTACCGCTTCGTGAACAACTTCTACGGAGAATGGTGATGCACATCGCAACCCTGCTGGCCTTCGAAGACGAGATGCAGAAGATCGCTGGTATCCCCAACGCGCTCAACGCCATCGGTGCGACCGTGACGAAGACGGCCCCCAGCATCACCGGGCACACGGGCAACATCATCCGGTCTGCCGTCAAGACGCCTGGCGCTGCAGGTCAGTGGGCGGCCGGCAGGCAGATGTCCAAGCTGCACGGCGGCTCGGCGAGCATGACGACTGGCCAGATGCGTCAGAAGTCCATCCAGCAGGGTCAGCAGGCAGCTCGCCTTGGTGGGCGCACCGGAGACATGGCCCAGGTTCGCGGTCACGGTCCGATGCAGGCCGCTCCGCAGGGCAACAAGTACCTGAACATGCAGAAGGCCAAGATGCCTGCCGCTCCGGCTCGTATCGCGGCCTAAGGAGACCCCATGCTCGTCAAAATCTTCACGACAGTTGTTGAGCTGCAGGCCTACCTCACCACGACTGCGATGACCAAGACGAAGGTCGTCGCGATGTACTACGACGGTGCCAGCGGCAAGCACGTGCTCGTCCACGATCCATGAGTTCCCACTCATTGACTCCTGAAGTACTTTCGGAGCTGCCATGAACGAACTCGACTTCATCGAAGCCCTGCAGGAGAAGAACGCAGGAGCTCGTGAGATTGCGGCTGGCATCGCCAAGGCGGTGTCTGCGCGCAAGCATGAGATCGCTGCTGGTGTGGCCGGCGCAGGCTTGCTCACCGGCATGGCGTACAGCTCGATGAAGCCAGGCAGTGGTGGGAAGCCCTCAGTCGAACAGAAGGTGACTGGGGCATTCGCTGCCTCTGCCGAAGCAAGGAAGGATCAGGCTGAGAGAGACAACAGGCCTCTCAGCTTTCGTGAAGACGTCACGGACGCCGTTGCTCCCGCCTCGAAGCGCATGGCGGACGTTCTTGCTCGTCACCCAGTCAAGGGGGCGCTTACCGTTGCCCCCTTCGGCGCTGTTGCCGGCCTCCGCATCCTCAAAGCCCTGAAGTAGGAGAACACATGTCACCTGAAATGATGCTGGCCAAGGCGCTCTCCACCAAGGAGCCTGAGATCGAGAAGGTCGCCGAGGCGGACAACACCGAGGCGATGGAGAAGCTGGCCTGGGCTGATGAGTTCGGCCGTGAGCTCGCTCGTGAGCACGTCAAGACGGCTGCCCTCCCAGGGATGGTGCAGAAGGGTCTGGGCCACGCCATGGGAGCCCTCACCACCTCCAGCGGTGTGAAGCGCGGACTCATCGGGGCAGGCGCAGGAGCTGCAGCAGGAGCTCTCAAGGATCCTGGACAGGGCGGCAGCCGCCTCAACAACATGGTCGGCGGCGCAGCTCTCGGTGCCGGTGCCGGTGTCGCCTCAGGCCACCTGGCTCGCGCTGCTGGCAGCATGAACAACACGGTGGGCAAGACCCTCGGTGGGGCCCAGACTGCCGTCGCCAAGCAGACGGGCAACATCGCATCGATGAACCAGGGTCGTCAGATGGCCTCGGCTCGCGGTGCTGCCCAGAAGACCAAAGCACTGAATCCGAGTGCTGCAGGCCCCGGCGTCGCCAGCAAGCCCATCACTCCCGCCGCACCGGCAGCTCCTGCAAAGAAGCCTGGGTTCTTCAGCCGCATGCTTGGAGGCTGAGCTCTCTGTATGAGCTCGGGAGGCCCAGAGAATGTCTCAACGTCTCACCCCAGATGCGAATCTCATCGGCTACTGGGGCTTCGATGAGGCATTGGAAACGGACAACGCCCTAGACGGGGCGACGTTCTCCACGCCAGCACCTCTTGTCGTCTCCAATGCTGTCTCGGTGCAGGTCGGTCGCATCGGTGCCGCCCGTCAGTTCAACGGCACGACGACAACTGCAGAAGTCACCGCTGCGAAGCTCCGTCTCCAAGGCGACATCCTTCTCGGTGCCTGGACCAGGCTGACGACGTACAACTCCAGCGGCTCTCTGCTGCGCACCATCATCTCGTGCAGCGGCCCCACCACCGGGGACAACGTCCTCTACGCGCTCTACGTCGACTCTGCTGGACGGCTCGTCTACAAGCACGACGCAGCCGCCGGCATGGTGATTGTCCGCAGCCAGCCCATCATCAAGACGGGCCAGTTCTACTGCCTCTTCGTGCGCCGAGTCGCGAACGGCGGCAACCAGGACATCGAGTTCTTCGTCGACAACATGCAGGTCGCCGTTCTCGACGTGACGGTGAATGCCGTCAGCTCGGCTCTCCCTGTCCCACCACCCCTTGCGAATGCCTCTTCCGTCTTCAGCGTTGGCCACTCTCAGAAAGAGGCTGATGGGGCATTCTGGCAGGGGCTGATTGACGAGGTGTCGCTCCACGACGTTGCCAGGCCCTACCAGCCGTACCTTCGGGCTGCGTACTTCCAGGTGTCTCTCCGCAACACGACGACCCACCTGACCGGCTTCGACAACATCGTCTCAGTCGCCTCGTCAGACATGGGCGCTGGCGTGCGCTGGTGGTGCTTCGAGAGAGACAGGGACTTGTACGTGGTGAAGGAGTCGCCTTTCGGCTTCTTCGGAACCGAGACTCGTCTCACTTCTCCAGGCGGAGCTGCTGCGTCGATGGCGGGGAAAGCAGAGCTCGTCTACGACCCTGTCTCGGACACGCTCATCGTCTTCTTCATCTCCGGCAACCGCATCTACAAGGTGACGGCCCAGTCGACTGATGACCCGGCCACCATCAACATGCCCTTCACCGCTGACGCTGGCTCCATCCTCAAGCTGGTGGACGGTGCTGATGGAGGTGCCTTTGGCAATGGTGGCGGGTCTCGGACTGTAGAGATTGGAGATCTCACCTACGTCAATCGCGCCCCAGTGAAGGTCTTTGGGGAGGACATTCCGAGCTATGACCTCGGTAACGGCGGAGGCTCAGAGTTCTCTGCCAGAGCCCCTGGCACAACTGTTCCGACCTTGGACTTCATGGCGCTTCCGGCACCAGACGGGTTCGGTCTCGCCGTCGGTCCTCGCGATGGCAATCAGAGTGGCTACCGAATCTTCAAGGTGCTCGGTGGCGGTAACAAGCTTCTTGGAGCTGCAAGCTACAAGTCGACTTCTGGTTTCTACTTTCTTGCAGTGACTCCGAATGTCGGAGACGTCTTCGTCGCAGAAGCACTGGGAGAGAACGGCATCCCGTCTGGAGTCTTCTCGAATGCTGTGGCCTTCTTCGGAGGAGAGACCCTTCCGGCTGGTGGGAACTGGGCCGTTGGTCGTGAGGGCGACATCACCGATACGATGTGCGCCTCCAACGGAGGCGGCTCTCTGTCCAACTTCGACACCATCGTCTACGTTAACCGTGCGCCCGTGAAGATCAGCAGTGAAGACGCCCCCTCCTACGGTTTGGGAAACGGTGGTGGTCAGCACGGGAAGGTGGCATGTCTCGGCACGAATCGTCCGGGAAATCTCGCGATTGAGGTGGAGCTGCTATGAGCGACAAGTACAAGGTCGAGACGGTTACCAAGGAGCAGGCAGACGCCTTTTTGCGAGGCATCCGTCAGCCAGAGAATCCGTTCAAGAGGCCCTCCCCTGTCACCACGGATGGGTTCGAGTTGGTGGGTGAGTTCTCCCTCACCGCTCGTGATGTCAAATCCGGTGAAGTCGAGTGGGAGCACTCTGGGAAGAACCTCATCACGGACTTGGGCCGTCGTTCCTGGGTCTTCAGCAGGTTCAACAGCATGGTCATCATGTTCGCCCCATCGATCGAAGTTCCGCAATCTGGAAGGTACTCGGTGGTGTCGGACGCTTCTCAGTGTTTCGAGTCGGCTGATCTCACACCATCTGTTGCGCCAGCAACACACACGAAGACGTTCTCCACGACCTTCAACACGCCGCCTGCCTCCAACAGGACGCTCGGCACCATCGCTCTCTCCTACGACACTGGGAGTGCCTTCGCCGACAGGGGCCTCATCCGTGTTGCAGCCTTTGCCTTGCTCACGCCGGCAAAGACTCAGACCACTACGCAGACCTTGGAAGTTGTCTACAAGGTCAGCATGAATCCAATCGCGTAACCGGAGCTCCGACATGGCTTCCAAAGAAATCTTCGCCTTCCTCAGCATCTTTCCTGAGTCTGGAGATCCAGTACGGACCGAGATTCAGTCAGGAAACATCTTCTTCCGAGAAGTCACTCGGCTGCGGACCATCCAGTTCTGGGACACCAACAGCGGCGGTTCGTCTCCGCAAATCAAGCTGCAGCCATGGAAGTGTGCAACCCTCATGGATGACGCTGACCCACTCGTCGGCCACTCGCCAATCGGAACTCAGGCACGCAACACTGTCTACCCAAGCGATCCTGGAAGCCAAAGCATCGCGACGTACTCGTACCCGAAGTACCGCTCGACTGGCCTCACTTCGGCCATTCTGAGCTCGGACATCTCTCGTGTCATCGGAGCTGTGAGCGGTTACAACAACCTCCTGGCTACGACGTGGCAAGCTCAGAACAGTCTCATCTCGCTCAATGACGTCCCGCTGGAGTACACTCAAATCGGGACTGTCTTCCCTCACCCACAACATGCAGGGGCATCTGACCTCTCAACTGTTGCAGGGGCTGGCTACGTCACTTTCGCGAACGCTCACTACCTGGACAACGTCTTCCTCTGCGCTGGTGGACAGAACCTGTTGACCATCGGCTCCGGAGCCGACGCTGGTGTGTACTTCGTCCGCTACATCGACTTTGGCAACAACAGGGCATACCTGGCCAACCTCGACGGCACTGTCTTTGTCGGGCAGGCCACTGCCAGCACCCTTCCGTGGTACTCCGGACCGGGGCGAAGGGCCTACTTCAACGAAGTCAGCATCATTCAGTTGAGCACCGGTCTTGTGAATGTCGGTGGCTCGTTCAGGCCAGGAGCGACCCGAAGCAGCTTCATTCTGAAGGTGTGGTTCGACAAGACAGGCTCTGATGCGTCCGCTGCAGGAGCGGAGCAACAAGGCAGCTACTACATCAGCATGAAGCCGTACACTCACGGCGACGGTGTGGCAGGCCCTCAGTATGATGTTTCTGATGGTTGGGATCTGACGCGCATTGGGGACAATGCGCTGCACTGCATTGGAGGCACTGTCCCCTTCAGCTTCAACTTCTTCGAAGGCGGGGCTTCTGGCCTGGTTCTCGATGAAACGAACCAGCGTGCTTGGTTCGGCTACACCAACACCTCAGGGAACTCCGGCATCGGCCACTGGCGCTTCAGGACCAATGAGGGTCTCCGTGAGATCGCGAACTACCTCGGGACCGGGGCTCATGCGTCTTTCGTGACGCCAGCTATCACGCTTGCCGCTGGAGATCTCATCCGCGACATGCAGATTGGTCCGACGAACATCGTCTACACCCTCATCGGCCACGCTTCTGGAGGAAACGCCGGCATTGCCATCATCAACCCGGACCTCACCACGTCTCAGTACGGTCTTGGTGGTGGGTTCCCGAGCTTCGATGCCGGCGGCTCTGTCCTCGACTCTTCTCGGTCCCGCACCGGTACAGCAGCAGACGCATCGACGAACGGTGCAAACCAAATCACTTCTGCCTCAGGTGCGTTCACCGCCGCAGACATCGGCAGGGCCATCAAGCTCACCGGCCTCGGTGCGGACAACGGGACGTACCTCATTGCCACCATCGTCGGTGGTACCCAGGTCACCGTCACGACGATGGCAGGAGCTGGCGTCACCTTCACGACCCAGTCTGGTGGCACGTTCCAAATCGCTGAGCGGCTCTACCTGTTCTTCAAGAACAACACGACTGGTGCCGGCAAGATCAACTACATGGAGACGCTTGTCCCAGGCACGTTCCTCACTCGAACAGTGTCGATGACGAACGGTGCGAACCTCAACATCCCGCCCCGTATCGGCTCTCCGTGTGAGGTTTCGATCGATCCAGCCAACGGCAACGTCTACTGGCTCTCGAACGACACGCAGCAGCAAATCAACAAGTACGACGTTGCGGCGAACAGCCACTCGTTCCGCACCATCGCCAACGTTCAAACACCGTCTGGCGGCACTGGCACCATCGGCACTATCACGCTCTTCACCTCCATTCTCGTCAATCCGAAGTTCGATGAGATTTGGGTGGGGACGGATCAGGGCATCGTGAAGCTGGTGAAGTCGGACTTCGCCGGGGCCAACTACAAGAGGTACTTCAATTCAGAAACAGCAGTGACGTACGCCAACCCAGCCGGCTTCTTCCGCCCACAGGGAACAGGCGGAGCGGAGTACCGTGTCGTAGCCTTCAGTCTTCGGCCCGATGGCGGGGTGAGTGCCTGGAACATCAGCACGTCATACAACTTGTACCAAAGCGACTACTCACGTGAGTCGGATCTCTGGAACTTCAAGGAGACCTGGGACATCTACGCCGCTGGACAGGACTTCTTCACGTCTCGAATCGTGTTCGATTCAGTTGGCAACTACCTGTACCTGTTTCCGACTGCTCGTCTGTATGCAAACTACCAGTCCGAAATCGCCGTCGGAAGTGTGGAGGTGCAGTACCAGTGGGATACGGCGAACTCGAAGTGGATCCCTCTGCAGGTCTCGCAAGGGGCATTGCCGAACAAGTCCTCTGCGGACACCATCTCGCCTGGGTGCATGTCGAAGCCCATTCACGCTGCCCTTGAGGACGTTCTCTACGGTGTGAAGATCGGCTTCACCAAGCAGGGAGGCGCGACTCCAGCAAACAACGAGTTCCTTGGTCGCATGGCTCAGACGTCTGCATCGAAGACGGACGGAGCCACGAGCTCTGGTCTTGCTACGTTCGCAGGCTCTGGGTTCGTCTCCGGAGATGTTGGTCGTTACCTCCGCATCGAGACTGGGGCTGATGCTGGGGTCTACAAAATCACCGTCTTCAACTCGTCCACCTCCATCACCCTCGCAAGACTGAACAGCACTGCATTCGCCGCAGGAGCAACGGCTGCGTCGTTGAACTACACCATCTGGTCGCGCGGCACGGCTGGCTCCAACGCAGGCCCAGAGACGGCAACGGTTCTGCTTGCGAACGGTTTCGGCAAGGACAACACCCAGGAGATCTCAGGCATCACGTACGACACCTTCCACTTCAAGACGATCATGGAGGAGCAAGTCGAGGGCGTGAAGTTCTGCGTGCCGAGCGGCATCGGCGCACCCGGCGCGACTGACATGAAGGTCTACTACGACTACTTCCCGCGAGTCGGAACGGCCGTGGTGGCTTCTCACAACCTGCAGACGACTCACATTCGCGCGCTTCCAGGTGCTGAATGGAACTCAGGAGGCTTCGACGGACGGAAGCTCATCGACGGCTTTGTCGATGCGGTGATGGACAATGCCGGCGCTCGTGGGACCATGAGCATGTCGCCGGACAACCTGAGCATCTGGTACGGCACAGTCGCAGGCTCCTACGGCTTCCTCAACCCAGTGAGCTCGGCTCTCGGCTGCTGCCCGATGGTCGATTTGGGGGTTGATGCCGAGGTCGGGTACGTCATCATTCGAGTGGCACAAGCGAGTGGAAACGAGACGCTTGCGTACTCCTCCACGTACCACGGCCTCAAGGCGACTCTGTACAAGGCCAACGGCCCGACAGCTCCAGTCGCCTCGTCGACTTCGAGAACCTCTGGAACAGGGAACCTCTCCCTCACCATCAACAACGCAACCATCTCCGTGGTCTCTGGCGACTTCCTCGGTGCCATCACCACGGGCCCGCTGTCTGACGGCTCTGCTGTGGCCGGTCAGAACGTCTTCCAGGCTCCTGCTGCCACCTTCGTTCCGGGTGATGTTGGCAAGATTCTGAAGGTGACGTCTGTCGGAGACGTCGGCTCGTACCGCATCGTTGCTGTTGACGGGACCGGTGCCTTCGCAACAGTCACGAACCTCGATCAGACCGCCAAGGCATGGCTCATCTCCGTCTCCAGCATCGTGTACGAGGTTCGCAACGGAGTTCGTGAGGAAGACGTTCTCTGCGTCCCAAGCATCGGGGCTCCGACACAACGCCTGTGCATCGAGCGGCTCCTCTCACCGACTCAGGCATCGGTTCGCGTGCCGCCGCACACCACGGCTGCTTCTCAGAACTGGGAGTGCGCCATCCCGACATGGGACAAGGTGAAGCGTGTCTCGATGTCGACCGAGGCTCTGCCACCGGAGGTGAAGAACAACGGGACTTGGGTGTGCAGCGACGGTCGAGACCAGTTCGAGACCTCCGACTCCAAGATCTTCATGGATCTCACGGACCTCCCCATCGCCCAGCGCACGGGACGGTGGTGGCAGATGCAGATGATGCCTCGCGGCGTCAACGCGCAGTCGCAGTCGGCGAACTTCTGCACCTTCGAGTTCTACTCTCCTTCAGGAGCTCGAATCGGCTTCAGCCCGTACACCTTCACGGACAACGCGCTGAACAACGCTGACTTCCTCACGAGCCACATCAACCGCATCGACTTCATCCAGTCGTCCTACCTCGCCATGAACACGGCAGGCTTCAATGGCCTCGTCGCTGTTGGCGGTGCGAATGGTGACACCCTCACGTTGAACGGTGGGGCTGACAAGTTCATGGGCTTCCAGACTCGTCGTCCATTCACGGACGGTGTCTGCGTCGCCGGCTTGGGCGGCAACTTCACCTCAGCAACGGCAGCATTCCTGACGTCGGATGTCGGTCGCTTCCTGCGCATCACGACTGGTGCGAACGCAGGCATCTACCGAATCGCAACCAGGGCCTCAGCAACGGCTGTGACACTGACTCTGCCTTCTGGCACTGTTGCGCCGTCTTTCACTGGGACTACTGGAGAGACGTTCGTCATCCACGAAGGCATTGCTGTTGGAGGTGCGACTCCGGATCGCATCGTCTTCCTGGACGACATGACGCGCGAGTACACGCTCGCCTCCATCAATGATGCGATGACGTCCATCACCATCAATGAGGGTGCTCAGCCCGCGATGTCCGGCAAGCAGTGGGAGATCCGCCGCCCTGCCTTCGATACGAGCTCTGCAGCCGTCGACTCGTCGAAGCGGGCCAGGCTGGTTCGCCCAGGCACGACGTACCCGCTCCAGACGGGGGACATTGCTCACGACAGCAAGGGTGCTCTGCGCTTCTTCGCGGACGACATCGGAACGGGCAGCCAACGCTCTGACGGTTCCATCACTGGAGGCAGCGGTGTCTTCGTCGGCTCAGGCTTCTGTGCAGACGATGTCGGTCGCTACCTGCTCATCACGTCAGGAGTGACTGCGAACCAAGGCCTCTGGCGCATCTCCGTCTTCACGAGTGCCACAAGCATCACGGTCGTCAACCTGCTCACTGGGGCCGCTGTCTCGTTCACGGCTGATGCTGCTGCAGACAAGGTCTACAAGGTCATCGGCGACAGGCGCTTCAAGGTGACGAAGCAGGTCACGACACTGAGGGCGTAATGGCACTCTCCCCCATCTCCCCCATCACGGCGGAGGGACAGCCCCAGGAACTCTCATCGTTCCTGAGGGCGGGGGTGCTGTACGTCCTGTGGCCGCTGCCCATCAACGACACGAACCTGAAGAGGCTGCACTGGAAGCCGCACACTGGCCTCGAATTCACCGAGGTCGTGCCATCTCTCAGTGTGAATTTCAGAAACGTCACGGCCATCTACCATCCGGCCTCTGACCAGGTCGTTGTCTTCTGGGATGATGGGCAACAGGAGCTTCGCAACTCGAACGGCAGCATCTTCACTGCACGGTTCGAGGCGCTGACTGGTGCCATCGTCTCTGGCCCTACTCAGCTCTTCCAGGGTTCGAATCCGAAAATCAGCTACAGGACTTCCGCTGGCAACGAGCTCACGCTCTTCTACCTCACGGCCAAGTCTGAGGGCATCTACGGACGCATCAGCACTGATGGTGGGCTGACTTGGAGTTCTGGAGAGCCAATCCTCACGAACCAGGTTGCAGGCTCTGTGGCATTCGAGGTCCTTCCCTACGACTCCACGCACGTCTCGATTGCTCAGATTGGTGCCGACACTCGCAGGCTCATTGAGGTGGGCATGCTGCAGCGGTCTCGCCCTCTGAGCTCCATCGTCAAGCACCCGTCCATCGCCAATTCGTTCTTCATCGGTGAGCCGTCGAAGTTCGACAACACGACACTGACGGACAACCAGCGCGGTGGGCTTGTTCTTTCGACCGACAACTTGAAGCTCTTCCATCTCGATGGGGTGCAGCAAGGCACCTCTGACACTGTTGGCGCAGTGGCTCTTGTCACTGTGACTGGGGCTGCTCCCACTGTCAGTGCCTCTGCTGGCCCAACCGGGAATGGAGACGACCTCAACGAGTACTCTCTCGTGCCTGCTGCTGGCGCGTTGAACGTGGACTTGCCAGGTGCCTCGTTTGCCGTCGCACTCGCCGTATCAGCCACCCACGCCTACGTTGCGGAGTACGCAGACAACTCGGCGGTCTTGGGTCAGCTCATCGTTGTCGATCTCACGACTGGTTCAACAGGGACCGTTCTGTCTTCGGTAGCTGGAGTCCGTGCTGTCGGTGTTGCGAACTTCCTCGGCACCCCGCTCATCTTCGTTGGGACAACTGAGAGCGGTGTTGAGCGTCTTCGTGTCTACCAACAGAATGCTCTCGCTCCGACCCTTCTGCTGAACACGAAGCTGCCGGCCCGTGCGAACTCCATCACCGTGGTGCCTCACCCAACGAATCCAACAGGTGCCCGTCTGTTGGTGTCTATGGTCGATCGCTTCAACATCTACGAGTACACGTCCTCGTCAGATCCTGTGACGCTGGTCGACTCGTTCTTCTTCTCCGGTGGTGGGCAGTTCTTCAAGTCAGCAGTCTCTTCTGCTGGAAGCATCGTCACTGCGGCTGGGGATGCTGGGGTTGTCGTCTTCGACTACAACGGGAAGATCAAGTCCCAGCTCCGAGTGTCAGGACGCATCGTTTCTGAGTGGGTGCAGAACACTGCGTACACCGCCGGACAGGTCGTGAGACCGAGAGCTCGACACCAGTTCGCGCGCAATCGCTTCTACTTCACGTGCTCTTCTTCAGGCACATCAGGAAACAGCGAGCCATCTTGGGCCTCCACTGGTACGATGGCGGACGGTACGGCACAGTGGACTCCCACTGCAGTTGTTGACGGCGTGGTGTCGGATGTCGCCTTGGACGAGTCGACCAACCGAATCTACGCTGTCGGTTCTGTCGGCGGCGCTCTTGGCACTTCAGGCCGTCTTTGGATTCTCGATGCGCGAGGACTGCTCTGATGCCGAACCTCTTCGTCAGCTTGGTCGCCCTCACCCCGAAGCCGTCCTCCGCCCCCACACAGTCGCCCGTCTCGACTCCGGCGAACCAGGGCATCGGCGGTCTTCACTCTGACCTGCAGGCAGACAAGGTCGCTACGCCTGGCCAACCCAAGTAGGTGACAAATGCCTTTTCCAATCACGCCCAGGTACTTCGTCAACTTCCGCAAGTCCGACACGGGGCTTACCCCGACGTTCGTCTACTTCAAGAACGCTGCGACTCTGGCCAACGTCACGCCTCCCTCCATCATTGAGCTCAGTGATGGGCGGTACTACTTCGACTGGCCCTTCGCGACGAAGAACGATCCAGACATCGTCTTCCAAATCGATGGTGGAGCGTCGATTCCGACTGAAGAAGTCCGTTACCCCAACGGGCAGCTCAGCCCTCGTGACAGGTTCATCGACGAGCCCACTTCGCAGGTGGTGACGGACGTCTGGACCGACAACACCGTCTACGCTGCCGGCCAGAAGGGCAAGAGGGTCGATGACATCGGAGCGGCTGCCGACAACAGCGCGACGGCGTCCCTCTTCGGCAAGAGCCTGCTCTACAAGGAGAGCGTGCGTGGTGACTCGGCCGGCACCTCTGACGGCAACAACGTCAAGCAGGTCTACGACCGCGTTGGTGCTCCCATCGGTGCCAGCCTCTCGGCAGACATCGCTGGAGTGCGTGGTGCCGACAACCGAGACCTCACACAGCTCGCAGGAACTGGCACCTTCGTTCCAGGCACGGACAACCTGCACGAGATTGCTCTCGATGCCGCAGCGGCTGCAGCAGCCTCGGCAGCAGCCCCGACTGCCTCTCAGAACGCAGCAGCGGTCTGGGATGAGGTCATCGCAGGTGGCCCACATGTCGTGGCCAACTCCTCTGCTGTCGTCGTCAAGAGCGCAGCTCTGGAGACCACTGCACAGGCCATCAAGGCGCTGACGGACAACCTGCCTGCTGACACCGACGCCGTGCTGACGAGCATGTCAACCATGCTCACCAGGGCTCTCGGCATGCTGCACGAGAACTCGGTTCTCGATCAGACGTCCTTCACGCCCGAGAACAACCTCCTCACGGGCCGCCTCCGCATCTACAACTCGAAGGCGAACGCAGACAATGCCTGGGCCATCAGCCCTGCTCTGTACGACACCGGCAAGATTGGCGAGTACGCCATCGTGGCCACGTACAACGGCACCAACCTGAAGACGTACAAGGTCAGCCGGGAGGCGTAAGTGGTTCGAGTCACCTCCTTCAGAGTGCGGTCCTTCGACTTGGACCATCTCGATCTCTTCTGGGAGATTGCCCCTGTCTTGGGTCCAAGTCGGGATGAAGACGCTCACGAGATCTTCGACTACGACTTCTACATCCTGCGTTCTGGCGACAGCCCCATGGGGCCGTACCAGCAGATCGCAGGGCCTCTTCGCGACCAGTACATGCTGCGCGACATGCAGGTGTCCCTCCTGCACAAGTGGCGGCAGTACTTCTACAAGATTCGGGTCGTCCATCGCCCGACAGGGAAGGAAGAGCTCTTCGGTCCGTCTTCTTCAGACGAGCCCGAGAAGGACCTCATCGCTGCCGAAATCATTCGCCAGGAAGACGTCCTCTTCCGTGAATTCACGGGGCGCAAGTGCTGGCTCTTCATCGCTCGCACGTTCGGCCCTCGTTGCACGTGCTGGGACTCGATTCTCGGAAGACGCACCAGGTCTTCTCACGGCCTCTGCTTCGACACAGGCTTCTTGGGCGGCTTCATGTCACCCATCGAAGTCTTCGTGCAGATCGACCCTCAGGGGAAGAACTCGCAGGCGCTGTCGCTCGGTGAGATGCAGCCTGGGGACACGTCGGCGAGGATGATCTCCTTCCCACCTGTAAGTCCGAGAGACATACTGGTTGAGTCGGAGAACACGAGATGGAAGGTCATCTCAGTCTCGAACACAGAGCGTCTTCGCTCTGCGGTTCACCAGGAGCTCAAGATCCACGCCATCCCCAAGGGGGACATCGAGTACAACCTTCCGATGAACCTGGCACTGCAGACACTCACCACGACTGCAGAACGCAACTTCACCAATCCTCAGAACGTGGAAGACGATGGCGACTACTCGAACATCGCAGCAGCATTTGGTCACCCAAGAGGATCCCTCAGGTAAGGCGTGCTCTAAGTGCGAGCACGTTTTTCCTATTGACGGGTTTCAATTGGTGAAGTGGGTCGATAAGGCCGGGGAGACTCGTTCCTTTCGCCGTAGCCAGTGCAAGATGTGCGAGGCGACAAGAACGAAGACTTGGAGATCGCAAAATCCAGAAAAGGCCAAACGGGGAGATAGGAAGAAGAAACTTCGGGATCGATACGGAATAACACCTGAGGATTACGACCGTATGCTTGTTGAGCAAGACGGGTGCTGCGCTGCCTGTGGTGTTGCGGTGGTAGATCCAGACGTAGACCACGACCACTCAACAGGGGAAGTTCGAGGACTGTTGTGTGGCCCCTGCAACAGAGCTCTTGGGGCTCTGAACGACAATGTCGAAGCCTTGAAGGCGTTGATCGTGTACCTCAGCCGTACTCCAAAGTTGAGGTGTGCATCATGAATCTGAGAACCAAGGCGGCTCTCTTCGATGAGCTCGGCAAGATTGCCGAGGCGCAGCCGGACAAGACCAACAGGGCCAAGCTGAAGAGCTGGCTCAAGAGCACTGCCATCATCGCCGCTGGCACGGGCGCGGGCACTGCTGCGTTCATGGTGGCTGATCGCATCATCGGAGACAAGCTCGGCCCCACCTGGAAGAACACCAGCCCACGCACCAAGATGCTGGTTGTGGCTCCTCTTCTCGGCCTCGCTGGCCTCGGCTCTCAGGTGTTGATGAAGGCTCGACCAAAGGATGTCGAATGAGCGAGAGAGTGCCACAGGGAGTTCCGCAGCCCCAAGGTGTTGGTGAGGACCCTCTCACTCACTACACCAGGGTCTTCGTGCGCTTCCTGCAGGTGCTCTTCAACAGCTTCGAGAAGGGTGCGTACCACTGGGACCTGGACGAGAAGAGCTCCGACATCACCATCTCGGACCAGTCCACCATTCGAAAAGAAGAAGTCGAGAAGAGACCGGCCATTCTCGTCTCTCGCGGCCCTCTCGCACTGACGAACGTCTCGATGGACCAGTTCGCTGGCCCCATCCTGCAGCGTGACCCCAAGACGGGGCAGCCCTACTTCAAGCCGAACATCGATCACCAGACGGGTGCGCGCCGGCATACGGATCTCTCTTCATGCACGATGACGTACAACTGCCTCTCCCGAGAAGGGCTTGAGGCTCAACGTCTTGCATGGATTTGCGGCTACTTCACCAGAGCCCTGAAGAGGACTCTCATGAAGGCGGGTATGCACCGTGTTGGTGAAGACATCTCGTTTGGCTCAGAGTCTTCGCCAGGAACGATTGTCCAACCGGACCCGAACGAGATCGTCATGGTCTCCGTTGGCGTTCCTTTCTACTTCCAAGACTCTTGGTCCGTAGAGCCGGTAGACAAATTGCTTCTCAAACACGTCGAGCTCGCCCTAAGGTCGACTACAGATGCAGACCTCGACGTTGTGCGAATCAACGAGCCGAGCATCTACGGACAAGTTCTTGGAGTCACAAACGTCGTCTCTCTCAACACGCAGGTTTCGGTTGGTCCAATCAAGTCTCCGAAACCTCGCAAGCTGTAGGCTAAAAGGAGCCCAAGATGGCTGGTGAGCTTCCTCGTCCGGGCGTAGAGGTCATTCAGACCTTCAAGTCCGCGTCCCCATCCTTTGTCCGTCCCACGCTCGTTCCGTGTGCAATCGGTCCTGCCTTCGAGGTGATCAACGTCCTGAACACGGACGGCACCCTGAACAGCAAGGCGAAGTACGGTGCGTACTCCCAGCTCGCTTCGGCGATCACAGAGAGCTCGTTCCCCGACCCGCGCAACAACATCGACGAGCTCAACATCCTGGAGGAGACGATCCGTCCCTTCATGATGGCCGGCGGAACTCTCTCAGAGCTCCCCATGGCCCCAGGCTCTGCCTTCATGGCAGCCAGCCACGGTGCCGGCAAGGCCGCCCTCACCTCGGAAGTCTTCGGGGCAGGTCTGGCCATCCAGGGAAAGGTGATGGTGCTGGCGATCGATCAGCCAGCCCGTCTCTCGACCACCAAGGACGTGGTCGTCACGTTCACCGGCTCCTCGCCTCTCACGGCTGAGCAGGCAGCGTCTCAGATCAACACCGCAGTCGGCTCCGAAGTCGCCTTCGTCACCGGCACGGGCCTGACCAAGGCAGTCCGCATCATCTCACCCACCTTCGGTGCTCTGAGCTCCGTCACGGTGCGTGCAGGTGGCTCGGCCAACGCCCTGCTCAAGCTGGGCTACAACGCCCTCGACGTCGGCAACGAGACGGCACACGAAGAGCGCATGGAAGGCTCTGGCTACCGTGGCCAGGACCAGTCCGACAACACGACGAAGACGCCCTGGATCGAGTTCTTCATCGGTGCGTACCAGATCGATGGCGTCACCACAGCCATCAACGCCAAGGCTGGTCTCGTCAACATCGAGACGGGAACCTTCGCCAGCGCCCTGCGTTCCGCAGTCACCTTCGGCTCTTCGGGCACGTACGATCTCCGTGTCGGTGACTTCTTCTTCGCCGACGGACTCCGCCCGAGCTCTTCCGAAGTGGCACGTGTCGAGGCGACCCGCTTCAAGCTGGGCACCATCAACACGTCTCAGTCGGTCGCCGACTCGAACGGCAAGTACATCACCAAGGTGTACGACATCCTGAAGGTCGGAACGCTGTTCGACTCCAGCGCGCTCGCCCCGTCGTACTCGTACTTCAAGGCGAACGACATCGACTGGAAGAAGGTCGCTCCTGTCGCTGCAACCATCACTGGCTCCGTCAACGCCACGGCCGCAGTCGCTGGCTCAGTCACTGGCACCGTTGGTGGTGCTGGCCCCATCTCGGTCGCAGGCCTGACGCTCCACTACATCAGCACCATCGCTGGGGTGGAGAACGAGGGAATCATCACCCTCACTGGTGGCCCGTACTCGGACGACCCAGGTCTCCCTGGTGTCGGCCTCTTCTCGGCCATCGACAAGATCGCAACGGTCCTCTCGACGCTCATCCCCGGCGTCACGGCAGCGAGCACCACGCCCGGTGTCACGGGTGGCTTCCTGAGGTTCACCTGCACCACGGCCAGCCGCCTCGACTTCATCAACATCAAGAGCGATGGCACGGCGAACACGGCGCTCGGCTTCAGCGCCCTGTCGGACACCGTCAGCACCAACCAGGCTGACGCCTCGTTCGCAGGTCTCTCAGGCAAGACGCTCGGCTTCAAGCTGGACTCGAACCCGCACCTCTACAGCGTGGGCCTGTCGAGCAACAGCATCGATCTCGCCATCGACGACATCAACGCAGCGGTCGGTGCGGTGGTGGCCTCGAAGACGTCTTCGGCCACCCCGGCCCTCGTCCTCACTTCGACGCTGAAGGGCACGGCCTCGATGGTGAACGTGCCTGCCGTCTCGCCGACGTCCGCTGAGACCATCTTCGGTCTCTCCCCGACTCCGACTGTGGGAACGGGCCGTCCTCTCCCAGATGCGTACCTGGATGACGGCAGCGTGCTCCACATCCAGAGCCAGATCATCCGCGACCAGGTGACGGGCTACCCGCTCGATCAGACGTTCAACACCGCCTCGCTCTACATCCAGTTCAAGGCTCTTCGCCTGGATGTCTCGGCAGTGGCCCAGGTGGCTGGCGTCATCCGCGTCTCGGACGTCCCGACCCTGAGCGCAGTGCTCGATCCGCTCACCGAGGACAACCCACTCGGCCTGGCCGCGTTCCTCATGATGATCAACGCTCCCACCTTCGAGGTGAAGCTGTTGGGCATCGACGAGGTGACGGCTGCAGCCCCGATGGGGACTGGCGCGGCCTACGCCCGTGCAGCCTCGCTGCTGGAGGCCGAAGAGGTCTACGCACTGGCCCCTCTCACCCAGGACGAAGTCATCCACAGCCTCTGGATGACCCACGCCACGGTGATGTCTGAGCCGGAGCAGGGTGGCGAGCGCATCGTCTTCTTCAACAAGGTGATGCCGTCTCGCAAGAACGCCACCATCGCCCTCTCAGGCACGCAGGCGAACAGCACGGCCAGCGCCAACCAGCTCCTGCTGGACGGCAACCCGGCTCCTGGCCTCATCGCCGCCGGCATCAACCCAGCACTCCCCATCCCCGAGACGGCTCAGGTGTACGCCGAGTTCGAGGTGGCTGGAGAGCTCCGTCGCTACAGCATCAGCTCCGTGACGGGCGCGCTGGCCAACTTCAGGGTCGCCTTCGCCAGCCAGAGCACCAACCTCGACGGGTTCTACTCGACCGTCACGATGGACTCGACCCTGGTGAACGTCTCGTACTCGGTGAAGGTGCGTGGGGCCAGCCTGGTCATCCCAGGATCGAACCCGGCACGTCTCGACTACGGCCTGGTGGCAGAGACGGTTGCGGAGGCCAACGCTGGCTTCGCGAACCGCCGTGCCTACTCGGTCTTCCCTGAGACGGTGAAGACGGTCATCGCCGGCATCGAGAAGGCCATCCCTGGCTACTACGCCTGCGCCGCAATCGCGGGCATGGTGGCCGCACAGCCTCCGCAGCAGGGCTTCACGAACTTCCCCATGGCCGGTCTGACTGGTGTGGTGGGTCCGGAGAAGTTCACCAAGCGGCAGCTCAACATCATGGCAGGTGGCGGCACGTACGTCCTCGTGCAGGACGCCATCGGTGGTCCGGTCACGAGCCGGCACCAGCTCTCGACCAACACCACGAGCATCGAGACACGCGAGCTCTCCATCACGAAGGTGGTGGACTTCACGGCCAAGTTCCTGCGCCTCTCGGTGCGCAAGTTCATCGGCATCAACAACGTCAACGAGAGCCTGCTCGACAGCCTCGGCACCACCATCAACGCGGTGCTGAAGTTCCTGGAGCAGTCGGGTGTTCTCAACGGCTCCAACCTGAACAACATCGCTCAGGACAAGGTCAACAAGGACACGGTCCTCATCGACGTGACCTTGGACGTGCCGTACCCCTGCAACTACATCCGCCTCACGCTCGTGGTGTGAGTCGGATCGTTTCACCCCACCCTCTCTGAAGGAGCAAACACATGGCCTCGAAGAACGACATCAGCATCATCACGAAGTACAAGGCAGAGCTCGTCAGCATGGCCAAGCGCGGCGATCACGTCGCTCAGGCCATCGTCGATGGCTTCAACGACCGTCTCGTCGAGGGTGGCCTGGTCAAGGCACCGACCACACCTTCGGCGCAGATCACCGGTGCTGGCGCGACCTCGTGGCGCGTCAACGCTGATGCGCTCGTGGCAGTCGTCGATGCGGCAACCAAGGAGCTCGTGGCGTCAGCCGACCTCGTCATCCACTCCGCGACCCAGTACCTCGTCAACGGCCAGAGCGCCATCGCGGCTGTGGTGCTGAAGATCGACGGCTCCGGCGTCGCTTCCCTCGTCTCGGCCAAGGGTGCTGCAGCCACGACCGGCTCGCAGGTCGCCCCGACCGATGCGGAGATCCAGACGGCAGTCGGTGCCGGCCTCTCCTGGCTCAAGCTGGCAGAGACGACCCTCAACCGCACTGGCGACACCACCGTGACCCAGACGTACGACAACACCAAGCGCGATGTCGGCCTCGTCTTCGCCTAATCCGACTCCGTCGGAAAGGTGACTCACGTCTCACAGAAGTAAGGAGAACCAACGATGGCTACCATCACCAACTGGAAGCCCTACACTCAGAAGGTCGACAACTCGTCGGCCCTGGGAGAGGGTCGCTTTCTCTCTGGCGCATTCACGATGGTGGCTGCAGGCCCTCCCCGGCTCGCGGCCATCGGAGCTGGAGGCGTCGGTGCCAACTGGGCCCTGCCCATCGGCGTCGTGCAGAACTTCAACCTGAGCCACAACCGGCAGTTCGCCCGGTTCTTCGAGCTCGGGTCTGAGCGCAGCTACTTCATCTCGGGCCGCACGATGGCCCAGGCAGGGTTCGGCCGCGTGATGTACCACGGCCCCTCGCTGCTCAGGATGATGTACTCGTTCTACAACGATGCGCTGCCGCCCACGACGGTTCCGACGTTCGGTGTCGATCCGAACATCGCGGCTGCCGTGTCGAACCAGCACAACGTCAAGATCCCCCCAGGCTTCGAGAACATCTACCTCAACCTGGCGTCGGACCTCTTCTCGCAGCCGTGCGGCGTCCTGGTCTACATGAAGGACTCCAACGAGCAGACGGTCTCGGCCATCTACCTGGAAGAGACGTACATCCCGTCTCACAGCATCGCCGTCGATGCCCAGGGTGTGGTCATCCAGGAGCAGGTCGCGCTGCAGCCCGAGCGCGTGGTGCCGGTCGCGGTCAACGCCGTGGCTCTCATCGAGTCGGTCGCCGCTCTCGACACTGGGGCCATCGTTCCGTAACCGGAGCTGATGGCTAAAAGAGAAGGCCCGGTCTCCTGAACAACGGAGCCGGGCCTTTTCCATTGGTGCTGATGAAGAACTACTCGACCTTCTTCACCTTCTCGGCCTGCGGCCCCTTCTGTCCCTTCGTGAGCTCGAACTGAACTCGTTCGCCCTCAGCCAGGGTCCTGAAGCCCTGCATGTCGATCGACGAGTGGTGGACGAAGACGTCCTTGCCCCCACCGTCTGGAGTGATGAAACCGTAGCCCTTCGCATCGTTGAACCACTTCACTGTCCCTGTTGCCATTTCGTGAGTCTCCTTGCTCACGATGATTTTCCACAGGGTTGCAGTGAGTGGGTAGCAAAAGAAGAGGCTCCCCACTTTCGCAGGGAGCCTCTGAGAACCCCACCGGGGAGGGGGAGACGATGGGGTCCTACTTCTTTACGCCTGGCTGGAGGCCGGTGCCGTCGGGTTGAACGGAATCGGAGCCTGCAGCGGGGCAGCGGCGATCTGCGCTGCCACGGGGGCAGGAGCGGAGGCCTTCGCCTTCGCCACGGGCGTCTCAGCCGGGGTGGCTGCCGGTGCTTCGACGGCTTCGGGGACATCGACCACGATGGGCTTCGGAGTGCTCAGAGTGACCAGGCGATCGAGCTTGCGGCCGATGAGGAGGTCGAGCTGGCTCAGCAGGATGCCGTTGC
>Ga0154020_10001460_pt1 | contig 29189 bp, 30 predicted proteins | sample Klosneuvirus_201_FD_109709 | JGI IMG/M metagenome (GOLD analysis project Ga0154020, IMG submission 109709) | Active sludge microbial communities from wastewater, Klosterneuburg, Austria - Klosneuvirus_20160825_MG | ecosystem: Engineered > WWTP > Aerobic digester > Activated sludge | place...
AGCGAACGAAGCGAGTTATGCGCCGGGCCATGGACCCGAGCACCGCAGGGCAGCCTGAGCGCAGCGAAGGCCGCTTCAGTCGACCGCCGCGCCCCGCCCGGACAGCCCTTTGCCGCCACTGAACACAGCACGCCAACGCAGACCCTGAACGTCCGCAACGGGTCGAAGGCAGTCACAGGCGCCATCTCAATGCCCCCCCGACAACCAGCCCGACGCCGCCAGCACCACCACGGCCACCTCGGCCAGGCAGAGTGCCGCGAAGGCCTTGTCGCCGCGCTTCAGGTACAGCGGCACCAGCGCCAGCAGGCAGACGAGCGAGCAGCCGGCCAGGATGGCGATGCCCACCAGCCCGGAGACGTCGCCGCGATGCACCAGCGCCAGCCAGCCCCAGCCGGTGGGCGAGGCGGTTTCCTGCAGATAGGTGCCCACCGGGTGCGACCACAACTGCGGCAGCCTTTCCAGCGCTACGTGCGGGCTGGCGAAGCCCAGCACGTAGGCGCCGAAGCTCAGCACCAGCGCCACCATGCCCACGCGGGTGCCCCAGTCCAGCAGCTTCGCGTAGCGCAGCTGCTCGGTGGGTTGCGCAGCAGGCCCTTGCGGCTTCTCGGTCATGGCCACACCCCCGTGCCCTTGAGCAGCGCACGCAGCCCGGCGAAGAGCAGCACCGCGATCACCATGCGGCGGATCACCGAGCCCTTCAGCACGTCGAGCAGCCGCGCGCCGATGCGGGCACCGAGCATCATGCCCAGCACCGAGGGCACGGCGATCATCGGCAGCACCGCGCCGCGGTTGATGTAGACCCAGGCCGCCGACGAATCCACCAGCGACAGCACCAGCCCCGAGGTGCCGGCAGCCACCTTCAACGGCGCCCCCATCAGCAGGTTCAGCGCCGGCACGTTGGCCCAGCCGGCGCCGATGCCGAACATGCCGGCCAGCACGCCGATGCCCAGGAAGACCAGCAGGCCCGGCACCGTGCGGTGCACCTGCCAGTGCACGGTGCGGCCCGAGGCGCCGTCGACGAACACGCCGTGCAGCGCCAGCGCACGCGACAGCGCATCGGGCTGCTGCACGTGCGGGAACTCGGACTTCTTCGACACCAGCATCAGCACCACGATGCCCAGCACCACGCCGCCCAGCAGCATCTGCACCACGTTGGCGGGCATGGCCAGGCCGAGCATCGCGCCGGCGATCGAGCTGGCCGACGCCAGCACCGCCAGCGGCAGCGCCAGGCGCAGGCTGCCCAGGCCGCCGCGCAGCAGTGTCGGCCCGGCGGCCAGCGCGCTGGCCAGCGCCACCAGCAGGCCGGCGCCGCGCACGAAGTCGAGGTGGAAGGGAAAGAAGCTGCCGACGATGGGCACGAAGAGCGTGCCGCCACCGATGCCCGCGGGCACGGCCACGATGCCCATCAGGAAACAGGCCACGAACAGGGCCAGCGGCCAGGCCCACCACGGCATGTCGCTGCCCGTCGCGACGCCGGCCGCGTGCGCCGCGCCGACGAGCAGCAGGCTGCCGGTGCCGATGAGCAGCGTACGCCGAAGCCGCATCAGGACACCGCCTGGTAGTACAGGTTCTGCGGGTGGTTGGCCTGCGCGAAGAAGAACCAGCGTTCGGCCAGCAGCCCCAGGTACTGCACCACGAAGGCCAGCGCCAGCACGCCGGCCGAGGGTTCACCGCGCCCCAGCGCCAGCAGTGCCACGGGCAGCACGAAGGCCAGCACGAGGAAGGCGGGCTTGACGGCCCGCATGAACGACGCCGACGCCCCGTGGAAGAACTCGCGCGTGTTGAACGAGCCGCCCATGAAACCCTGCGACCGCTGCACCACCTGCGGGTGCTTGACGCCGATGGCGGTCTGCAGGGTCGACCGGGGCTTGAGCCGGGCGTTGCGCCACAGCGAAGCGACGCGGCCGGCGGCCCCCGCCAGCGTGAGCACGATGGCCCAGCCGGACAGGAACCCGACCAGCCCCGGCGCCGCCGTTGCCGCGTAGGCCGCGGCCAGCGTGAAGCCCGAAGCCGCGCCCAGCAGCGTGTAGTTCAGCGGCGTCAGCGGCGTGTGCCATTCGGCCAGGAAGCGCAGGCACGCGTAGATCATGGCGGTGCAGATGAACAGGGCCAGTGCCAGCGCCGTGGCCACGCCGCCGACGACCAGGCTCGGGTCGAGGGTGGCGGCCGCTGTCTGGGCCGGCAGCGTCGGCGTCCAGCCCATGGCGTGCAGAAGACCGTAGAGCGCCACCGCGCCCATGAAGGCCGGCAGCACGATGACTTCGCGCGACAGCCACGACGTGCGCCACATCGCCGCCGAGCGCCAGGCGCGCTCGGGGCGGCCGAGGTGGAAGAAGGACGCGAACAGCCCGGCCACCAGCAGCGCCAGGGCGATCGTGCTGCCCCAGCCGTAGAAGGACGAGGGCTGGGCCACCGGCGGCAGCAGCCCGAGCCGCGCATGGACCTGCACCGTGAACAGGGCCAGGAACAGGCCCTGGCCGGCGCCGATCAGCGTCGTGAGGAAGAGGACGGAAAACGCAGGATGCATGTCGTGCGGGGTTGGGGCGGCGGGGTCACCAGCTCGCGTCGTCGAGGGTGGCGGCGTCGCTGGGCGGCTTGGGCGCGTGGCCCTCGACGACCAGCGGGTTGTCGGCGCGCAGCAGTTCGTCGGCGTGGATGCGCATGCGCGTCGTGCGCCGCGGCAGGTAGTGGTTGGCCGGCTGCGTGCCCCACTCGGGCATCAGCGCGTAGCCGCCGTGTTCGCGGATGGCCTGCGACGCCTGCGAGTGCGGGTCATGGATGTCGCCGAAGATGCGCGCCGAGGTCGGGCAGGCCTTGACGCAGGCCGGCTTGCGGTCGACCTCGGCCATCGAGGTGTCGTAGATGCGGTCGACGCACAGGGTGCATTTTTTCATCACCTTCTGGTGCGCGTCGAGTTCGCGCGCGCCGTAGGGGCAGGCCCAGGCGCAGTACTTGCAGCCGATGCACTTGTCGGTGTCGACGAGCACGATGCCGTCCTCGGGCCGCTTGTACGAGGCCCCGGTGGGGCACACCGGCACGCAGGGCGGCTCTTCGCAGTGCAGGCAGCTCTTCGGGAAGTGCACCGTCTCGGTGAACGGGAATTCGCCCACTTCGAAGGTCTGCACCCGGTTGAAGAAGGTGCCGCTGGGGTCGGCGCCGTAAGGGTTCTGGTCGCTCATCGGGCCGGCGGCGCCGGCGCCGTTCCATTCCTTGCAGCTTGTCACGCAGGCGTGGCAGCCGACGCAGACATTGAGGTCGATGACCAGCGCGAGTTGCACGCGGCTCATGGGGCTGCCCTCCGCACGGCGTGCTGCGGGATGGGCACCTGGGCGCGGCACGGCGCGCTCATGGGCGCCCCTTGGACGGCGCGACGATGGCGTCGAAGGAAGCCAGCTCGGCCGGCCGCTGCGCCATGCCGGGGTACAGGCGCATGGGCTGGAACTGCGGTTCGCTGCGCGCGGGTTCGGCCTGATCGGCCTTGACCACCCGCACGCGCACGTCGTACCACGCGGCCTGCCCGGTGATGGGGTCGGAATTCGAGATGCGCGCATCGCTGCCGCGCTCGGGCAGTTCCTCGCTGATGAGGTGGTTGAGCAGGAAGCCCTCGCGCGACTCGTTGGCCTCGGGTGCCAGGTTCCAGGCGCCGGCGGCCTTGCCGATGGCGTTCCAGGTCCAGACCGTGCCGGGCTCCACCGCCTGCGAGTGGCTGGCCTTGCAGCGCACACGGCCCCATTGCGATTCCACCCAGACCCAGTCGCCGTCGGCGATGCCGGCCGCGCGCGCCGTCTGCGTGTTGATGTGCAGCGTGTTGTAGGTGTGGATCTGGCGCAGCCAGGCGTTCTGCGAATCCCACGAGTGGTACATCGCCATCGGCCGCTGCGTCACCGCGGCCAGAGGGTACTTGTGCTTGTCGGTGACGTGCGATTCCAGCGGCTCGTAGAAGAAGGGCAGCGGGTCGAAGTAGGTCTCGATGCGCTTCTTCAGGTGCGCGGGCGGCTTGCGCGACAGGCCGCGGCCCTGCGCGGCGGCGCGGAAGTGCTGCAGCACTTCGGAATACAGGTGGATCAGGATCGGCTCGGCATAACGCGTGATGCGGTTCGTGCGGCTCCATTCCAGGTAACCCTGGTTCCAGTTGCGCATGTACTGGTAGCTGCGCGGCAGCTCGTGGTGGTAGACGCAGTTGTTCTTCTCGTACATCTCCCACTGGCGCGGGTTGGGCTCGCCGATGAGGAACTTCTCGCCGCCCTTGCCGCGCCAGCCGGCGAGGAAACCGATGCCGCTGCCCGGCTCGGTTTCCCAGTTGACGATGAAGTCGGGGTAGTCGCGGTACTTGCGCTGCCCGTCCTTGGTGACGAAGGTGGGCAGCTTCAGCCGCGTGCCCAGCTCGATCAGCACTTCCTGGAAGGGCTTGCAGTCGCCGGTGGGCGGCAGCACCGGGATGCGCACCGCATCGACCGGGCCGGTGAACTCGGAGATCGGCCGGTCGAGCATCGACATCACGTCGTGCCGTTCCAGGTAGGTGGTGTCGGGCAGGATCAGGTCGGCGTAGGCCGTCATCTCCGAGTGGAAGGCGTCGGCGACGACGAGGAAGGGGATCTTGTAGTCACCGCTCTGTTCATCGCGGTCGTTGAGCATCCTGCGCACTTCGGCCGTGTTCATCGTGGAGTTCCACGACATGTTGGCCATGAAGATCAGCAGCGTGTCGATGCGGTAGGGGTCGCCGCGCCAGGCGTTGGTGATGACGTTGTGCATCAGCCCGTGCACGGCCAGCGGGTACTCCCACGAAAACGCCTTGTCGATGCGCACCGGCGAGCCGTCGTCGTTGACGAAGAGGTCGTCGGGGTCGGCCGGCCAGCCCAGCGGCATGCCGTCCAGCGGATGGTCGGGCTTGACGGCGCGCGCATCGTTGGGCGGGCGCGCGCAGGGTGGGATCGGCCGCGGGAAGGGCGCCTTGTGGCGGAAGCCCCCGGGGCGGTCGATGGTGCCCAGCAGCGACATCAGGATGCCCAGCGCGCGGATGGTCTGGAAACCGTTGCTGTGCGCGGCCAGCCCGCGCATGGCGTGGAAGGCCACCGGGTTGCCGCTGACGGTGTCGTGCTCCTTGCCCCAGGCGTCGGTCCAGGCGATAGGCAGCTCGATGCGCTGGTCGCGCGCGGTGATGCCCATCTCGTGGGCCAGGCGCCGGATGGTGTCGGCCGGGATGCCGGTGATCTGCGCCGCCCACTCGGGCGTGTAGTCCTTGACACGTTCCTGCAGCAGCTGGAAGGCCGGTTTCACCGGCGTGCCGTCGCCGAGCTTGAAGTCGCCGAGCAGGAAGGGGTCGGCCCCCGGTGCGTGGCTGAGCACGGGGCCGTGGGTGTGGCGGTCCCACCAGAGCTTGTTCTGCGGGTCGTAGCAGGCTTCTTCCTGCGGGATCTCGGTGCGCACGAACATGCCGAACTCGTCGTGCGCGGCGTCCAGGTTCACGAGTTCGCCGCCGTTGGTGTACTGCACGAGGAAATCGCGGTCGTACAGCCCCTTGGCGATGAGTTCGTGGATCACCGCCAGCAGGAAGGCGCCGTCGGTGCCGGGGCGGATCGGCACCCACTCGTCGGCAATGGCCGAATAGCCGGTGCGCACCGGGTTGATCGAGACGAAGCGACCGCCGTCGCGCTTGAACTTGCTGATCGCGATCTTCAGCGGGTTGCTGTGGTGGTCCTCGGCGGTGCCGATCATCACGAACAGCTTGGCGCGGTCCAGGTCCGGCCCGCCGAATTCCCAGAACGAGCCACCGATGGTGTAGATCAGCCCGGCGGCCATGTTGACCGAGCAGAAGCCGCCGTGCGCGGCGTAGTTGGGCGTGCCGAACTGCCGTGCGAACAGGCCGGTGAGCGCCTGCATCTGGTCGCGCCCGGTGAAGAGCGCGAACTTCTTCGGGTCGGTGGCGCGGATCTTCGCCAGCCGGTCGGCCAGCGTGGCGAAGGCCTCTTCCCACTCGATCTCGACGAAGTCGCCGTCGCCGCGTGCCGCACCCTCGCGGCGCTTGAGCGGCTTGGTCAGCCGCGCCGGCGAGTACTGCTTCATGATGCCCGAGCTGCCCTTGGCGCAGATGACGCCCTGGTTCAGCGGATGGTCGGGGTTGCCGTCGATGTAGCGCACCTTGCCGTCGCGCAGGTGCACGCGGATGCCGCACCGGCACGCGCACATGTAGCAGGTGGTGTTCCGCGTCTCGCGCGCGGCCCCGGCATGCGAGTCGGCCAGAGGGTCATGCAGGGGAATGTTGGCCATGTCTTGCCGTTCGTCGTTTTTCCGGGGGGCCTGCACAAAACCTTGCGCCTGCATCGGCAGGGGATCGCGACAGACCAGGGGCTCGCAGCAGGCATTGGGCCGAACGGCGAGAAAGAGCGTCTACTACCGGTTGGGAGTACATGCGGCTACCCGGAAGGGTAAGCCGTTGTGGCTTGTCGCCGTGCTTGGGCGCGCGCGGGGTTCGCCGTGCCGGCGCGGCCATGGCGCTGCGCGGTCCGGCAGCGCCTGCGCTTGCAGCGCGACCGCGAGCCGCTACGATGCCGCCATGAAGGAACAGCCCTCGCAAGCCGCCGCGGCAACGCCGTCGCGCCTGGTCGATGTCGAGCCGCTGCAGCGCGCCGTGGCCCGCTTTGCGCGCGAGCGCGACTGGGAGCCGTTCCACTCGCCGAAGAACCTGGCGATGGCACTCACCGGCGAGGTGGGTGAACTGGTGGAGTTGTTCCAGTGGCTGAGCGAGGAGGCTTCGCGCCAGGTCGGGCACGAACCCGCCACGGCGCGGCCGGTGCGCGACGAACTGGCCGATGTGCTGATCTACCTCGTGCGGCTGGCTGCCGTGCTCGAGGTCGACCTGGACGAGGCGGTGCGCACCAAGCTGGCGGCCAACGCGCTGAAGTACCCGGCCGAGCGTGCGCGCGGCAACGCCACGAAGTACTCGAAGTTCTGAGCGCCCCCAGGGCCGGGCTGTGCCCAGCCCGCCCCCCGCGGGGGTCAAGGAAACCTGGGGCGGCCCGGCGTTTCCTTGAGAGGCGCCGCCCGGCACTCGCGCGTGAAGTCGCGCTCGCGCCCGCGTCTTCGGCCACCGTGCAGGGCCGTGCGGCCCCGCCGCTGCGGCTTCAGACCTGGCGCCAGGGCAGCCCGTGCTTGCGCCAGCCGCCGAGGTTGCCTCGGTGGTGCTCGGTGTCGAGCTCACCCTCGAAGCCTTCGAGCACGTTGGCCACGTGGCTGAAGCCGTGTTTCTCCAGTTCGAGCCCGGCATCCACCGAGCGCTTGCCGCTGCGGCAGATCAGGATCACCGGCCGGTCCTTGCGCCCGGCCATGCGCAGCACCTCTTCGGCGAAGTGCGGGTTGACGTCGAAGTCCGGCGCCGTGTTCCACTCGATGTTGATGGCGTCGGTCGGATGCCCGACGTAGAAGAACTCGACCTCGGTGCGGACGTCGATCAGCAGCGTGTTCGGCTCTGCCTGGATGATCTCGTGGGCCTGCTTCGGGTGATGGTGTTCCATGCCTGCGCCTCATGCTCGAAGGCAGGCATTGTCGTGCCGCGCGGCAGGCCCGCACGGAACACTTCGACATATCGATATGTCGCCACGCGATGTGGCCCGGCGCTGCCGTGCCCGGCACCTAGGGCTTCCTGGGCGTCTGGTACGCAGCTTCCTTCTGGAACTTCTTCCAGAGGGTTTCGTAGCCGACGAAGCCCTTCTCGTTGGGCGGCATCTGACGCGTCGTCACGTAGGGGGTGACACCGTCGGGAACCTTGGCGGGCGGGGGCTTGTGATCACTCATGGCTTGCCTTTCTTGCAATCGGGTGCGGGGTGGCTGCGGCTCAGACGGGTCTCAGCAGCGACGGGTCGATGGCGGCGCCGGCGTTGACCGCGCCGCCGGCCGTCGTCTCGGCCTCGGTGGCGTCGCGCACCGTCAGGACCTCGAGCGTGAACACGACTTCCCGGCCGCAGAGCGGGTTGTTGCCATCGACGGTCAGCCTCTCGTCGTCCAGGTGCGTGACGAGGAAGCTGCGCGTCTGGCCCCTGTCGTTCTCCATCAGGATGGACGTGCCGACCTGCCGGTATTCCTCGGGCACGTTCTCGATGTCGTCGGAAAAGACCAGCGACTCGTCCCGCGGTCCGAAGATCTGGTTGCCGTCGATGGGCACCTCGATGACGTCGCCGGCGGCTCTGCCCTCGAGCTGGATGTGGACCGAAGGGGCCAGGATCTCGTTGCGGCCGTGGACATAGCCCAGCGGGAACTCGACGCGCGTGAGCACATGCCCCGACCGCCTGTCGGTCACCTTGTAGCTCAGTTCGACGAACTTGCCGTCCCGGATGACTTCGCTCACGTCGTGCCTCGCCGCCCGTTCAGAAGATGGATGCACCGAAGATCCTGAGCTTGCCGTCCTCGTAGCCGAGCACGAGCCTGCCCAGCCATTCGCCGGGTTTGCTGGTGCTGCGCTGCCGGTAGAGCACCGTCACGTGCTCGCCGCGCCGGATGATGCCCAGCGCGTCGACCTCCGCAGACAGGTTCCGCGCCAGTTCGCTGTTGGCGAACTGGTGGCCCGCCACCACCTGGTCGATGGCGCGCGCCAGCGAACTGGAGAAGTTCCGGGCGAATTCGCCGTACTTGCCTTCGTTCGAATACTTCACCAGATCGAGCCACAGCGGCCGCGCCAGGGCCAGGATCTCGTCATCGGTCTTCTCGACGATGTTCACGCGTGCGCCTGTTCCTGCGCCGGCTGCTTCTCGTCGGCGACGAGGTGGTAGCAGGGGGCCTTCTCCATCGTGTACTCGCCGGTCTTCGGGTCTCGGCGCGACACCGTCAGCACGTGCCAGTTCGCGTCGTCCACCTTCATGGCGTCGCCCCGGTAGTAGTAGCCCGGCCAGCGCGTTTCCTTGCGGAACAGCGTGTGCTGCGTGACGCACTCGGCGGCGCGATGCCGGTGCTTCAGTTCCCAGGCGCGCAGCAGTTCGTGGGTGTCCCTGGCGGCCAGGCTCTCGAGGTCTTCCTCCATGATCGCCAGCTTCTTCAGGCCGATGTGCAGCAGCTTCTCGTTGGTCATGTAGTTGACGGTGACGCCGCCGCAGTACTCGTCCATCAGCTTCTGCAGGCGGTCCAGGCCCTGCTTGGGGTTGATGTAGTGCGGATTGACGTCGCCCGCCACGATCTCGTTGCGGTAGATCCTGTAGTGCTCCATCGGCTTGTAGATCTCTTCCCTGCGGCGCCGGATCTGCTCGTCCGAGACGACGATGCCTTCGGCCTTGCCGTCGTCGATGTACTTGCACGCGGCCTTCGCGGCGAGACGGCCTTCGGTGAACGACCCCGACGAGAAGGCATGCGGCGTGCCGCCGACCGCGTCGCCGGCGCCGAACAGGCCTTCCACCGTCGTCATGCGGTTGTAGCCCCAGAAGTATTCGGGCGGCGACAGGTCCTCGGGGCCCGAGCACCAGGCCCCCGAACCGGTGGCGTGCGAGCCCATGACATAGGGCTCGGACGTGGTCAGCTCGGGATTCTCGTTCTTGGGGTCGACGTCGGTGGCGGCCCACAGCACCGCCTGGCCGACCGTCATGCCGAGGAAGTTCTCCCAGCCGACCTCTTCCAGGTGCGGGTCCTGGAAGGCACGCATCGTGACCATGTGGATGGGGCCGCGGCCGGCATTGACCTCGTTGATGATGCAGTGGTTGCGCAGGCAGGTCGGTATCGGGCGGTGCGTCAGGTGCGAGGCTTCCGGATCCAGGTACTCCTTGCCGACCATCTGCTGCAGCGCCGGGAACCACTTCGACTCGTATTCCTCGCCCAGGCAGTTCTGCGTGTAGGTCTTCAGGTGCAGGAAGTAGGCGCCGACCGGGCCGTAGCCGTCCTTGAAGCGCGCCAGCACGATGCGGTTCTCCATCTGCGTCATCTTGGCGCCGGCGTTGATCATCAGGCCGTAGGCCGAACCCGACGACCACGGCGCATACCAGGTGCGGCCCGAACCTTCGCCCACCGAACGCGGCTTGAAGATGTTGGACGCGCCGCCCGCGCCGCAGATCACGGCCTTGGACTTGAAGACGTGGAAGTTGCCGGTGCGCACGTTGAAGCCGACGGCGCCGGCCACCCGGTTGTCCTTGCTGTCGTCCATCAGCAGGTGGGTGACGCAGATGCGGTTGAAGACCTTGTCGGCCGACTTCTTGGCGGCCTCGGCGACGATGGGCTTGTAGGACTCGCCGTGGATCATGATCTGCCACCGGCCCTCACGAAGGTAGCGCCCGGTCTTGGGGTCCTTCATGATGGGCAGGCCCCATTCCTCGAACTGGTGCACCGTCGAATCGACGTGGCGCGCCATGTCGAACAGCAGGTCTTCGCGCACCATGCCCATGAGGTCGATGCGGGCGTAGCGCACATGGTCTTCCGGGTTGTTCTCGCCCCAGCGCGTGCCCATGTAGCAGTTGATCGCGTACAGGCCCTGGGCGACCGCACCCGAGCGGTCGATGTTCGCCTTCTCGGCGATGACGATCTTCTTGTTCTGCCCCCAGAACCTGGCTTCCCAGGCGGCGCCCGTGCCGCCCAGACCCGCACCGACGACCAGGATGTCGATGCCGTCTTCGATGATCGTTTCGTAGGCCATCAGTAGGTCACTCCCATCTTGAGCTTGAGACCGGCGGTGGCCAGGCTGCGCAGGCCGCCGTCATCCAGCCGGATGTACTTCGGTTCGTTGTAGAGCAGCTCGCTGTCGCGCATTTCCTTGCTGGGCGCGGGCACGTCCGCCAGCTTCGGGATGGCCTGTCCCCAGGGCTTGGTCGTGATGGGCGAGAGGAAGTTCTTCTCGGTGCCGTTGCGGAACTTGATGCGCCAGGCGATCGTGCCCTTGCGTTCGTCGCGGTCGACACGGACGCTGTGGCCCAGCGGGGCGAAGTCGGCATAACCGCGCACGTCGATGGCGTGCTGCGGGCAGGCCTTGACGCAGGAGTAGCACTCCCAGCACATGTTCGGCTCGATGTTGTAGGCGCGCCGGTAGGTCTTGTCGATGTGCATGATGTCCGAGGGACAGATGTCGACGCAGTGTCCGCATCCGTCGCACCTCGTCATGTAAACGAAGGTAGGCATGGGCTGGTTCCTTGTGGTGGTGCGCGCAGGCTGCGGGCGGTCTGTCAGTAGTGGCGCGGGGCTTCGCGCTTGATGCCCAGCCCCATGTCCATCGGCGCATTGCGCAGCAGTTCCATCGAATGCCGTTCGCGCTGCGCGGGGTCGTCCCGGCTCTGCGTGGGCAGGTTCGCGTTGGTGCCGTTGGCCTCGGAAACCCGCTTCTCGAACGCCGCCGCAGGCTTGAAGAACATGTGCGCGAACTTGGACCAGTACACGCCACCGAACAGCACCGTGGTGGCGAGCAGGTAGGCCGCGAACAGCACCCAGGCGGCGGGGTTGCCGCGCACCTGCAGTGCGCCCCAGGCCAGGCCGAGCGTCACGCTGGCCAGCAGCGACAGGATGAACAGATCGGCACGCATGACGCGCCAGGGCGAGCCGCCCTCGGCCGAGACGTCGACGCGGATGAAGAACCAGAACCAGTAGCCGCCGGCCATGACCATCAGCCCGCCCAGCCACCACAGCAACGGCACCAGCGCCGGCGCGGGCGTGGCGGCGGTCGGGTAGGCGAACACCATGAGCGCGGTGGTCACGAGGTACAGGATGAAGCCGTACATCGTCAGCAGGTGCGCGACGCGGCGCCTCGGGTTGCAGAACTCGCCCGACGCGAGCACGTCGACCATCGCGGTCTTGACCGCGATCGACCCCGTGTCGACGGGCCGGCCCTGGCCGCGTGTCTTGCGCGACTTGGCGAAGAAGTAGGTCGCGCTGCCCTTGTGTGCCATGTCGAGCAGCGTGCCGACGATGACCGCCAGCACCATCAGCACGACGTAGACCTGCATCGCGCTCGGGGGCAGGGCGTTGTTCAACGCGGCAAAGGGGTTCTGGTCGAACATGGGGCGGTCTCCTCGATCGTCGCTTCAGGGCCGGGTGGCCATCGTGGGGGTGGGCCGGTCGTCGCTGGGGTGCGCCGCCGGGCCGATGGCCGCAGGCGCTGACGCCGGGCGCGGCGCACTGCCGAGCGTGTGCACCTCGAAGTGCAGTGCGGCCAGATCGCCCAGCACCCAGGTCGACGGCGCGGCCAGCCCCGCCACCGTGCCCGGGTTGACGAGCCAGGACGACCCGCCCTCGACGTTCGGCACCAGGCGCACTTCGGCACGGTGCGAGTGCCCGCAGCACACCAGGTCCCAGTGGCCGGTGCAGGCCATCGCGTAGCCGTAGTCGTCGTAGTGCACCAGGAAGATGCGGCGGCCGGCGAGCTCGAAGCGCCCGTCGACGCCGTGGTAGTGCAGGCGGCCTTCGCTCGCCGCGGCCAGGCGGTGCAGGGCCTGGGTGTCACCGAGGTTGTTGCCGTGGATCAGGTGCACCGGCAGGCCCAGGGCCAGCGCGGGCTTGAGCGACTGCGCGCCGATCAGGTCGCCGCAGTGGATCACGGCCTCGGCGCCCAGCGCCTGGGCCTCGCGCACCGCCTGGGCCAGCGGCTCGGCGCGGTCATGGCTGTCGGAGACGATGCAGACCTTCATGCTACCGGGCGCTCATCTCGGCGCGCCGGCAGCGGCGCGCAGGTCCAGCTCGGTGTAGTAGGCGCGCAGGATCTCCAGCACCTCGGGGCGGCTGAACTCGGGGGGCACGGCCTGGCCTTCCGACAGCCACTTGCGCAGCTGCGTGCCGCTGACCTGCAGCCTGTCGGCGTCGCCGTGCGGGCAGGTGCGGCCCGAGGCCATGCCGCCGCACTTGTAGCACCAGAAGGAGACGTCGATCTTCAGCGGTTTGGTCTCCAGCGCATCGGCCGGGATCTCGTCGAAGATGTGGTGGGCCTCGAAGGGCCCGTAGTAGCTGCCGACGCCGGCGTGGTCGCGCCCGACGATCAGGTGCGAGCAGCCGTAGTTCTGGCGGAACACGGCGTGCAGCAGCGCCTCGCGCGGCCCGGCGTAGCGCATGTCCAGCGGGTAACCGGCCTGCACGATGGTGGACGGCACGAAGTAGTTCTTCGCCAGCGCGGCGATGGCCCGCGTGCGCACCTCGGCCGGGATGTCGCCCGGCTTCAGCGCCCCCAGCAGCGAATGCACGAGCACGCCGTCACAGACCTCGATCGCCACCTTGGCCAGGTACTCGTGCGAGCGGTGCATCGGGTTGCGCGTCTGGAAGGCCGCGATGCGCGACCAGCCCAGCGACTTGAACAGCGTGCGCGTCTGCGCCGGGGTCATGAACAGGTCGCCGTACTTCTCGGGGAAGCCGCCGCGCGACAGCACCCGCACCGGCCCGGCGAGGTTGACCGCGCCCTGGTCCATCACCATCTTCACGCCCGGGTGCGCGGGGTCGACCGTCCGGTAGACGCGCACGCATTCATGCGCCTTGTCGATGGCGTACTTGTCGCTGACGCGCATCGTCGCCAGGCACTCGCCGTCGTCCGGGTCGGTGAGCGCCACCTCCTGGCCGATGGCGATCGCCTCCGCGGTGCCTGGGTCGGTCGACAGCGTGATCGGGATCGGCCAGAACAGGCCGTCGGCCGTGCGCATGTCGTCGCAGACCCCGCGCCAGTCGGCCTGCGACATGAAGCCGTCCAGCGGCGTGAAGCCGCCGATGCCCAGCATGATGAGGTCGCCCCGCTCACGCGAGCTGACCCGCACCTTGGGCAGGCCCTGCGCGCGCACGCGCTCGGCTTCGAGCGCCGCGCCTTCCAGCAGCAGCGGCCTGAGCTCCGTGGCCCCGTGGGGTCTGACCAGTTCGCTCATCGTCCGGGCCTTGTCTCCTGGCTGGCAGCCGGGGCCCGTGCGCCGCGCACGGGACGTTCCCGACTTCGACAGGGAGTGTTGCGCGCGGCAGCGTGCGCTGCCCTAGTGGCGATCCCTGAAGAAAAGTCGATAATTCAGCTCATGGTCACTCAAAAAAACGATCAGCAAACCGACCCGGAGTCGTCGTCGCGGCTGCGTCTGAGCCTGCGCCAGCTGGAAGTCTTCGTCGCCACCGCCCGCGCCGGCTCGACGCGCGCGGGCGCCACGCTCGTGGCCCGGTCGCAGTCGGCCGCCAGCGCCAGCCTGGCGGACCTCGAACGCACCTTGGGCGCACCGCTGTTCGACCGCGTCGGGCGCCGCCTGCTGCTGAACGAAAACGGGCTGACGCTGCTGCCGGCCGCGGCCGCGCTGCTGGACCGCGCCGCGGAGATGCAGGCGCTGTTCTCGCACGAGCACGATGCGCCGCTGCGCGTGGCCGCGAGCCTGACGGTCGGCGAATACGTGCTGCCCGAACTGCTGGGCCGCTGGAAGCAGGCCCATCCGGCCAGCCCGGTGCGCATGATGATCGGCAACACCAGCGAGGTGATCGATGCCGTGGTGGCCTTCGAGGTCGACGTCGGCTTCATCGAGGGCACCCAGTTGCACCCGCAGCTGGTGGTGCGGCCCTGGCTGGAGGACGAACTGCTGATCATCGCGGCGCCCACCCACCCCCTGGCCGGCCGCACCGCCGGCAACCGCGCGCTCTGCCAGGCCGTGTGGGCGCTGCGCGAGCCGGGCTCGGGCACACGCGAAGCCGCCGACCGCTGGCTCATCGAGCAGCTGGGGCCCCTCAACGTGGGCTTCGAGCTGGGCAGCGCCGAGGCCATCAAGCGCCTGGTGGCCACCGGCGCCGCGCTGGCCTGCGTGCCGCGCGAGACGGTGGTCGGCGACATCGAGCAGGGCACGCTGGTCGAGATCGCGACGCGGCTGACGCGGCCGCGCCGCAGGCTGTCGATCGTGCTGCACCGCGACAAGCACCTGGGCCGCGGCATGGAGGCCTTCATCCGCCATTGCCACGAAGCCGCCGTGCAGCGCCAGGGGGGTTGAAGCGGGGGCGTGGCGCGCGCATCGACCTGCGGCGGGGCCGGCGCCGGCGGTGGCTGCAGGCCGGTCAGGCCGTGCCCGTGCGGCCGACGGCGCCGCCGCCGCGGCGGTGCTTTCCGGGATAACCCGGGACATGACCGCGGCCGGACGCGGGGGTTTCGATGCCTGGCGCTGCGCGCAGCGGTACAACAGGGCAGGTGCGGCCGCGCCTGCCGCGCCGCCGCCGGGGCCGGGCCATGGCGCCGGCGGCGGCAGCCGGGGAAGCCCGCTGGCGCAGGCCCGACGAAAAGGTTCAAATATGCGCATTCACGAAGCCAACAAGCCGGCCCGGTCCGGGCGGGCAACCCCGACATGCCGCTGCACACCGTCGAACCGGCACTGAAACCACCGCCTGCCTCGGGCCGCACGCCCGCGCCCGACGACGGCGGGCTGCTGGCGGACATCGCGGCCGGGCTGGGCACCGAGGCCGATCTCGGCGCCCTGCTCGAGCGGTTTCTCGACCCCATCGTGCGCCTGGCCGGCGCGCAGGCCGGCGCGGTGCGTGTGCTGTCCGAGGCCGGCGACCAGCTCGAACGGGTGTCGTCGCTGGGCCTGCCGGCCGGCGTCTGCGACCGCGGCCCTGCCGCCGACGCCCATTGCGGCCATTGCGGCGCGGCCGCCGACAGCCACCGGCTGGTGTGGGCCACCGATCTGCACGCCTGTGCCGAGCGTTCCAGCGCCGCCTACTTCGGCCAGGGCTGCCAGCGCCTGCTGGCCGTGCCGCTGCAGCACCGCGGGCGCGTGCTGGGCGTCTACAACCTGTTCTTCCATGGCACCGACGAGCCCGGCGCCGAGGTGCAGGCGCTGCTGCGTTCGGTGGGCGAACTGCTGGGCCTGGCGCTGAACAACGCCCGCCTGGAACGCGAGAACCTGCGCGCCCGCCTGGCCAGCGAAAGGCAGATGATGGCCGCCGAGGTGCACGACTCGCTGGCCCAGTCTCTGGCCTTCGTGAAGATGCGGATGCCGCTGCTGCAGGACGCGATGGCCGCCCACGACGACGACCGTGCGCGCCAGTATTGCGACGACGTGCGCTGCGCCGTCACGCAGGCCCACGCCAGCCTGCGCGGCATCATCACCCACCTGCGTTCGCCGATGGACCCCAAGGGCCTGCGGCATGCGCTGGACGGCGCCGTCGAGGCCTTCCGCCGCGGCAGCGGTGTTGAACTCGATGTCGAGGGCGCGCTGCCCGGGCTGGCGCTGTCACCCGAAGGCGAGTCGCAGGTCTTCCACATCGTGCAAGAGGCGCTGAACAACATCGCCCGCCACGCCGCCGCGCGCCGGGCCTGGCTGCGCATGGGCAGCGGCGGCGAAGGCCTGCTCGAGATCCTGGTCGACGACGACGGCGCGGGGCTGCGCGCGGACGCCCCCTGCGGCGGTGCACACTACGGCATGGACATCATGCGCGAGCGCGCGCGCCGCATCGAAGGCACGCTCGACGTGGGTGCCCGCCCCGGTGGCGGCACGCGCGTGCGGCTCGTCTTCCCGGCGGCACCGGCAACGGCCAGGGCGCCCGGGCGAGGAGCGCACTGATGGCCGCGCCCCGCATCGTGCTCGTCGACGACCACGCGCTGTGCCGCACCGGCCTGTCCGACCTGCTCAGCCACCGCGGCGGCATGCAGGTGCTGGCGGCCTTGTCCGACCCCGACGAACTGCTGGCCGTGCTGCGCGAACAGAAGCCCGACCTGATGGTGCTGGACCTGCGCATGCCCGCCACCGACGGCCTGACGCTGCTGCGCCGCGCCCGTGCCGAGGGGCTGGACACGCCGGCGGTCATCCTGACGATGAGCGATTCCGAGGTCGACCTCTCGGCGGCACTGCGCGCCGGTGTCGTCGGCTACCTGCTGAAGGACATGGAGCCCGAGGACGTCATCACCGCCATCGGCAACGCCGCGCGCGGCGAGCTGACGGTGGCGCCGGCGATGACGCTGAAGCTGGCGCAGCTGCTGCAGGCCGGCGCCAAGGGCACCGACCGGCGTGGCCTGCTGGCGTCGTTGACGCAGCGTGAGCGCGAGATCCTGGACCACCTGGCGCGCGGCCAGAGCAACAAGACCATCGCGCGGGCGCTGGACATCAGCCACGACACGGTGAAGCTGCACGTGCGCCACATCCTGTCGAAGCTGAACCTCAGCTCACGCGTCGAGGCCGCGGTCTTCGCCGTCGAGGAACGCGCCGCCAACCTGCGCTGAACCCGAGGCGCGCGGCATCGACCCAGCTTCCCGCCACGGAACCGGCTCTGCCGGGCCGTTGGCGGACGGCCCGCGGCGAGGACGCCGCGGGCGCTCGCAGGCGGGAAACTGTCCTCAAGGACTGTTTCCCGTCCGACTCGCCCCCTCGGGGGGTCAGAGGGCCGCGGCTCCAAGCCCGCCTGCGCGGGCTTGGACGGCCCGAGGGCCGGCTGCCTCTGGCAGCCGGCGGGAGCGCCAGCGAGCTTGGGGGCTCACGTCATGGGCACGCGGCCCAGTCGCCCGGCACCTTGCCCACCAGCAGCAGGAAGCCGCCGAAGGGGCCCATGTTGCCCATGGCCTCCATCTTCGGGCCCTCGAAGTTCAGGCTGCCGAACATCATCGCGCGCATCGGGCCCAGGTCGCCACTGCCCATCTCGCGCCACTTCGGCGTCTCGGCCCACATCAGGTAGTCGGTGCCCTTGTCCAGCGCCTTCGACTTCGCCGCGCCGCCGTAGACGCACTGCGCCTTGTTGTCCTTGAGCGCGATCTGCATCTCGATGCGCGCGCTGTTCGGGCAGTCGCTGCGGTAGATCTGCATCGCCTTGTGGCCGCGGCCGCCGTCGTTTTTCGCCCAGCCCGATTCGGCCAGGCCGTCGGTGAGCGAGGCGTCGGCGTTCCAGGCGCTGCACATGGCTTCGGCGAAGGCGGGCGACATGGCCACCGACTGCGCCTGGGCGCCGACGCCGGCCAGCAGGGTGCAGACGAGCGCGGCGGTGCGGGGGAGGTGATGCATGCGTTTCAGGCCTCGATGGGAAGCAGGGCGGTGGCTGCAGGCACGGCCGACGCGGCGCCCGCGAACCAGGCCAGTTCGTCGCGCAGCCTGACCACTTCGCCGACGATGGTCAGCGCCGGCGACTGCAGGCCTTCGCGCGCCACCGCGTCGGCCAGCGTGCCCAGCGTGGCGCAGACCACCTGCTGTTCGGCCAGCGTGCCGTGGGCCACCACGGCCGCGGGCCAGCTGGCCGGCAGGCCGTGTTCGACGAGGCGCGCGCAGATCGTTGCCAGCCCCGACAGGCCCATGTAGATCACGACCGTCTGGCGCGGCCGCGCCAGCGCCGGCCAGTCGAGATCACAGCTGCCGTCCTTCAGGTGGCCGGTGACGAAGGTGCAGCTCTGCGCGCAGTCGCGGTGCGTCAGCGGGATGCCGGCATAGCTGGCCACGCCGCAGGCCGCGGTGATGCCGGGCACGACCTCGAAGGGGATGCCTTCGGCGGCCAGCACCTGCAGTTCCTCGCCGCCGCGGCCGAAGACGAAGGGGTCGCCACCCTTCAGCCGCACCACGTTGCGGCCTTCACGCGCCAGGCGCACCAGCAGCTCGTTGATGCCCTCTTGCGGCAGGCTGTGGTGGCAACGTTCCTTGCCGACGTAGAGGCGGCGTGTCTCGGGCCCGATGAGCGCCATCACGTCGGCGCCCACGAGGTGGTCGTAGACGACGACGTCGGCCTGCGCCAGCAGCCGCGCGGCCTTCAGCGTCAGCAGTTCGGCGTCGCCGGGGCCGGCGCCGACGAGGTAGACCTTGCCGCAGGCGGCGCGGCAGGCGGCCATCATGGCGGGGATGTCGACGAAGGAATTCATGCCGTTCTCCATGTCACGGAAAGGTTCAGCTCAAGCACCACAGCTGCCGCCGCCGCAGCCCCCGCTGCCGCAGCCGCTCTTGGCCTTCGTGGTGCCGCTGCTGCAGTCGCCACCGCCTCGCAAGGCGCCGGGCGGAATGAAGACGAAGCCGAACTGACCCGGTTCGAGTTCGACGAAGTCGAGCACGGTGTCCTGCAGCAGCGGGCGGCTGGGCGAGCCCAGCAGCACCGTCAGGCCTTCGAAGACCACGGGTTCGTCGTCCTCGCGTTCGTCGTCGAAGCCCATGCCGTACTCGATCGAGCCGTCGGCAATCTGGCGCGCGGCGATGCGCAGGGCCATGCCGGCGGCGTCGCTGCGCGCGGCGGCGGCCAGCAATTCCTGCGCGGCGTTGGGGGTGACGTTGAACATCGTCATCGGCCTTTCAGTGTTCGCCCTTGGTGCGCAGCAGGCCGGCCAGGCGGTTGCCCTGCTTCTGCGGCCCGCCGACGGGGAAGAGGTCGTGCAGGTGGTGGTTGCTGCCGCGTTCCGCACCCCAGGCTGCGGTGAAGTGGCGGATCATCACGCGCACCTGGGCCTGCACGCCGTGTTCCTGGTAGTAGTCGCGCAGGAAGTGGATGACTTCCCAGTGCGCGGGGGTCAGCACCAGTCCTTCCTGGCGCGCCAGCGCGACGGCGAAGTCTTCCGACCAGTCGGCCAGGTTCTCGAGGTAGCCCTCGCTGTCGGTGCGCACGTCGCGCTCGCCGACCTTCACGGTGCGTCGCAGGCTGATGGTCATGGTTCGCGCTTTCCGTTCAGGCGGGCATCGCCACTGCCCGCGGCGCGGCGGCGGCTTCGCGCAGCGTGCGCTGGCTGCGCACATAGGCCACGAAGCGCGGCGCCCAATGCGTGCCGGCGTCGCTGCGCAGGTGGGCGTAGGACGCCAGCAGCCTGTGCATGCAGACACCGTCGTGCCGGCCGTCGACGCCGTGACCGCGCCTCACGCGGTAGGCCCAGGCCACCGACGGGTCGACGTTTTCGAGGCTGGAATGGTGGAACTCGTGGCCGCGCACTTCGGTGCCTGCACCCAGCGGCGCCCAGGGCATGGCCGCGGTCTCCTGCAGGTGCACGTAGCCGCGGCCCTGCGGGCGCGCGTGCATCACGGCGTCGCCGGGGATCGCGCCCACCATCTGCGCCGTGCGGCCCTGCCAGGTGATGCTGCGCGACAGGTACATGAGGCCGCCGCATTCGGCGTAGGTGGGCAGGCCGCCTTCGATGGCGCTGCGCAGCGCGGCGCGCAGCGCGGCGTTGGCTTCCAGTTCGGCCATGCAGGCCTCGGGGAAACCGCCGCCGATGAAAAGGCCGTCCACCGCGGGCAGGCGGGTGTCGTGCAAGGTGTCGATGGGCACCAGCTCGGCGCCCGCGGCTTCCAGCGCCAGCAGGTCGTCGGGGTAGGTGAAGCCGAAGGCGCGGTCGCGGGCGACGGCGATGCGCACGTCGGCACGCCGTGGGGTGGCCGGCGACGCGGGTGCAGCATCGAAACCGGGTGCGGCCGAGGCGGCCAGGGCCCGCACGCGGGCCAGGTCGACCTGGGCACCGACGAGGCGGCCGATCGCCTGCACACGCGCCGCGGCATCGTCGACTTCGGCGCAGGGCATCAGGCCGAGGTGGCGTTCCATCACCGCCAGGCGCTCGTCCTCGGCCACGGCGCCCAGCACCGGCACGTTCGTGTAGTGTTCGATCACCGCGCGCAGCTTGGCTTCGTGGCGGCTGCCGCCGACCCGGTTGAGAATCACGCCGCCGATGCGGATGCCCGGGTCGAAGGCCTGGTAGCCCAGGATCAGCGGCGCGATGCCGCGTGTCATGCCGCGTGCGTCGATGACCAGCAGCACCGGCAGCCCCAGGCGCGTGGCCAGCGCGGCGTTGCTGTTGCTGCCGTCGAGCGCCAGGCCGTCGTAGAGGCCCTTGTTGCCTTCGACGATGGCCAGGTCGGCGCCACGCGCGTTTTCGACGAAGCAGCGCTGCAGCGCCGCGTCGTCCATCAGGTAGGGGTCGAGGTTGAAGCAGGGCCGGCCGGCGGCACGCGCCAGCCACATCGGGTCGATGTAGTCGGGGCCCTTCTTGTACGGCTGCACCACGCTGCCGGCCTCGCTCAGCGCGGCGCACAGGCCGAGCGTGACCGTGGTCTTGCCCGAGGACTTGTGCGCAGCCGAGACCAGCAGGCGGTGCATCGTCGTTCAGGCCTTGGCGGCGTCGTCGCGCGGCAGGAAGTCGAGCACGCGCACGCCGATGATCGTCATCAGGAAGGCCGCGCCCAGCCCGCCGACGCCGAGCAGGAATTCGGGCAGCGACGGCGTGTAGTGCTCGATGGCGCCGTCGGCAAACGTGCTGCTGACGACATGGCCGGGGAAGATCTCGAGCGGGAAGGCCTGACCACCGATGATGAAGACGAAGAGCCAGGCAAACGCGCCGGCGATGACCAGCGCCGCCGCGGCGAGCGTGCTGCGCGTGCTGCTGAACTTCGGGTGGAAGAGCAGCAGCATCGGCAGCACCGAACCGACGAGCACGTAGCCGCCCCAGAACAGGAGCGGGTAGATGCCGCCATCGCGGAGGATGAAGGCTTCGAAGGTGTCCTGGCGCGCGAAGTAGAGGTTGGTCAGGTGGTAGACGGCCACGAGGTACAGCGACGCGGCGACGAAGATGCCCAGCAGCCGCGCGAGGCGCCTGCGGATGGCGTCGGCCAGCTGCAGGTCGTTCCAGCCGTACATCACGGCCTGCACGACGAGGAAAACCGCCAGCCCCCAGCCGAAGGACAGCACGATGAAGAGCGGCGCCAGCAGCGCCGACTGGTAGGCCTGGCGCGCGACGAGGAAACCGAAGATCGAGCCCGTGCCGGTGGTCAGCACGAAGCGCCAGACCAGCGCCGCCAGCCCCGCGGCCTTCGAATACGGGTTCATGCGGCGCTCGAACATCGTCCACAGGTAGACGGCGACGATGCCGACCATGCCCGAGTAGAGGACCACGTTCCACGCGAAGACGGAGGTGAGGTTGTAGTGCGTGGCGGCGACCACCAGGCGCTCGGGCCGGCCCAGGTCGAGCATCAGCACCATCAGGCCGCCGGCCAGCAATGCCACGCACAGCAGGCCCGACAGCGGCGCACGCGGCTTGTAGACCGGCTGGCCGAACACCGAACCGATGGACGCCACGTTCAGCACGCCCGAGGCGGCGACGATCATGAAGATGGCAAAGACGTGCGGCAGCCCCCAGACCACCTGGTTCGTCATGCCGGTGACGACGTGGCCGTGCACTTCCATGAAATGCGCCGCGCCCAGCCCGGTGGCGGTGACGAGGCCGCCCAGGGCCACGAGCAGCCAGAAGTTGCGGGAGTCTTTGGAGTTCGGCATCGTCTCAGCCTCCACCGGAGCCGGATCGATCAAGCTTCCCGCCACGGACCCGGCTTTGCCGGGCCGTAGGCGGACGGCCCCCTCGGGGGGTAGCGAGCGCTAGCGAGCTTGGGGGCTTCATATACCGTGGTAGCGCACGCCGGGGTCGAGCTTCAGGTCGGCGCGCAATTGCGTCGTCTGGATCTCGCGCACGCGGCGCGAGATCTCGCTTGTCGGGTCGTTGAGGTCACCGAAGACGATGGCGCCGTGGCCGGCCTTGCTGCAGGCTTCGGCGCAGGCGGTGTTCTTCTCGCCCTTGTCGATGCGGTGCACGCACAGCGTGCAGCTCTCGACGCAGCCCTTGCCGCGCGGCACGTCGGGCGTCTGCGCGGTGAGCGGCTCGTGCACGAAGCTGCGCGCCTTGTAGGGGCAGGCCATCATGCAGTAGCGGCAGCCGATGCAGGTGTGGCGGTCGACGAGCACGATGCCGTCGGCGCGCTTGAACGACGCGCCGGTGGGGCAGACGTCGACGCAGGGCGGCTCGGCGCAGTGCTGGCACATCACGGGCACCGAAGCCGCGCGGCCGGTCTTGATCTCCTTGATCTCGACCTTGCGTATCCACTGCGGCGAGGTCGGCGTGGGCTTCGGGTCGAGGCCGTTCTCGGTGTTGCAGGCGGTGACGCAGTCGTTGCAGCCGGGGGCGCACTTGGTGGTGTCGATCAGCATGCCCCAGCGCACCCTGGCGCTGGCGCCGGGTGTCGGGCCATTGCCGCCGGCGGCTGCCGCCTGTGCGATCTCGATCAGCTGGATGCCGGGCGCCAGCATCACGCCGCCGATGGCCGCGGCGGCGACGCCGAGGAAACCGCGGCGGCTCATGGCAACGCCCGCCGGTTCGCCCCAAGGGCGCTGCACCCCCTCGGGGGGCGCGAGCGCAGCGAGCTGGGGGTCGTCATTTCGGCGCTCCTTGCGCCACCGTGCGCGCCTTGCTCGTGTGGCATTCGAAGCAGTCGATCTTCACCGCGGCGTAGGCGTGGCAGCTGACGCAGAAGTTGCTCTCGTCCTTTGCCACGCTGTTCGTCTTCTGGCTGGCGTGGCAATCGATGCAGCCCTTCAGGCTGAACTTCGCGCCGCGGATGCCGCCGTGCACCGTGTCGTCGCGCTGGTGCTTCAGGTAGTCCATGTGGTTGCGCCGCATCACTGCGGGCGGCGCGACGCACTGCGTGCCCGCCGTCGCCGCTTCGACCACGGGCTTGGGCGTGCGGGCGCCGGCAGCGCCCGTGAAGGCGATGCCCGCCATCAGCAGGCCCAGCAGCGGCAGCCGGTGCAACACCGGGCCTACTCCCCGAGGCCCATCTGGATGTAGCCGGTGGGGCAGACATCCTTGCAGATGTGGCAGCCGATGCACTTCGTGTAGTCGGTGTCGACGTAGCGGCCGGTCGTGGACTGGCTCTTCTTCACCTTGAACACGGCCGTCTGCGGGCAGTAGACGACGCAGTTGTCGCACTCGAAGCACTGGCCGCAGCTCATGCAGCGCTTGGCCTCGGCCTGGGCCTGGGCCTCCAGCAGCGGGATCAGCCGCTCCTCGAAGTTGTTCAGCGCCTCTTCGGCCGTCAGCTGGACGATGTTGCGCCGGTTGCGCGGCGTGTAGGGGAAGTGGCCGAGGAAGAGCTCGGTGTGCGGGATGACGTAGCGGTCGGAGCGGTTGTCGTAGTTGTGGATCGCGCCGGTGCTGTTGCAGGTGCCGCGCAAGGGCTCCTCGATCTGCGTGACGGGCAGGCCCTTCTCGACCAGCTTGCGCGTGAGGTCGAAGCTGTGCACGTCGATCTTCGGCCGCTTGTCCAGCGCCTCGCCGCGCAGATGGCGGTCGATGCCGTCGGCGGCGATGGCGCCGTGGCCGATGGCGGTGGTGAGCAGGTGCGGGCGCACCACGTCGCCGCCGACGAACATGCCGCTGGGTTTGCCGTCTTTGCCCTGCACCTGGTAGTTCTTGTCTGCAGCGATCACGCCCTTGCCGTTGTTCAGCGTCTCCAGCCCGGTGAAGTCCACCGCCTGGCCGATGGCCGAGACGATGAGGTCGGCCGCGATGTCTTCCTCGGTGCCCGGGATGTTCTTGATGTCGAGCCGGCCGCCGACGATCTTCGCTTCGCACCGCATCACGCGCAGCGCGGTGGCGCGGCCGCTGGCGTCGCGGATCACGGCCACCGGCGCCAGCCCGCCACGGATGGCGATGCCTTCACCTAAAGCGTGTTCCACCTCATGCTTGCTCGCCTGCATCTTGTCGATGGCGAAGATCGAGGTCAGCGTGACCTCGGCGCCGCGGCGCGCCGACAGCGTGGCGACATCGTGCGCGGCGTAGCCGGCGATGGCGTTTTCGGGGCGGTCGGATTCGTGCACGTGCTCGATGTGGCCCAGGCGGCGCGCAACCGTCGCCACGTCGATCGACGTGTCGCCGCCACCCACCACCACCACGCGCCGGCCCACGTGCTGCATGCGGCCGTCGTTGAAGGCCTTCAGGAAGGCCGTCGCGGTGACGACGTTGGGCGCGTCGCTGCCTTCCACCGGCAGCGGGCGGCCGCTCTGCGCGCCCAGGCCCAGGAAGACAGCGTCGAAGTCGGCCTGGATCTGCTCGAGCGTGATGTCCGTGCCGATGCGCACGCCGGTGCGCGCCTCGACACCCAGGTCGAGGATGCGCTGGATCTCGGCGTCGAGCACCTCGCGCGGCGTGCGGAAGCCGGGGATGCCGTAGCGCATCATGCCGCCGAGTTCGGCGCGCTCGTCGAAGAGCGTCACGGCATGGCCCTTCAGCGCCAGCTGGTAGGCGGCCGACAGGCCGGCCGGGCCGCCGCCGATGACGGCCACCTTCTTGCCCGTCTGCACGGCCGGCTTCTTGAACGCCAGCTTCTTCTCGATGGCGTATTCACCCAGGAAGTGCTCGACCGAGTTGATGCCGACGAAGTCTTCGACCTCGTTGCGGTTGCAGCCCGATTCACAGGGCGCCGGGCAGACGCGGCCCATCACCGAAGGCAGCGGGTTGGCCTCGGTCAGGCGGCGCCAGGCGTATTCCTGCCAGGGCATGCCGGCGGGCGGCTTCTCGATGCCGCGCACGATGTTCAGGTAGCCGCGGATGTCCTCGCCCGAAGGGCAGCTGCCCTGGCAGGGCGGCGTGCTCTGGATGTAGGTGGGGCACTTGTGCGAGTGGTCGGCGTCGAAGATCTGTTCCTGCCACGAGCGCGGCTTGTGGTCGCCGTCCTTGTAGCGGCGGAAGGTCAGCGGCTTGGCCGGCGCCTGGTCTGCGGTGGTGGACATGACGGAGTCTCCTTGCGAATGTGGTCGCCGATGGCCGGCTACTTGTTGGCCAGGCGCACGATGCCCAGCGCCTTCAGCACGTACTTCTCGTAGACGGGCTCGGAATTGCCGGTCTTCATCTTGCGCATGAAGTACTTCTCGAAGCCGATCTTGGCCAGGTGCACCCACTTGCCTTTCTTGAACCAGTTCACGTTGCGCGGCGGGATCTGCGGCAGCGCCACGAAGGCGGCACCGGTGTCGCCCATGTCGGCCAGGCAGATGGCGTTCCAGGTCGCCTTGGCGGTGGGCGCCAGGCCCTTCAGCTCGTCGGCGATGTTGTGCACGATGGCCGAGACCATGGTCTCGATCATGTAGCCGGTCTTAGGCGCGCCGGTGGGCACGGGCGTGGTTTCCACCGGCGGGATGGCCACGCAGACGCCGGCCGAGAAGATGTTGCGGTAGGCCTTGCTGCGCTGGTGTTCGTCGATGAGCACGAAGCCACGCGGGTTGCACAGCTTCGGCACGGCCGCCACGGCGTCGACGCCCTTGAAGGCCGGCAGCATCATGGCCAGCTTGAACGGGATCTCGTGTTCCTTGAGCACCTGGCCCTGGTCGTCGAGCTGGGTCGTGAACAGCTTGCCGGCCTCGACCTTGGTGGTCCTGGCGTTGGTGACCCACTTGATGTCGTGGCCACGCATTTCCGATTCGAGCATCGACTTGCTGTCGCCCACGCCGCCCAGCCCCAGGTGGCCGATGTAGGGTTCGCTGGTGACGAAGGTGATGGGCACCTGGTTGCGCAGCTTGCGCTTGCGCAGGTCGGCGTCGAGGATGAAGGCGAACTCGTAGGCCGGGCCGAAGCAGCTGGCCAGCGGCATGGCGCCGATGACCACCGGGCCCGGGGCCTTCAGGAATTCCTGGTAGTCGGCCCAGAAGGCCAGCGCGTGGTCGACCGCGCACACCGAATGCGTGTGGCCACCGCCGCCCGAGGATGCCGGCCCGGCGCCGGGCACTTCGGCGAAGCTGAGTTTGGGGCCGGTGGTGATGACGAGGTAGTCGTAGGCCAGGGACTCGCCACCGTCGAGCACGAGCTTGTTCTGCGCCGCATCGATCTGCGTCACCGCCTTGGCGATGAAGGCGATGCCCTTGCGCTCGAGCAGCGGGCCCACCTTCAGGATGACCTCTTCGCGGCTGCGCCAGCCCACCGCCACCCAGGGGTTGGACGGCACGAACTGGAAGTAGTCGACCGCGCTGACGACGCTGACCTGGTGCTCCTTGGGCAGCGTCGCGCGCATCTCGTAGGCGGCGGGCATGCCGCCGAGGCCGGCGCCCATGATGACGATGTGGGCCATGTCAATGTCCTTTGGTGACTTGCATCACTGCGGCTCGCCCAGGCGGATGGCCTTGCTGACGAGCTGGTGCACACCGCCCACCATGCCCATGTTGAAGCCGTAGTAGGGCAGCACCTTGCTGAACTGCGCCTTGCAGATGGCGCAGATGGTGGCCATGAAGTTCACGCCATGGCCGTCGACGACGTTCTTCAGCGCTTCCATGCGCGGCAAGGCGCCCTTGACGCGGATCTCCATCAGGTCGTCGGTGAGCAGGCCGCCGCCGCCGCCGCAGCAGAAGGTGGCCTCGTGCGTGGTGCCCGGCGCCATGTCGTGGAAGTGGTTCACGACGGCCTTGATGATCTCGCGCGGGATCACGAACTGCCCGCCGGGCATCGTGCCCATGCGCGAGGCCCGCGCGACGTTGCACGAATCGTGGAAGGTGACGATGCGGTCGTCGTTCTTTTCCTTGTCGAACTTCAGCACGCCGCGCTGGATCAGGTCGTAGGTGAACTCGCAGATGTGCTGCGGCATCGGGTAGCGCGGGTCCAGGCCTTCGATGGGCCCCATCAGCGTGTTCCAGAAGCTGTAAGCCACGCGCCAGGCGTGCCCGCATTCGCCGACGATGATGCGCTTGACGCCCAGTTCCTGCGCCGCTTCCTTCACGCGCAGCGAGATGTTGCGCATCTGCTCGTAGTTGCCGATGAAGAGCCCGAAGTTGCCGGCCTCGCTGGCCTTGGTGGACAGCGTCCACTTGATGCCGGCGGCGTGGAAGACCTTGGCGTAGCCGATCAGGCTTTCGACATGCGGTTCGCTGAAGAAGTCGGCGCTGGGCGTGACCAGCAGCACCTCGGCACCTGCCTCGTCGAGCGGGAAGCGGATGTCCAGGCCCGTCTCTTCCTTGGTGTCCTCTTCCAGGCCGAGCAGCGTGTCTTCCAGCGCCGGCCCGGGAATACCGAGGTTGTTGCCGATGCGGTGGACCTTGCCGATGATCTCGTTGGCGTATTTCTGGCCCAGGCCCACGCTGTCCATGATCTCGCGCGCGGCCATCGTCACTTCGGCGGTGTCGATGCCGTAGGGGCAGAACACGCTGCAGCGGCGGCATTCGCTGCACTGGTTGTAGTAGCTCCACCAGCCGTCGAGCACCTCCTTCGTCATGTCCACCGCACCCACCAGCTTGGGGAAGTGCTTGCCGGCGAAGGTGAAGTAGCGGCGGTAGACGGCGCGCATCAGATCCTGGCGCGCCACGGGCATGTTCTTCGGGTCGCCGGTGCCCAGGAAGTAGTGGCACTTGTCGCTGCAGGCGCCGCAGTGCACGCAGGCGTCCATGTAGACGCGCAGGCTGCGGTACTTGTCGAGCAGCTCGCCCATCTTCGCGATGGCGCGCTGTTCCCAACCTTCGGTCAGTTCGCCGGGGAAACCCACCGCCGTCTGGATCGCGGGCGACGCGACGAAGGGCTTGAGGTGCGCCGTCGCGCCCACCGCCACCAGCGGGATCACCGGGTAGGGCTTGAGCTTGGGCGTCTCGAAGGGGGCGGTGGCCATGGTGTGCTCGGCTTCGCCTTACTTCTTGTCCAGCGCCGCGGCCCAGGCCGCGAGGTGGCGCTGTTCACGCGAGGTGTCGGCCTGGTTGCGCGTCGGGCTGAAGAACAGGCCCGGCGCGTGCAGCAGCTTGCTGATCGGGAAGACGATCATCAACAGCGCCACGAGCGTCAGGTGCAGCAGCAGCAGCGGGTCGGTGGGCAGCGGCTGGATGTCGAAGCGCATCAGGCCCAGCATGAAGGCCTTCACCGCGACGATGTCGGTGTGGCTGACGAAACGCATGCCCAGGCCCGAAAGGCCGATGGCGATGAGCAGTGCCAGGTGCAGGTGGTCGGAAGGTGTGCTGATGTAGCGCACCCGGTCGACCAGGAAACGACGTGCCCACAGGCCGGCCAGGCCCGCCACCATCGCGAAGCCGGCGTACATGCCGAAGGGCTGCACGAAGCTGATCACGTCCCACACCGGCTGCTGGAAATAGCGCAGGTGGCGCAGCACCACCAGCAGCAGCGCGGCATGGAAGAGCCAGCCGAAGAGCCAGGTCCACTTGCTGGCCTTGAACAGGCTCTCGAAGAAGACCACTTCGCGTGTCAGCCGCAGCGCCACCCCGCTGGTGGTGGTCGGCGCCGGCGTGGTGGGGATCTTCAGCGGCGCCGGCGTGCGCGCATAACCGCGGATCTTCAGCGCCAGGCCGATCACGAAGACCGCGGTGGCGACGTAGAAGAGCGCGGCGTAGACGAGCGAGAGCGCGGACATGAAGGGTGCTTCGGGAAGGCTCACGCCACGCGTGCGGCAGGCACGCGGCGGGCGCTGGGCGCTTCTTGGGGTTTAGACGCAGCCGGTCGGCTTGGGCAGGCCGGCGATCTTGCAGGCCTGCTTGGCCGGGCCGTAGGGGAAGAGCTCGTACAGGTACTTGCTGTTGCCCTTCTCGGGGCCGAGCTGCTTGCCGATGGCCTTGGTGAGCAC
>Ga0154020_10001462_pt1 | contig 29166 bp, 26 predicted proteins | sample Klosneuvirus_201_FD_109709 | JGI IMG/M metagenome (GOLD analysis project Ga0154020, IMG submission 109709) | Active sludge microbial communities from wastewater, Klosterneuburg, Austria - Klosneuvirus_20160825_MG | ecosystem: Engineered > WWTP > Aerobic digester > Activated sludge | place...
CTCGAAAACTGGATCGAAGAAGCCGTCAAAGAGGCAATCCAAACAAGCCAAAAACTTGCAGCAGAAAAAATGCAGCCTATGATGGGCGCACTCGGCGACCTAGGTTTATAGACCGATGGCAAAAAGTGCTCTATATAAAGAAACATCCGAGGATCCGCTCGGTACAAAACTATACCTTACATCGTACCGTGTGATTCGTCATGCCGAACAAGCTCTAGCAGAATTCGACATAAGCTACCACAGCTACCTTGCTCTATATTATATCGACAAGATTCCTCGCGTAAGCATGCGAGAACTATGCGAATATCTTGACGTTTCGCAGTCGATAATTAGTCGTACCGTTCAAACGCTACAATCAAAAGGCTTGTTACGCCGAGCGCCAGCTAGCGACAAACGCAAAAGCGAACTAGCCCTAACCGGTGAAGCACGCAAAAAGCTTCGAAAGGCCAGTGGCAAACTTCATGAATTATCTTTTCTGCTTCGTCACCAGCCAGATTTTCGAATTGCAGAGATAGACGACCATCTAGAAAAAGTCCAAAAAGCCGTCTCGATTGCCAAAAGTCGACCTATGCTCAAACAGGAAACTAGTGACGATCCAGGGCAGTCAGTGTTAGTACGTCTGGGCAAAAAAGTAGGAGTCTCGTGAGCCTACTCCCAAAATCATTCGAAATTCTTGTCGAAGCACTAGGCAAAATTGCCGGTGTTGGCCCAAGAACAGCCGAGCGCTACGCCTACTTTTTGCTACGAAGCGATCCAGCCAAAGCCAAAAACATTTCGGACGCTCTAACGGACCTACATAGTTCAATAAAAGTATGCCCCAAAACATTTGCACTTATTGATTCGAATGAGGAAGTATCATCTCTATATAGCGATCCTTCGCGCGATAAGCGAGTAGTAGCCGTCGTTGCAGAACCATTTGATATTGTAGCGCTAGAAAAAACAAACCACTTCAAAGGTACATATCACGTACTAGGCGGGTTAATTTCACCTATAGACGGGGTTGACCCTGAGCACCTAAGGGTGAATGAATTAGTCCAAAGAGTCAAAGAAGACAAGGTGAGCGAAGTGATACTCGCCACAAATGCAAGCATAGAAGGCGAAACTACCGCTCTATATATCCAGCGCACCCTAAAAGATTTGCCTGTCAAGATCACCAGACTAGCCCGCGGTCTTCCGATAGGGGTAGATCTAGAGTACGCCGACCAGATCACTCTCAGCCGTGCCCTAGACGGCCGACAAGAGTTTTAAACGGCTACACTATACCCCGAGCCCTTAACCCTATATACTGTCCAGATGTATAACGACGAACTCAAATCCAAAATAGCTTCCTATCTTGAACACAAGAAGCATATTGTAATTGTGCAGGGCGACAACCCAGACGCCGACAGCCTAGCCTCATCACTAGCTCTAGAAGAACTATTATTCAAACAAGACATCGACACCACAATGTACTGCAGTATCGACGTTGCGCAGTATCTACGCTATCTAGAAGGCTGGGATCGAGTCACAAACCAGCTTCCGTCAAAGTTTGACGGCTGGATTCTAGTCGACTGCGAATACCTTCGATTGCTAGACAACGTCAAAGCCTCGGGTGACTTACCGATACTCATCAGCAAGCCTTTAATGATAATGGACCACCACGATAGCCCAAGCGATATCGACTTTGCAGAAGTACTATTAAATGACCCTAAATGTGGTGCGACAGGGCAGGTCATACACAATGTCGCCAAGCTTATGGGCTGGGAAGTATCCTTGCGTGCAAGTGAAATGATGGTTGTTTCAATTCTGGCTGATACTCTCGGATTCAACGGCGAATTTATGAACGGCAACTCTAGCCCACTACGTACGGTAGCCGACCTAGTTGACGGAGGGGTAAAACTAGGTGAACTCAACGAACGACGAGTTCGTCAATTTCAAATATCTCCTGAGATATTCCGTTACAAATCAGACCTCATGCAACGAGTAGAATTCCACTACGACAACAAAATTGCCACGCTCGACATACCGCACGACGAAATCAAAGAATTTTCGATGGACTACAACCCTACCGTGGTCCTAGACGAAACCCGCAATATAGCAGGTCTAACAGTCACAATAGGCTTTAAAAGCTACGAACGAGCCGGCAAAGTGTACAGAATCACCGGTCGAGTACGCTGTGGCTTTGGTTATAGGTTCGCGAGGGACCTCGCGTCCCATTTCAAAGACGGTGGGGGTCACCCATACGCCGCCGGCTTCAAAATAGAAGGTCAAGATCTCAACCTAACAGAAATCAAAAAAGAAGCCATAACCAAAGCCATCGAGCTAATTAACGAAGTTGACTTAGCTGTATAATTCGTTTAATGTACTGCTCATCCGGGCAGAGATGTCCCGGCGGCAGACTGGAAAGTCATGATCCATCGAATTTGGTGTGCAAATCGCAACTCGATGACAGAAGAATACTATATCTTCTGCTCCAACAGGCCCCATGTTGTGTGGGCGAAATACTCCGACACCAAGATCCGAAGAAGTAGGATGCCATGGCGACGCAAGAAGCCCTTCTACTGCAGGATGTGGCGTAGCAGTGCTTGGGAGATCTTCGTCGCGCTCAAGCAGTGGAACACAACACACGACTGAGTATGGTCATCGTCCAATCAATATATGGGTTGCCGACACTCCAGTCTGCCACCCTTCATTTGTTCTTATCTGCATAAGACCGGATGAAGGGTACATTTTTCTTCATACTCTAAACTTACTACTCTATACTTACTACTAACATGAAACTCTACAACACACTTACCAGACAAATCGAAGAAGTTAAGCCACTATTCGACAAAACTATAAAGATGTATACCTGTGGCATCACTGTTTATAGTCACCCCCACATAGGAAATTGGGTAGGGTATATATATTGGGACGTCCTTCAGCGTACCCTCGAAAATGAGGGATTTACTGTTATAAGAACTCAAAACTACACAGATGTCGGCCATCTGACTAGCGACGATGATTCAGGCGAAGACAAAATGGAAAAAGGTGCAAAAGCCGACGGAATAACCGCATGGGATGTAGCCGAAAAATATATTACAATTTGCGAGAATGAAAGCGCCAGATTGCATCTCAAGGTCCCGACATACTTAATTCGCGCTACAAGTTTGATAAAGGAACAGATAGAGTTTGTATCCGGCCTCGAAGAAAAAGACTTCACTTATATCATACCGGGAGACGGAGTATATTTTGATACCAGCAAATTGACCGACTACGGCAAGCTTGCCAAGCTTGACATAGACGGACTTGAAGCAGGCGTACGTGTATCCATTGAAGGTAAACGAAATATTACTGATTTTGCATTATGGAAGTTTAGTCCCACCGAACAAAAGCGTGACATGGAGTGGAGCAGTCCGTGGGGAGTCGGATTTCCTGGCTGGCATCTAGAGTGCTCTGTGATTGCTAGGCAAACACTTGGCGATCAGATTGACATACACTGTGGAGGAATCGACCACATACCCGTACACCACACAAATGAAATCGCTCAGACTGAGAGTCTAACTGGCAAGCAGTTTTCACAGATCTGGGTCCACAACAACCATATCAAAGTAGACGGAACCAAGATGAGTAAAAGCCTGGGGAATATTTACACCTTGACTGACATTGCCCAAAAAGGCTACGACGTGATGGCGTTCAAGTATATGATTCTATCAAAGCACTATACAACAGAAGGTAATTTTACCTGGGATAATTTAGCCAAACACAGCCAGACCGTACTTACAATCAGAAATGCACGAGATATGATCCTTCAGCCGAAAGATCAGCCAACAGCAGTGGACCAAGAATACCTTGAGGCAGAATTATCCAAAATCAAGGACGCCCTTGGCGACAAACTAAATACACCCGAGGCACTCCAACTCCTAGAGCACTGCGCTAAACGTATCAAAGGTGAGGGCATATACAGCGGAGATACCCTGCACGCAACTAAATTCTTCGAGCAAATTGACGGGCTTTTAGGATTCGACTTTATCGATAACAAACCCGACGCTCATAGGATCGCATCGTTAGTCGAAGAGTTCTCTACCGCCTACAATAGCGCAAAACAATCAAAAGATTTCAGCACAAGTGACAAATTAAGAGATCAGATCCAATCATACGGTTACGAACTCAGCATCTCAAAAGACGGCAAAATCACATGGTATGCAAATATGCGAGCGACGCTATCTGCAAACAGCACCTTGAAAGTAGATTAGTAATAGCAATCTGCACAGACTCATATTCGCTCTAGTCATCGAATAGCTTAAGCGAGTCCATCAAATATACCATTTTAGGACAATTGTCATAAAATGGTATGTACTCAGCTAAATTAACTTAGTTTATCCTGGTAAACAACCAGTATTTGACGGCACACTTCAGGAGTATCATATTGCCTAGCTGACTCCTTGAGCCATTTTTTCTTAATGTTTAGTTCTGTACTAGGCAGATTTAAATAGTGGAGAAGTTTCGAAGCAAACTGCGACGTATCATATGGATCAAATATTAACTCCGGCTTTTCGCCGAGGATTGATCGATATCCGGCATTGTCACCACCGAGCACAATAGAATTTCCGCTGGCCATAGCTTCTACCAAGCTAATGCCGAATGCCTCTCCGCCAGTTGAAGGAAATGCACATATATCGGCAGATGCAAGCAGAGATGGTTTGTCGTTCTCGTCAATAAATCCTGGGAACGCCACTATTTCCGATAGACCTAGCCTATCGGACAATTCTATACATTTTAGTAGATCTGGGCCTTTTCCTCCCATTATAACTTCTACATCACCAGGCAAGACATCGAGTCTTTTTAGCGCCCCAAGTGCCCGTATTAGGTGAATTGGCCCTTTTCGATCGTCGAATCTACCCAAAAATACTATTCGCTTTTTAGTATTCGCCGATTTTTTTGCTTCTGCAAATCGCAATATATCTACAGCGTTCGGGATAGTTATAGACTGCGTTTTGTAGACATTGTCTGCAAATTCAGAGGTTGGCTGACTCACTCCAATAGTAACTTCTACCCGTTTTAGTGCACGTCGAATCAGCCAATACAGTGGCTTATGAGAAAGCTGTTGCATACCACCGGTAGGAAACGTATGCCATGTACCGACCACACGGACATTACCGCCACAAGATTTAATCACACGGCCTGCAAAATATGGGCTAAACGGCATCTGCACATGGAGTACATCGATATCAAGTTTACCTAGTAGAGATTTAATGCTTTTCTTTGAAACGGGCAGGGGAGTTCTGACACTATTACCATTGAATTTTAGTGACACAAATTTCGCAAGCGAATGAACATTTTTTAGATCAGTTCGTTCTGTCTGTGCCACGATGTAATGCACTTCATGCCCTAGACTTCGCATATACTCACCAATGGTGATTACGCATTGCTGGACACCGTCTGGCTTGTCGAGCGTATCATCTAGAAGATACGCTATCTTCAACTTACTACTTACTACTTCCGACTTACTACTTTCGGTGTTTCTTGATTGCATACTTATAAATTTCTTCGTACTTATCTACAATATTTTTGTAATCAAACTGCTTCACGTATTCGAGTCCCCAGGAAGACATTAGTTCACGGAGTTCTTTGTCGGTAATCAAAACTTGCATGCGCCTAGTAAATTCATCTATGTTTTTGGGGTCGACTAGGCTTAGTAGCCCTCGGTCCTTCATCACAGACGAATAGCCCGGGTTATCGCCGGCTATAATAGGCGTTCCGGTTGCCATAGCTTCTAGCAGCACAATCCCGAAACTCTCACCATATATTGCCGGGAAACAAGCGATCGTAGCCTTCGAAAGTAGCAGTTGTTTTTCCTCATGAGACACGTATCCAAGCATTTCTACGTCTTCAACAGCCAACTGTTCAATTAGTTCCTGCAAACGAACTTTTTCTGGACCATCGCCAACGATTAACAGCCTTGCGTCCGGTACATTTTTTTTCAGTTCAGCAAATGCCTCTATAAGGTACTTTGGTCCTTTTCGTTTTTCTAAACGACCGACAAATAAGATAGTTTTGTCATCCCTATTTTTAGATGGCTTAAATGTAGATACATTCACTCCATTCGGTACATCATATATTTCTACTCCGTCCAATAAGTCATCTAAGTATTCACCGGCAGCTGGAGAAACACGTGTGAATATATCGACGTGTTGCAATACAGATCGGAAGTACGGCTTGATCGAGCCGAGCGTTCGACCTATACCGGTTTCAGGCAGAGCAGCATGAAGCGTTGCTACAGTAGGGTATGGGCACCCGGCGATCAATTGACGACCTACAAACGGCACGACCGGCTCATGAAAGTGCACAACGTCGAAGCTGTGGTTCTTATAAAAATCATCTACTTCGTTTTGGTCAGTCGCCGCCGAAATATCAACTGTCGAACTCTGCGCTCGCACACGCGCCGACATTCCCATAAATATAGTGCCTTCTGGGGCGATATCGCTGTGCTTACGGGGTTTTGGGGTAATTATCGTGACGTCATGCCCGCGCAACCGGAGCTCTTCTGCTTGGGCGCGAATATGATCCTGCACGCCACCAGGGAGAAAAATATTATATGGATTAAAGATTGCTATTTTCATTGAAGACTTTTTAGGTGATTTCTCACCGCCACTGGGAAGAATGGTAGTACGTCTTTGGCACTTTCCACCGCGCTTATGCCATGTTTGACAGCTCCCGCTTTAATAACTTTAACATCTTTGTACACGATATGCATATGTTGCTGGACGACTGCATTATCAAAATACTTATCAGCGTCAACAGTTATTTGTATTACTGGTATATCTAGTTGCTTTGCACCAGTTACTAAGTCAGCCTTTAGCATCTCTCTAGAAGTAAAGCACCAGGTAGGAACATCATTTATCCGCCACAAATGAATTTCAAAGTTCACCATGCGCTTTGTTGTTTCTGCATCTAAATTATCAAACTTCTCTTTTGCGTTGTGAGTTTTTGTATAAAAACTTCCCAAAAACCATCTTCTAAGAAATATTTCTCTAGTGACCCATGATCCGACTCTGGAGCCAACAATTCTCGACGAAATCGAATAAAATGCTCGTCTCTTTTTCGTAAATACAATATCGTCACGATGCAAAAGCCCGGCAAGACCAATAACATCGATACATTGCTTCTGTAGGTGTGGGTATTTTTGTAGCATACGGGTAAGCACCAAGAACCCAAATGAGTACCCGACTACCACGAACTTTTTTTGTGAGCCGTACTTTAGTTTGATAAACGACGCCATGTAGTCGGCAAGATTATCGATTGTCGGTTTGAGACCAACATTCTTGAGTGAATCCATGCCCCCAAAACCAGGCATATCGGGTAGGCAAAAGTTACCGTAATCGGCGAGTAACTCAGCGACACCACTCATTCGCTCAAGGCTAGAATGGTGGCCATGAAAAAGAAGGATGTTGACCTTTTCAGCGCTCTTCTTAGTTGCGGGGGCATTGATCATGCGACCCCTAAGCCCACAGAGCTCTATGTCTTCAATATATTTTGACAAATCAAATGCTGACTTCATTCGCGTAAGTATACCTGTTTTTGGCTCCAATTAACAGAGGTGTTGCTATACAAGAATTCGAAGTAACGAAATTGTAGCTATGACTATCCAAAAACCGTTTAAAAACATCGATTCTTTGATATGTTTATGAAACCCTAGATAGAACAGTCCTGTGGCACCGCTAAGGTTAATTAGCTGATATACAATCATGTCGGATCTCAATATTCCAAAACTACTGAGGAAATAACCACTGACAATAGCGATCGATCCGTACCAACCGGCTATATGATGTCTTGGCATTAATTTATGTTTTTGATTTTTCATTTACTGATGCTAATTATACTCTAAGTAACCCCAAGCGCAACCAATACGACTCTTCCAAGATAAGTTATTTAACTAATGGGCCAGCGAGTGACTCACGAAGTATTCGCACTGCTTTCGGGCCGACACCGTGAAGTGAAAGAAGCACTTTGTCGGTCATCTTAGCTATCCGTTTTAGTCTAGTAATACCCGCGTTACTTAGCCAACGTATCGCAGGCTTACCGATTGCAAGTGGCAAATCACTTTTATCCATGAAGATAATATGCCAGAACGAGAGATACAGTGTCAAATACGAACGGAGACCAGGATATTTATTTCAATCTGTGCGCCGAGTGGACTCGGGCACTGGACTGAAAATCGAACCTCAGGTTCGAATCTATTGTTTCTTTGAAACAAAAAGAAAACGCCCTAGGGATAAATCCCTGGGACGCTTTCATCTGGCTCGGAGACCAGGATGGTTATTTGGACAAAAGCATGCGGCACGTGCAAGCACGTCCGTTCTTTTGCCCAAAATCGAACCTCCGCTTTGCGGTACGGTTCGAAGCTAGATTTCTAGCCATAATAAAGGCCCCTCTTGTAAGGGGCGTTTATTATGGCTCGGAGACCAGGATTCGAACCTAGATAAACGGCACCAAAAACCGTTGTCCTACCATTAGACGATCTCCGATCATAGCAGATAAGATTATACTATAAATCCTAATTTGCGACTGGGGGTGAGCAGACCGACAAAATGTATTCCATTTTGCCGGATCGATGAGAGGGGGTATCCCACTCTCATGGAGATTTGACAATCTCCGATCATATTTCTACTAAGTAAGCGACACGATTGTACCAAAAAAATCAGAGGTAGGCTAGTGGCACACTTATCATGTAGAATACATTCAATGATAAAAACATACATACGCACGCCAAAAGACAAGGCTATCCATACAATCTCAGAACCTATTAAAGGCTCGTGGATCTGTGTCACCAAGCCAACTCATGAGGACTTAGTCACCGTCACAAAAGTTCTCGACCTAGATATTGACACTCTTCAGGACGCACTCGACCCCTACGAAGCACCACGTATTGCAATGGACGAGTCCGATGTATATGTCTTTACTCGCTACTGTCACCCAGAAAACAAGCTGGCATCTACGGAGCCTTTGCTGATCCTTATTACAGAGACAGAAATTGTCACTGTGAGCCCATACGCAGTCGACTTTCTCAATAAACTCAGCACCACACTACGGACAAACACTCACGATAGGGTCAAGCTACTGCTAGAGATATTAGAACAATCTCACGAAACATACCGAAGCTACTTAGATCAAATCATCAAACTAACGTTCAAAATTCGCACCCAGCTTAGTACCTCTACATTCACCAACAAAGACTTCCTCAAGATGATAGATATTGAAGAAGACCTCAACGAGATGCTAACCTCGCTCCAGCCAAATGGCATTCTTCTAGAAACACTTCACGCAGAAAAAATATTTAAACTTAGCCCCGACGAAAAAGAAATGCTAGAAGACCTTAGGCTTGAGTCTTCTGAGCTGATCGAAATCACCAAAGCTAGACTACGTACCGTCGAAAACATCCGTGAAGTCTATAACACAATCAGCAATGCTTCCCTAAACGAGACATTCAAAAAACTCACATCGATTGCCATTTTTCTTGCCATACCAACGATCATTGGTGGCTTATATGGCATGAATATAGGTCTGCCAGGCGCCGATCATGAAAATGCTTTTCTAGAGGTGTTAGGTATTATTATCGTTGCCGTTACATTAGTTATATTTATCTTCAAGCGCAAAAAGTGGCTATAAACCGCTTGTCAAACATCGGGTAGAGTGAGAAGATGTTTACATTAGAGTTTTTAAGGAGGGTATTTATTATGGCCGACGACAAAGCCACAAAGACAGTAGAAGTAACTAAAGAAGATATCGAACAAAACAAAACTATGGCAATCGTTGCCTACCTAGGTCTTATCGGCCTCATCGTAGTGCTTGCAACTGGCGCACACACCAAGAGCCCATACGTAAAGTTCCACGTCAACCAATCATTGCCACTTATGCTTGCATCATTACTTGGTGTAATTCCATTCCTCGGCTGGATCGTTGCACTAGGCGTTCTCGTACTCTGGATTATGGGAATCATCGCAGCCGCACAGGGTGAAATGAAGCGACTCCCAATCGTTGGTAACTTCGAACTAATCAAATAATTTTTAGGGAAAGAGGCATCTACCATGGCTGAAGAAAAGCAAACCGTAGAAGAAACCAAAACTACCGTAGCTACAGAATCAGTAACAGTGCCGCCCAAGAAAAAAAGCAACAAGACCCTATGGATAGTGCTCGGCATTGTCCTAGTGGTCTTTGTTCTTTTGCCGGCAATTCTGTTTACTGTTGGTGGCATATTTCTCAAAGACAAGCTTGACGATCCAAATACCAGCGCTAGCTTGATTGAGGGTATAGTAGAAAAAACTACTGGCGAAAATGTAGACATCAACGCCGAAGACGGTAGTTTTACTGCAAAAAGCGAAGATGGCGACAGTTCAATCGGATTTGGGGACCAAAAACTCCCAGAAGACTTTCCAAAAGATCTTGCTAGTTATATACCTGAAAAAAAGGTAACGTTCGTTATCACTTCCAAAAACGAAAACAAACAAACATGGTCGGTAACGACAACAGTCGACAAATCCTATAACGACGCGGTTAAGTATTTTGAAGGCAAAATCCTAACTCCTGACTATACTGAGACTTCAACTTTTGGATTTGGCAACAGCACTACATTCTACGGCAAAAAAGAAGGTACTAGCGTAAGTGTAACCGTTTCGAAATCGGATGAAGAAAACGGCGATACATCAGTAAGCTACATTGTTACTGAAGAATAGCCATAAATAAACATAAAAACTTTAAATACCCGGGGATGACCCGGGTATTTAAATGATCAGCATCGCATCACCAAAGGAGTAAAATCTATACTTTTCTTTGATCGCATGAACATATATCTTATCAATTATTTCACGGCTTCCTACAAATGCCTCTACAAGCAGTAGCAGGGAAGTAGAGGGTAGATGAAAATTGGTGATTAGTGAATCTACTCGCTTAAATTCATATCCAGGTCGAATAAATATGTCAGTGCTCCCATTTAGCTCTCCACCTCGGCTAAATATCGTTTCTAGTGTCCTGAGCGATGTAGTACCAACCGCAGTGACATGCTCGGCTTTTTTGATTTGCTCATAAATACTCTCGTCTACCTGGTAGCGTTCAGGGTGAAGTGTTCCAGTCTCGAAATTCTTTTCTTCTAGTGAAGCGAATGTTCCTAACCCAACTTCTAAAGTTACCTCTGCCCAGCCAAATGAAGATGAGATCTTTTCTTTAAGTACATCTGTGAAGTGCAGGCCGGCAGTGGGCGAGGCCAATGAGCCCAAGCTTTTGGCATAAACTGTTTGGTACTCTTCGGCCAGATCATTATTTTGTTTGATGTAAGGAGGCAGTGGGACATGACTAGCTCTCACAAGGCGCGAATCATCAAGTGGTACGTTAAAGTTTATCGTTCGTAGTCCATCATTGTAATCAGCAGTTACCATGTATTCGAGTCCATCACCAAGATCTCCCCGCATCGCAAGTCTAAATTTCTTTCCCGGTCGCACCATCGCGCGTACGGTACGATCATTGACAGATTCAACCGCAAAGATCTCCATTTTGCCATTATCAAACAAATATCTACAAGGCTTCACTTTGCTATTGTTGGCTACCACCAGAGTGCGCGGATAAAGGTATTTGGCAAGATTATAAAAGTAGTCATCAACGAGCTCACCCGTATCTCTACGGTATACAAGCAATCGTGCGTGGTCGCGAGGGCTTGCAGGCTCCTGAGCTATTAGCTCCTCAGGCAAGTTAAAAGAATATGTATTTTCCATCAGTACACTAGTGTACCAGACTAGAACTGAGTTTTGTCGTAGGATGTAACACGTTCTAAGAATAGCTCGTCGCCCTTATAGCGACCTCTTGCGATGTCAAGCTCAATTTGCACACTGTCGTATTTTTCTTTTATTTCATCTAACTCATGAGGAAACTTCCACTCATTGTGTCCACCTTCAAAATCTACCATGAGCTCTCCTCGTGGATTCAGACAATTGACTACAAAGAACTGTTTGTCCTCGAGGATTTCACCCGTCTCAACGCTTTTGACAATTTCATGGTACAGCCCAGCAATTTTGAAATCGGCGTGCAAATTCGTTTCTTCTTCAAGCTCACGCGCAGCGGTCTCGGTGATAAGCTCTCCCCAGCGTACTTTACCAGTCGGAAATCCCCAAAACCCAAAATATGGGTTCTTTTTCCTTTGGTGCATAAGCCACTGACCGTGATCATTTTCAATGGCTAGAATAACAGCTACCTTCGGCTGTCTTTCTACAGTGTTCGTATCTGTATCAAGCTTGTTAGAGTATTCTTTTCCTTTTGGGCTTAGCTTGTAAAGACCTCGCTTGACCTTTTCTACATAGCCAAGGTCCATCAGCCGTGTTATATGAAAATTAAAGTGGTCGCTACTCAGACCCGTAGGTTTTTGCATCTGCGCAAAGCCCGCTTCTGGGTGAAATAATAGTTCTCGCAGTATTGCTACCTGTGCATCGTGTATTTTTACTTCATGTGCCATACATACTCCTTTACATAGTTGAGGTTTCTATACCAAGAAACTACCAGCTGGTGAGAGAGAAAACTAGTAAAGTCTACTTTAGTCTTGGACTTCATGGCCTAAAACTCGAAGGTCACTTGGATCAATTAAAGTCGCCCCCATAAATGCATTTGCCGATAGCTCAAGTAACGGCAACCAGTCACTGTCGTTATTTCGGTCGGGAAAGTAGCGATTCAAAATTCCAGGAAAGGTCGCTCCAGCAGTTGCTCGTACTCCCCATATCACCGAAGGCATAATCTGTGGAACACCACTTGATGACTGACAGATTTCTTCTTCACCACTTTCGTCTGTTTTCAGGAAATAATTAACGATGCCAAGCCAGCCTTCAATACGGTACAGCCTGCATCTGAGAGCTATGTAAGAATGGATATTTTGTCCAGCATCAACCATGTCACCCTCAATAGACTGGTATGCAATCCGCGACGCCTCCAAATCAACAACGAGCTGCTGTTTCTGTGCCAGTTCTGCAAACTTACTTCCTATTGCTTTCGCCCTTAACTCCTGTGCCGTGATCGGGCTTCGATTTAGCAACACCAACTCCAGCCTGCCGGGTGTGGGGTTCTTAGGATCTGCGAGCGAGCGGGGCAGTATTTGTACCGTTCTCTGCAGGACAGTACTGGGTAAGTTTTTGTCCATTACGTACTCAAGGAATCTCGAGTATGTTTCCGGCGCTGTATCCGGTGTCCTAGTTTTTACCATAAACGTCTTGCATATATAAGATTATTATGTTTTACTATAGCACATGAGCAATCATAAGTTCTGGATAATTAAGCTTTCAAACCAGCCAATGTCATTCAATGGCGTGTTTGGCACGTATGCAAAATCCAGAGCTTATCTCGTTTGAAATAACATATATTTTTCTTTAGCTAGATAAGCTCCCAACAGTAGGGAGCTTCTTTTTATCCAGAACTAGAACATTACCATCTGCAGTTGGGGGCTTATCCAGCCTCTGAAAAGAGGTGTTCCCGGGAACCGCTCGGGATGTACTTTTACAACAAAGGAGTGAGATGTTCGGCCCCATCATGCGTTTTCGAACGCATTCAGGAGTACAGATCGAAATGCGGCCCATCAGCCGCGACGATATGCCCGGATTCATCAGCGCCGGTGGCCTGCAATCGTACGAGGTACTGAAATTCCTCGGCAGAAGGCAAGCACCAGTACTCGACGATGAGTACGCGTGGTACGACTCCGCCAGAGTCGCCACCGACAAGATCGTCTGGGGCTACTACGTGGTCGAGGAGGGTCGTAAGACGCTCATCGGCAGTACTGACCTTCGGGATATCGGCAAGGAGTTCTTGCCGTGCTACACGGCCACCGGAGGCGTGGTCATCTTCCGTCAGGACATGTGGGGGAAGGGTATCGTGAGCGCCTGTCACAAGGCACTCACCATGTACGCCTTCGACTACATGGGTCTCGATGCAATCAGCGCTGGCGTGCACGTTCTCAACGAGGCATCGCTGAAGTCGGTCGTCAACATCGGCTATGTGCCGATGTACATCGACCGCGAAAGCGGACTGCACCAGGGGAGGGCGAACGAAGCGTGGCAGCTGCGTCAGGTCAATCCCAGCGGTCGGTGGTGGCGCAACGCAACACCGCCCACCAAAGAGTGGAAAGATGCAGCCGTCAAGACCAAGGCTGCACTCAAGTGGGCCAGGGACAGCGTCGAACTCCCGTAGAAGAATAGGCCCGTGACTTGCCTACAAATGTCACCAGCCCAGGGGTAACTCCCTGGGCTTTACTATTTGCTATTGACTTTTTATCGTACTTGTGCTAATATGTATCTAAGCGTTTATTCTAAATAACAAAAAGTTTTGGTAAATAGATAGATCAACCTCGAATTGCATTTGTAATTCCGTTCTCTAGATTCGTTTATGCCCACATACTAAAGGGTGAATCATTGAACCGTATAAAAGGACTACTCCTAAGAAGAGATAAGCGCTTCCAAGCTATCTGCTCACTACCCAGTACTGCGTATGCAAAGCGTACATGGTATTAAAGTAGTGAGCCTACAGTACTGCTCAAACGTCGCATAAAGTAATTAATCAGGCGATATGAAGTAGTACTGTTTCTAGATATCGATTAACCCCGTCCGATGTATCGTACGGGTGTTAGTCATGTTTCATCTTCAGTGAATCCTTGGCGCATCAGGTCAAAATGTTCCATTGACCCATATTCAACCCGTCTTCCGCCAAGAGTTATCATTTCAGCAGTATCAGCAGTACATGCATCCGAACCCTGTAATAGTTCATGTTCTAATGCACGTTCGAACTCCAGCGCTTCAAATGGCAGTCCTGGTTGATTGCGACGATCTGTCATACAAGGTAGTATAACTATATCGTGAGAGAGATTAAACTAAATAAAGCCCAAACCGCTGCCGCAGAACATATCTATGGACCTCTTTTGGTACTCGCCGGTCCCGGAACAGGTAAAACCCAGCTCCTCAGCGCCCGCATAGCCAATATACTGCTCAAAACCGATGCCAGTCCGCAGAATATCCTATGCCTTACTTTTACCGAAAATGCTGCCCAAAACATGCGTGACCGCCTCGCAAGCATCATCGGCGCGGATGCATATGACGTACACATTGCTACGTATCATAGCTTTGGGAGTGACATTATTCGTTCCTACCCGCAGTATTTTGAAAACATCGATCTCGATACCGGCAAAGATTCGCGCCTAGAGCGTCCAATTGATGCACTACAACAAATTCAGATTATTACCGACTTGGTAGGTAAACTACCTTTCAGTAGCCCACTGATTGGGGCACGGCACTACATAAAACACGTCCAGAGCACCATCAGCGAGCTCAAGCGCGGGCTTTACACACCAGACTCACTAAAGTCACTGGCTGAACATAATTTAGTCCAGGTACGAGAGCTCAGCCCCAAAATTGCTGATCAACTAGACGGTGTCGCAAGGTTTCCATCCAAAGCCGATCAGTCAATCGAACTTTTTAGCCCTATACTCGAGCTGTTGGACGGCAAAGACGGCCTAGCAGAAATTGCCCACGACTCGCTGTTTGTGGCTATGACAAATGCGACTGATCTAGGCAAATCAACACCCCTGACTGAATGGAAAAATGACTGGCTAACCAAAGATGAATCAGGTAGGTTTGTCTTTACCGACGAATCACAGCACCTGCGAATGGCCGAGCTAGCCAAAATCTACAAGCAGTACCAGCAGGCGCTTGAGGACAAACAACTCTACGATTTTGACGATATGATCCTCCGCACAATCGACGCGCTCAAAACCAAAGACGAGTTACGGTTCAACCTACAAGAAAAATACCAGTTTATCCTACTCGACGAATTTCAAGACACCAATACCGCCCAATTTGAACTCGTCAAACAACTTGCTGACAACCCGGTGCACGAAGGCCAACCAAATATTTTTGCAGTCGGCGACGACGACCAAGCAATCTACGCATTTCAAGGTGCACGAATTAGCAACATGCTGGCATTTAAAAATGGTTTTAAAAATGTAGTTACCGTTAGCCTGACCGAAAATTACCGATCTCATCCCGACATATTGCACACAGCTCATGGTGTAGCCGAACAAATCGAAGCACGTCTACACAAAGAAATACACGACACCGTCATCGACAAAACTTTAGTGGCTAGTAGCAAAGAACTACCGCCGGACTCGACCATTGAACGCCATGAGTTTGCCGGAGTTGCCAATGAATATTCCTGGGTAGCCAACCGTATAGATGAATTAGTTAAAAATGGCACCAAACCGTCCGAAATTGCAGTACTTGCACCTCAGCACAAATACCTTGAAACAATCGTGCCATTTATGGCAAACCTGAGTCTACCAATCTCCTACGAAAAACGCGAAAACATACTCGAAACTTCTATGATTCGCTCATTCCAGATGATGTGCCAACTAGTACTAGCCTGTGAATCAAACGACGACGTAAAGATGAGCGAGCTCTTGCCACAAGTACTTAGCCTGGATTTTTTTGAAATTCCGGTTGCCGACATATGGCAAATAAATTGGGACCATAAAAGGGGAGGAGACGAAAGTTGGGCCGAGCTTGCACTGGGCAGTGAATCCCTCGCTCCGCACGTGATGTTCTTTTTGGCTTTAGGACTGCGAGGAGCCCATGAACCACTCGAATACATTCTTGACTACCTTAGCGGGTCAGCGCCACTATTTTTGGACGAATCAACCAGCTATACATGCCCACTCAGAAATTACTACTTTAGCGATCGGCACAAAGACCCACTTATGTACTTTGAAGCTCTTGCAAACCTAAGCACAATACGTGAGCACCTGAGGGCCTGGCAGACTGGCCAAGACAAACTACTCGAGCTGACGGACTTCATCAAGTTTATTGACGCCTACGAATCAGCTGAACAGCCCCTTATCAATTCGCATCCTGTCGCACTTGCAGGTGACTCGGTACAGCTCATGACTGTTTTCAAGGCCAAAGGCCTGGAATTCGAGCATGTATTTCTACTATCTGTCCACGACGACGTCTGGGGTAAGTCTGCAAGGAGCAATACGAGCAAGTTGAGCCTGCCAGCCAACCTTGAGCATATCCGGCACGCTGGCGGAAATGAAGACGAACTGCGACGCTTACTATTCGTTGCAATTACTAGAGCAAAGCACGGGCTGTACCTGACAAGCCATGCTCACAAAGACAACGGCAAAACCACCGAGCCGGCCAAATATCTACTTGAGTACTCTGATGGCGACTCTCGCAAAACGACCGTTTTGCCGGAACCAAAACAAAAAGTCATCGAAACAAGCTTCGACCAGGCCGAAACTATGAATGCCGTCGATCTAATGTGGCACAGCCGACACGTACATCTTGATGCAGACTTAAAAAGCCTGCTTTCAGGTCGCCTAGAACGTTACCAGATGAGCCCAACTCATCTAAATACATTTATTGATCTTGAATACGGCGGGCCAGAGCAGTTCTTGCTTAAAACTCTGCTGAGATTCCCCGAAGCACCGGGCGAAGACGGTGAATTTGGAAACGCAGTTCACTGGGCACTCGAACAGCACCAATACAGGATTGCCCGTGGCGACAAGTCTACAGTCGAACAGACACTGAAGGATTTCGACAAAAACCTCGCCAAAAGATACATACACCCAGACCATTTAGACGACTTTCGTGCTCGGGGCCACTTTGCACTCAAAGCCTATCTACCAAAACGCGAGGACATGTTCACCATCTCTGCCGAACCAGAAGTAGCTTTCAACAAAGAGGGCGTACTTTTGGGCGAAGCCTACCTCAGTGGCAAAATTGACCGCCTAGAAGTCGACAAAACCAGTAAAACGGTCAGTATCGTCGACTTCAAAACCGGTAAACCTCACAGCAAATGGGATAGGGAGGTCAAGCTTCTCAAATACAAACAACAGTTATATTTCTACAAATTCCTGATAGAAGGAAGCCACACCTGGCAGAACTATAGAGTTACTGGCGCCCGGCTAGAATTTGTAGAGCCTGATAGTACCGGTAAAATTGTAGAGCCGCTCGAAATCAAATTTGACGATGCCGAAGAGAAAGAAATGAAATCGCTTATCCAAGCTGTATGGTCAGAGATCAAATCCCTCGACTTACCAGATGTCTCGGGCTACTCAGAAGATTACAAAGGAACCCGGGACTTTATCGCTCAGCTACTAACCTAGGAGTGAAATTAACAATATAACCTACTTCGGTTGCCTGAAACGGTTACGGTTTGGTATACTTACCTCTAGTTATTAGAGGTCAAAAAGGAGGTATTTCAGCATTGCTCGTGCGGGGGTGGCTGTTGAAATAAGGTATGCGAGTTAAGAGACTTGGGAGGTTATTGAGTAGCTATGTAGCAACAAAGCTTGTCTATTCGTTTTGGCGTACTATTTTCTACTGCTACTATTCATCAAAATCTTTCCTAAAATCAGTCTTTTGTCGCTCAAAAATCCAGTTGACTCCTTCGCTTATACTAAAGCGCACCTCTATTTTTGCAACTCTGATTTTATACGTAGCGGTTGCTATACGGCCAATGCTCTTTGCAGCACCAGATCTGTTTGACGAATGGACATTCGACACACCAGCCGACTATTCTTACGGATCAAATATAGAGATCAACAGTGGTATTGCACGGCTCAAAGCACTCAACTACGCTGACGACGCATCAACTGCTGCACTCTATCACCTTGACGAATCCGGCGGAAGTAGTGTATCCGACAGTAGCGCAAACGCCAATAACGCCACCGTCTATAGCGGTGGTACATTTGCTGCTGGCAATCTCAATAATGCAGTTCAGCTCGACGGACAAGACGATTATATCGAAGCACCAAGTAGCTCTAGCTTGAAACTTGGGCAACAGCAAACAGTCGAAGGCTGGTTCCAGCCAACAGAAGTACAAAGTCCAGCAACAACCGATAAACGCTTCTCTATCGCCGACAAAGGTGACTACCAGCTATATATTGACAACGAAACAGGGCGTGCTACTTACGAAATAGCCAATACCAATGCTACCACCTGGTCTCAGTCAGCGGGTGGCAATGACATCAATGGCAGTTGGGGCACTAACACCAAAAGGAGCGTCAATGCATCAACGACTATCGGCTCTAACTTATACGTAGGTCTCGGTAATGTTCTCGCAGATGCCGAAGTCTGGATGTGGGATGGTGCTAACTGGACAAATATCGGTGGTGACGCACTAAACGGTAGCTGGGACGATCAGACGTTTGAACAAGTCTACTCGATGACAAATGATGGCACCAACTTATACGTAGGACTAGGCGTCACGGCGGGTGATGCAGAAGTATGGCGCTGGGATGGTGCTATTTGGACAAAAATCGGCGGCGACGCAGTCAACTCAAGCTGGCAAGTGAATACGTTCGAAGCCGTCGGTGCACTGTCATTCTTTGGCGGAAATCTCTACGCAGGACTCGGAACGGGTGGTAACGATGCCGAGGTTTGGCGCTGGAACGGCACCAGCTGGGCCAAGATCGGTGGAGATAGTCTTAATAGTGGCTGGACCACCAACTTTGACTATATCTCAAGCATGGCAAATGATGGTGTAGATTTGTATGTCGGCATTGGCGTAACTGCCACCGAGGCGGAAGTATGGCGCTGGGATGGTGCTATTTGGACCAAAATTGGAGGCGACGCAGTAGCTAGTAGTTGGGTTACCGACTTCGAAACAGTCAGAAGTCTCGACTACATAGGGTCAATTCTCTATGCCGGGCTAGGTGATGGGCTCAATGACGCAGAGTTATGGTCATGGGATGGAGTCACATGGACTTTGGTCGGTGGTGATGGTGTAAACGGTAGCTGGACCGGTGCACATGAGGGCATATATGCAATAGAGAATGTTGGTTCGGACATTTATGTCGGTCTGGGTACTGGTAATGGTGACGGTGATGTCTGGAGACTGCAAAGTGGAACGTGGTCACAGGTCGGTGGCGATGGGTTAAACTCTGGCTGGGCGCTTGCAGTTGGTGACACGGTCAACACGCTCACCGTCGTTGGTAGCACCCTCTATGCAGGTCTCTATGACACAGCGGGTGGAGGCTATGTTTATGCGTGGGACGGCGCTAACTGGTCTGCAACTGGTGGTCAGTTCATCAACAACAGTTGGGGCTACTATGGACAAGGGTCGGTAGAGGTGATGCAAGTCGCAGGCGACTATATGTACGCGGGCATCGGTTCGGCAACAGGATCGGCGCAGGTATGGTCGTGGAACGGGTCGGTTTGGACAATTATTGGTGGTCAAGGCATTAATGGCAGTTGGGCACCAAACACCTATGAGCAAATATCGAGCATGAATAGCCATATGGGCGATCTCTATGTCGGACTAGGCACGACTGCCGGCGAAGGAGAAGTCTGGCGATGGGATGGCTCAACTTGGACACAAATAGGTGGCGACGGCCTTAATGGCAGCTGGCCAATTTCACCGACACCACCACTTTCGGTAGGTCCCTATGAAGAAGTGAATGCTCTTGCGAGTCTAGGTGGCATCCTTTATGCCGGACTCGGTAATTCAGGTAACGATGCAGAGGTCTGGAGCTGGGACGGCTCCACCTGGACCAAGATTGGTGGCGACAGCATCAATACTGGCTGGACGACAAATTACGAACGTGTTAGTGCATTTGCCATCTACGATGGTAGCTTGGTCGCTGGGCTTGGTGCGAGCGCAGGCGACGGGGAACTGTGGCGCTGGAGCGGCACCAACTGGAGCAAGCTTGGAGGCGATAGCCTTAACGGCTCATGGGACAACACCATCGAGCAAGTTGAAGCACTAATACCTTATGCGGGCGGCCTTTATGTCGGACTCGGTAACTCGGCAGGTGAGGGTGAAGTCTGGGAACTAAAGAATGGCACCTGGACAAAAGTCGGTGGCGATGACCTCAATGGAAGCTGGGCTGACGGTACATATGAAAGAGTCCGATCATTTACTGTTTATAATGGCGACATTTATGCTGGGCTTGGTAGTACGGCAGGTGAGGGCGAAGTCTGGCGCTACCGCCTCGGAACATGGACAAAGGTAGGAGGCAATAGCCTCAATGCGTCGTGGGCAAATGCGATGGAGGAAGTCGAATCGCTCAGCGTTTACCGTGGCAAGCTCTATGCAGGTACCGGCAACAGCGCCAACGTTGACGCAACCGTTTGGTCGTATGGTGACAACGCCTACGTGCAGTCCACGACGGCAAGCTTTGGTACAAATTGGCACCATCTTGCAGGCACGTACGACGGTATAACTCAGCGCATATATATCAACGGCGTACTCGAAGCATCAAATGCCAAAGCAGTCACCGTTCCGACTGAGGATCGACCACTGCTCATTGGTGCCGGCTACGCAGGGCGTGAGCAAGGCAAGCCCCAGTCTAGAGCCGAAGGCCTTCTTGACGAAGTACGGCTTAGTTCTGTTGCCAGGACAAGCTTTACTACAAGCCCATATAGTGCCGCGCACGAGACCATCTCGCCGACAACCAGCGTTCGCCAGGGCGGACTCGAACAGTGGGACACTTTTAGTAATACCGCTTCACTAGACGGTGGTGACGTGACTTATAGACTATCGAACGACGATGGGGCGAGCTGGCTCTATTGGGACGGCATTGCATGGACGGCTTCGACTTTGCTGACTAATTCAAATACGCCGGTTACCATTACGACTAATTTCAATTCATTCCCGATCACCTTTGAAGGGCTACGCTGGCAGGCAGTGTTAAAGGGCGATGGCAGCCAACAAGTAGCACTCGACACCGTGACGGCAGAGTCGACATCCGACAGTTTAGACCCTACGAGCAATCCAAGCAATATTCAGGCATACAAAACCAACAGCGGCGATCTACTCGGCACAGGCGATTGGACAAACGGTGGCTCACCGTACTTTACGTGGGACGCTGGTAGTGATGCAGACTCCGGCATTCTTGGCTACTGTGCCTATCTTGGTACAGACGGCGCTGCAAATCCGATCACCACAGGTGGGCTACTCGGCACTAGTCCCGTTGCAACTGGTGGCAACTGTGCATTTATCGTATCCAGTAACGAGCTCGACATAGCACTTCCCGGCATGCTAGGTACTGCTCTCACGACGAGCAACGACCCAGTTTATCTCACGCTCCGTAGCATTGACCGAGCAGGTAACGTTATGAATAGCTCAGTCCAATTTTCATTCCGATTCGACAATACTCCACCGACAAACCCTAGCTTTATCACCGCACCATCAGGCTTCGTCAACAGCAAAGACATCACAATGACGTGGCCAACCACCGGCCCGAGCGCGCCGAGCGACGCACAGTCTGGACTCACCGGTCTACAGTATAGGATTGGCCCATCTGGCACTTGGTACGGCGACAGCCACAGCGGAACAGGCGATAGTAGCGACTTCTTAACCAACGACGGCAGCTACACCACACTTGACCCACTCGACTTTGGCAACCTTGTCGAAGGTATCAATACCGTCTATTTCCGTTCATGGGATTCTGCAGGCAATGTCACATCCAGCTACACCACCGCCACACTCAAGATCAACACATCGGGTGCACCGAGTGAACCGACTAATCTCGTTGCCTCACCAGCCAGTAGTACCACAAACTCATTCAGCTTCAACTGGGACGCTCCGGTGACGTACATAGGCGATGTCGACAATATTACCTACTGCTACACCATCAACGCCATACCGTCACTCAGTAGCTGCAACTACACCGCCGCCGGCTCTACAGAGTTAACCCTCGGCGCCTATGCCACACAACCAGGCACAAACATTATGTATGTTGTGGCTCGCGACGAGTCGAGCAACATCAACTATTCAAACTTCTCCTCAACCGAATTCGTCGCCAACACTACAGCTCCAGGTATGCCGCTCAATACCGACATTGTTGACGTATCGATAAAAAACACCAGTAACTGGCGACTTGCGCTTACCTGGGAAGCACCGCTCATAGTTGGCGAGGGCATCGCCAGCTACCGCATCTATCGATCGACTGACGATGTTACATTCACTCAGATTGGGGCGAGCTCCAGCACAACCTATATCGATGCTAGCCTATCTGAACAAACCTACTACTACCACGTTACCGCCTGTGACAGTACCAACAACTGTGGCGCACCAGGAAGCACCGTCAACGAATTCCCAACGGGCAAGTTCACGACCGCAGCCTTGCTTACGAGTGGCCCAGACGTATCCGAAATCACCACCAAGCGCGCCAAGATCAATTGGACAACCGATCGCACGAGTGATTCAAAGATTGCTATTGGTACAAGTAGCGGCGTCTACAGCCCGTCAGAAGTCGGTAATTCTAACCAAGTCACCGACCATCATATAGACCTCGACAACCTCTCTCCGGGCACGACCTACTACATCGTGGCCAAATGGACAGATGAAGACGGCAATACCGGCACGAGCCCTGAGCAGACATTCATCACCGCTCCTGCACCCGTGATTAAGGCCGTTGAGGTGACTTCCATCGGTCTCGATTCCGCCAGCATTGCCTTTACCACTCAAGGAGCAACCAAAGCCTTGATCTATTACGGTGTCAACGAATCTTTTGGTGGTGTGGCCGAGATCAATACCTCTCAGAGCGAATCACGCTACCAGACTGACCTCGCTAACCTCACCGACGGTACACAGTACTTTTATATGATCAGCACCATCGACCAAGAGGGTGCCGAGTACCGTGGTAACATTGCGTCGTTCAGCACTTTGCCACGACCGCGCATTACCAACTTGCAGTTCCAGCCAATCGACGGCGAACCGACGAGCACTCAGCGTGTGACATGGCAAACTAATGTGCCAAGCAATAGCCAGGTCATCTACTCAGCTGTCAATGGTACGCCGATTGAGATCCAAGATTCAGCACTAGTTACGCAACACGAGATTGTTATACGCAATCTTGTCGACGACAGTGACTATACAATGATTGCACAGAGTAGGGATGCTGTCGGCAACCTCGCGGTATCCGACAGACAGCAGTTCCGCACAGCACTAGACACTAGACCACCAAAGATCTCCGACATTGTCGTCGAGTCAACTATTCGTGGATCTGGCTCAGAAGCAAGGGGACAGATTGTAGTGTCCTGGCGCACTGACGAGCCAGCCACAAGCCAAATTGCCTACAGTGAAGGTTCCGGTGCCGTGGTATTCAATAGCCGTACTGCCGAAGAAACAACGCTCAAAACTGAACATCTTGTTATTGTGTCCGATCTGCCTACATCACGCGTATTTAGTATCCAACCAATTTCGCGCGACAAATCCGAGAACACTGGCAACGGCACGACCGAGACAGCAATTATTGGCAGGGCATCAGACAATGCGTTAACGGTCGTATTCAACACTCTAAAAAGGATATTTGGGTTCTAACATGGCAGAATCACTCTTTACCGCCAGAAACCTAAGCGTTACCTTCAATCAAGGCGATATACCAACAACTGCAGTGCACGATGCTTCTGTAGTTGTCCCCAAAGGTTCGGTTACTATAATTTATGGAGCATCTGGAAGTGGCAAGTCAAGCCTCCTTAACGTACTCTCCGGCCTACAGCAGCCGACTAAAGGCATGCTTCGCTACAACGGCGAGAACCTCTACAACCTAAGCGCCAATGAGCTAGCGTATTACCGTGCCCACGAACTGGGGATTGTCTACCAGAACAATTACTGGGTGAAGAGCCTTTCCGTCCTCGACAACGTCGCTCTGCCATTGTATTTCATTGGTGAAAATAGAGCACATGCACAACAAAAGGCAATGGTCGCTCTCGAGCGAGTTCATATGCAGGACTACGCCAAAAAACTACCACACTTCCTATCTGGTGGTGAGCAACAACGCGTAGCTATGGCCCGTGCAATCGTCAACGACCCACCTATCATCATTGCCGATGAGCCAACGGGCAACCTGGATAGTAATAATGGCGACCAAATCATTAAGCTTTTAACCGACTTCAACGCCTCGCACAGCAAGACTATCATCCTTGTCACGCACAATATGGAGTACCTGCCAATCGCCAATCACTTGCTTGAGATTCAAGATGGGCGAGTGACCGAAATCGATGCAGAAGCGATACCAAAGACAATTGCCACAATCATTACCGAGATGCAGACTCGCCTGACTCATTTCCACAAAAAGGAGACTAAAGATGTTTAAACGCACCTCCAAAGACACATCAGCTGTCAAAAAGTCGATCCTCATCGCAATCGCTTACCAAAACTTGCTACACAAGCGCCTCCGCACCACACTTACCGTTCTGGGTATTGCAATTGGTATCGGTGCAATCTACTTCCTTTTGTCGTTCGGACTTGGTCTGCAAAACCTCGTGACCAACGAGATCATCGGCAACCAGTCGATCAAAACAATCGACGTAGCTAGCGCCAACTCACAGGTATTGAAGCTCGACGACCTTGTCGTCCAGCGCATCAAAAAAATTCAGAACGTTAGCGACCTTAGCTCTGTGTATTTCTACCCATCAAGCTATCGCCTTAGCGGTAGCGAATCCGACGCCGTACTCTACGGCATCGACAAAGCCTATGTCGGGCTGACGTACCTCAACATTCTCGAAGGCGAAATGCTCGACTTCAGCGACACCAACAGCAGGGGAGTCGTCCTTAACAAAGCAGCGCTCGAATCAATCGGACTAGATAGCGACGATCGTGAAGTTGTGGGCACAAAACTCACAATAATTATCCCAGCAGCCGAAGCCGACGGACTAAAGGAAGACTACTCAGCCGAGTTCACAGTAACAGGAGTTATCGACTCGGGTAGTGGGGCAGAGCTATTCATCAACGGCGCCATTCTTCGTTCTCTCGGCATTACACACGCCAGCCAGCTAAAGATCGGCAGTTCCGAAGTCGAGAGCATCGCCGACATTCGAACTCAGATCGAGAGTTTCGGTTTTGAGACCACTTCACCGACCGACACATTGTCCGAGATAAATGTCATCTTCCGCTACCTCAACCTACTGCTCATCGGTTTTGGTGGCATCGGAATGATCGTCGCGATTCTTGGTATGTTCAATACACTCACGATATCACTACTCGAACGTACAAAAGAAATCGGCCTTATGGTAGCCCTAGGAGCTCGTTCGGTAGATATCAAGCTACTGTTCATCTTTGAAGCACTACTTCTATCAGCAATCGGTTCAACTGTCGGTATATTTGGCGCCTACTTACTGGGGCGAGGTGCTAATGTTGTGGTCAACATCCTAGCTTCGAGTAGAGGTGTCCAGGACAGCTTCGACATATTCTCTAACCCGCCCCTCCTAATCCTTGGGCTATTCTTCTTTATGCTCATAGTTGGCAGTCTGGTGGTATTTATTCCGGCTAGGCGTGCACAGCGTATCAACCCAATCTTGGCCCTTAGAAGCGAATAAAAACAGAACCAAAGTATTTCTATGGCGAGAACTTCTAGTACTGGGTTTGATTGACATAAGCATATATATGTAGTATTATAAACATCATGAAACGCGAAATGTCACGCGAAGCACTTCTCATCGATTTTGCACTCGCAGGGGCTAATATAGAAGCACCAATCACTACCGGGGAAGCTGATATCCGAACAAAACTTGATGTGCTAGTTAGCGATGTTCCTCCAGAGTATAGCGGTACAACGGAAGCAACATGGACACTTCCATCTGGCGTAGAAGTCTACCTGAAAGCGACTAGTACCATTATTGAAGCTGGCTACGACGCCAATGTTCTAGCATCCGAATATGAAATAACTTTTTGTCACCAGCAGGGACAGATGCCTAGTCTTGGCCAGAATACAGAGCTAGTTTATAAGATATGCATACCTGCCCCAGGGTCAATAGTGGCTCCAAGCGCAACACGAATGAGTAGGCAAGCAGGTAGTCCTGACGATATTGATAGGGGCATTGAGAAAATACTGCAAGGCAGGCCCCCACGAGGCAGTACAGTAGGGCTGTACGCTTACTTTGAGGATATAGATGAAGGCTTAATTAATGAGACTGGTGATCTTAGCGTCAACGATCTGGCCATGCTTAAGAATGTTCTAGCAAAAACCACCGAATTTGATGGAGACCCGCTAACCGACTACCAGAATGGATGTTTTCAGAGTCCCCCAGCAGATCACCAAAGCGTCTCAACAATTCAGGGATTATTAGACAGCGTTGCAGACAAAGGAGTAGCAATACACAGACGGAAAGGGCTTGTCTCAGTTCCGCTCCTTGACCCAACTTCTTCAGCCTATATATCCATATATATTGACGAATCAATCTATGGTGATCTGACTGAACATGCACGTAGATCGAACCGTCCAGAGTGGATGATGACGCTCGTAATATGTGATATGACCAGCCAAATAACCCACAGGCTACAACTCATCCGTCAACTTAATGGTGAGCTCAAATGCGCATCATCTATGGAAATGCCAACTCAAAAAAAGGTCCAGCCTCTAGCAAGCGAAGCAATAAAGCGAGTGCTAGAGTATTACACGCCACAGCCTATTCCTAGCTCTATATACCTGGATCCCGATTTAGAAGGAGACGGAGCGAACCAAGAGCAACTCAATTTCTTTTCTGAAGTACTAAAAGCATTGGTATAAAAGTTTCATGTCAGATTTCCACGAATCAGGACCAGAGATTCCCAAGCCCCAGCAATATAATTCCGACGACTATGCGCATAGGATCCCAGAAGCTATCGCTAGAATCGAATACAACATACGACTCGCGGTCCTAGCAGAAGACATATCTAAGATGTTTATGGAGCAGAACGCTCTCATCAATGGAAAAGCTTGGGCGTTATACACCCATACGGCGGATAGAGTTACCATTGATCCTCATCAAAGCAATATACAAAATACAACGCTACTTTTTAGGGCCGATGATGGGCTGGGGACAGGGCCATTAATCCGAATGGTTTCAGTAGGGAAAATTAGATATAACCAACCGTTAAATAGTGTAGTCCGCGACTTATGCGTAAGAAGCAAAGACGCCTTTCACAATGTAGCCACATACCCAGATCCAGTTGAGACAGGACCAGTTGAGAATGACCCCCATTATTATGATAGCGAGGGGCTACTTTATTACTACGACACAAGTGACGTACCAGTCGTTCAGGGGATTGACGGCTCAGAGGTAATCTACCCTTTCGGGTGGCCAAATAACCCAATATCGATGCTACAGACACTCTATGCAATGAGTGAGCTATTTGATATTTTGAAATCCATTGATCCCTGCAAAGTCAGTGCGCCAGGAACAAGATTTCAGTAGTTCGCAATATTCACGTGCTACTATAAATATTACTTGAAACATATACTCTACATCCCCGGACTTGGCGACAATAGCTCGCTTACAAAGCAACGCTTTTTGCTTTCGCTTTGGAACAAAAACAAAGTAATAATTCATTTTTTTGACCCCAAGTGGCATGATGAATCCGAGACATACGCCCAAAAGTATTCTCGATTAATTGAGCTCGGATCTAGGCTAAGGCCCGGTGAAGATGATTTAATCGTAATCGGCGTAAGTGCTGGCGGGTCTCTTGCTGTTAGATATATAGCCGAAAACGAAACAGTAACCCGTGCATACCTCGTTTGTGGCAAATTGAAAGGTTCATCAAAAATCGGAAAGCCATATCAAGAAAGAGCACCCGCACTCCTTGAGAGCGTGCAGGCAAGCGAATCACTACTACTAGATATTTCTGAATCATCATCGGCCAAAATCACTGTGATCAGGCCACTTCTTGACGGTATTGTGCCGTTAGAAGATATGCTAGTTCCTGGCTCTAAACGAGTGAGATTATTTACCATAGGACATACAATCAGTATTGTTTATGTGCTTATAGTCTATCTACGGATCAGACTTTAAGACCCCAATTTACTACGGCACTAGTCTATAACTGCTATGACCGACGCGAATAATATTACGACGCCCAACGCTTTGCGAAAGTAGTTCACTCCACTCGTTATCTCCAGCCATGCCCAATAAAATAAGAACGAACTACCCAGATAGCTGATTACGGCCAAAAACTGCTCCGGCAGAGTAAAAATCTTTAGCACAGCACAAATTGCCCATACAATAATTGGGTAGTTTGGTGTTTGGCCTAATACTACTTTCCCAGACGAATCTTTAAAGCACCTGTCTACGAATGTACGATTATTGGCTTTAGGGGCTTTATTCATAACCACACTATAGCAGTGTGCTACAACTAATGCTCAAGTTAGCAACAAATACATTTATCATCTTGCTAAATATCTAAATTAGATTATCATTGACTGAATGTCAG
>Ga0154020_10001463_pt1 | contig 29158 bp, 21 predicted proteins | sample Klosneuvirus_201_FD_109709 | JGI IMG/M metagenome (GOLD analysis project Ga0154020, IMG submission 109709) | Active sludge microbial communities from wastewater, Klosterneuburg, Austria - Klosneuvirus_20160825_MG | ecosystem: Engineered > WWTP > Aerobic digester > Activated sludge | place...
ACCGAGAAAGAAGTGGGGGAGTTGAAAGGCTCGTAGCGCTCCGGGCGCTACCCGGTTTTCTGGAAAGACAAGCGCCCAGAGCGCCTAAAAAAATGAAAAACACGCACAAAACGCATAACGCGCGCATCGCCATAGACGGCCCGGCCGGGTCTGGCAAAAGCACCATTGGCCAAATGCTGGCAGACAAGCTGGGGTTTTTGTATTTCGACACGGGCGTGATGTATCGCGCGGTGACGCTGGCCGCCCTTTTGCACGGGGTTGATTTGGACGACGAGCCATCTGTGACCCAACTGGCCGAGCGCTCGCACATTGAGGTGATGCCAGCAGAAATTGACGATGGCCGGCAATACACCGTTTTGCTGGATGGCCGCGATGTGACCTGGGACATCCGCAAACCAGAGGTGGACGCCGGGGTGAGCATCCCATCCAAATACGCCAAAGTGCGCGAGAACATGGTGGCCCAGCAGCGGCGCATTGCGGGCAGCAAGCGCGTGCTCATGGTTGGCCGCGATATCGGCACGGTGGTGCTGCCCGATGCCGAAGTGAAGATTTACCTGACCGCCAGCGTGGAAGAACGCGCCCGCCGCCGCCACGAGGAATTGCTGGCTCGCGGCGAGCACAGCAATTACGATGAAGTTTTGGCCGCCATGCGCCGCCGCGACCAAATTGACTCGTCTCGCGCGGTCTCGCCCTTGCGCCCCGCAAATGACGCGATTGTGTTTGACAGCACCGGACTGGAAACGCCGGTCACGCTGGGAAAATTGACAAAGATCGTGGAAGAGAAATTAAACACTGCGCTTGCGCAAACACATGCGCAATCAAACCAGTAAAGCGCTTTGTCTTTCTCACGGCGTTCTGGTGGGCCGCTCAGAAGGGGCGACCGTGCCGCTGGCTTTGGGCGCGGTGGAGCCAGCGCCGGGCGTGGCTGTGCCGTTGGGGCTCATATCCACCCGCACAAAAAACACCTGGGTTTGTTTGGTTTTCTCATCCTGGTTGATGACAATCGCAAGGCCAAACTCTTTTGCGCCTTCTTTTTTGTTGAACAGGCACAGCGACCCTTGCGCAGAGCTGGCGCTGCCCGATGAATTGCCCAAACACCCACCCGCATCGTTCTTCCAGCCAGTGGCGGCCATGCGCTCTTTGGTGTAAAAAGCGGGCACGTCACCCGGCGCTTTGGCGGTGGTATAAGCAATAAAATCAAAACGGCCCTGAAACGCCGATTGAATCACCAGCCGCGCGGCAAGGGGCAAGTCAATTTTGGCCTTGGTCAAGCCATCCATCTGCGGCACATCCGACCAAAGCGCATCTACCGTGCCCGCGTTAGAGCCGCCCAAAATGCCGCACCCGCTTAAGACAAGCATGGCTGCGGCAAAAAATAGAACAAGTTTTGTTTTCATTTTATTTTGAAACCGAAGATGGCGGGCGAAAGACGGAGCATCTGCCCGATTCACAAGCCATCTCCCGTCTCCCATCTTCCGTCTTCCGTCTCTTAAGCCTATGGTAACATCCCAGCGTCTTCATGTCAGCAACCACTCAGCAAAAATACAAGGCCGTTTTGTTTGATCTGGACGGCACCATCCGCACAAACCAGCCCGAAGGTCTGGAGGCGTTTATTCAGTTTGCCTCGCAAATTGGCGTGCCCATGACCGCAGATCAAATGGCGCATTTGGAGCGTGAGGCGCACCGCTACTGGGCCGATGGCGCCCTGGTGGGCGAACACATGACCCGCTACGATGAGCGCGGGTTTTGGGCAAATTACTACGCGCATCTGCTCAGCGTGGCGGGCATCCAAGATTGCGATGAGCGCGGCAAGCGCATTCAGCATTTGTTTGAAGCCGAACACGACCCCGACGACCTGATTTACGCCGATGCCTGGCCGCTGCTCACCAAGCTGCGGGCCGATGGCTACGTGGTTGGCCTTGTCTCCAACCGAGACAAGCCGGTTGATGAATACATCACATCCATTGGCCTGCGCTCTTTTTTTGATTTCACGCTGGTGGGCGGGCAAGTGAACAGTTGGAAGCCCGACCGCCTGATTTTTGATGAAGCGCTGAAAAAAGCCGGGGTGGCCGCGCACGAAGCGGTGTATGTGGGCGACAATTATTACGCGGATATTCTGGGCGCCATCAACGCTGGCATGGCCGCGGTGCTGGTTGACCGGCGTGATGTGTTTGAGAAAGACTTTGACCGGCGCATTCATCATTTGCACGAGCTGGTGAAGTGGCTGTGAGATTTAATTCCTAGAACGTGAACACCCTCTCCACCCCCAACCCCTCCCCCGGCGAGGGGAAGAAAAACCGGCGCGTGTGGCCCATCGTTCTCGTCTCGCTGGCGGTGGCGGGGCTGGTGTGCGCGGTGTGCGCAGGCGCAACCCTGTTTGTGGGGATGAAGGCGCTGGACGTGGCGCAGCTCCCATCACCCACCGCCGCCCGACTGGCCGCCGCAACCGCAACCCCGCCGCAAATTCCATCGGCCACACCCGCGCCCGCCAACCCAGGCCAAACGCCCCGCCCTGCGCCATCACCCACCCCGCAGGCCGCGCTTACGAACACAGTTTCCATCACAGATACGCAAATGCAATTGCGGGTGTTCCGCCAGCTATGGGACGCGGTGAACACCAGTTACGTGTATACCAATTTCAACGGGCTGGACTGGGAGAAAGTTCGCGCCAGCCAGGAAGCGCGGATCAACGCGGGCATGGTGTTCACCGATTTTTACGATGATATGCGCGGCGTGGTGGAAAGCCTGAACGACAACCATTCTTCATTTCTCTCGCCCGAAGAAGTGCAGACAGAGAACGCCGAGTATGAGGGCAAAGACGCGTATGTTGGCGTGGGTGTCCGCTGGGATATGAGCCGGGACAAGAAATATGTGTTTGTGCTGCAAACAATGGCAAACAGCCCCGCAGAAAAAGGCGGGGTGAAGGCCCACGATCATATTCTGGCGATCAACGGCGAGCCGGTGATTAATGGCAACGAATTGCGCATGGATAGGGCGCGGGGCGTATCTGGCACACCGGTCACGCTCACCCTGCAAGCGCCGGGCGGCCAGCCGCGAGATGTGGTTTTGATTCGCGGCGACGTGAGCGGCGCGGCCCGCGTGGAATACCGTGTGATCAACAATGCAGGCAAAAAATACGGCTACATTCTGATCCCCACCCTGTTCGAGCAAACCATCGGCCAAAAAACGCGCGAGGCGTTGCGGGCTTTGAACAAAAACACAACACTGGATGGCATCATCCTTGACATGCGCATCAACGGCGGCGGGGCGTATCCCATCCTCACCGAGACGCTGGGGTTCTTTACCACCGGCGAGATCGGGCGGCTGGTCAACCGCTCGCAGCGCCCGCAAGTCATCCGCGTAAAAGCCGAGCCTATTGGCAAATCTCAAACCCTGCCGCTGGTGGTGCTGATGGGGCCCTCGACCGAGTCATACGCCGAGGTGTTCAGCGGCGCGTTGCAAGCCAAAGGCCGCGCGGCGCTCATCGGCTCGGAGTCGGCGGGGAACATCGAGACATTGCGGCTGCACGAGTTCAAAGACGGCTCTGCGGCGTGGATCGCCGAAGAGACCTTTCGCTTGCCCAACGGCACAGGCTGGGAAGGCAAGGGCCTTACACCAGACGTGCGCGTGGACAAAAACTGGGACGAATTCACCGAGGATGACGACCCCGGCATCGCCGCCGCGCTCAATTATTTCAAATAAAGCACTTAACATTAAAAAAACATGCCACACGTTTGCGATTACGAAGGTTCCGATTACAAAACGCGGTTTTGGCAAAACGCCGACCGCGCCTACGAAGATGCCGCCGAGCGAGTAGCGATGCGCCGCCTTCTGCCATCCAGCGGCAAGCGCATTGCCGAGTTTGGGGCGGGGTTTGGCCGTTTGGCCGACCTATACGCCGGATACGACGAAGTGATTTTGGTGGATTACTCGCGCACGCTTTTGCAAGAGGCCATGCAAACCTGGGGCAACGACCCGCGCTTTAAGTTTGTGGCGGCCAATTTGTATGCCCTGCCCTTCGCGCCGGGCGCGCTAAGCGCAGCCAGCATGATCCGCGTGATTCATCACATTGCAGATGTGCCGCAGGCGCTGGCGCAAATTGGCAACGCGCTGGCCGATGGGGCGACGTTTGTCATGGAGTTCGCCAACAAACGCAACCTAAAAGCGATGGCCCGCTACGCCATCGGCAAACAAAACTGGAACCCCTACGCGCCGGAGCCGGTGGAGTTTGTCAAACTCAACTTTGATTTTCATCCGAGCTGGATGAAAGACCAACTGAGCCGCGCGGGGTTTGAGGTGAAGCAAACCCTGCCCGTGTCCTATCTTCGTGCGGGGTTCGCGCGGCGGGCGTTACCCCTCAGCACAATGGTGAAGCTGGACGCCGCGTTGCAAAACACCGGCGCGTTGTATGCGCCCAGCGTGTTCACTCAAAATGTGCGGATGGGCGGCGCGGCGCTCGTTCCGCCGGGCGGGGAGATTTTTGTCAGCCCAAAGTCTGGCAAACCCCTGCGCCGCGAAGGCGACCTGATGGTGTGCGACGCCGATGGCACAAAGTGGCGGGTGAACGGCGCGTTTTACGATTTTAAGGAAGAGGTTGAGTAGTGATAGTTGAGAGTGATAGTTTTGAGAGTGATAGTTATAGTGAACGCGAAAAATTTCCTATAACTATCACTCTAAACTATCACTACCTACGCCCCATACAAAATTCTGCCACAGGTGGCGCACTGCACCACTCCCGTGCCGGTGCGGGCCTGCTGAAGCTGCTGCGATGAGGGCTGTTCGCCGCACGCGCTGCACGCGCCGTTTTTGATGATCGCTACCGCCACGCCATTTTTCTTGGTTCGCAGCGCGGCATACAGGTCAATATCTGGCTTGGAAATGCTGGCGACCGCGGCGGCGCGGCGTTCCAGATCGGCCTGCGCTCTCTTTTGCAGGTCGGTCATTTCTTGCTTGCCAGCCACGTTATCCTCTTCCCATTTTTTGATGGACTGGCGCAGGGCGGCCTCACAATTTTTCTCGGTCGCGCGGGCTTCGTCTTGCAATTCCATTGCGGTCAGCATTTGCTCGTCCAGCTCGGCGTGATGGCGCTTGTGCTGCGCCAGATCGCGCTCCACATCCAGCATTTCTTTGGGGTTGCGAATTTTGCCCGCGTAAAGGCGGTCCTCTTCTTCCTTAATTTTGGCGTCCAGCGCTTTTGCGTCCATCTCCAAAGATTTAAGCGCGGACGCGGCGACTTGCGCGGCTTTTTGCGCTTTGGCGTATTCGTTGCGGGTGTGATTCACCGCAGGGTTATTGGCGATGGCCTGCTCAAGCTCGCGCCAGCGTTTGCGCGTGGCATCCAGTTCGGCATCCAAAAGTTGCAATCGGTAGAGTGATTCGGCGCGTGACACGGGGGTGATTATAGACGGGAGACGGGATTGCTGTCTTCGATCTTCCGTCCTCCGTCTTCCGTCTTCCGTCCCCATCCCGTCTCCCGTCTTCTATAATCTCCCTCAATGTCAAAAATACTGGTAACCGGCGGGGCGGGATTCATCGCCTCGCACATTGTGGATCACTATCTTGAGCTTGGGCACGAGGTCATCGCGGTGGACAATCTCGCCACCGGCTCGCGGCACAACCTAAACCCAGCCGCCCGATTTGTGGAAGCCGATGTGCGGTCGGCGGAGTTTGCCGCGCTGGTTGAGCGCGAGAAGCCCGAAGTCATCAACCATCACGCCGCGCAAACGATGGTGCGCCCCTCCACCGAGAACCCCATCTACGACACGCAAGTGAACGTGCAAGGCATCCTCAATCTTTTGCAGGCAGCGGTGAAAGCTGGCACGCGCAAGATCATCTTCGCCTCATCCGGCGGCACGGTGTATGGCACGCCCAAACCAGAAAATTTGCCCGTGAAAGAGGATCACCCATTTGGCCCGGAAAGCCCGTATGGCATCAGCAAAGCCGCCAGCGAGTATTACCTGCGCTACTACGCAGCCAACTTCCCAATCGTGTTCACCGCGCTGCGCTACGCCAATGTGTTTGGCACGCGCGATGAAATCTCCAGCGAGCATGTCATCACCGTGTTCGCCAAGCGGCTGCTGGCCGGGCAAACCCCGGTAATTCATTGGGATGGCGAACAGGCCAAGGATTACATTTACGTGACCGATGTGGCGCTGGCAAACGGCCTTGCGCTCAAGGCCGGGGACAACCGCGCGTATAACATCGGCGCGGGCAAGCCCACCAGCGTGAACGAAATTTATCGCGCGGTGAGCGAAGCCATTGGCGCGCGCATCCAGCCAACGTATGGCCCCAAACGCATGGGCGATGTGCGGCTGGTGTATTTTGATTGCGCCCGCGCCGCGGCAGAGCTGGGCTGGCGTCCGCGCGTCTCGTTTGACGAAGGCATTGCCAAAACAGTTGAATGGTATAAAAGCGTTTGAACGCGCCAACGCGCCAACGCGAGGAGCAACCATGATTGACTTTACACAAAAAGTGAGCGTGCCAGAAGACACGTTAATGCGCGAGCTTGAGGGCGAATCGGTGCTGCTGAATTTGACAAATGAAAAATATTACGGGCTGAACAAAGTGGGCACCCGCATGTGGAACGCGCTCGAAAAAAGCGCATCCATTCAAGCCGCCTACGACCAGCTTAAAGCCGAATACGACGTGGAGCCGCAACGCCTGCGCGACGATCTTGAAAAACTGATCGCGCAATTGCAGGCGCAAGGACTGATCTCAATTCGTAATTAATAATTAGTAATTCGTAATTACAAACTCCATGCGCTCTCTCGCCCATCACACGCGGCAATTTTTGCGGCTAAGCTGGCGGCACAAGCTGGGGCTGGCGCAGGCCATGCTCGCCATGCCGGTCATCGCTTTGCTCATGCGGGTGATGGGTTACCGCCGCGCCAAAAATTTGCTCCACCGCCTCAGCGCGGGCGCGCCGCAAAACCCATCTGCCGATATTGCCAACCCGGATGTGTGGACAACCACGCAATTGGCGGCGTTTGCCGGAAAGCACGCCCTTGGCCGGCCCAGTTGCCTGGTGCGCTCGCTGGCGCTTTGGTGGATGTTGCGCGGGCAGGGCATAGCCAGCGAGATTCGCATTGGCGTGCGCCCGGCGCAGGCAGGCAAGACCGGGATTGACGCTCATGCGTGGGTGGAGTTGAACGGCCAAATTTTGAATGACAGCCCGGCCACCGTTTCTCAATTCGCCGTGTTCGACAAAATGCCAGATTTACCGCTGAACGCGTTTTAGTTTTTAGCGCCACAAGCGCCTGATTCACACATGCAAACTTTTATTGCCGTGTGCGCCCTGAACGGCGCAGAGTTGGACCCCGCGCAAACACGCGCCCTGCGCCAGCGCCTGACCGCGCGGCTGGGCGCCAGCACACGCTGGCGCGAGCTTCCGGGCATGGCGATGGGCGGCACATTTGAGCCGCTCTCGCTGGATGGCGAGACGTGGATTGTGGCGGATGCGCGGGTGGACGCGCGTGACGAATTGGCGGGCGAACTCCATTTGCCGCACATTCCACCGGATGAAGAACTAATTTTGCGGGCATGGGAGAAATGGGGCGAGGATTGCGTAAATCATTTTATTGGCGATTTTGCGTTTGCCATTTGGGATGGCCGCCAGAAAAAGCTGTTCGCCGCGCGAGATGGGTTTGGCGTTCGGGCTTTGTATCACGCGCAGGTGGATGGGGTTGTGGTTGTGGCAAACCAAATGCTGGCCGCGTGCGCCTACCCCGCCCTGCCCTGCCGCCCCAACCAGGCGTTTATTGCCGATTTTCTTTTGCTGGGCATGCCCGGCGACCGAGAAATCGCCTCGTTTGAAGGGATATCCCGGCTTCCATCTGGGCACACGCTTGTGGCGCAACGCCAGGCAGTGGTGCGCAAATATTGGTCGCTGCCCATTGAGGAAGAACTGCGTTTTAAGAACCCGCAGGAATATGTTGAGCGCTTCCGCGATATTTTTGAGCGGGCGGTTGAAGATCGGTTGCGCGACCCCAAAATTACGCTCTCTGCCAGCGGGGGTATGGATTCCAGCGCGGTCGCAGCGGCCATCACCAGCATAGCCCGCAAGCGCAACCTGCCGCTGGATCTGCGCGGGGTGAGCGTTGCCACCAGCCACCCGCAAGATGAAGAACGCAGGTGGGCGGCGCAAATGGCGGCGCATGTAAATATGCCGGTGGATTTTATTGAGTTGGAGAAATACACTCTGTTTGGCGATATTGACCTTGACGAAAATGACGGCCAGCTTGATGACCAGACCCAAAATGATTTGACCTGGGCGTTTGACAGCGCCGTGAGCGCCCACTCCAAAAAATTGTTCACGGGCGTGGGCGGCGACGCGGTGCTGTTTCCATCCAACAGCTACTGGCTGAATGATATAAAACGCGGGCGGCTGGCAAAGGCGGCGCAGGCCGCGCGCCAGTTTCGTTCTCGCACGGGGCAGACCATGCCGTTTTATATTCGCACCGCTTTGCGCCGCCAGCGCCCAACAGACAGCCCCGCCACCATCCCGCCCGATTGGATTGACGCCGATTTTGCGGCGGCGCATCATTTGACCGAGCGCGGGGAGGCGACGAGACGCAAACACATCCACCTTCATCCCACCCACCCAGACGCGTACCGGATTCTGGGATTCAAGGAATGGCAATTTATTTTTGAGAAACAAACCCACGCGCGGTTTGAAAAACTAATGCCGTTTTTTGATGTGCGCGTGGCGCGGTTTTGCTTGCGAGCCCCATCCGCCCCGTGGTGCGAGGACAAATTGTTGCTGCGCGAAGCCATGCGCGGGCTGATGCCAGAAAACGTGCGGACACGCCGCAAAACGCCTTTTACAGCCGATGTGCTGGGGCCAAAGTTTGACGCGGTTGACCGCGAGGCGGTTTTGCAGCGGGCAGAACCGCTGGTGAAGCCCTATATCAACGTTGAACACCTGCGGAGCCACTTTGCAGAGAAAGACCAGACTTTTATAAAGTTCGGCCTGGCCCGCGTGGCTAGTTTGGCCCGCTGGCTGAGGCGGTTTGGGTAGAGCGGGTTTTGGCTGCGCAGGAATGCAAAGAACAAGCGGTTATTTTGCGCCTTTGCATTTTTGCGAGAAATTTTTAGCTGGCAGACAACTCCCGTTAAAATAAAGCGTAATGAAATTTTTTAGCAAGCCAAGTTCTGTATGCGCCCGCATCATAAGCGCATCGGCGGCGGCGCTGGCTTTGGCCAGTTGCGCCTCACCAACCCCAACCTCACAAATCAGCACATCGCCATCTACGCCATCTACGCCAGCGGCGGCCCAAAGCGCGGCCACGCCCGCGTCGCAGGCGTCTTCAAGCGCGGCGGCGCCCGCCGCAACCGCGGCTTCCAGCGGGTTTCCCGCTAATCTGGCAGCGCGGGTGAATGGGATACCCATCACCAAAGAGCAACTGGACAAGGAAGTTGGCAGATACCTGGCCGGTGACCCAGACGCGCCCCAGCCAAACACGCCAGCGATGAATGATTTGGCTCAGGGTGTGCTGGATGGGCTGATTGAGCAGACGCTGATAGATCAGGAAGCCGCCAAACAGCGAATTACGGTTAGCGATAAAGAAGTGGATGATGAGATAAAAGCCCTGAGCGACATGCGCGGCGGGCAGGATCAGCTAAAAGAGTGGATGCAATCCATTGGCATCACCGAGCCGGAGCTGCGAGACCTGGCGCGGCAGGAATTGACCACCAGCGCCCTGAGCGAAAAAATTGCCCAGCAAACGCCCAAAACCGCGGAATATGTTCACGCATATCACATTCTGGTGAACACAGAAGCCGAGGCAAAACAAATTTTGGCGCAGTTGCAAGGCGGCGCAAAGTTTGACACGCTGGCAAAGACAAAGTCGATAGATGCGTCTACCGCGCCTGCTGGCGGTGATTTGGACTGGTTTGCGCAAGGCACGGGCGCGGTGATTTGGGAAGAGGTGGAGAACGCGGCTTTCCAGCTAAAGCCCGGCCAAATCAGCGGCGTGGTGCCCAGTTCGGTGGGGTATCACATCATCAAGGTGGATGGCAGAGAGACGCGCCCGCTTACGGCGGAAGATGCGGCATTTTTGCAGCAATCTGCATTTGAAAACTGGCTGGCAAATCAAAAACAAGCCGCCAAAGTAGAACGACCCTGAACAATTACGAATTACGAATTGAAAGCCAAATAATTCGTAATTCGTAATTCGTAATTCACATGACCGACCTTGTTCAACTTATTGCCCAACTGGCGCAATTGGCGGCTGGCCCGCTGCTGATTGGGCTGGTTGGCACGTCGCTGGTCATGGTTCTGATTCGCAACTGGCGGATTACGCTGCCCGCGCTTATTTTGCAATACGCGCTTGTGGGCGTGATGCTGGCCCGCGTCACCCAGCCCGCCGTGGCGCTCATCACCCCGCTGGCTGGCGTGTTGATTTCTCTTTCGCTCAGCATAGCGGCCCAACGCGCAGACAACGAACGCGCCGCGCGGGGGGAATCCATCGCCATTGAGCGGGTGAAGCATGTGGCCTGGCAAAGCGTGCCCGCGCAAGTATTGCTGAGGGCGGTGGCCGCCACCCTCACGCTCACAGCGGCGTTTGGCGTTGCGGTGAACTTCCCCCTGCCAGGGAGCGCCCGCGAACTGGGCTTGGCCGCGTATGTGCTGCTGGCCTGCGGCGCGCTCATCATCGCCATCGCCTCCGAGGCGCTGAACGGCGGCATTGGCTTGTTGATGATCATCAGCGGGATTGAATTGGGCTACACCCCGCTTGAGCCAAGCTTGAGCGTGGTCATTTTGCTGGGGTTGATGAATCTTCTGGTCGGCGTAGCCATTGCCTACCTCACTCTGGCCGATGCCAACTCGCCAAAACCAGCATGATCCCAGCTTCTTTACTCGTCGTCGCCATCCCTCTTCTGTTCGCCCTGCCCGCGTATGGGCTGCGGCGGGCGCGCACGTTCGAGTCGTTGATTGGCATTGGGGCGTGTCTTGCCGTTATTTTTATTTTGGCCGCCAGCGAGCAAAAAATTGTTTTGCCGGGCGTTGTGATTGATATTGGCGCGCCGCTCACGCTGCTGGGCCGGGAAATGCGGGTGCACCCGCCAGAACGCAACGCGCTCATCTTGCTGTTCATGTGCGCCCTGCCCATGTTTGGCGTAACGTGGCGGGCAAGGCAAGGCTGGACCTTTACCCCGGTTGGGTTGATCGTTCTGGCGCTGTTCAGTTTCGCGCTCATGATTCGCCCGTTTGTGTTTTCCGCGCTGGCTATTGTGGCGGCCTCGGCCATGCTCGCCATCATGATTCAGACCGAATCTAACGAGGACAACCTGAGCAACCTGCCAGAAACAAGCCCGCTGGGGGCAATGCGCTATCTCACGCTCGCGGTTCTGGCGATGCCCGCGCTGCTGGCGGCCAGCTATTTGCTTTCGCGCGCCGGAAACCCATCCACCGATTTTGAAACATACAACCGCGCGGCGGCTTTTATTGCGGTGGGCTTTGCGCTGCTGCTGGGCGGGTTCCCGCTGTTCACCTGGATTCACCCGGTCGCGCGCGATGCGCCCCCGCTGACAACCGCGTTCATCGCCAGCGTCATCATTGGGGCGCTGGCGTTTGTGGTGTTTTCGCTCCGGCAGGAATTTGCCTGGTTTAATAACAGCCCGCTGGCAAGCGATATTTTTCGCGGGGCGGGAGTTGCCACGCTGATCTTTGTCGCGCTCACCGGCTGGGCGCAAAAAACCTTCAGCCGAACGCTGGCTTGCCTGGTGGGAATCGGCGTGGGCGTCGCGCTCATTTTGCTGGCTGGCAACCAGCCTTTGGACATGGAAAGCATGGCGCTGGGGGTGGCGGCCCACGCGCTTTCCATTGGGCTGATGGGGCTGGGGCTGGCGTTGTTGCGCGAGCAAGCCAGCAGCGATGATTTTGAAAGTTTGCGCGGGCTGGGCGCAAAATATCCGCTGGCTTTGCTGGCGGTTGGCGTTGGCGGGTTGAGCGCGGTGGGTCTGCCCGGCACCTTTGGGTTTGTTGCGCGGTGGGCCAGCGCGCGGGCAATGGCAAACGCGGGCCAGCTTGAAACAACGCTGCTTCTGGTGGCGGCCATCGCCAGCGTTGGCATCGGCTTAATTCACGGCATTCAGGTTTTGATGGATCAGCAAACCAGCGTGACCGCGGTGGAAAGCCAGGTGGTGGAAATGGCGGCGCAACCTTCCGGGCGGCTGGCGCGTTATCGCTTTTTGCTGAACAACGATGTGCGCAGCGCCATTTTGATTGGCGTGGGCGTTGTGGCGGTTATTTTGCTGGGCATTTTCCCCGGATGGATTGGGTCACTGGCTCACACCATCGCCGCCGGTTTTTCGTATTACCGCTAGGATGCGGCCTGCCCCGCCAAAAGCTGGCCGGGCGGCTGCATGACATCTGCAAAAAACCATCCCATCCAAACCGACATGAGGAAGTTCATGGGGTATTCCTCGGTGATGGGCTGGCTGGCGCTGGCAAGCAGCATCATCACCACAAACACAATTCCATCCAACCGGCGCAACCGCCACGAAATGACAAAACACGCGATGAACGGAATGTAAAACGCGATAGCGCCCAGCCATCCAATGTTAATGAATGTGCCCGCGTATGACGAATCCAGAACTTCGGGGTGAATTTTCAGCTTGAAGGTGTTATCGAGCAGCACCGCGCCATTGCTGCCCAGCCCAAACTGATTTGAGATGGCGCCCCCGCGCCGAAACGACTCGACCACATGATTGATGCGCACCGGGCCGGAGACCTCGGTGAAATCTTGTCGGTTGGTCACGATGCCGATGGTGAAATATGTAAACACCCCCAAAAGCGGGATGAGCAGCAATTTGTGTTTGATGAATTTGCCATCCAGCGAAACAAGAAACAAAATTGCCAGCAGCAGCAAGGCACCAGTTGCCGATGCGCTGAGCCACACGCTGATAAGCGCCATAACGACCATGGCGATGGTGAGAACGCGATTTTTTAAATAAAAAAAGACGAGGAAAACGGTGGTGGCGGCAAAAAAGCCGGAGGTGGATGGCATGAGAAAAAAGCCCGCCACCCGCGCGCTCAGCCCCAGCGGGGTGCGCCCCCACCATGTGCTGGCGTTAAAGGCCTGGTAAATCTGAAGCGCAAACGAGCAGACGAACATCACGCAGCACAAGATGGCCGTTTTGCGCAAAAGGCTCGCATCCGAAACGCCAATCATCACCAGAGTGAGAAAGATGGGATACACCCAGCGCAAACCCGCCAGAATAAACAAGCGGTTGTTTGGCTCTTGCAAATTCTCGTTTGTGGTGTACGAAAGCGCAATCGCCAAAATGACGATGACAGCCAGCGGCACATACGCCCACGCAATTGGGTTGAGCCGGCGGGTTTTAGCAAACTGGCGGGCCTGCATAAACAGCGCGAGCAACCCCACCAGAATCATCACCGCATCTTTGAGCAGCTTTACCGCCAGCGGCGTTTCCAAAAACTGCTCGCTGCGCAATTTGCCGGTCATAAATGCGCTCACCTCGCCGTAATTTGAGATGGGCGTGAGAAGAATGGCGATGAGCGCCAGGATGTAAATAATCTGGCGAAGGCGGCTGGAAGTCGTCATGTGGATGAGATTACTTTGCGATTAACGCTTTTATTTTCTCATCAAGTATCTCAGAAAGATAATCGTATCCGGTTTTGTTCAGGTGAAGGAAGTCGCGGGCCATTTCTGGCCGCAGCCGGTCGTTTGGCGTGGAAAGTAAAGGATACACGTCCCAGATCGTGACCTGGTCGCCATCACCCATTTTAAGAATGTACTCGTTCACCTGTTTGATGGCGCGATGGATTTCTGGCGACCAGACCGGGGCGCGAAACAGTGGCGGGTCGCCAGCGGGAAAGATGGTGGTCACAATCACCTTTGCGCCGCTGGCGCGGAGTTGGTTCACCATCGTCTGAAGATTCTCCTCCACCCGGCCCACCACTTCCTCGCCTTTTTGTTTGTCCAGCGGAATAATTTTGAGATCATTCACGCCGACTTGCAAAACAACAATGTCTGGCTTATACGGCATAAGATGAAAGTCCATCCGCAACATGCACTGATCCGTTGTTTGGCCGCCAATGCCGCGATTAACCACCGAACCGGCATTTTTCAGCTCTGGCGATTTCCAATCCGCCGCGCGAGAATCGCCATAAAACATCACCAGCGGGCGTTGCAGGGCGTTCACTTCCTCTGGCGTAATCTCGGTGGAATAGATCTCCAACTCAAGCGGGTCGCCGCGCAGACGGTTGACCTCGGCATAGTTGGCGCGCGCCTCCAAAGCCAGCCCCGCCACACTTGCCGCCAACCCCAAAATAACCAACGCATTGAGCGCCTTCAGCGCAGCGCAAACGCGCGGTTTGGCAAGCGCTGCTTGAACTTCAGCAAACCATTTCATAATTTGTGCAACTCCCACTTTTTAAATTGGCCCAGCTTCAACCCCAGACCATCCCAGACCATCCCACGCTATCCCCTTTGGCAAGCACAAAGTTTACCCCGAGTTGAAATGACGGGTTTGAATTTCGCTAATTTGCAATTGATTCGCCCGTCTCACGTACAATTCACGCCAGTCATGCAAACATTTCAAGATCTCATCCTAAGACTTCAGGATTTTTGGGCGGCCAAGGGTTGTTTAATTTGGCAGCCGTATAACCAGGTGGTTGGCGCGGGCACAATGAACCCCGCCACGTTTTTGCGCGTGCTGGGGCCAGAGCCGTGGAATGTGGCCTATGTTGAACCATCCGCCCGGCCAGACGATGGGCGCTTCGGTCAGAATCCGAATCGTCTTTACACGCACACCCAATTTCAAGTCATTCTCAAACCTTCGCCAGAGCGCTCGCAAGAGTTGTATTTGGAAAGCCTGAGCGCCATTGGCATTGACCTGACCAAACATGATGTGCGCTTTGTGGAGGACAACTGGGCGCAGCCAGCCATTGGCGCGTGGGGGCTGGGTTGGGAGGTGTGGCTGGATGGCCTTGAGATCACCCAATACACCTACTTCCAGCAGGTCGGCGGCGTCACCCTCGACCCCATCAGCCTGGAGCTGACGTATGGCCTGGAGCGCATTGCGATGGCATTGCAAAATGTGCGCAGCGTGTTTGACCTGAAATGGGACGCCAACCGCACTTATGGCGATGTGCGCCTGCAAGACGAGCGTGAGCGCAGCGAGTACGCCTTCAACCAGGCCGATGTGGAAGAGCTGCACGAGATGTTTGAGTTGTATGAGCGCGAATGCAAAAAGACCTTGAGCAAAGGCCTTGTGCTGCCTTCGCACGATTACGTGTTGCAATGCAGCAACGTCTTCAACCTGCTGGACACGCGCGGCGCGATTGGCGTGACCGAACGCGCCCGCTATTTGGGCCGTATGCGCGGCCTGGCCGAGCAAGTGGCGCTGACTTACGTGGCGCAGCGCAAAGAAATGGGGTATCCCTGGCTAAAGCAGACGGAAGACGGAGGACGGAGGACGGAAGCGCCCCCGTCTCCCGTCGCCAGTCTTCCGTCTTCAGTCCTGCCCCTTCTCATTGAACTGGGCACCGAGGAACTCCCCGCCGACAACGTGCCAGTTTGCGAGAAACAACTGCGCGAGTTGGTGGCCGCCGCGCTGGATGACAACCGCATCGCGCACGGGGCCATCACCAGCATTGCCACCCCGCGCCGCACAGCCGTGTTGGTGGCCGATGTGGCCCCGATGACTCAGGGCATTGATCAAATGATGAAAGGCCCATCGGTCAAGGTGGCCTTCGACAAAGATGGCAAACCCACGCCCGCGGCGGTTGGTTTTGCCAAACGCTTTGGGATGGAACCCGAGGCGCTGGTTGTGCAAGACGATGCAATTTACGCCCGCAAGGTTGAGGCGGGCCGCCCAACCAGCGAGGTTTTGGCGGGCGCGTTGCCCGCCGCGCTGGGCAAAATTTCGTTTGAGAAAACCATGCGCTGGAACGCCAGCAACGTGGCCTTCTCTCGCGCCATCAACTGGATTGTGGCCCTGCTGGGCGAGAACGTGATTCCGTTTGAGTTTGCGGGCGTGCGCACCGGCAACGAAAGCACCGGCGTGCGCGGGCGGCAATCGCCGCGCTTTGTGATTAAAAATGCGGCAGATTATCTGGACACCATCGCCAAACAGCATGTTGTGGGCGATACGGCCACCCGCAAAGAAATGGTGCGCAGCCAGGTGGAGTGGATCGCCACCGGCATTGGCGGGCGCGTGGCCGAGGACGACGATTTGCTGGACGAAGTGACCAACCTGGTGGAGGAGCCAAACGCGCTTTTGTGCGCCTTCCCCGCCGAGTATTTGGATATTCCAGCGCCGGTGCTCATGTCTGTGATGCGCAAGAAGCAGCGGTATTTCACCGTGCTGGAGCCATCCGGTGAAAAGCTGATGCCGTATTTCATCACCGTGCGCAACGGGCCGCCGGGCGAGGGCGCAGAGATACGCGCGGGCAACGAAGATGTGGTGAACGCGCGGTTTGCAGACGCAGCCTATTTCTTCCGCGAAGACATCAAAAAGCCGCTGGCCGATTTGCTCCCGCGTTTGGACACGATCACGTTTCAGGGCAAGCTCGGCTCAATGTTAGACAAAACCAAGCGCATTGAGGCCAGCGTGGATGGCATCGCCACACTTTTGGGCGCGTATAACACGCCCGATGCGGCGGTGGCGAGGAAAGCCGCGCATTTGTGCAAGGCCGATCTCGCATCCAACATGGTGGTGGAAATTACGCAGTTGCAAGGCACGATGGGGCGCGAGTATTACCTGCGCCAAACCCCATCCACCGAGCCAGACCGCGCCGCGGTGGCCGATGCCTTGCTGGAACATTACTACCCGCGTTACGCCGGCGATAAAAATCCAAAATCGCTGGCTGGGCTTATTGTTGGTCTGGCCGACAAGCTGGACAGCATCGCGGGGTTGTTCTCGGTGGGGCTTGCGCCAAAAGGCAGCGCAGACCCGTTTGCCCTGCGCCGCGCGGCCATTGGGATTGTGCAAAATCTCATCGCCAGCGGCAAGTCGTTTTCGCTGCGGCGCGGGTTGGAGCAGGCTGGCAAACTGCTGCCCACGCCCATCAACCCAGATGCGCTCAACGCCGCGCACGCGTTCATCATTGAGCGCGAAAAACAGCAATTGCTGGACGAGGGCTTTAGATTTGACGTGGTGGATGCGGTTTTGGCCGAGCAGGGCGATGACCCCGCCCGCGCCCGCGCCAGCGTGGCCGCCCTGAACGAGGCGGTGAAGGCCGCCGATTGGCCGCAAACGCTGGCCGCTTTTGCGCGCTGCGCCCGCATCACAAAAAATCAGCCGGTGGATGAGGCCCCGGCGGGCGTGGTGGATCCGGAGCCAAGCGCAACCGCGCTGGCGCAGGCCGCCGCCGCGCAAGCCAAACCCAATGATGTGCAAAGCCTGATGGCGAACCTGCGCGGGCTGGTTGCGCCCATCAACACATTCTTTACGGATGTGATGGTGATGGCCGAGGACGCCAACTTGCGCAAATCTCGGCTGGCGCTGCTCAACAAAATTGTGAGCCAAATGCGCGGCATTGCCGACCTGAGCAAGTTGGAAGGCTTTTAGTCAATTACGAATTACGAATTACGAATGAAACAGAGTCCATTCGTAATTCGTAATTTTTTTTACTTCCCCACAAAACTAAGATACATTTGCGGGAGCTTTGCGCCAAATTCCACCGCGCCAATATCGCACACGCCGCTCACGGGCCGCGCCGCGTTGCGCTGGTCTTTGGCTGGGCAATACGCGTTATTCCCATTGTTGATGGCGATGCTGCCGGGCGCGGGCATGTGTGTAAGCGTGTTGCCGCCGTTGTTCATCAACGGGCCAAGCTGCGGGTCGGTGTTTGTATACCCGCTGGCGATCAGACATCCACTGGCATCACTGGACAAATTGCCGCCGTTGTCAAACAAGATCACCAGCAGGCAGTTGTCGCTGGGCGCGTTTCCGGCGGTGTTCAGGCTGTTGGCAATCATGGTGTTTGCCATGTGGGTGTGGGCCGCAAATTTAGACACAATCCCGCCGATGGCATCCGCGCGGTTGAAGGCCATCGTCACGTTGGTCAAATACATATCGGCGGTGCTTTCGCCGGAGATATTTTCGTTCAAGATGGCGCCCGCTTCATCGGCGATGTTGCCAGAGAAGGTGGTGTTCACAATCTCCGCAAACCCGCGATTGCCAATGGCGCCCGCCTGCGCGGGGAAGCCATCGCTGCGCGCGGCGCGGTTGCCATCAAACAAACTTTGATAAATGCGCAGGTCCCCTTTGTAACTGCGGATGCCCGCCGCAAAAGTGGCGGTGTTGGCCGAGATGCGCGTGCGCGAAATGGTGACGGTTGAGCCGTTGCCCACATACATCCCGCCGCCCAAATTGGCCGTGTTGTTGGCGATGAGGCTGTCATACATCGTTAAATTTTTATTGCCCGTGTGGCCGATTGCGCCGCCGGTCAGCTCGCTGGCGTTGCCGGTAAAACGGCTGGCGTGATACACCGCCAGCGAGTTGTAGGTTTGGATGCCACCGGCGCTGTATGCGTAGTTGTCGGCCACCAGCGCGTTGTCAATCGTCAGCGAGCCGCCCTCGCTGTAAATTCCCCCACCCTGCGAGTTGTATTGCACAAACAAGGCGCGGTTGTTTTGGATGGCCCCGCCACGGATGACGACATCGCCGGTGTTGTAAATTCCCGCGCCCGCCACGTTGACCGCCGAAGATGGGTTGGTGATGACATTGCCCGCCACGATGGAGTTATTCAGCGTGAGGCTGCCCTGGTTAAAAATGCCGCCGCCCTGCGCCCCGGTGAGGGTGTTGGAAGAAATGGATGAGTTGAGCGCCGTCATGCTGCCAGAGTTGTAAATGGCGCCGCCCTGGCCGTTTGGTTTGCCGGTGTTGCCATCCACATGCGCGTTTTCCAGCGCCAGCGCGCCAAAGTTTTCTACCGCGCCCGCGCTGGTGAACACGCCTTTGCCGTCTTTCAGGGTGATGCTTTTGAGGGTGAGCGATTTGCCGCTGAACACCTGAAAGTGGCTGGTGGTGTTGCCGCCGCTCAGGGTGATGAGACCCGCGCCGTCTATGACCGTGTTGGCCCCAATTTGCTTGTAACTGGTCAGGACGATTGTCTTTGGCGCGCCGCCGCAGTTGAAGGTGACGTTGCCGCCGCCGTTCAGCGCCGCGTTGAAGGCGGCCTCGGTGCAACTGGCCGGGCTGCCATTGCCCACCACGCCCGCCGCGCCCGCCGCAGATGCCATCCCCAAAAAGATAAAGAAGCCCGATGCGCCCGCCATTAGTTTGTATACGTTCATGTGTGCCTCCTGATGTGTTATGGGCGGTATCCTACGCCGCTTTCGTCAATTTAGCGTAAGCTGAGTGGTTCTTTTATTTTCATTGGGACAAGCCCCGCAAAACCTGAGATACGATTGCCCCCGCATGATCTCTGTCATCATCCCAAACTGGAACGGGGCAAAACACTTGCCGGTGTGTCTGGCCGCCTTGCGCCGCCAGACCGCGCCGCCGCTGGAAGTCATCATCGTGGATAACGCCTCGGCAGATGAATCGCGCGAGCTGGTGGCGCGGGATTACCCCGAAGTGAAGTGGCTGCAACTTCCGCAAAATGTGCGCTTTGCGGGCGCGTGCAACGCGGGCATCCGCGCATCCAGCGGGGAGTTTGTGGCCTTGCTCAACAATGACACCGAGGCCGATGAACGCTGGCTGGAGAACATCGCCAAAACATTTGCCGAACACCCATCTGCTGGCTTTGCGGCCACCAAGCTGCGGCTGTTTGACCAGCGCGACAAACTGCACAGCGCGGGCGATTTTTACTCGCGGCGCGGCGTGCCGGGCAACCGCGGGGTGTGGCAGGTGGATGATGGCCGCTTTGACGCGGAATATGTGTTTGGCGCGTGCGGCGCGGGCAGCGTGTATCGCCGCGAAATGCTGGACAAAATTGGGTTGCTGGATGAGGAATTTGAGTTCTCGTGCGAGGACGTGGACATCAGTTGGCGGGCGCAGTTGGCGGGCTACAGGTGCGCCTTTGCCAAAGATGCGATTGTGTATCACAAGGTGAGCGCCACCGGCGGCGGGGTGCTGAACAGCTTTTACGATGGCCGCAACTTTATTTGGCTGCTGGTGAAAGATGTTCCCAGCGAGGTGCTGCGCGCCAACCTGGGCGCGATTTTGCGTGAGCAGTTTGGCATCACGCTCAGCGCCATCAACGCGTGGCGGGGCAAGGCCGCGCAAATGCGGTTGAAGGGGCAACTGGCGGGCGTGGCGGGCATCCCCCGCATGTTGCGCCGCCGCCGCGCCGTGCAAGCCGCGCGGGTGATTGATGCGGCGCAAGTGAATGCGCTTTTGGATTGATAAACAAAATCCCTAAAGAAGTTGGCTTATTCGCGCAAAGAAGCAGGGAATTTATTTGTTCTCCCTGCTTCTTCGCAATGACAAATGATGAGTGAACGTTATTTGGTCTGCTTAAACAGCCAATCGCGCACACTTTCAATTTTGTAGGCGTAATCAAAAGAATACATGTGTTCGCTTGCGCCTGCCGAGGCTCCGGCGGGCAACACGCTGCCTTTTTTGAAGGTTGCAAAGTTGATGTTATTCCCATCCGCAAGCATGGTTTTAACGGCTGCGGAAAATTGTTCAGAAGACCAGGTGGCATCCCAGGTGGCTGCGCTAAATTTCACCCCCGCTGTCTGAAGCATCGTCTTTACCTCGGCTTGGCCAGCAGAGGCCTTGTCATCGCCTTCTGCGGCGATGTAAAAGAATTTTTCTTTCGCCAAATTGCCAAGCGTGGTGATGTCCCATTGACCGGACACAAAAAACTCCGCGGCAAACAGATCGGGATATTTGGCGCTCAACACCAAAAGTGTCATGCAGCCCATAGATTGACCCGTTGCATACAAACGATTTTTATCAATGTTATACGCGCTGGTGACCGAGTTTAACAATCTCGCCGTTATCTCCACGTAATCCGTGAGCGTAAAACCGCTATGATCATCAATGATAACTTGCGGATATTCTGGCACCAGCACAAAACTGGCATGCTTGGCTTGTTCCGCATCGGTCGCCCAAATAATCCCGCCATATCCTTGCGTTAATGGCGCGGTGACTTCCTTGCCAACCACGCTGGAATCGGCGATAAACAACACCAACGGATAGGATTTTGAGGCATCGTAATTGGCAGGGATAAACAAGTTATACGGCAGAGTTTTGCCGGTTGTGGCATCTGTATACGTGAATTGCTTGAACTTATCTTTGACCGATGAAATCATGGTTTGCAGGGCTGTGTCGCTGCTTTTGTCAACACCGCCACCCATCCCCATTGCTGGGGCGCCGGATGGGCCTCCGGTGGCGCCAACGGATGGAGCGCTGGTTGGGGATTGAGTAGCGGCGACGGGTTTGGTCGTTGGGGTGGCTGTGCTGGCTGGAGCTGTTGAACAGGCCGTGATTGCGGTTGCGCAAACAGATAAAGCCAACAAGGTGGAAATTATCTTTTTCATTTGTTTGTTACTCTAACCAGCGCGGGTTGGAAACGAGTAAAAACGGGACATGGCCGCGCAAATGCAAGCTGCACGGGTGATAGCTCTGCTGAACGGTGGACAATAGACGATGGACGCTGAAATTACGCCTACCGTCTTCCGTCCTTCGTCCCCCGTCTGATAGATAATCTCCCCATGGCACAACCAAAGCTCATTCTGATAGACGGTCACTCGCTGGCGTACCGCGCCTATTTTGCCGCGGCCCGCGCCCCGCAAACGTTCTCGGTCAAGCGCGATGACGGCACCGAAGAACTGACCGGCGCGACCTACTTCTTCACCAACATGGTGCTAAAAGTGTGGAAGGATGAGCAGCCGGATTACATCGCGGTGGCGTTTGACGTGGGCCGCACTTTCCGCGATGACCTGTATGCCGAATACAAAGGCACTCGCGAGAAAATGCCGGATGACCTGAGCAGCCAGTTGCCGCGCATTCAGCAAATGGTGGCGGCGCTGGGCATGCCCATCTTCACGGCAGATGGGTTTGAGGCCGACGATGTTTTGGGAACACTGGCGCGGCAGGCCAGCGGGCAGGGTATGCGCGTGATCATCGTCACCGGCGACCGCGATTCGTTGCAACTGGTAAACCCATCGGTGAATGTGCTGACCAGCAAACAGCGTTTTGATGATGTGATTATTTACGACGAGGCGCTGGTGAAAGAAAATTACGGCGTGCGCCCCGACCAGCTTATTGATTACAAAGCCATGCTTGGCGACACCAGCGACAATGTGCCCGGCGTGCGCGGCGTGGGCGAGAAAACCGCCCAGACCCTTTTGCAAACGTATGGCACGCTAGACAACATTTACGCCCACTTGGATGAGGTAAAGCCCGCCCGCGCCCAGAGTTCTTTGCGCGATGACAAGGCCAACGCTTACCTGAGCAAAACGCTGGTCACGATTAAAACCGATGTGCCGCTGAGCATTGATTGGGAAGCCTGCAAAGCCGAGGTGGATCAAACCCGCGCGCTGGCCTTGCTGCGCGAGTTGAAGTTCGAGAGCATGATCAAACGCCTGCCAGGCGCGGCGGCCAGCGCAGAGAAAACTCCGCCCGCCCCAACCGAGGCTCAGCCCGCGTTGTTTGATGCGCCGCAAGAGCCATCGGCCCCGCAAACCAACAAAGCGTTTGACAAAGTGCCCACCCAAACCCGTTTGGTAGATGGCGACCCGGCTTACCGCGAGTTGCTGGCCCAGTTGAACGCGGCCAGCATCATTGCGTTTGACACCGAGACCACCAGCACCGATGTTTTGCGCGGCGAACTGGTGGGCATGTCGTTTTGCGTAAAACCAAACGAGGCGTGGTATGTGCCGTGCGCCTCCACCGGCGGTGATGGCGCGTTGCCGCTTTTGGCCCAAGCGCAAGAGGGATGGCAGTTAGACCCCACCTCGGCCAAGTTTGAGCCTTTTATGATGGCCCTGCGCCGCAAAGATGCCAGGTTGATTGTGCACAACGCCAAGTTTGACATTGGCGTGCTAAAAGCGCTGGGCTACCCCATTGACCGCCCGGTGATTGACACCATGCTGGCGCAATTTTTGATTGACCCCGCCTCGCCGCTGGGTCTTAAGCAAATGGCGTATGACCGCCTTGGCTGGCAAATGACCGAGATCAGCGAGTTGATTGGCAAGGGCAAAAAGCAAATCACCATGCGCGATGTGCCCGTGGCCCAGGTTGCGCCCTACGCCGCCGCCGATGCCGACGCCACCTTTCAACTTTGGCAGGCGCAAGAGCCGGAGTTGCGCGCCAAAAATCAAGAGGCGCTGTTTTACAACGTGGAGCTTCCGCTCATCCCCGTTTTGCTGGATATGGAATTTGACGGCGTGGCGCTGGATGTGAAATATCTCTCGCAACTTTCGAGCGAGATCAACGAGCGGCTGCGCCATTTGGAAAAAGAAATTTACGAGTTGTCTGGTCAGCAGTTCAACATCAACTCGCCAAAACAGTTGGGGGATGTGTTGTTCGGCAAACTTCAGCTCCCAGTCCAATCCAAAACCAGCACGGGCGCGTTTAGCACCAACATTGAAGTGCTGGAGAGCCTGAAAGACAAGCACGTGGTGATTGCCCCAATTATTGAGCACCGCGAGCTTTCCAAATTGCAAGGCACGTATGTGGACGCGCTGCCAGCCTTGATCAACCCCAAAACCGGGCGGTTGCACACCGATTTCAACCAGGCGGGCGCCATCACCGGGCGGATGAGTTCCTCCAACCCCAACCTGCAAAACATCCCGATTAAAACGGAGATGGGCCGCCGCGTGCGCAAGGCGTTCATTCCGCGCAAAGGATGGCGCTTGATTAGCGCGGACTACTCGCAGGTGGAGTTGCGCATTTTGGCGCATCTGGCCGATGACCCCACCCTCAAGGGCGCGTTCGAGCGCGGCGAGGACATTCACGCTTCCACCGCCAGCGCCATTTACGATACGCCCCTTGCGCAGGTTTCGCCCATGCAGCGCATGTTCGCCAAGCGGGTCAATTTTGGCATTGCGTATGGCATGGGCGCGTTTGCGCTCAGCCAAAACACGGGCATGAGCATGGGCGAGGCACAGGAGTTCATCACCAAATACTTTGCGCGTTTCCCGCGGGTAAAAGCCTGGCTGGATGGGACCCGCAAGCTTGCGGCTGAACAGGGCTATGTTGAGACCGTGCTGGGCCGCCGCCGCTACTTCCCAGAGCTGCGCCCCAGCGCTGGCGCGTCGGAAATGCTCAAGCGCCGCGCCGAGCGCGAGGCGATCAATCATCCGGTGCAGGGCAGCGCCGCAGACATCATGAAAATCGCCATGATCGCCATCCACCGCGCGCTACAAAAAGGCGGCTACCAGGCGCGCATGACGCTGCAAGTGCACGACGAACTGGTGTTTGATTGCCCCCCCGCCGAGGTGGAAGCCGTGAGCGCCCTGGTGAAACGCGAGATGGAAGGCGCGTATCCGCTCAGCGTGGTTTTGCGAGCGGATGTGGGCGACGGGCCGAACTGGGAAGAGATGTGAAATCAACGCGCAGTCGTTGATGAGATGTTATTCAAATAACTTTTCCCAAAGTATTGGGCAGTAAAGCGCTGCCACCTCAACTTGGAACCCTCTCGCAGGTCTTTGGTTTTCTGCGCCGCACATTTGTGCCTTTTGAAAATAAAACCCTTTTATATGATTGACTTTTGCTAAGTTTATGGTATTTTCCGATTACTTAAGTGAAGGGCAACTTAGGAGGTGAACCTGCGATTTCCCAAATTGCACTCACCTTGGAACTTTGAATTTTTTGCATTCTCTTTTTGCGCAAAAGAGAATGTCAAAAAGTCAAGTTCTTTTTTTTGCGCACTCACCCATGTGCAAAAGCAGAGATTTAAATAGGAAGAATTGGAGGAGTAAAGACTATGAAAATGCATGAAACATTGGAAGGCAAAGTCTTGCGATTTGCCATAGTCGTTAGCCAAATTGCGGCCAGTTTTGGTTTAGGAAGCGGAGTTTTGACGCCAGCCGCGCAACAGCTTGCTCAAGATACACCGTTTGAGCCACTTTTATCGCTTTTTCCACAGACTCAATATGCTCTCGGCGCCACCCAAGCCAGCACACTCACTGTTCAAATTTTTGATATAACAACAGGCACGGCCTTTACAGCCGACCCTGCCGACCCAGCATGCACCAGTGATTCGTATGTGTACACACCGGGGTATGACTGCGGCGGGAATAACAGTGTGGTGCTGACAGGAGATACCATTCAGTATTCAGTGTTATACCGCAATCAATACCCATTCGACGCAACGGCAGACAATGTAATTCTTTTTAAGATGCCTGCGGAAGGTTCCTGGGCGGCTTTGCCAAGCGCTTGCTTTTCTTCACCTGGCGTTCCGCGCCCTGGTTCGGCCATCATCACTGAAACAACATATGCAGACACAATAGTATGCAACTTGGGTAAACCAACTGGAACAACAGATTTTAGCGGCGGCTTTACCATTATTGGGCGCGCTCGCCCCAGCGCGTTAAATGGCAGCGTTCTTACTGCAACGGCAAAATATACGGATACCGTGACACCAATTGGCGCCACCGCCTTTGTTACAGATGTTGTGTCAGGATCTCCAAAGTTTGACCTGAAAAAATCTCAGTATGGCGTGTATGCCATGTATTTCAATGGCGTATTTGGCTATCGGATAGCGCAACACATATCCATCATTGCCACTGGTGGTTTGGGGAGTGAACGGTTGGATGCGAACCCCATCACCTTTACAGATATTTTGACAGGACTGAGTTCAAACATCAGTATGGTTACACCTTTTTCTGATAATGGCCCCAGTTATGGATGCAATATTGTCACGGTAGATGGCACAAAGTCAATGCCATATGGAAAGATTGGAGTGGTAGGAGGCGCAAATGCGACCACTTCCGTGGTTGACTCTGGAACAATAAATTGTTCGTTAGATACAAGCACTTCCCCACCGAGAATAAACTTTACAATTACGGGCTTAAACTCCGCGCCAGACACATACCCCACCAAAGACAATAGCAACACAGATAATGTCGCTTCGGGTTATGTTGGCTCTTATCAATTTGCGTTTTTTGTGCCGGGAACCGATGTAGCAACTGCGCCAGACGGGATATTACCCGCGATGGACACCTATATAAATTTTGACCCCAACAGCGCATCTGGCATATCCAACTATGGCAGCAGCAATGAACCAATGGATAACAACACCCTTTCGTACAACATTCAAGGGTTTTCAGGGACGTTTGCGAAGATGCTATGCAAAGATGGAACAACACCCACGTGTTCCATTCCAGATAGCATACCCTACAGCACCAATAATTCAGGCGATGCTCTGTCTGTGGTGTCTGCCGGGCAATATATGCGAACACTTATGCGATATGAAAATACATCTTCGCAAGCCGTTTCTGATGTAATTTTGTGTGAAACATTTGACAACACAAAACAGATTCTTGCAGATTTTGCAGCAACGCCCAACAAAGCAGTTAGGACGACATATACAGCCGGAAATGGCGTTGCAGCTATTAGCGGAACACTGCCCGCGCTGGCGCAGCAGCTAATCGTGCAATATGGCACAGGCCCAGCGGGGCCAGGCACCCCAGGTAGCACTTGCGGAGATGCAGATTCCCCAACCGGCTGGAGCAATACCACATCGGGTGTTCCGGGTGGCATTGCCGCAACTACAAAAGTGCGTGTCGTCATCCCGGTGATCTCTCCTGGCATGAGAATTTATGCCTCTGTCCGCTCACAAATTCTGCCCAACGCATCCGGCACACACGTACCAGATTGGGTCTCACTAGCCTCTCCAATTTATACACACACCAGCGCCTTTGTGCCACCCACAGGGTTGGGATTTGCTGCAGGAACCGGCTCAAATTATGGTGTCTCAAATGGTCTTTTTGTAATTTTGGTTCAAGGTGTTACGTCCATCCAAAAGAACACCATCCCGCCAAACATAGCGCTAACTTCCGCTGGTCAACAAGTGACATATGTATTGACCCCAACTTATACATCGGATAACCCTTCGGCCCCACCCACTACCGTCATTATTAGTGATGTATTGCCGGCTGGTTTATCGTATGTTGGCAACAGCGCCAGCATTGACCCAGATGCTGTTTTGAATAACACTCCCTCATCTGGGTTAACAACAATACTCTGGTCAATACCCAATGTAACGCCTAGCTCAACCATCACACCCATCACCTACAAAGTGACGGTAAACCTGGGTGTGCCTGCCAACTCTACCCTTGTAAATACAGCAACGATTGGATACGTGGGCGAAGACAGCCCAATATCTGCTCGCCAGGCAGCATATAGTATTCGGACAGACTCGGTCTTCCAAACATCTGTTCAAAAACGAGTATTTCCATCCATTATTGAGCCAGGTGATGCATTCAGCACAACACTGCAATACATCAATACGGGCTTGTCTATTCCACAAGCAGTGTCCATAGACGTGTTGCCATACATTGGCGACGCCCGAACACCAGCCACGAATTACAACGGCGTGTTGACCCTGACCAGTGTTTCGGTTCCGGGTGGTGTGTCGTATTTGTGCTCAACCACGCCGCCAACCGGTTCGCTCAATGACTCTGATCCAAACCTCACTACCTTGATATTTGACACATGTCCCAGTGGGTTTGCGGGGGTGACCGCGTTAATCTTCACCGATACGCTGGGTATCACATCCACCTTGCGAACGTTTGCAACTTTGAACTTTGCCACGTCTGGCAATAAATCTGGCGATCTCTACGCTAATAATTTCGCCACTCAACCGCAAGGCGGGTTGTTCCTGCGCTCAGATACAGTGGTTGAACCAGTGCAAATGGGTCAACTTTCTGGTGTTGTCTATCATGATGTGAATGTGTCTGGGTCAAACGACAGCGGAGACATTGGTCTGCCCGGTGTGGTTATCACATTGACTGGAATAGACAAGCATGGATCAGCTGTGCTCACCACCACAACAACAGATGCCAACGGAAACTATACGTTTACAGAGCTTGTGTCTGGCATTTACACCGTGACCGAGAAACAGCCCTCCGATTATTTGGATTTTAAGGAAACAATTGGCACCGCAGGAGGCAATATTTCCATCAATGACGTAATTCGCACAATTAGCTTATCGCCCGGACAAATTTCTTATTTTTACAACTTTGGAGAAATCTTACCGGCTGCGCTTGGCGCAAGAGTTTATCTTGATGCCGGCATGAACATGACGGATGACCTTCACACAGATGCTGGCATCCCCGGAACCGTAATTACACTTACTGGCACAGATGCATATGGCGCTTTAGTCACACTAACGCTGACAACAGACGCGAGTGGCTGGGTAACATTCACAAATCTTGTTCCAGGCACATACAAGCTAATAGAACAGCAACCCGCTGGTTATTTTGACTATTTGGATAGCGCAGGGACCGTCGGCGGTTCGGCAAGCAACGACCTAATCAGCCCAATTAACCTGCTTTCCAATGTCACAGCAACCAACTATCTGTTTGGAGAAGTTATTCCAAGCACTTTTTCTGGCGCAGTATATGAAGACACAAATAGCAGCCTGAACTTAAATTCAGGCGATAAACCCATACCAGGCACAGTCATTACCCTAACCGGCGTGACAATTACAGGATACAACTACATCAGCACGACCGTTACAGATGCCAACGGGTTGTACACCTTTACCGGTCTTTATAGCGGCACATACACCGTGACAGAGCAACAACCCGCCGCGTATGGCAGCATGACAGATACCGTCGGCAGCGTCGGCGGCACACTTGGCGCGCCATCGCCAAATGTAATAAGCGCCGTTCAGCTATGGCAAGGTGTCAATGCTACAGGGTATAACTTTGGCGAATTCATCCCAGCCACTTTAGGTGGGCATGTGTACGACGATGTTCCAACGCGAAACGGTGTTTATGACGGCAGCGACCTGCCCATCCCCGGGACAACCATCACTTTGACAGGCATCACAATCACGGGGCTGGCATACATCAGCACCACCGTGACCGATGCGAACGGTCTATATACCTTTACCGGCCTCGCACCTGGCATCTACACCTTAACCGAGAAACAGCCCAGTGGCTATGCGGACTCGGCAGACACACTGGGCAGTGGCGCAGCCACCCCCGGAACGGCAGGAAATGACACATTCACCGGAATTGTGTTGCAAAGCGGAAATGCGGCGGTGAATTACAAC
>Ga0154020_10001464_pt1 | contig 29145 bp, 18 predicted proteins | sample Klosneuvirus_201_FD_109709 | JGI IMG/M metagenome (GOLD analysis project Ga0154020, IMG submission 109709) | Active sludge microbial communities from wastewater, Klosterneuburg, Austria - Klosneuvirus_20160825_MG | ecosystem: Engineered > WWTP > Aerobic digester > Activated sludge | place...
CGTGGCCAACGGCGCGGTCTACGCCACGGCCTGTGGTGGAGTCTCCACCGGCATCTACACCCTGCCCGTGGGTGAGAAGGTGGTCTTCGACGGTGCCTTCGCCAGCGGCGTGGCGTACTTCACCAGCTTCAAGCCCAACGCGAACCCCTGCTTGCCGGGCGACGGCTTCCTCTACGGCTTCAACTACGACCTGTGCGGCCCTGGCATCGATACGGACGCCGACGGAACGCCAGACGCGACGGTGGTGCCGCTGGGGAATGGCCTCCCCACTGCCCCGGTCATCAACGAGACCGCCGGTGAGGTGATCGTAGCCATGGACAATGGCGCGGTGAACACCACGGCCGCTCGGACGCCCCCGCGGATCCAGATTCCCATGCAGAAGCTGTGGTGGCGTACGCTCCGATAGTTTACGGATCGCTCCCCCTGAGGTAAGCCGTGGCGGTGCGCCCGCTTGTAGCTGCTCTCACCTTCCTGTGCATCGCCGCTGGCGTTGGGACCTTAGTGTCGCTCGCTTGTGGTGGGGGCACCCCGACCCCAGTCCAGCGCTGCTGCGAGTCGGCGACCGGCAAGACGGTGCGTGACGCTTGCCTCGCGGGAGAGGTCGGGCTCCCCCTCGATCGTTGCGCGCCCCCAGATGCGGGGATGAGCTGCGGCGACGGCACCTTCAATCCCGCCACCGAGCAGTGCGACCCCAGCGCGAGCAGGGGCTGCCAGCCCCCGAAGTCTTGCGTGAACTGTCAGTGCGCCGACGCCTGCGGTGACGGGGTCAAGAGCGCCACGGAGCAATGCGAGCTCAACAGCGACTGCAGCGGGCAGGGCGTCGTGTGCCGCAAGTGCCTCTGCGCCTTCAGCCAGACGGCCTTCGAGGTCACCGATCCCATCGATCTCCCGGCGGCGGCCGCGGGGGCCTTCGACATCCGCTCGCTCAGCGTGACCATCGACGGTCCCCCCAAGGAGGCCTTCAACATCGACGTCGTCCCCGGCACTGGCCAGATGGCGGACCCGCCCATCGCCCTCTGCGTGGTGCTGATGGAGAACGCCGCGGAGGCCGCGCGGGTCTGCTACGACGTGGTCCCCGCCGACCGCGTGGTGCACTACACGGATCTCAACGGGGTGCGGACGCTGATGCCCAATGAGGTGACCGTGTTGATCGGCGGGGCGGGCAGTGGCCCGTTCCTACAGATCTCGGCCAACTTGATGCTGATCCGGCCCAGCGTGAGCTTCCATGTCGAGAGCTTGCGCGGCGGGCAGGTGGTCGATCGCCTCCCTGATACGGGCGAGATCCCGTACACCGAGATCATCGGGAAGTAGTCGGGGCATGGTCGGCGAGATCATCTCGTTCTCGCTGGTGGCCTTCAGCGCGATCTTCTTCATCGTCGATCCTTTCGCCGTCGTCCCGGTCTTCATCGCGATGACCGAGCGGGACTCCGACGAGAAGCGCCGGGCGATGGCCCGCCGCGCCTGCTTGATCGCTGGCGGTGTGCTGCTCTTCTTCGCGCTCGGCGGCAGCGTGCTCTTCAAGCTGCTCGGCGTGACGATGGCGGCCTTCAAGATCGCGGGCGGCATCCTGCTCCTGCTCACCTCGCTGGACATGCTGCAGAGCAAGGCCTCCCAGACCAAAGCGACCGAGGGCGAGATCGCTGAGGGCACCGGCAAAGACGACATTGCGGTGGTCCCCTTGGCGATGCCGCTGCTCTCCGGTCCGGGCTCGATCGCGACGGTGACGATGTTGACGGCGCAGTCCACGCGGCTGTGGGAGATCGTGCCCATCGTGGTCAGCATCGTGCTCACCGCCTTTATCAGCTACCTGGTCCTGCGAGCCGCGCCCTTCGTCGATCGCGCGCTCGGCAAGAGCGGCCAAGCGATCGTGGCCCGCATCATGGGCCTGCTCCTGGCGGCGATCGCCGTGCAGTTCGTGCTGAGCGGGATGCGCGAGGCCTTCCCCGAGCTGATCCACCAGGTGGCCGCCCCGCCGTGAAGGCGAGGGGCCTCCTCTTCTGCTCCTTGGCGCTCGTGGCGGGCTGCGACTCGCCGTTCTTCGTGATCCACGATGGTGGGACTCCGGCCGACGCGGCCCCGCTGCTCGACGCCGGCTGCGTCCCCTACACCACGCGGAAGATCGCGATCGATCCCGCTCACGGCGGAGAGACGCGGCTTCTGATCGGCGCTGGGTCGGGAGTGCTCGTCGCCTCGGTCGGTAGCCCGGCCGCGCTGTACCGCTACACCGAGAGCGCGGGCTTTGCGCCCGCGAATGCCGTCCTGCCCCTCGGCTTCATCCCCCGCGCTGGCGCGGTCGCCGACGATGGCCGGGTCTTGCTGAGCGGGTCGAGCGGGCGACTGGCGCTCGGGGCTTCGATCGACGCGCAGTTTCAGATCATCGCCACCAGCACCAGCGGCGATGACCTGACCTTCGCTAGCGCCGTGTTCAGTCGGAGCTCGACGACGGTGTTCATCCTCAGCACCGCCCAGGACCACTCCGGACGCCTCCTCCGCTACGACGGGCAGCGCTTCTCTCGCCTCTGGGGGCCTGGTCCACTGACGCCCCCCGGCTTTGGCTTCGGCCACGCCGCGGTGGTGGCGGTCTCGAGCCGCGAGGCCTTCGCCGTCTCCCGGGGCGGGGTCTGCCTCACCCTCCCGCGCTGCGTGCTGCACGCCGAGGACGACGTCGTTGCGGAGGAGTCGACCGGAGATGAGGTCCCGACCACGGTCGCGGTGCTGCCCGGCGGAAGGGTCGTGGCCGGGACGGCCCGCGGCGGGCTGCTCGAGCGCGGTGCGGACGGAGCCTGGCGCGCGCTGGGGTCCTTGCGTACGCCGAGCTTCGTCACCGAGGTCAGCGAGACGTCGATGGTGCGGACGATCTTGCCGCTCGAGGCGGGGGTCGCCTTCTTCACCGATGTCTGGTTTGGCCGCGTACTGCCCGGGGAGGGGACCTGCGAGCCGACCGTCATCAGCCTGTTCAGCACGCTCGAGCACGTCTTTGGCGCTGCGCAGGTCGGGGATCAGTTCGTGGTCGTCGGCGCCCCTGCCTCGGGTTCGGTGGCGGCCGTCGTGGAACCAAACCAAAGATAGACGATGCCCCCGGCCACGAGACTCGCGGCGGCTCCAAAGAGCACGTTCGAGATCGTCCCTTGTGCGACCGAGCGATCTTGCGTCGCTTGCCGGGTCAGCGGATCCAGGCTCAGCGAGGCCACATCACTGCGCGCTCCGTCGCTGGCCGCCCGCAGCGCGATCGCTGAAACCGTGGCCACGGCCCCGAGCCCGACCGCCGCTCCAGCCAGCCAGGTGCCAACGCGGGGAGGGGGCTCCAGCGGGATCGGCGGAGAGCGCAGGGCGCTCGGCGCTGGAGCGGGGTCTGAATTGCCATAGAGGAGCCGGGCCACCGAGGCCAGGGAGGCAGCTTCGTTTCCGCGCAGGAGATCGACCTGCACGCGCTCGGCCGCCAGGTCTGGCGCTTCGATCCGGGCCGCGACCAGCCGCAGGCGCTCCCCGGCGGCGAACAGCTTGAGCAGTACGAGATCGGAGACGCCGAGGCTGGTCCGGAGCTGACCCAAGCAGCTCTTGTCGCTGCAGTCTCGCTCGGCCTCGCTAGCGACGAAGCTGCGACGACCCGTGGAGGCCTCGAGGTCTCCGGCCAAAAGCGCGCAGAGGGCCCGCGCTTCCTCCGAGCTGAGGCCCTCGGACTGCTCCAGGTACACGCCGATGGGCGTAGGCTCTGGAACCTGCGCGAGCGCGAGGAGGAGCGCCGTCGCCGCCAACATGGCAGGAGTGTATAGTTCGAGGGCGACGCTGGCCACCTCATGAACCTCTGCCCGCGCTGCCTCGCTAGCTTTCCCTCGGCGGTCACCACGTGCCCGCTCGACGGGGCGCGCCTGGTCGACGCGGACCCGTTGATCGGCCAGGACATCGCCTCCTACCACCTGGAGGCCCTGCTCGGGGCGGGGGGCATGGCGCGCGTGTATCGGGCGCGCCATCGGGTCCTTGATCGCGTCTACGCGCTGAAGATGCAGACGCAGCGCTCGCGACCCGAACACGAGGCCCGCTTCGTCCGTGAGGCGAAGATCATCGCCCAGCTCGATCACCCGAACGTCGTAGGGGTCCACGACTTCGGCTTCACGCCCGAGGGGCGAGCGTATCTGGTGATGGAGTGGATCGACGGCCAGTCATTGGCGGACGTGATCGACGTCGAAGGGCCGCTCCCGGTCGGTCGGAGCGCGGCCCTGGCGCGGCAGATCCTGCTAGCGCTGGAGGCCATCCACGCGCGCGGCTTCGTCCACCGCGATCTGAAGCCCGCCAATGTGATGCTGACCAAAACGGCTGCAGCGGAGCACGTCACGCTGCTCGACTTTGGTCTGGCCCGGGCGGCAGACCCAGCGGGCGATGCAGGGCAGCGGCTGACCGAGGTCGGTCGCGTCGTCGGCACGCCGCATTACATCGCGCCCGAGGTGATGCGGATGGAGGGGCCTCCGGACGCGCGGGCCGATCTCTATGCGCTGGGCGTGATCCTCTACGCCATGCTCGCCCGCCGTCGACCCTTCGCTGGGGCGACGGCGGCGGAATTGCTCGTGTCCCAAGAGCGAGATACTCCGCAGTCGATCCCTGGCTCGCGCGGCCTCGATCGTCTGGCGATCACCCTGCTCGCGCCGCGACCAGCGGACCGGCCCGGGAGCGCGCGTCGGGTGATCGAGGCGCTCGACGGGCTCGAGCTGGGGACCTCGCCCCCGATAAGCGCCGCGATCGTCGAAGAGAGCCCCTCGGAGGGCCCCGCGATGACCGTCTCCTATCCGGGCCCGATTGCGCGTGAGACGGAGCCGCCGGCCTTGGTGACCGTGACGGTGGCGCGGGACGCCGAGCCACCACCCTCGTTGACCGTGACCGTGCCGCTGGCGACCGTACCGTTGCGTGCGCGGCCAGAGCTTCAGGCGCGGTCGAACGGTCCCTTGCTCCTGCTCGCGCTGGTGGCGGTGGGGCTTGGGGCGGCGCTGTGGCTTGGGCGTAGGCCTGCGGCGGCCCCGGCTCCGCCGCCGCCGCCGCCGCCGCCGGAGGTGCGCACCGCCAGCGGTTCAGCGCCGCGGGCGATCTCGGCGCTCCCACCGCCCCGCGAGTCGGCTTCACCTACTGCGGAACCCCCTTTGCGCCCCGAGCGTCATGAGGCGCGGCCCGCTGCGTCGCCTCGGCCCAGCCGGCCCGCACTGAATGCGGAGTCGCCTGGGCCGGTTATCGGCGGGGCGAACCCGCCTGCGGGCGCGATCGCTTCGCTCAACGCGACCGCCAAGTCTGCCGCCGCGATCCTTGAACAGGTGGGCTGGACCCGTGCGGAGGCGTCGCACCTTGAGGCGTTGCGCGACGAACTGCAGGCTCTGGACCGCGCCCTGTTGGCCCAAGACCTCATCCGGGCCGCGACGGCGGTGGAGCGCTTGAAGGCTGCGGTCGAGCGCGGCGCCGACCCCAGCGGTCTGATCCTCAAGGAGCGGCTGGCCCAGCTCAGCACGCAGCTCACCTCACACAAAGACCAACTTGCTCGCCCCGCCCTGCGATCGCTGGAAGATCGCTACTTTGAGCTCGCCCAGCGGCCGCGGGAGCGGTTGCCGCTCGCGGAGTATCGCGCGCGGCTGCGTGCACAGGAGGACCTCGGCCGCGACATCGAGCGAGCGCTCGCCAAGGTGCGCTAACATCCGACCCTCTAGGCCCCTCAGAGGACCAAGTGTTGCCTCAAGACATGATCCTCCAGACGACGGTGACCGCCTGACCCGACACTTTCGGGCTGGAACCGGCTTCCCGGTTCACTGGCACTAGGGTTGCTCTCGTGGGCGCCCGATGAAGCTACGCCATGGAGACCTGGTGTTCGACCTCCCGGAGGGCTGGACCGACGCCTCGAGCCTGATGTTCCTCTCGCCCCCCGACAGCAAGCTCGCCGATGAGCTCCGTCAGGCGGTGGCCCGGGGCGGCATCCCGATGCAGCTCCCGATTCAGCCCAAGCTCTCGGCCAATATCACCTTCAGCGCGCGTCCTTACCCCTTCTCCACGCCCGGCAACGAGTTCTGCGAGAAGGAGCTCAAGGCGCTGCTGGGGTCGGTGCCCAGCGGTCGGGCCTCGACGTTCGCGTGGGGCAAGCTCGGTCCCTTCGAAGCGGCCACCGCTGAGCTTGAGCTGAGCGCTGAGGGTGTTTCGGTGAAGCAGCTCCACGCCCTCGCGGTCGGGCTAGGCCGCGTCTTTCACTTCTGCGCCACGTCACCTTTAGGCGACTACGAGCGCGTCAAAGCCGATATTGTCCAAACCCTGGCGTCGATCCAGGTCGACTGAACGCACTTCTAGGAGGAAGTCTCATGATCACTTCGCTGTTCCCGCGCGCCCCCACCTACAATGCAGAGCTCAAGGTCAATGAGTACCAGGGGCGCAACGACGCGGAGGCCGTCGTCAATCAACACGGCACCGTCAACCACACCAAGAGCTTCTGGAACAACATCGGCTCGGGGATCCTCGACGCGGTTGGCGCCGTCCCTGGCGTCGGTAACGTCGTCAACGGTGTCCGGGCACTGGGCAACGTCGTCACCGGCGACTTCGCGGCCGGAGCGGAGAGCGCGCTCAAGGCGATCCCGTTTTACGGCAACTGGTACTCAGGAATCAGCGCCGTGAAGAACGGCGGCGATGCCCTGGTGCACGCTGGCGGCATGATCGAGCAGTCAGCCAAGGGCGGCTACGAGTACCAGACCCGGGTCGGGAACATGATGGCCGGTAACATGAACTTCGGCATGGCCGGTCTCTACGCGAACTACTATCCGTACATGCGGGCCTAGCATATGGTCCCCGCTGGATGAGCGTCCTCGCCCTTCGCGAGCTCGGTCCGGCGGTCGGCCCTCTTGCCTCGGCTTGGGACGCCTACGTTCGGCGGCACCCGGCCGGCACCTTCTATCACCTCGTCGGTTGGCGTCGCGTCATCGAGCGCGCCTTTCACCACGCTCCGCACTACCTCTACGCCGAGCGCGATGGGGTCGTGGTCGGTGTCGTGCCCCTGTTCGCTGCCGGAAAGAAGCCATTTTCGCGAGCGCTGGTGTCGGTGCCGCTCGGCGTCGGGGGAGGCGTCCTGGCCGACGATCCGGAGGCGGCCCTCTTGTTGCGCCACGGCGCGCGGGCCATCGCCGAACGCGAGCACCTGGCCTACGTGGAGTACAAGTCCGAGAAGAAGGTCTTCGACGATCTCCCCACCAAGGATGATCTGTACTTCGGCTTCAACCAGGAGCTCTTTCCCGATCGGGAGCGGCAGCACAGCGCGATCCCGCGGAAGACCCGGGCGGTGCTGCGGGATGCCGAACGCGCCCGGCTGCGCACGGACTTCAACCGCGTGGATCTCGAGCCGCTATGGGACCTCTACGCGCTGTCGCTGCGCAACTTGGGCACGCCGATGTTCCCCAAGGAGCTATTCATCGCCTGCCTCGAGGAGTTCCCGCGCGAATGCGACATCCTGACGGTCCGCGAGAACGGCCGGATCCTCGGGGCGGTGATGACCTTCTACTTCGAGCAGGTGATGTTGCCCTTCTTCGCGGGGACGCTGCCCGAGGCGCGCGACGTGGGCGTCAACAACTACGTGTACTGGGTGATGCTGGAGACTGGCTACGCGCGGGGCTATCGACGCTTCGACTTCGGCCGGTCCAAGAAGGACACCGGCGCGTTCAAGTTCAAAGAACACTTCGGGATCGCTCCGGTCGCCCTCGAGTACCAGTACGATCTGGTTGCGGTCTCCGAGCTCCCCAACATCAACCCCACCAATCCCCGGTACAAGAAGGCCATCGAGACCTGGCAGCGCCTCCCCGTACCCTTGACCAAGCTGGTGGGGCCGTTCTTGTCGCGGCGATTGCCGTGATGCCCCATCCGGAGTAGAGCCGCGGACGATGTGCGGGCTCGTCGGCGTCTACCATTTCGACCCTCAACGGCCCGTGGATCGCGCGCTCCTGGTTCGGCAAAACGACAGCCTGGCCCACCGCGGTCCTGACGCGGGCGCGGTCTTCATCGACGCCGGAATCGGCCTCGGACATCGTCGCTTGTCCATCATCGACGTCGGCGGCGGCGCCCAACCTATGTGGGACGTCGAGCGGCGCGTCGGGGTCGTCTTCAACGGAGAGATCTACAACTATCGCGAGCTGCGCACCGAGCTCGTCGGGCGCGGCCACCGCTTCCACTCCGACTCCGACACCGAGACGATCATCCACGCCTTTCGGGAGTGGGGTGAGGCCTGTGTCAGCCGGCTTCGCGGGATGTTCGCCTTCGCGGTCTATGATCGCCAGACCCGCGATCTGCTTTTGGCCCGAGACCGCTTGGGCAAAAAGCCGCTGTACTGGTACCGCGATCAAGGCCGCCTCATCTTCGCCTCGGAGGTCAAGGCGATCGTCGAAGATCCCACGGTACCTCGAGCGATCGAGCCCACGGCGGTCGTGGATTTCTTCGCCTACAACTATGTCCCCGGACCGGGCACGATCCTGCAAGGGATCCACAAGCTGCCCGCCGGCCACTTGATGATCGTCCAGGGCTCGGCGATGGCCATCAAGGAGTATTGGGACGTCGACTTTGGACACCAAGACAACGCTCCTTCGATGGAGGCTCGGGCCGACGCGCTCGAGGCCGAGCTCAAGGAAGCGACGCGACTGCGGCTGCGCTCCGACGTGCCGCTCGGGGCCTTTTTGTCGGGTGGAATCGACTCCAGCTTGGTCGTGGGCCTGATGTCCAAGGCCATGGATCAGCCGGTGAAGACACACACCATCGGCTTCAGCGAGGCCCAGTTCGACGAGCGCGCCTATGCCCGGGAGACCTCGCAGCTCTTTCACACCGATCACCAGGAGAAGGTGGTCGAGGCCGACGCCACCGGGGTGATCGACAAGTTGGCTTGGTACTATGACGAGCCCTTCGGTGACTCATCCGCTCTGCCGACCTACTATCTCGCTGCGGCCACCCGCGAGCGCGTCACGGTCGCCCTCTCCGGAGACGGCGGGGACGAGAACTTCGCCGGTTATCGCCGCTACGTCTTCGCCATGTACGAGGACCGTTTTCGGCAGAGCGTCCCGTCCATGATCCGCCGTGGTTTGGTCCGCCCGTTGGCGCGTCTCTATCCCAAGGCCGACTATCTCCCCCAGGGGTTGCGCGCCAAAGCGACCCTCAACAACTTGGCGGTCTCTCACGAACGGGCATACTTTCTCTCGCTGACCCAGAAGAGCTATCCGCAGTTCCTGACGGGGAGCTTCTTGGCGGCCGTGCGCGGCTACGATCCCTACCAGCACTTCGAGCGTCACTTCGCCCGAGCGCGGACCGACGATCCCCTGGCTCGGCTCCAGTACGTCGATCTCAAGACCTATTTGTGCGACGACATCTTGGTCAAAGTGGACCGGGCCTCGATGGCGCATGCGCTGGAGGTCCGCGTCCCGCTCCTCGATCATCGGGTCGTGGAGCTCGCCGCGGCGATGCCAGCGCGGGCCAAGCTCGAGGGACAGAAGACCAAGCTGGTCCTCAAGGAGGTTGCTCGTCGCTACCTCCCGGACTCGGTCTTCAATCGGCCCAAGATGGGCTTCTCGCTACCCTTGCAGGCCTGGTTTCGGGGCGGCCTGAAGGATCGCGCCCAGGCGACCCTCTTCGATACACCGGGCGGCCAAAGCGGTCTCCTCGATCCCGCGGGGCTTCGCCGGATCTGGTACGAGCACCAGCTCGGCGTGGTGAATCACGCGACGTCTCTGTGGTCGATCCTGATGTTCGAGGCTTGGTTCCAGCGCTTCCTAGGCCGGGTCCGACCGGAGGCCCCCCGCGTGCAAGCGCATCCCACCACCGTGCACGGGCCCACGTAGTACCCCCGTCGGTCGGGGGCGTGGAGACAGCTCCCAAGTTGACCCCTCGGGCATCCCAGGGGATGCTGCGAATCACGCATGGCAGTGGGCCCTCAGAGGCCGTCGGCCGGGCCCCCGCCGGAGGAGGAGGGGGAACGGGTCCAAACGGAGATTCGCCGAGCGCCGACGGCGCAGAACTATTCCCATCCCATGTCCGCAGAGATCGCGGATTGGCTCGCGCTGCTCCAGCGCACCGCGCGCGCGCTCCGGACCTACGATCGAAACAACGCGGTGATCCACCAGTTCCTGGATCGCGCGGTGGCGGGGATGGAGCACATCCACGCCCAGATCCCCGAGCTCGTCCTGACCGTCCGCGAAGATCGCCTCCGCTTCGATCGCGATCCGGTCCTGATCAACGCTGACCGCTCCGAGGGCCTGCCGTTCATCCTCTACCGCAACGCGTTTCGTCGCATCACCTTCGTGCAAGGCATGACGCGGCCGGAGCTCCTGGAGCTGCTCTCGGCGGTGATGACCGACTTCTCGACCTACGACGCGGCGGGAGAAGATCTCCTCACCACGCTGTGGCGGCTTCAGCTGCCCCATCTGCGCTACTTCACCATCGACGCGCTTTCCGTCTCCGTCTCCAGCACCGGCGAGAAGGCCCGCATCGAGCGCGAAGACGTCGATCGTTTGCAGGGGGACATCGATGGCCTGGTCGCGCGCATTTACAACCAGAAGGAGGTCGATGACGCCGATCTGGTGAAGGGCGTCTCGATCACCCAGGACGACCTCGAGGCGCTCAAGGCGATCCGGGCTGAAGGCGCGGCCGATGACTTCGACACCTTGGACGTCGCCACCCAGCGGGTGATCGCCGAGATCCCCCCGGCCGAGCTGGAGCGGTTGCTCGGGAGCCTGTACGCCGAAGATCACGACTCTCTGATCGAGCGGCTCATCGACATCCTATTTCATCTCCTCTTCAAAGAGGACACCTCCGAGGGCGCGCTAAAGACGGTGGAGCTCATCCAGCAGCTCTTCGACTCGCTGCTCTTGGCCAATCGGCTGGCGCACATGACGCGCTTGGTTCAGCGACTGCACGACACCGAGGCGACCGCCGAGGATCTCAAGGAGGTCCACGTCGCGCGGCACCTGCTGCGCTTGATCTCGGCGGAGTCGCGGGTGTCGCACGTCGTCGCGCTGTTCAACGACGCCAAGCAGGCGGTGCCGGCGCACGACATCATCGAGTTCTTGAAGGCCGTGGGCCCCGCCGCCGCCTGCAACCTGCTGAACCTCCTCGACGCGCTGACCTCGGCCGGTCACCGCCGACTGATCTTGGATCTGATCGTGGACATGGGCGTGCTCGAGGGCCCCGCGCTCCACGAGCGGATGCAGCGTTCGCAATGGTTCGTCACCATCGAGCTGCTCAACTTGGCCCAGAAGCTCCCGCGGGCCGATCTGGCGCCCATCCTGCTGTGGGCGGTGGACCACGAGCACCCCAAGGTCCGCGCGCTGGCGGTCGGGATGCTCCGCATCTTCCCCAGCGGGGTGGCCGATGAGCTGATCGCCAAGGCGATCGGCGACGCCGACGCCGAAGTGCGCATCTCCGCGCTGCGGCTGGTCGCCGGCCGAAAGTCCACCGCGGCCCGCAACCCCATCGAGAGCGTGCTCAAGGGGGACGACTTCTGGGACCTCGACCCGCGTGAGCTACGCGCCATGATGCTCGCCTACGCGATCGTGTTTCGCGATCAGTCCGTGCCGCTGCTCGAGCGCGCCCTGAATCCCGGCTTTTTTGCGCGATCCAAGATGACCAACGCGCAGATGGCTGCGGCGATGGCGCTCGGCCGTATCGCGACGCCCACCGCTCGGGAGGCCCTGGCGCGCGGGCAACGGACCTTGAACACCAAGGTCCGTGACGCGATCAAGACCGCGCTCGCGCGAGAGCCGGACGCCGAGACGAGCGCGATGCTCAACGAGTCGGAGGCCCCGCCGGCCACGGGGGACCTCACCAAGGACCGACCGGCCGACATGAGCCTCAGCGACGAGCTGCGCGCCGAGGTCGATCCCCTTGAGGTGGCGCGCAGCAAAGGCCGGCGCGGCGAGGAGTCAAAGAACCAGCTGATCCCTGCGGCAAAGACGCCCGGGCGGGCCTCGGTCGAGACCTTCAGCAGCGTTCGCAAGGCGTACAACGAGCCCGACAAGATCCCGGAGCGCATCAACCGCTTGGCCGTCGAGCCCCCGCCGCGCGGAGCGCAGCCTCCGCCCAAGCTGGACACGCCCATCCGCGGTGAGCCCGTGCACCCTGCCCCGCAGCCAGGCAGCGCTCCGGGCGGGCCGGCACGGCCTCCACCACCGCGGCCCTCGTGGACACACTCTGGGGCGGCGGTCTCCGTCGAGTCTTTGCCGGGGACCCGAGCCTTCCCGTCTGAAGCGGCCACTGTCGTGGAGCGGCCCCCGGTGCCGTCGGCTCCGCCCGGCTTGGTTGATGATCTCACCCTGGGGTCGAACTCCTGGGCCACCCCGTCGCCCTTTGGCGCGACGCCTGCTCCGCAGCTCGGGTCGCCTCCCCAGCAGCCCCCACAGATCCCGGGCGCCCCGACGCCGCCGTGGGGACAAGGGATGGTGCCGCCCCCGACTCCGGGGCATTGGGCGCAAGGTCCGCCGCCTTCGGCGAGCGCCCCGGAGTGGAGCTGGGGTTCACCGACGCCGCACGCCGCACCTCCTCGGCCGCCGCCTCAGTCCTCACCGCAGCCACCAGGGTGGGCCCCCCCTCCCGCGTGGAGTCCGTATCCGCAGGCGCCGCCGCAGCCCTTTCCCGGGCAGTCGCCGCCCCTTCCGGGGCAGCCGCAGCCTTGGCAAGAGCACAGCGCATCCGTGGGCTGGGCGCCGGGCCCGCATACGCCTATGCCGCCGTGGGGAGAGGCCAGTCACTCACCGGCGTGGCAGCAGCAGGGCACTCCGGCGCCCGCCTGGCAGCAGCCAGGAACGCCGGCGCCCGCCTGGCCGCCGCCGGGAACTCCGCTGCCGAGCTGGGTCGAGTCGAACCAAGCCCCGCAGAGCGGCACGCCTGCCCCTTGGATCGAGCCGAGCTCGGCGCCCGCCTGGCCCCCCGCGCAGGCGCAGACGCCCACCAGCGGGCAGACCCCTTTGCCCGCGTGGACCGATCCCTACGCGAATCAGTCCGCGCGACCGGCTCCCCCACCCTCGGGGTGGGGACCGCCAGCGCAGTCGCCTCCTTCTCAGCACCCGCCGTCTTGGGCTCAGGCCCCGCAGCCGGCGCCGTCCTGGTCCCAGACCCAGCCGATGCAGCTGCCGCCCCAGTGGCCGCAGAGCAACTATCACCCCAACGTGCCGCCCCCGCAGGCGCCGATCCCTGCCATGCCGACCGGTGAGCTGCCCGCGTGGGGACAACCGGGGCCCGGCTCGAGCCCGCAGTGGGCACCGCAGTTCCCCCCAGCGCCCCCGCAGCCGGGCTGGCCTCCGCAGCAGCAGCCGCCGCAGCCGGCCTGGCCGCAGCGCCCGGCGGGACCTCCGCCGCAGGCTTGGTCGCAGCAGTCCGTCCTGCCACCTGATCCGCGCGGCGAGCAGCGCCCGCCCGAGTGGCCTCAACGACTACCCGAGCATGGGTGGGGCCCGACGCCGCGGCCACCCGACCAGATGTGGACCCAGCCCGGCGCGCCGGTGCCTCGAGCCCCTGAGCCGCTCCAGCCGCCACCGTCGCCCCGCGCACCGGGAGCGCCGTCCTGGTCGCAAGGAGCCTCGCCGCGCCCAGCGCCCCCGAGCCCTCCGCCGGCAGCGCAGACCAGCGAGCTGCCCTCTTGGGCCAACGCCAACTCCGGTCAATGGCCGGCTCAGCCCGCGGTTCCGCGCCCGCCGCCGCCGCCGCAACCCAACTTGCAATCGGCGCCCGGCCGACCCGCGCCGCCGTCGCCGCCGCCTTGGCCCGGTCCGCCCCCAGCCTCAGCGGGGCCGCCCCTTGGCACGCCAGCCCACTACGCGCCGACGCGGATCGAGAAGCCCCCGCTGCCGCCCGCGGAGGCCGCGCCGCCGCCGGGCGAGGTGCTGAACGCTGGCGTGTACCGGGTCAGCCCCGCCAAGGAAGAGCTGCCAGCAGTCCCCACCTATCGCGGCACACCGACGCGTCCGCCGGCCTCCGATGACGATCCGAATCGCGGAGGGAAAGGCGGGTGAGCGCGCCAAAGACGACGCTGACGCCAAAGCTTCAGCAGCTCGGCAAGCGCATGGTCCTCCAGCTCCACATGGTGCTGCGGACGATCCGCGTTCACGAGCCGACCAACAACGCGCTCCTGGTGGCGACCGAGAACCTCAAGGACACGATCAACACGCTGTGGGCTGCGCTGGGGGGCATTCGCCTCCAGTTTGTAGAGGACGTGGTCTATCTCAACGATGTCCGCCTGCGCGTCGACCCTGGGACCGTCGAGCAGATCGCCTGGCTGCGGCAGGAGTTTGGCACCCGCGGCCTCGGCGGCTTGGCCTTCGCTCGCCCCGTCGATGGCGCGGCGCTCAAGGATTTCTTGGTGATCCTGGCTCGGCCAGTCGAGAACGAGGAGGACGCCTCCAAGCTCCGTGATTCGCTGAACCAGATGAAGGATCTGGCGCTGGAGATGCTCGGCCCGCGGAGCTTCGGCGATGAAGGCACGGTCGACGAGATCCGCATCGACAAGAAGACCTTCGCGCTCCAGACCTACGCCAAGTCGGTGGTGGCGGCCCGCGAGTGTGTGGCGGCCATGAAGAGCGGGGCCGATCCGCTCTCCACCCGCCTCCCAGTCACCCGCATCATTCAGGACCTCATCGACATCGCCACTGAGCGCGTGAACCTCCTGCTCAAGATGTGCGCGATCAAGCAGGCCGACGAGTACGTCTACAACCACGCCGCCAACACCACGGTGCTGTCCATCGTCATCGGCAAGGCGATGCAGGTCGAGCGGCTGCGGCTGGTCGATCTCGGGGTGGCAGCGTTCCTGGCGGATCTCGGCTTCGCGCTCTTGCCCCCGGAGCTCGTCGACCGTCCTTCGAAGATCAGCGACGCCGAGCGCAACGAGCTGGTGGCGGCCATGGTCCGGACGATCCGCGCGCTGATCGGCGCGGGGCGTATCACGGATTCAGTCGTGCGCAGGGTCCTGGTCGCCTACGAGCACCACCACCCGTATCTGGATCCCGTGACCCAGGAGCCTGCGCGGCTCCACGTCTTCTCCCGCATCGTCGCGGTGGCGGATGCCTACGACGCGCTCACGACCCATCGGCCTTGGCGCGCCGGCTTCAGCCCCGATGAGGCGCTCCGCATGCTCAGCAAGGAGGCGGGGACCCGCTTCGATCCGATGATCGTGCGGGTCTTGGTCAACGTGATGGGCCTCTACCCGCTCGGCACGGTGGTCGTGCTCGACACCGGCGAGGTCGCGGTCGTCTACCACAACTCCAACGACCCACGGTTGTTCGAGAAGCCCTGGGTCAAGGTGGTCAAAGACGCCAACGGTCAGCTGGTCAAGCGCACCTTGATCCGGAACTTGGCCGAGCACGAAGGCCCGGGCGGCGTGATCACGGGGCGCCCGACCCCCGAGATGCTGGCCGGCGTCGACGTCGCGAACACGCTCGTACTGTAGCCCCAACCTCGACTACTCGAGTGGGTTGAGAATGCTGCCCTCCTCGGGCTCCTCGGGCTCGGCGGCTTTTTGAGGCTGACGCACCATGGTCGAGGCCACGCGCTGAATGGGGACGCGGGCCAAGGTGCGCGGGGCGTGAACCGCGTCTAGCGTCGGCGGTCCGCGATACGCGGGCTGCGGCGGCGCGGGCGGCAAGGCGTGTGTGCCGGTGTTCGGGGTGCGCGAGGGCGGTGGTGTCGAAGCGACGGACCAGGGCGCGGCGAGCCCCGCGGGGATATTGGCGCTCTGTGTCGGCGTCGGCGAGCGCTGCGCCCAAGGGCTCAAGGCCGGGAACGTCGCTCCCAGCGGCAGATCGGTGGTCCACGCCGCGCCCGAGGGCGAGCGGGTCGGCGGCGGAGGCGCGGGCGTCGTCGCGGCGAGCCGAGCGCTCGAGCTGCGCAGCTTGGGCGGGGGCCGTGGCTCGCTGAGCTCGAGGTCACCGACCAGCGCTTCGGTGTTCACCATCGGCGGCGGAGGCACCGTGACCCCGAGCGGCGCCCGCGGGGCCAGGAGGGTAGACTGCGCGACCGGCACCAGGCGCGAGGAGAAGGACGGTGACTCCTGCTCCACGAAGGCCGCCGCCGGCTCGTCCTTCTTGTCGGCTTCGTCGAGGCGCCGCAGCGCTTCCAGCATCAAGAAGGTGTTGGGCTGAGAGATGGAGTCGGCCAGGTCTGGGCTCCGATACTCGATGCGGAAGGCCCCGGGCCCGGGCTTGGCCAGCGAGTAGAAGGCCTCGGCGCCCTGGCGCTCCCCCGCGGACGCGCCCCGGAGATCGCCGAGCTTCACGCCGAGGGTGCCTTCGCGGCCGTCTTCGTATTGGATCACGACATGCGCGCTCTTCCTCCCGAGCTCCAGGCTCTGGAGGATGTCGAGCACGGTCATGTCCTCGAGCGAGCCCGACACGCCGCCGAAGCTGACCGGGGCGGCCACGCGGCGCACGCTCCCGCTGCGCTTTTGTACTTCGCGCCGGACCTTGGAGGTCGTCACCTCGACGTTGAGGGGCTTGGTGAGGAAGTCGTCAGCGCCGAGCTCCAAGGATTTGGCTTGCCCAAACTCATCGGCGCGACTCGAGAGGAGGAACACCGCCGCGTCCGACTCACGGTTTCGAAGATCGAGGAGCACGTTGTACCCGTCGATGCCGGGGAGGGCGACGTCGAGGATCGCCACAGTGGGCGGACGCTCCCGGCAAGCGGCGCGGGCCTTCTTGCCATCGTGGAACACCAGGACTTCGTACTCTTCCTCGCGGAGGCGGGCGGCCAAGGTCGCGGAGCCGTCCTTATCGGGGTCGCCGATGATCACCAAGGGGGTCGTCGGGACAGAGGCGGCTTCTTCGACCACGATGTCGGCCGCCTCCACCATCACCTCTTCGGGGCCGTACCACCGGGACACGGTCTCGCGGATGAGACTCTTGGGTGCCACGACCAGGGTGGTCTCGCTGACGCCCAGGATGATCTTGGCCTCGAGGACGGCGTGGGTGTCATAGGGATCGGCCACCGCGAGCACCGCGCCCGCCGCGGAGAGCTCGATCGGCAGCATCGAGGTCCCGAGCGCGACCGTCCGAGGAAAGCGAGCGATCAGCTTGGCCGGCGCGTCCGCTTTGCCCAGGGCCTCGGCGTTCAGCAACTTCAGGTTGGCCTGCATCGCCAACGAGCGGGCCAGGGTGTCGTCGGAGATCACCCCGCTGTCGACCAAGATCTCCCCCAGGCGTCCGCCGCGCGCGCGCTGCTCGGCCAGGGCGATCTCGATGTGGCTGGGCTTCACGCCCAGGCGGCTCACCAAGATCTCACCGATCGGTACGCGCCCGCTGCTCGTGTTGGAGAGCGCCACGCGGGAGCGTTCACCCGGACCCGCGCCGAACTGGCGGCGCATGTAGACGGACAGATCGCGCCGGGAGGAGCGCTGGGGCAGCTTGTCCGTCACCCGCGAGAGGTCGCCGAGGAAGGAGCCGACGGTCTGATAGCGCGTGTCCCGGTCGCGCGCCAAAGCCTTGGCGCAGATCTGGTCGACCTCCGGGGGCACATCCGGGTTGATCGTCGAGGGCGCCGGGATGTCCATGGAGCGGATCATCTCGATCGTCGCTTTGGGCGTCTTTCCTCGGAACAAACGCTGACCCGTGAGCATCTCGTGCAGCACCACGCCGGCGCCGAAGATGTCGGAGCGCTGATCGAGCGGGAGGCCGTCGACCTGCTCCGGCGACATGTAGCCGAACTTGCCGTGGAGGTTCCCGGGCAGCTTGAAGTCGCCCTTGGACTCGATGACGCGGGCGATGCCAAAGTCGGTGAGCTTGACCTCGCCCTCGTAGGAGATGAGGACGTTTTGCGGAGAGATGTCGCGGTGGATCAGCCCGAGTGGGGCGCCTTCCTCCGACACCATGCGATGCGCGAAATCGAGGCCCGTGAGGAACTCCAGGGCGATACAGAGGCTCACCGATAAAGGAAGTCGCTCGCGCCGCCGATAGGTGTTCGACAGCAGCGCTGCAAGATCACGCCCTCGCACATACTCCATCGCGATGAAGACGTGGCCGTCGATCTCTCCGAGGTCGAGCACCTGGACCACGTTGAAGTGTTGGATCCGTGCCGCGAGCTTCGCCTCGTGGATCAGCATCTTGGCGAAGGCCGGGCTGGAGGAGTACCGCGGGAGGATCTTCTTCAGCGCGACGTACTTCTCGAAGCCCGAGTAGCCGGTCATCTTGGCGAGGAAGATCTCCGCCATGCCTCCGTCCCCGATCCGTTCGAGGACGAGGTAGGAGCCGAATCGTTGCGGTTGTCCCGACGTTTCCAAGGCTGCTCCGATTACAGCCGAAGCCTGAATCTTTCGCTACGTGTGAGTTTGCGGATAACGGCGCACGCGTCGAGCGCGCCCGCGGGTTGATCCAGGCGGGGCCCAGACTCGTCCGCAATCGCTTCGCGGGTACGCCTTCCCGGTCGTGTGCGAATACAGTTTACATGCGCATCGCCGGGTCGTCCCGTGCTAGGAGACCGCGATGCGTAGAGCGGAGCGATCGCGGGGCCTGAGGCGGCTCACCGCGTTGACCCTCATCGCCGCCCTGGGGAGTGCGTGTGGGTCCAGCGCCAACTCAGACGGCGGAGTCCTCAACGACGCCGGCAGCGCGACCGCAGATGCCGCCGAAGGACGCGACGTACGGTCGATCCCTGACGTCCCCATCACCGTCGAGCATGACGCCGGCCCCCCGCCGCCCTGCCACGATACCTGCGACTGCCCCCAAGGATTGGCCTGCCTCAGCGGTACCTGCCGGAGCGCGGGGGTCGGACCGGTCTATTGCTGCAGCAAGATGGGGTGCCCCTCCGGCCATGACTGCCTCGGGGCGGACGATCTCCCCGGCCGCTGCGCCGAGCTCCCCGACGCGGGCGTGCTCGCCGACGCTGGCCCCCAGGACATCGGCGCCGGCGCGCTGGGCGCCAGCTGCGGCGCGGACCCGGAGTGCGGCACGGGCTTGACCTGCCTCGAGCAGACCGCGCCCCCGTTTTTGTGGGGAGGCTACTGCACGGTCGAAGGCTGTTTCCCGGCCTGTCCGATGGGTTCCTCCTGCGTCTCCTTCGGCGGGGCCACCCCGATCAGCGCCTGCCTGGGGTCGTGCTTTCAGGACCTCGACTGCCGCTCTGACGCGTATTGCCTGACGATCCCCGGCAACGGCCTGCAGGTCTGCTTCCCCGATTGCCGTGACGATCTCTTCGACTGCTCACCGAGAGACGGCACCAGCTACTGCGACCGCCAGACGGGGCGCTGCGAGCCCACGCCGGTCCAGAACCAGGCCGCACAGATCGGCGATCCCTGCGTTGATAACCGCGACTGCGCCGCCGGGGACGTGTGCATGAGCGCCTTCGCCTGGAACTTCCTGGGCGGGATGTGCACCCGCGTTTGCAGCGGCCTCCCGGAGGCGACCCCCTGCAGCCGCGAGGACATCTGTCAGGACTTCGCGGGCGTGGGGCTGTGCTTTCACGCCTGTCAAAACGGCAGCTGCCCCGATCGGGTGGACGCTATCTGCTCCGCCGCCGACCCGACTTGGATCGAGCCGGCCTGCGTCCCTCAGTGAGGCTCCATGTCGCGGCCCTTGCTCCACATCGTCGATGGTTCTGGCTACATCTTCCGGGCGTACTACGCGATCCGCCGCCTCTCCACCGCCGCCGGTGAGCCGACCAACGCGGTCTACGGCTTCACCACGATGTTCCAAAAGGCCATCGCCGATGAGAAGCCGAAGTATCTCGCCCTGACCTTCGACTCAGGGAAGCCTTCGTTTCGGCAGGCGCTGTATCCGGATTACAAGGCCCATCGGCCGCCGCCACCCGAGGACTTGGTGCCGCAGTTCGCGCGGATCTTCGAGGTGGCTGAGACCTTCGCCGCCAAGACCTTCCGCATCGAGGGCTTCGAGGCCGACGATGTCATCGCCACGCTCTCCCGCCGGGCGGTGGAGGCGGGCTTCGACGTCTGCATCATCACCGGCGACAAAGATCTGATGCAGCTGGTCACCGAGCGGGTGCGGCTCTTCGATCCGATGAAGGACAAGCGCTACGGGCGAGCCGAGGTGATCGAGCGCTTCGGGGTCCCGCCCGAGCGGGTGGTGGACATCTTGGCTCTGGCCGGCGACGCCAGCGACAACGTCCCCGGGGTCAAGGGGGTGGGCGAGAAGACGGCGGCCAAGCTGCTCAGCACCTACGGCGACCTCGACGGGGTGATGCGCGCGGCCAAGGCCGGCGAGATCAGCTCCAAGATCGGCGCGACCATCGCGGCATCGACCGAGGCGGTGGAGATCAGCAAGAAGCTGGTGATGCTCGATGAGCAGGTGCCGCTGCCCATCGAGATCAACGAGCTCGAGTATCACGGACCCAACGTCCCCGCGCAGCAGGCCCTCTTCGAGGCGCTGGAGTTCAAGCGCCTGGTGCAGAAGGCCGACGACGGGCCCGCTCCGGTCGTGGCCCCCGATCGCCCGGTGAAGACCGAGAAGATCTCCCACGCCGCGTACCAGGCCATCACCACGGAGCAGGCGCTGCGGGCCTTCGTGGCCGAGTCCAAGAAGGCGGGGCGCCTGGCCATCGCGCTCCACACCTCCAGTCATCGCCTGCTCGACGCCGAGGTGCTGGGGATCGCGGTGGCCGCCGAGCCGGGGCAGGCCCGCTATATCCCGCTGCTCCACCAGTACTTGGGCGTACCCAAGCAGCTCGAGCTGGCCGAGGTGCTTCAGATCTTGCGGCCGCTGGCCGAGGACCTGCGTGTGCGGAAGATCGGCGTGGAGATCAAGCCGGCCTTTGAGCTCTTCGCGCGGGCCGGCATCCCCTTCGCGGGTCTGGACTTCGACGGCGCGATCGCCAGCTATCTGCTCGATCCGGACGGGGGCGCGGAGGGCGCGGCCCACGATCTGCGGGAGACCGCGGCGCGCTTCCTCGGCACCGCGGTCCTGAGCCTCGACGATCTGCTCGGGCGCGGGAAACAGAAGAAGACCTACGTCGGCCTAGAGATCGCCGAGGCTATGCCTTACCTGGGCGAGCAGGCCGACATCGCGCTCCGAGCGGCGGAGGTAGGAAAGCCGCTGCTCGAGGAGGCCAAGCTCACCGGCCTGCTCGTCGATCTCGAGATGCCGCTGGTGGCGGTCTTGGGCCGGCTCGAGCTGGCGGGCGTGAAGGTCGATCTGGCGGCGCTCTCCACCATGCACGGCGTCTTCGAGTCGGAGCTGGCGCGGCTCGAAAAGGCCTGTTTTTTGGCCGCGGGGAGTGAGTTCAACCTCGGCTCACCCAAGCAGCTCCAGAAGGTGCTCTACGAAGATCTCGGCCTGCGCATCGTCAAACGCACCAAGACCGGGCCCTCCACCGATGCCTCCGTGCTCGAGGCGCTGTCCGACGAGCACCCGCTGCCTCAGGCGATCTTGGAGTATCGCCAGGTGCAGAAGCTGAAGAGCACCTACGTCGACGCCTTGCCGCGGATGGTCGCGCCGTCCTCGGGGCGCGTGCATACGGTGATGAACCAAGCCGTGGCGGCCACCGGACGACTTTCCTCTACCGAGCCCAATCTCCAGAATATCCCGATCCGCACCGAGCTTGGGCGTCAGCTGCGCAAGGTCTTCATCGCCGAGCCAGGTCGCCAGCTGATCTCGGTGGACTACTCTCAGATCGAGCTGCGGGTCTTGGCCCATATCTCCAAGGACGAGATCTTGAGCGACGCGTTTCGGCGCGGCATGGACGTCCATACTCGTACGGCCTCGGTCCTCTTCGAGGTCGATCCCAAGGACGTCACGCCGGAGCAGCGCGGGCAGGCCAAGACCGTCAACTTCGGCGTGCTCTACGGCATGGGCCCGATGCGGCTCGCCCGTCAGCTCGGGATCCCGCGGCGCGCGGCCTCGAAGTTCGTGGAGGATTACTTCGAGCGACAGCCGGGGGTGAAGCGGTACATCGAGGAGACGCTGGAGATCGCCCGGACCACTGGCTACGTGACGACGCTCCTGGGGCGCCGCCGCCGGGTGCATGACATCGCCTCCAAGAACCGCGGCCTGCGCAGCGCGGCCGAGCGGATCGCCATCAACACGCCGATCCAAGGCACGGCGGCCGATCTGATCAAGCTGGCGATGCTGCGGGTGGACGCTCGGCTCCGCGACGAACACCCCCAGTCCTTGCTCATCCTCCAGGTCCACGACGAGCTGCTCCTGGAGGTCCCCGACGACGAGGTGCCGGCGGTCGCGGCTCTGGTGAAGCGGGAGATGGAGGGCGTCTATCCCCTCGACGTCCCGCTGGTGGCTGAGCCGCACGCGGGTCGGAGCTGGGCCGAGGCGCACTAAGGGCCCGGGCCCTCAGTGGCTCTCCCCGACGACGGTCACGAGGGAGGCGGCTTCGGGAAACGTCGCGCGAAACTGGGTGAGCCACGCCTCGCCGAGCGCATGGGCCGCCTCCTCGTCGACGGAGGAGTCGGCCGCCAGGTGCACGAAGATTCGGTCCGCGCTGGCCGTCCACCCGAACACCCGTTCGATCTCTCCCAGCGTGACCCAGGCGGTGCCGGCGCGGCGCATCTTCTCGCTATCGACATAAGACGCGACCTTGAAATGAGACGCGACGAGCGCAAACGCAAATTCGAGCCGCGTGGTCGGAGCGAGCGACAAGCGGAGCGGCTCGGGGATCTCGGGGTGATCGCTCCGGAGCATCTGCTGCAGCCCGCCGATCAGCGCGCAGGCCCGGTTCTCGTCGGTCCGCTCTCGGTCGACAAAGATCGAGCCCTCAAACCAGCTCTCATCTCGTCCTGAAGCGAAGGAGATACCTCCCGCCCAGGCCCAACACCAACCGTCGTCCCCGCGTGTCGTCCGCTCGAGCTCGCGGGCCAAGAGCTCAAACACAGTGTGCTGCTGTTCGCTCGGCATGGGGGGAGGGTGCTTCCTTTCGTGGCTGCGAGTCGAGCCCTCACCGACGGCCAGCTCACGGCCCCACGTAGCGGGCCCTCGGGCGGAGGATGTAGCCCTGCGCGCGTTGCTCGAGCGCGTGGGCGGTCCAGCCGCCGGTTCGAGCGATGGCGAAGAGCGCCGCCCCGGAGCCCGGCCTCAACCCCAAGGCTGCACTGAGCGCGGTGAGTCCCACGTCGACGGTGGGAGGCTCATGGCCCACTGAGGCCATCGCCTCGATCAAGGCCAGCACGGTGCGCAGCCTTGGCGCGCGCGGTGCGATGGCCTCCGCTAGGGAGAGGAGCGGCGGCGTGCGCGGATCCCCTCTTTTGTAGAGTTGGTGGCCAAAACCGGGGATCTTGTCGCCGCGGGCTGAGCGGGCCCGCACCACCCCCAGGGCCCGCCGCGGCGTCCCGATCTCCGTGATGAGCGCCTCCACTCGATCGCAGGCTGCTCCGTGCTCTGGTCCCGAAACGGTCGCCAGCGCCGCCGTGAGGCAGGCGTAGAGGTCGGCGCCGGTCGAGCCTGCGACCCGGGCGGCGAAGCTCGAGGGGTTCAGCTCGTGGTCGAGGAGCAGGATCATCGCCGTGTTCAACGCCGCCGTGCTCTCCTTGCTCCTCGGTGCTCCTAGCCCCACCGCGACGCGGGCCGCCAAGGGATCGGTCGCGCGCGAGTCGCCGGCCCGCCTTCGCCCCGGGTTCGGGAGGGCCTGGACGACCGCGTGCACGATGAACCGGGCCCGCTCATGCTCGGCTCCCACCGCCGCCTCGAAGCGATCGGCATCGTCGAGCGCCAACCGGGTCAGCACCGCGTTCATGCGGGCGATCGCGGCGGCTTGGTGGGGCAGGGCCTTGGCATAGGCTGGCGCGCGGCGATCGGCGCGAGCTGCGGCCTGGGCCCAGGCGCTCGGCCGATGCTCGGCGGCCCAGAGGTGGTCGGCGGCTGCCTCAAAGGACAGCCCTTGTTCGGCCAACTCCACGGCCGCGCGCCCGCGATACACCGGGCCACGCCCATCGATCGCCGTGAGCGCCGACTCCAAGATGGGCTGCCCGAAGCGCAGCGCCGCCGCGGCTGAGGGGCCATGACCGGCGCGGGCGTCGTGCTTGGCCCGGAGGCGCTCCAGGTCGCTGCGCTGGTAGAGGCGACGACGCCCATCGGGCCCGGGGGCGCGGGTGATGAGGCCCCGGCTGACATAGGCGTAGAGCGTGGCTCGCTCGACCCCCAGGAAGCGCACGGCCTCCTCGGCGCTCACGTACTCATTCATCCCGATATGTTGAGTCATCAATCAATCTTGATCAATGTGTTGGCGGGCGTAAGGCTGAGCCCATGAACACCGCGATCAACCTCCCTGTTTCTCGGAGCTCCGGCCTCGATGGCGTCGTGGTGGCCGACACGCTCCTCTCTGAGGTCGACGGCGAAGAGGGCCGTCTGATCATCGCTGGCCACGAGGTGGAGGAGTTGGCGGGCCGCTTCAGCTTCGAGGCCGCGGCTCACCTGCTCTGGACCGGCGGGCTCCCGAGCCCCGAAGAGGAGCAGCGCTGGTCGACGCAGCTAGGCGCTGGCCGGATCGCGGCCTATGAGGCGCTCCCGCGGCTCTCCGGCGCGCTCCACCAACCCCAGGTGATGGGAGCGCTGGCGGCCGGCGTGGCGGCGCTCGGGCCCGGCTCGGGCCCACCCGAAGCGCAGGCCGCCCATCAAATCGCGGCGATCCCGGTGCTCGCGGCGGCCTGGAGCGCCCAGCAGCGAGGGCTGGCCCTCCCGCGACCCGACGCCGACGCCCGCCACGCCTCCGATGTCCTCCGGCTCGTCCGTCTGGGCGAGGCTCCTCCGCCTGCGCTGGCGCGCGCCTTGGAGCGCTACTTGGTGACGGTGATCGATCATGGGATGAACGCCTCGACCTTCACCGCTCGGGTGATCGCCTCGACCCAGGCGCACTCCTCCTTGGCGGTGGCTGGGGCGATCGGCGCGCTCTCCGGTCCGCTGCACGGAGGAGCGCCCGGTCCGGTCCTCGACATGCTCGACGCCATCGGTCGCCCCGCGGACGCGGCGGCGTGGCTGAGCGCCGAGCTGGCGGCCGGTCGCCGCATCATGGGCATGGGGCATCGCGTCTACCGCGTGCGTGACCCGCGGGTGGTCGTGCTCGAGCGCGCGGCGCGGGAGCTGGAGGAGGCCGGCCTCGGGACGCCCCGCTTGGCGCTGGCCAAGGCGGTGGAAGCAGCGGCGGAAGCCTTGCTGAGCGCCAAAAACCCGGATCGTTCGCTGAAGGCCAACGTCGAGCTCGCCACCGCGGTGCTGCTCGACGCGGTGGGGGTGCCCCGCGCCTTGTTCAGCGCGATGTTCGCGGCCGGGCGGGTGGCCGGCTGGCTGGCTCACATCGCTGAGCAACAGCAGAGCGGGCGGTTGATCCGCCCCGAGTCACGCTACGTCGGACCCCGTGGAGCTACGCGGCTAGCTTGAGCTCGAAGAAGGACCGCACTCTCCCTAGCTCGGCCCGCATCGCCTCGACCGACTCCGCCAGCGCTTCGAGCGCGCCATCGGCGACGCTGCGCTCGATCGAGTGGGCCAGCTCCTTCATGCGGATGGCGCCGACGTTGGCGCTCGCGCCCTTGATCCCGTGGGCCTCGCGCTTGAGCTCGGCGAAGAGCCCGCCGCGATGTGCGGCCTCGAGGAGCACCAGGTGGTGTTCGGTGTCGTTCAGGTACAGGTCGACCAGCTCGCGGATGAAATCGATGTCCCCGCCGGCCGCCTCTTCTAGCTGCGACATGTCGACGGAGGGAGGCGCGACGGCCTCGGTTCCAGGCTTCGGCTGCAGGTACTTGTGAATCATGACGTACAACGCCCTCGGTTGAACTGGTTTACTGAGATAGTCGTCCATGCCTGCGTCCAGACAGGCCTCGCGGTCTCCGGCCAACGCCTCGGCCGTCATCGCCACGATCGGGATCTCTGGCCACTTCCCCGCGACCTGACGCTTCCGGATCTCCCGGGTGGTGTCGTATCCGTCGAGCTCAGGGAGCAGGCAGTCCATGAGCACGAAGTGGAAGACGTGATGTTCGAGGAGCTCGAGGGCCTCGGTGCCGCTGCGGGCGATCATATAGGCGAAGCCAGCGCGCTCGAGGGTGAGCGCGGCGATGCGCTGGCAAGTAAGATCGTCCTCGACGAGCAGCACTCGAAATTGGGCGTTGAGGTGGCGATCGGTCAGCGTCTCGAGCGGGACGACGTCGCTCCGGCGCGCCAGGGCCAGCGCGGAGAACAGGGCTTGGCTCTTGAGCGGCTTGGGCAGCACGCCGAGGAAGATCTCGCGCACCGGGCGGGTCTGTCCGGTCCGGGTCATCAAGATCAGCGGCAGCGCTTGGAACTGGTCCGAGAGCCGGATCTGCGAGGCGACCTCGAAGCCGTCTACGCCGGGCAAGTGCGCGTCGAGCAGCGCGACATCGAAGGGCTGTCCGTTGCGCTCTGCGGCCTCTAGCGCGGCAATGGCCCTGGCTCCGCAGTCGACCTCCCACGGCTCGGCTCCGCGGCGCTCGAGCTGCCGATGCAGCTGCGCGCGCCAGGCTGGGCTGGCGTCGACGACGAGGACCTTGAGCCCGTCAAGCCGCGTCGTGCGCGGCTCGGGCGCGGTCATGCCACGCGTAGGCAGGAAGGGGAGCTGGAGGTCGACGCGAGTGCCCGCGCCTTCCCGGCTTTCCAGGCGGATCTGCCCATCCATCGCCGCGACGAGGCGACCCGCCAGGTGGAGCTTTCGGCCCCGTTTGAAGGGCGGGGGCTCGAGCTTCCCGGAAAAGACCTGAGAGAGCTCATTGACCTGTTGCTCGGAGAGCCCCTGCCCGCTGTCGAGCACGGAGACGCGTACGCCATGGCTCTTGCCCAGCCCGATCACCGGCTCGGCCCGTACGATCACCGCTCCTTTGCTGGTGTACTGGATGGCGTTGTTCACCAGCGTGAGCAGGACTTTGCGCAGTCTCCCGGCGTCGCCCCGCAGGCTTCGAGAGATCGTGGGCTCGATATCGACCAGGAAATCTAGGCCTTTTTGGTGAGCGAGGTGCGCGCAGGTCTCGCCGAGATCTTCCAAGGCGGCGTGTAGATCGAAGTCGACGACGTCGAGCCGGAGCGCGTGATCATCGAGGTTTGCCTCGTCGAGGAGGCTGGTTACCAGCTCCAGCAGGGCGTCGCCGGCCGATCGAGCGGTGCGAGCGTACTCGAGCTGGTGCCGGTCGAGGTTGGTCTCGAGGAGCAAGCTCGTGGCGCCGATCAGGCCTGAGAGCGGCGCCCGCGCTTGGTGGCTGAGGTTCGCCAGGAACTCTGCGCGGGCCCGATTCCACTCCAGATCGGCGATCGTGCGCTTCTCGAGCTCATCGGTGATCTGACGTTCGCCGCTGGCGTCCGAGATCAGGATGCACCACTTGGCCTGGCCGCCCATCTTGGCGATCTGGCAGCGCACCCAGTGGTCTTGGAGATCTCCGCTCAGCGTACCGAAGAGCTGGGTCGTGCCCTCGGTCGGACCGATCTCCTGCAGCGCGACGACCAGGCCGCGGGGATCGCTCTCTTGGCTGGCCAGACGAAGGCGTTCCGGTAGCGCGCTGCCGATGACGCGGCCCCGAGGAGCGCCGAGGAGGTCAAGCGCCGCTTGGGTCACGGCCAGGACCAGGCCGTCTTGATCGACCACAAAGGCCCCCATCCCCATCGCGAGGAAGGCGGCGTGCTCGAGGTCGAGATCGCTCGCCGCCTCTTTGGGCTGCTGCCACGTCGCGTCATCAGGGGCGCGAACCCCGAGCGGCTCCATCGGTGACGAGATCGGCAGCGCACACCGAGGGCTTGAATCCGTGCCCACCCGCACCCCTTGGCGATCCGGTACGGATCACGGTACCGTCCCCTAATGCACCTCGACCGAGGAGCTGCGCCCCGGGGGCAGAGCAAGGCGCGGAGCCAGCCGAGCAAATCGGCCGGCATCCCGCGGCCCTTAGCTCGCGACCCGAACGGTCGGGACGCCGAAGCTCGGATCCGCGAGCTCGAGGATGAGGTGTCGGACCTCCGCGCAGAGCTGCTCCGCTCGGAGCGCCGGGTCGACGCGATGAAGCAGATCGGCCGGGTCCTCGGCTCGAATCTCGAGATCGACCCGCTGCTGGGGGAGATCGTCTCCCGCACCACCGAGCTGCTCGAGGCCGACCGCTCCACCTTGTTTCTGATCGATCGCGCGCGGGGGGAGCTCCACTCCATGGTCATCGAGGGCAAGGAGCTGCGGGAGATCCGCCTTCCGATCGGCGTCGGTTTGGCGGGCTGGGTGGCGGCCAGCGGCGAGCCCCTGCACATCAAGAACGCCTACGCTGACCAGCGCTTCAACCCCGAAGTCGACAAGAAGAGCGGATACCGCACGCGCTCCGTCTTGGTCTGGCCGGTGCGGGCGCCGCGCGGGAACGCCGTGGTTGGCGTCATCCAGGTCCTCAACAAGCGCACCGGGCCCTTTGACGCTACCGATGAGCGGCTTCTCGAGGCCATCGCCTCCGAGATCGGCGTGGGGCTCGAGGTCGCGCGCCTGTACGGCGAGGCCATCGAGCGCAACGCTGCCCTCGAGCGGACCCGCAGCGAGCTGATGCTCCTGATCGAGACCGAACGGGCCATCTCGGACTCCCAAGATCCCTCCACGCTCCTCCGCACCATCTTGGAGACCGCCCGGAACCAGCTCAGCGCGCGGGGGGCGCTCCTCTACCTGCTCGATGATCGCGGCGTGGATCTCGAGCTGGCGGTGACCAGCGGCATCACCGAGTCGCGCATCGCGAAGTTTCGGCCTTCGCCCACCGATCCGATCCTCTCGGAGGCGATGCTGGGCGCCAAGCCGGTGCTGAAGAACGACGTCGAGGGTCTGGCTCGCGGGCGCGTACGCGTGCGCCGGGTCTTGGCCGCGCCGATCATCAGCAAGGCCGCCGGGACGCTCGGCGTCATCGAGCTGGTCGGTAAGCGCGGGCGCGCGGTCTTCACCAGCGAGGACGCGACCACCTTAGCCGTCGTGGCCTCTCAAGCGGGCCGGGCCATCACCGCCGAGCGTGAGCGGGCCGACCGCGAGCGGGCCGAGCGACTCACGACCATCGGGCGCATGCTCTCCGGGGTGGTGCATGATCTTCGGACGCCGCTCACCTTGATCAGCGGCCACGCCGAGCTCATGGCGGCTTCTGATGACGACGATGAGCGGCAGCAGCACGCGCGCTCGGTCGCCAAGCAGGTCGAGCTCATGACCGCGATGACCAAGGACCTCCTGGCCTTCGCCCGCGGCGAGCGCTCGGTCTTGATCCGCAAGGTCTACGTCGAACGCTTCATGGCC
>Ga0154020_10001465_pt1 | contig 29130 bp, 19 predicted proteins | sample Klosneuvirus_201_FD_109709 | JGI IMG/M metagenome (GOLD analysis project Ga0154020, IMG submission 109709) | Active sludge microbial communities from wastewater, Klosterneuburg, Austria - Klosneuvirus_20160825_MG | ecosystem: Engineered > WWTP > Aerobic digester > Activated sludge | place...
GATGAATGATGAGTGATGAATGATGAATGATGAATGTTTTTAGTCCTTGATCATCTCATACCTGTCCGGTAAAAAAAGTTAAGGAGCCATCCCCTCATCGGGATGGCTCCTCTTATTTGTACCTAAACGGGTAAAATTAAATCGTGAAGTGACTTCAATTATTTGTGATCAGTGACAAGTAAAAAAGAGCGCTGGGTAAAGCATGCTCATCACTCATCACTCATCACTCATTTTTTTCCTTTCGAAACCGGTTGATCTTTGCTGCGTACTTCGCCGGTGATTTCGAGGTGGGTGTCGGTCGGCATCGTGTTGGCGGTCACGGTCACGCTTTTGGTTTGGCGGCCGGGTTTGCCTTTGGTATCGAATTCGACTGAAATTTCAGCATTCCCGCCCGGAGGGACGGGTTGTTTGGGCCACGTAGGCACGGTACAGCCGCAGGAGCCTTTAGCGTTGGAGATAATGAGCGGCTCCGAACCGGTGTTGGTGAATTTGAAAAGGTGTTTGACCACGGTGCCTTCATCGGCAACGCCGAAATCAAAGGATTCCTCTTCATACTTGATTTGTGTGACCGGGACGTCGGGCAGTTGCGTGGCATTGATATTTGTGCCGGGGATGTTACCGGTGCTGAACGCGGCTTGACGTTGGGCCACACCGCCTTCGGCAGCTGCCTCCCGAATCCTGTCATTCTCGGATTTTCCTAACCAGTTCTTGAAGCCGCCGCCAAAAAGATTGGCAATCAGCAGCAAGGCGAGCACCGCCAGTAGACCGATCTGGACTTGTTTACTTTTTTCCATTGCTTGTCCTTTTATTTTTTTGTGAAGAGATAACTGAAGAAAGGTGTTAAAAAACGGTGGCGAAGTTACGCCTTCCGATCCGGCCTTCTTTTGTCGCATTTTTTTTTTGCAAATGATTAACAGCACCGTATGCCCTTCAATATGGTACATTAGCGCCTGGTTTAAGCAAGCAACACCAATATGTCCAGTTTTTTTCGCAAGGCAATCAGCCTATTTGTAACTCTTGAAGACGATAACGCTCCTAAATCTACCGATCAGGGTACGCCTGCCGGTACTGCGGAAATACCAGCGTCGGGTAAAACTGTGCAAGCCGCCGAGGCCCAGGCTACAATGTCTGGTACGGAAGTTGCCAAGTTTGAGCAGCACTTTCAGCAGTTGTTTGAACAAGCCAATTTGCCCGGTCCGGACTACTTTGAGTTCTGGAAAACCATGGATACCCTGGAGGAGCACATCCCGGACGAATCTGCGCGCATGAAAGCAGTGTATGCATCGTTGAAAATACAAGGGTTGAACAAACAAACCTTGGTGTCTACCGCGAGCAAATACAGGGACGTGGTGCTTCTGGACAAGGCAAACTTTGAAGCCGCTGTCCAGAAAAAATCGGAAGCAGAGATCGCCGGGCGTCAGGCCGAGATAAAAAAAATTGAGAAAGAGCGCGAGGAGAAGTCACAGATGATTGAGAAATTGCGCCAGGAAATCGAGGCGTCAGTTGGTCGGTTGAGCACCTTGCAAGAGGAAATTGCTGCCGAGCAACACAAGATTGGGAACGCACAACGCGGCTATTTAGCCGCGTGTAATGCGATGGTGAGCAAGATTGAGGCAGACATCAAACAATTCCAACAGACCATTGATTAGTCGGACCATTCAACTATTCTTTCACCTTTAATTTTACATGGTTATGCAAAAACCGCTTTATTCCTTCCTTCTGTTTCTTTTCGCGCTGCTCGTAACCGGATGCGGCAAATCAACCGACACGCCTGATAACGCCGACGTTTGGACCGTCACAAAATTCACCGACCTGGCGAAAACGGCGGGACAGGTGGATCCAGACGACGACACCGCTCGTTTCGCCGGCTATTCCTTTGAGTTTGACAATGGCGACCTGTTGACGGTTCACTACCCGAACAGCACTACCGGCGATGCCAAATGGCGCCTACTTAACAACGATACCCAACTTGTGGTCGGCATGGAAAATCCGCCAACCCTACTCGACGAGGTAGTGGGTTCCTGGACGGTAGAAGAATACACCGCGACCCGGATCAAATTGGTCAACCCAACCCCGGGTATTGCGGTGGATGCTCCCAAGCAGGCAGTCCGTATTGAGTTTCAGAAAAACTAATTTGTCGTGCTTCCGCCGGGCATGCGTTCGTCGGTTGTTAAAACACAACGGGGTGTTCCGATCATCGGAACACCCCGCTTTGTTTTTATCGCACAAGTACGGTTTCGAGGGCAGATTTGTCAGGCGCCGAGGTATGTTTTCAACAGTTTGCTGCGGCTGGTTGCCCGCAACTTGTTGATTGCCTTGTCCTTGATTTGACGAACACGTTCGCGGGTAAGGCCAAACTTGTCGCCAATGTCTTCCAGCGACATGGGGTGTTCCACACCGATGCCGAAGTAGAGTTTGATCACGTCGCACTGCCGATCGGTGAGTGTGCTGAGGGAGCGCTCAATCTCGCGGCGCAGGGAGTCGGCATATTCCAGGTGCTGGTCCGTGCCGGGCATGGCCGTATTTTCGAGCACATCGAGCAGGGAGTTGTCTTCTCCTTCCACAAATGGGGCGTCCATCGAGACGTGACGGGCAGCCACGCCAAGGGTGGTTTCGACTTCATCGGAGGTGATTTCGAGCATTTCAGCCAGTTCTTCCGGGCTGGGTTCGCGTTCGTAAGTTTGTTCCAGTTCCGAAAACGCTTTGTTGATCTTATTCAGCGAACCTACTTTGTTTAACGGTAGTCGCACAATGCGGCTTTGCTCAGCCAAGGCCTGCAGGATGGACTGGCGAATCCACCAAACGGCGTATGAAATGAATTTGAAGCCGCGGGTTTCGTCGAAGCGTTGCGCGGCTTTTATCAGGCCAAGGTTTCCCTCATTGATGAGGTCGGATAGACTAAGTCCTTGATTTTGATATTGTTTTGCGACCGAAACAACGAAGCGTAGGTTGGCTTTGGTTAGTTTTTCCAGGGCAATTTGGTCACCCTGTTTGATACGTTTGGCAAGGTCTACTTCTTCTTCCGGGGTCAAAAGATCCACTTTCCCAATTTCCTGCAAGTATTTCTCGAGCGATTGGCTTTCACGGTTGGTAATGGACTTTGTAATCTTAAGTTGCCTCATGTGCAGTCTGTATGTTAAATTTTCGGCGGCAAAGGTACAATTTCATTGATACTGAGACTTGAAATATTATTTCCAGTGCGGAAATTGGACGCGGTACCGGCAGTTTGTTACAGGACTCAACGGATGATGAGTTTTTGGGTGGCCACTTGTTCGGCGGTACGAATTTCCACCCAGTAGGTTCCGGCAGGGTAGCGTGCCGCATCCAGAAAATAATTGCTTTGCCCGTTTGGCAGCGTGCCCTCGAAAATGGTGTGCTTCAGCTGGCCCAAGGTGTTGTACAGACGCAGACTTCCAGACACCGCAGCAGAGGATTGCACCGGAATTACGGTGATCGCCGAAGCCGGGTTGGGGTAGATCGGCGCAAGGTCAACTTTTGAGACTTCCGGGGCGCTCACGGTTTCCGTCACGCAAAATTTCCAGTACCCTTGCGGAGCGGTCAACGGGCGTCTCACGGTTTTCCCACTTGCTGATGTGCCTTCGATGTAGTAGTACACCGTGCTGCCGCCCGGCTGTTTAGGTATAAAGCCCAAATGGGTCCAGGTTGTGTCATTAGGTGTGTATATCGGCATGTCAACAGATACCCATGGTGCGCTCAGATTGGTCGTATAGTAAAGCTTGACAGACGCAATTCCGTTTCGGTGGTGGAGGCTCGCCCAAACCGGATATTCGGAATAAATGGCGTTTTCCATACAGGTCAAGGGCTGGTGTACGATGTGCAGCGGATCGGATACCCCCACTTCTTTCGTGATGCAATGAATGGCACCCAAGGATGGGATGATGGCGTTGCAGTTGATACCCACGATGTTGTACCCGGGCAGGGTCTCTTCCCAAATACGCCGGGCTGTGGTGTCGAACTGCGTTTCATAAAACGGCACCAGCACAGTTTTGTTGACGAACACAGCGTTGGCGTATGTGCGGTAGTTGCCGCCCGTATCGGGGTATTTGTCGTTGTGCGGGGGCATAGGAATTCGTACTACTTTATACGGCGTACCAAACGGGGTTTTGAAGGTGTTTAGAACGTACTGGAGGTTGGCCTCAATCTGCGGGCCGTCGGCTACATTGGCCGGATATTGCCCGACCAGTAGCGTCTCCTCGTCCAGCAGTTTCATGTGCATGTCAATATGGTGAATATTGTCATAAGGCAGAACATCCATCTTGACATACCGCTGAACGCCCATGTAATCGGTCATGATCGTATTGATCTGCGCTTCCGTCTTGACGGAAACACCGTATGGGTTGCCGGGTTTGTTTTCTTCCAACACGAGCCGGGAGGAAAAGGAGGTTCCGATACCGTCGGACATAAAGTTTCCACCGGTATGCACCAGGTCTTCCGGTGCGACAGACGTTGTGTAAAGCGGAATATCGAGGTATTGGGAAGCGCGGTTGGCCAGTGTGTCGTCCATCGGACGCGGACGGTTGTAGCGCCAGTCAATGAAGTACAAGGAGTCCACGTCATTGGCATAAACACAGTTTGGGCCGTAGTCGCGGATCCAAATGGAGTTATTGGGCACTTCCAGGAACTCCACGTTTGTATTTACATCCACGTTCTTGCTGATGAGGTAGTTCCGTGCGCCGGTCAGGATAGTCTGGTTGTTGCAGCACACGACGACCCGGCATTCCAGGCGGGCTGCCCGCACGATCTCTGTCAAAATATCGCGAATGCCGTTGCTGGAGGCTTGCCAGGTAACTAATATAGCCTGGAGTTCTTCCCATTCACCCATAGCACGTACCGGAACAGGCGGTGGGGCAGACACGCCATCGGGGTGCTCCGGAGCGTATTTAGCCGAACGGAGCAGATCCATTTCGGCATCGGTAAGGTAGCGCGGGAGGTCTTGTCCGCTTTGGGCAAAAAGGCTGAACGAAACAAAAAGTGCGGAGAGGAGAAGGCTTAAGCGTTGAAACATGGTTGTCGCGTTTTTTTCAAGGTCGAATTTCAGGGTTTTATCGTTCCGGCGAGGAAGAAATCATGTTTAATGTAAAAATCAAACGAAGGCGGCGTGCCGTTGCACGCCGCCCGAACAAAACCCATTCTATCGTATGAAGCAAAACTGTTTGCCTGTTGGAAAAAAGCGATCGAAGATCGAACCTGCTCACAGCATGGCGCTCAGATCGCGGAAAAGAATTTTTTTGCGGTTGAAGTACAACACGTTGGAACGTTTGAGTTGGTTCAGCACTGCTGTTACCATCTGGCGGCTGGTGCCCGTGAGGTCGGCAATGTCCTGATGGGTCATGTTATGCTTGACCAACGTCTCAAAACCGATGCGTTTACCTTGTTCGACACCCATTTGGTGGAGAAATTCGAGGATGCGGCTTTTGGAATCCTTGAGCACAACTTTTTCCAATTGGGTTTCGGTGTAGCGGAGTCGTTCGCCCAGGAAATGGAGCAGCGATTGCGCAAAGGCGAAGTTTTTCCGCATGATGCTCAGGAGCACCTGGGCATCCAACTCGACTACTTCGGCGCTGTCATCCATGGCGTATGCAAAATCGCGGCGTTGCATTTCTCCTGTCAGGCAAGACTCTCCAAAGAGGTTTCCAGCGCGTACCACATACTTGATGATATCCTTCTTTTCGGCGTGGACAGCAATTTTCACGGTTCCTTTGAGCAAAAAATATACTTTATTTGCGGCCTGTCCCGGTTTGTAAAGCACCTGATGCTTCGAAAAGGATTGTATCGAAGCCGTTTGTTGAAGCATCAACATTTCCTCCGGAGCAAGTACGGCAAAGAGCGGATTGCCGTCGAAAATCGGCAAAGTCATTCTGATATCCATAATTTGAGCTTGAGCAATTTGTGTGTTATCTGTTCTGTGTTCAAGTGATAGACACAGGCCACGATAAAATCCCCTACGATTATTTTGAAAATTTGAGCCAACGTCCAAAAAAAATGAACACCCCCTCGGAGGTTTCGGAAACACAAGACTTGCAACGTCTGCGTCAGGGCGATACGGAAGCGCTGCGCCGGTTGTTCGACCGGCACTATCCGCTGTTGCTGGGCGATATTTATGCCTACCTGCCCGACGAGGATACCTGCAAAGATTTGGCCCAGGATGTGTTTGTGGAACTGTGGCGCAAACGCGAGGAGATTGACATCCACACCTCTTTGCGGGCATACCTGCGCCGCGCCGCCGTCAACCGAGCGCTGAACCGTATCAAATCCAACCGGCGAACCGTGCTGGAAGATAATGCCGACTGGCAAGACCGGGCGGATACGTCCCAGCGGGACATTGGCCAAAAACATGAACAAGAGCATTTGGAGACGGTGCTACACCGCGCCATTGAGCAATTGCCCGAAAAATGCCGCCTCGTGTTTTCTCTCAGCCGGTTCGAGCACCTGTCGCACCGGGAAATCGCCGACCAACTCGGTATTTCCACAAAAACCATAGAAAATCAGATCACCAAAGCTATGCGACTCTTGCGCGAAGCCATGCTGGTGCACCGCCATTTGTCGCCGGTTGTCATTTGGGTACTAAAATGGTGGGGTACAGGGTAGGGGGATCGGTAGGTTGCGCTGTCTTATGCATGACGTTACCAGAAATCAAACCAACGCCCCTTTCCAAACCTGTTCATTTGAAAACGAACGAATATGCAAGAATTTGACTTCACACTACTGCTTCACAAGCGATTCACCGGCGAAATCACCCCAAGTGAGTCCGCCGCATTGGATGCCTGGCTCGAGCAGTCGCCGCAAAACGCGCAACTGGCCGACCAGTATCTCCGCGTCTGGGCTGAAGCGCCCGAAGGGCGCACCCATGATTTCCGCCTTGACATGAACGCGGAGTTTCGGCGTTTGCTGGTCCGCCTCGACGGCGCCGACCGCCGTACTCCGGCAAAAACCGTGACTATTGGCCGCATGTGGATGCGTGTGGCAGCAGCAGTAGCATTCTTGCTTGTCGCAACATGGGGATATCGCCAATTCATGGCGCCGGCGCCCGGTGTGTTCGTTGAAAATGTGCACCGGGACGGCGGTAACCGCCTGGTTGTGCTCCCGGACGGGTCCAGGGTCTGGCTTCGCCAAAATGCTACAATCAAATATCCTGAGCAGTTTTTTGCACACGAACGCCGGGTAGAATTGACCGGTGAAGCCTACTTCGATGTGGCCCACCGCGCCGAACAGCCGTTCCGGATCGGACTGGAGCATGGTGGGCTGGTGGAGGTACTTGGCACACAATTTAATGTGCGTGCTGTAGCTGGAGCTGACGAAACCTGTGTGCTTGTGCGTTCAGGTAAGGTGCGGTACGCCCCAACGGGCAAGAGCGAAAGCACAATACTGAGGGCTAATGACCGCGCCGTCTTTAGTCGGAAAAATGCACATTTATCGCTGACAAAAGCGCAAACCCTCAATGAACTAACCTGGCAAACCGGTCGGTTAGAGTTCGATAGCACCCCGCTCCGGTATGTGGTGGCTGATCTGGAAAAACACTACGGCGCTACCATTGAGGTTCAAAACAAGGAAATGCTTGATTGCGTGTATTCAAATACACTGACTGTTCAAACACTCGAAGAAGTGCTGGAGAGTTTTTCTCTGATCTACAAGTTCCGGGTTTCCCATCCGGCTTCCGGCCACTACCGCCTCGAAAGCGGCAAGTGTAATTGATCCCTGTTTGTTTTCGACAAAAGTATTTGGGGCTGGAAACGCCGCCATGTTTTGCCGGGGCACTAACTTGCGCCCGTACTCCTATTCGGCATGGCTATCCGCGTATACGCAACGCTTTTTGTTTGGATTTTGTGGCGCTTGACCTCCGCAGTTGCACAGGATTCGCCTCGGCAGCGGCTTATTGACTTTGATTGCTCCGTTTGTCAACCCGCAGATGCCCTTGTTCGGCTCAGTCGCCAAACAGGGGTCAACATTGCATTTAACACGACCTTTTTTCGGGATTGCACGCCTGTTTCTCTTTCCGTCCGGCAAGAACCGTTCGAAACTGTATTGGAAAAAATAGCCGGTTGTGCCCGTTTGACGTACCGTTGGGGGAGTAACCAGGTGGTGGTTTATCGAAAGAATCAGTTTTTTACCCTGAGCGGGTATGTCCAGGATGTCGAAACAGGCGAACGCCTGATCGGTGCGAGTGTGCGCACACGGAGTGCCGGGGCTATCAGCAACGAGTTCGGGTTTTTTAGTCTGACACTCGAAAGCGGGGAATACCGCGTATCCGTAAGTTGTATCGGTTATCAGACGGCTACACTGGTACTAACGTTGGAAACCAGCCGGCTTCAGACGATTAGTCTCGCACCCAATAGTGCCCTGCCGGAGGTGGTGGTAACGGCTCAGCCACTGAACGAGTCGTCGGGAGGGCAGGATGGCGGACGGCACAACCTGCCTTTTTCGGCCACACACGGGATGCCCATGCCTGGCGGAGAGGCGGATTTGTTGCGCCTGGCCGCATATCAACCCGGCGTGCAGACCGGTGTGGACGGACTCGGTGGCCTGCACGTGCGCGGGGGCAATGCCGACCAGAATCTTTTTCTGCTCGATGACGTGCCCGTGTATAACCCCAGTCATGCCTTGGGGCTGTTTTCCGTGTTCAATCCTTCCGTCGTAAACAGCGCAAAGCTGTGGAAAGGAGATTTTCCGGCCCGGTACAGCGGCCGGATCTCGTCGGTGCTTGATGTCCGCACACGCGATGGGCATCTCCGGGACTTTAAAGGCGAAGTATCGGTCGGCCTTTTCGCCGCCTCTGCTACCGTCGAAGGCCCGTTGAAACGCGATACCAGTTCCTTTTTGTTGAGCAGCCGGACAACCTACTTCGGGCCATGGATTGATTATTTCAGCCGGCGCGACAACCTGCTGACGTTTTCCGGCGACAACGTGGCCTATCGGTTTTACGATGCCAACCTCAAACTGAACCATATTTTTTCAGAAAAAAGCCGCCTCCACCTGAGCATTTACCAGGGAGGTGATGTTTTTCGCAACCAGTTTGTACAGCGCTTCGACAACCTGGAGGGCATCGCAACCGATCAGTATACCTTAGGTTCGGAATGGGGCAATTCCATCGCATCCCTCCGCTGGAACTACCTGATCCGGAACAATTTGTTCAGCAATACCACCATTCGGTACAGCCAATTCTATTACCAAAGCCGGCTGACCTTGCTTTCGACATTCCTTTCTGCTTCCGGACGGGAATCCTTGTTGGCCAACTACGGCCAACTGTACCAAACCTTGATTGAAGACTGGTCCGGGAAAACAGATTTCAGTTATTACCCGACCAACAACCTGACCCTGCGCTGGGGTGTTTCGTACACCCTGCATGGCTTCCAGCCCGGAGCGCTTTCTGTCAACTTTTTGGTGCCGGGCCAATCGCCGCTCACGATTGATTCTCTCTCCCAGTCGCTCCGAAACAACGAACGCCTTGGCGCCGACGAGGGCGAGGCGTACGCGGAGGCTGACTGGCGTTTCTGGAAAAACTGGTTGCTGGAGTTGGGTTTCAATTATTCCACTTTTCAGGTGCGGAATAGTGTTTTCCGGGCGCCTCAGCCCCGGGTTCGTCTTCAATTTGGCAGAAACGTTGATTGGCGAGCATGGGTGGGTTACCACCGAACCGCGCAGTTTTTGCACCAGATCGGTTCGTTTAATATCAGTCTTCCCTTCGAATTGTGGGTGCCTACTACGGCCCGCGTACAACCGGAACACGCCTGGCAGGCATCTTGCGGCATTGGCCTGAGGCGTTCCGGCTGGGATATTCAGGTGGAGGGATACTACAAGCAACTCGAACGTGTGTTGTCGTTCCTTTCTTCCAATACAGCCCTGCTCACCGGCGGCGCAGAGGATGCGAGTGGCTGGGAAGACCGTATTGCATCGGGAACCGGACTCGCATACGGGGCCGAAATTGTGATCGAAAAACGTTTTCCAAGCACAACGGCGACGCTTGTTTATTCATGGTCACGCACCGAACGCCAGTTTCCGGATATCAATTCCGGCAGGGTTTTTCCATTTCGATTCGACCGTCGGCACGACCTGAAAGTCGTGATTGAGCAGCGGCTCGCCTCCTGGTTGGACATCACACTCGCCTGGGTATATGCTACAGGCAACCCCATCACACTTGCCGGGGTGAAATACCAGCACCATACACCCAATGGCGATGTCGAGCGCAATGTGTTCGTGTATACGGATGTCAACGGATACCGATTGCCTCCATATCACCGCCTGGACGTTGCACTGAACGCCCATTTCGGCAAACAAGCCCTGAAACATGACCTGCAATTGGGCGTTTATAATGCCTATAACCGCTTCAATCCGTTTTTCCTTTATGTGGACGCAGGAAGCGGCACCAATGCCAAGGCCGTGCAATACACCCTTTTGTCTTTGGTGCCGTCGTTCCGGTATACCCTTAATTTTTAATAATCGAAACAACTATCCCATGCTACCCAGGCCCGTTCTTCGAATTCTTGTTATCCTGCTTACCCTCCAGTTTGGTTGTCTGCGCGAGGTGGCTATAGACTTGCCCGAACCACCTGCCAGAATCGTCGCCCTGAGTCATTTTACCATCGGGCAGCCCATACAGGTCGAAGTGTCGCTCAGCCAAAAACTCACCGAAGCCGGTGACCCGGTGATCCCGTCCAATCCCGACGTCTCCATTGCGGTCGGCGGGCAGTTCCTCGATAAGTTGTTTCGGGTGACGGACGATGGAGGCAGAATCTTCTGGCAAAGCCGCGACCTCGTTCAGGTAGGCACGGAATACTCCCTTGCTGTGCGGATCGGGGGCATGGAAACAATTGAGGCCGTAAGTTCGGCCCCGAAGCCTATTCCATTGGCAGCAGTTCAGGTAGACACCAGCCAAATGATCCTGACGACACTCGAAGACGGCAAGCGCGTGCTTCGCGTGCCTTTGAAAATACAGGTTGCCGGCTTGCCTGGCGGGAATCGTTTTTTCGCCTTTGCCCTACGACATGAAATTGAAACGTATGAAGTGGTAAACGGGGAGCCGGTACCGGACGAATACTACGAAGTCCAAACAAAATTTTTGGCTGATGGCCGCACACTTGCTCTGGTGTACGACACACCCGAACGGGTTGTACTGGTAAACGAAAACTACTGGGGTGACAACCAAAACACGCTGTACCTGGATGCCATCGTACCGTTCGACCCCACCTACGAACGTCCGCGCAGGATTCTTGTGGAATGGCGGACGTTATCGGAAGAATTTTACCGCTACCACCTTTCTTTAGCGCGACAAGGCAACAACGTCCCGCTGAATGACCCGGATGCGCTATACAACAACATCAAGGGTGGCTACGGCAATTTTTCAGGCTATTCGGCCATTGAGTATGCTGCTTTTATCCCGAATACCTTTTGATGTAACCAAAATATTGAATAGCAACCAGTATTTGCCAATAACCAACAGCCAAAAGCCAACAGCCTTTCCCTACTTTTGCGCCGCTAAAAACCAATTACTGTGCTTCTAACCAACATCTTTCATACAATCAAATAACCTTAACGCAATGAGCAAAGTGACCATCGTCGGCGCCGGAAACGTCGGCGCAACCTGTGCCAACGTCCTCGCCCACGAAGACATCTGCAACGAGATCGTCCTGATTGACATCCAGGGTAATTTGGCGAAGGGCAAAGCCCTCGACACCTGGCAGCAGGCTCCCGTGGACGGTTACTCCAGCCGCGTAGTTGGTGGCGACGACTACGCCCTGACCGCCAATTCGGACATCGTCATCATCACAGCCGGTATCCCGCGCAAACCCGGCATGAGCCGCGACGACCTCATCAGCACCAACGCCAAGATCGTCGTGTCTGTGACCCAAAACATCCTCAAGTACACCCCCAACCCGATCATCATCGTCGTGTCCAATCCGCTTGATGTGATGACATACGCCTGCTGGAAAGCCTCCGGCCTGAGCGACAAACGTGTATTTGGTATGGCAGGCGTGCTCGATACGGCACGTTACCGCGCCTTCCTCGCCGAAGAAATCGGTTGCTCGCCCAAGGACATTTCCGCCGTACTCATGGGTGGGCACGGCGACACCATGGTGCCGCTGCCCCGTTACACCACTGTGAGTGGGATCCCCGTCACGGAACTTGTAGCTGCAGACAAATTGAACGCGATCATCGAGCGCACCAAGTCCGGCGGCGGCGAACTCGTCAACCTCATGGGCACCTCCGCCTGGTACGCACCAGGCGCTGCTGCTGCCCAAATGGCGGTGTCCATCCTCAAAAACGAAAATCGAATCTACCCTTGCTGCGTGTTGCTCAACGGTCAGTATGGCTTGAATAACCTCTTCGTGGGCGCTCCGGTAAAACTTGGTCGCGACGGTATTCAAACCATTATCGAGTTGAAACTTAACACCGACGAAATGGGTCTCCTGCACAAATCCGCTGCCGCCGTGGGCGAAGTGGTGGATGTGTTGAACAGCATGAACCTGATCTGATCGCGTATGGCCGTCATGTCCCTATCCGTTAAGCAACAGATACCCGAGTTCTGGAACGAGATGATCGCCCAGGACTCGGGCAAATCGTTGGCCCAACTGGCGGAAGAAACCCCCGTTTTGCTGGTCTTTTTGCGCCATTTCGGTTGCTCCTTTTGCCGGGAGGCTATGTCCGATATTGCCAAACGGCGCAAACGGCTGGAAAAAAACGGGCTGCGTGTGGTGTTTGTCCACATGGCTCCCGAACCGGATGCGGCTGAAAAATTTTTCAAAAAATACAGACTGCTGCCCGTTGAGCACATTTCGGATCCAGACAAACGTTTTTACGAAGCATTCGGCTTGGGCCGCGGCACGCCTGCCCAATTGTTCGGCCTGATGAACTGGATTCGGGGTTTCCAGGCAGGTGTCATCGAAGGCCACGGATTTGCCTACCATACCGAAGACCTCGGCGACGGTTTCCAAATGCCCGGCGTGTTCGTGTTGCATAAGGGCGAAATCAAACATTCCTACATCCACAGCCATGCTTGGGACCGGCCCGATTATGAGGCCATCGTGAGCTATTGTGATTTTTAGGTTTGAAGGTTTCTGGTTTGAAGGTTTCTGGTTTGCACATGTTTGTCATTTCGTAGAAATCCGTCCGCTCTTGGTTGTTGCAGCAAATCATGTGTACCCCCCGTAGATCGGACGGATTCCTTCAGAATGACAAAATGCATCATGCCGAATTTCTTCACGCGCGTCGGGCTTCTTACCCTGATTTTTTCTTGGGCCGGGGCAACTGTTCAGGCACAAACAGATTCGACTTCCCGCTCGTTGCCGCTCGTCACCATCGTAGAGGCACCGAGTACGCGCACAGGTTTTCCCGTCTGGACAGCCGATACCCTCCCAAGTACGGGGGCCCTTTCGCTTGCCGACCGTTTGCTCTGGGAAATGCCCCTCGGCCTGCGGATCAATGCCCCGGGTACGTTGGCCACGGTGTCGGCACGCGGGGCCGGGCCGTCGCGCACGGCGGTGTTCTGGCAAGGCCTCAACCTGCAAAGCCCGATGAACGGCGTGGTGGATGTGTCGCTCTTGTCGGTTTGGCAGGGCGATCGGGTGGACATTCAGTACGGCGGACAAAGTGCCGCGCAAAGTACCGGGGCTATGGGTGGTGCGGTGTTCATCCGACCAGCGATACCGGAAGATGCTTCCGGCCGGCAGTTACAGGCAGGTCTCGGGGTCGGCAGTTTTGGCCGTCGCGAAGCGCAAATTTCACTCGGACATTCGGGCGACCTCGGCTACGTACTTTTCCGCGCTGCGGGCACCCAAGCGCAAAACGATTTTCCGTTTCAAAACTCGGCGCTCATTGGTGCTCCATCGGTTCGGCAGGTCAATAACTTTGGAGAAAAATTTGATTTGCAGCAGTTTAACCGCCTTAAGGTTAACAAAAAAAATACGCTGGAGACGGCTCTGTGGTACCAGCAGGCTTTTCGGGAAATTCCGCCGGCTATGACCGAAGCGCCAATGGAAACCTGTCAACGCGACCGCGCCCTGCGGGCCGTGGCCACCTGGACGACGCACTCCGGCACCCGCACGCAATGGCAGCACCGCGTGGCCTGGCTCGATGAGTACATCGCTTTTTTCCGTCCCGGCGACACCGATACCAGCCGATCCCGCACCCTGCTGCTTGGAACGGAGTACGTAGGCGCCCCGGCTCCGCACCTCACCCTGCGGGCAAACCTGACCGGCTGGCGCCAACAGGCCCAGGCAGACGGGTATGCCGACAGCACCGCGTGGTTTACGCAATTGCGCCTCGCGGGCACCGTGGCTGTGGAATATCGCCGTGGTAAACTTCGGCTGAGCGCCCAACTTCGGCAGGAATGGGCAGAGGGACAAGGCGCACCGTTCACGTGGACGCTTGGCACTTCTTGGGCAGTCCATGCCGGACTGAGCCTGCGGCTGCACCTGTCCCGAAACTTTAACCTGCCCACCTTCAACGACCGCTATTGGTTGAATCTCGGCGACCCCAACTTGCGGCCCGAATCGGGCCACAGCGCCGATGCCGGACTGGTCTGGAAACGCGGCACATTTGTGCTGGAAACCTCGGTATTTTACCTGCTGCTCGACGACTGGATCCTCTGGCAGCCCGGCCCCGACGGACAGTTCCGCCCCGGCAACCTTCGGCGGGTGTGGTCGCGTGGCGCTGAAATATCCGTACAGGATGAACTGCGTTTTTGGCGCAGCCGGTGGCGGCTGAATGGGCGCTACCAGTTCGTGCGGGTTACCAATGCAGCGGTGTACGATGCCAATGCAGGGGTGCTGGACAAACTGCTGCCTTACACCCCGGAGCACACGGCAAGCACAGCACTGACCTGGACACACGGCGCCTGGTCGGCGGCTTACCTGCACCAGTGGACAGGGGCGCGATTCGGCAATGCCGACAATTCACAGGAATTGGACGGGTTTCATACGGGAAACCTGCTCGTGCAGTACACGGCAAAATTTGGCCGCCACCGCCTTGGATTGAGTGCCCGGCTGGAAAACTGCTGGGATGCGCCGTATCAGGTCATTGCGTTTCGGCCTATGCCGGGACGGGCGTGGCGGGTGGGGGTGGAGTGGGGGTTATAGTTCCCCGATCTCCCGCAGCGCTTGCTCCATCCACTGCGCCCGTGTATCCCGGTACATTTTAAACTCGCTGAGTTCGACGCTGTAGTCGAAGTTGAAGTAGCGGTTTTCGAAGTGGTTGTTGCGGGTGGGCAGGATGCCGAGGAAGTTGTCGCGCCAGCGAATACGCCCGTGGCCGCTGAGTTCGCGGATGGGCAGTTCGAGAAACGCCGCGTCGGGGTAGTACCGGAACAGTCCTTTGAGTTTGCGAATAATGTCAATGACTATGCGTCGCTCTACCTGCCGGTTCTCGAACGGGTACTCGCTGATCTCGCGGAAATACCGGGCATTCAGGTCGGCGTGGCGTTTGTGGGCGATGCGCTGTCGGGCATCCAACGGGCGGAACCGTCCGGGCAGAGTGGCGGAGATTTGATCCAGGATTTCGGGCGGGTTGATGGTTAACGGCGGCGTGCAAGGCCAAGGTTCGGGTTTGCCGTCCTCGGTCACGTCCACCCAACGAAATCTGTCCTCGCGGGTGATTTCCTCGAATACAAAGTCGAGGTACTCCGGCGCGGGATACAGGTCGCGGTAAAGGTGCAGGGCTTGCAGGAGCATGCTTGCCGTTTCGGCCCGGCGTGACTCGTCGCCGGCGGGTATTTTTTGATAAGCCGGTTGGACAAACCGGCGAAACACATTGTGGGCCAGCAATTTGTAGGCATCTTCCTGCTCTAATCCACAAGGCAGGGAAAGCACCTCACGCAGTTCCGTCACGGCATCGTATCCCAAGCCGAGGCTTTCCGGCAGGGTAGTCAGTCGGGTAGGGGAGAAGCGCATCCACAGCAGGGCGCGTTCGCCGACGAGTTCCAGCAGGATACGCTGGAGGTACGGTTGGCCGCGTTCCGGATAGGCCAAGTAGGCGCTTTTCCAGTCGCGCAGGCACTGGACAACCATGTTTCGGGCCTCCGCTTCGTTGGGCCGGCGGATATCGGTCCATTGCAATTCGTCGCGAATGTGCTGGTAACGCAAGTCGGCATCGTCGGCGAACTGGCGGTACACTTCCTCCTTGATGTTCGGTTGGACTTGCAGCCAGCCCGTGTGTCCGGCGTGGTCACGGGCAATTTTTTTCACAATTTCCAGCGCGTCGAAACGGAAACGGGCACAATCGGGGTGGGTGCGTACCTGACCCTGCACGTCCAGGTCGAACCAGCGCAAATACCCGACTGCCTGCGTGGCCGCTGCCGAAGCAGTGGGCAGGAGTAGCCCGGGCAGGAGTTGTTCCACAGCGAGGCGCAGGAACGATTCCTCGTCGGGGTAGTCCTTGTCGCCAAAAATTTTGTAGCCCAGCAGAGCGGCATCCACGAGTTCTTTCACGGAATCGCGCAGGTCGGTAAACCGGATGTAGCGGCGCTGCTCCTCGGCAATTTGCGCTTGCAGGCGGAATCGTTTGGCCCGCAGGTTGAAAAACAGGTTCTCGCGCAACTGGCGGTTCATCAGCGCATCGTCGTCGTCGTTCGACACGGCTTCCAACATGCCGATTACTTCGCGGATTTCGCTTTCAATGCCGAAATCTTCATGCGAGGCAAAACGAAACTCATCGTTGACGATCTCCACCCGCCGGATGTAGTCATATTTCGCGCCGTTACACAATTCGTTGACGGCCAGTTCCAAAAAGCCGCGGTAGGGATGGATCGTGCGGTAAATTGTCATGGCCACCTGCACGCAGTTGGACACCGCAGCGCGGTTGTCGGGCACTTCAGCGCTATGGCGACCGGTGTGCAGGATGTAGTCGTTTTCGTAAGTGCTGTACAGGCGCAGCAACGCATCGGACAGTGCCTGGGCTGCGGCTTTCAGGTTGTAGGTATTGGCTTCGGAGAGGCATTTGCGGCTCTGTTGGTACTCGGCGAACCGGCCGGCATACACCACCACGTGGTTCAGTTTGGAGCCACCACCGTACACGGCGTCGTGTGCAATGCGGTCGGGGGTTTCTTTTTTCAGGTAGGTGATGAGCAGGAGTTCGTACAGTTGGGCCGATTGCGGGTCCACATGCGAACGGACGTGTTCGCACAAGGCGTGGGCGCGGGCGAAGTTGCCGATACCGAGGGCATCCTGTGCGAGCAGGAGGTGGCGCCGAAACTCTTGTTGCTGCTGGAGCGAGAGCGAGCCGACGCCTTCCCAGACCTCATCGTTATGCACCTGTTTGGGCAAGTTGAGCGTGTCGGGGATGTGGATGTCGCCTGACGGCAAAAACAGGCCGGCGAGTTGATCTGCGGGCGGAGTAACGGGCGACCAGGCGTAGTACGTATCGGCGAAAATACCGGGCCAGTTTTTGCGGAAACGGCTCTCCTCCAGCCGTCCGATCAGGTGGCCGAGGTCGAGCCGGATAGCGGCCATATTTTTTTCAAAAACCTCGAATTGCAGTTTGTTGCGCTGGCCTTGCTGGCGCCATTCGGCGAAAGCGTCTTCGAGTTGGAACAGGTCGTCCGGCGTGCGTTCGGGGTGCAGCAAACGTTTCAGAAAAAGGAAAAGCGGCGCCAGATCGCAATGTTCCAACCACACTTGCAGCCGCTCGCGTACATCCTCGAACGTGAGAACAAACGCCGGACCTTCGGGTACGGGAAACAGGTCGGCGCCGTGGGCGATGTGCAGAAGCAGGTCGCGGGCGCGTTGGGCACAGCGCTGTAGCTGGATTTCCCGGCTCAGGCCGTAGCCTTCTACCGGCTGATCCGGCGCCGGAGCCAGTGGGAAACCCGTAAGCGTTGCCGGCACGAAAGCGGCTCTGGCCAGGGCGACGAAAATTTGGAATTCCGGGCGTCGTTTTTGTTCGCTCAGGGCTTTTTCCAGGGCCCAGCGGTTGTTTGGCGCATCCAGAAAGTTTGCGGAAAGGCAGGCAATAAACAGGTCTGTTTTTTCCAAAAAAGCATTTGCCTTGACGCGAAACTCCTCTTCGGGAGCATTTCCGGGGTTCCAGAACACGAGTTGTTCGCCCTCCATCGCCTGGGTCAGGTAGCGGTGCAGCCCCTCCGCTGTTTGGGCATCGGACGGGTCGAACGCGAGGTAGATGTGGAAGGTGTGGGCGGGCATGGGCGTGGTCTGGGGCAAATTTTCAGAAAATTGGCCGTATTAGCGGTAATTGAACGGTAAAGTTCTCAAAACTCTTTACAGGCTTACTCTTCCGTTTCCTCACCACCACCCGCTCCCTTCGCCCACGCCACCAATGTCGCTCGTTGCCCGGCGCTCAATCGCGCATCGGCGTGGGTCCAGGTGTAGCTGTTCAGCGGCATTTCGCCCTTTTCTATCGTTTCGACGATTTCTTCCAGCGCATGCGCGCGGTCTTCTGCCGGCAGGGAGGCGAAAGTATTGAAATTCAGGTGCTCGCGGCCTTCACGTACGTGATTGGCCAGCCACCACGACACCGGGGCAATCTGGTTGTACCAGGGGTAGCGGGTTTCGTACGAATGGCAATCGTAGCAAGCGGTTTCCAAAATGGATGTTACATCGGCCGGTGGCTGGAGTGTTTTTCGAATGTCCAGAGCGGGATCAACGGTGGGTACCGAGGTGTCGGGGCGGAAAAACTGAATGACCAGCAAAAGGCCGCCGAGGACGAGCAAGATTTTTTTCTTCATATCAACTAGCGTTTAGTGCGTACGTGGATTTTCAGCGGGAAACTTTTTGATGAGTTTGCGGATGCCGCCTTCCACCTCGCTGTACGGGATTTCTTCTTTTGCCACCAGCATGAGCATAAGGGCGATACGTTGGTCGGCATCGGCTAATTTTTCGTAGAGTTCGTGCTTGTGCAAACGGTACGCCTCGCGTATGCGGCGTTTCATTCGGTTGCGGGCCACGGCGGTTTTGAACACGCGCTTGGGTACCGATATGGCTAATTGTGCCCGGCTGTCCCCAAAAAAAGCCCGTGCGGGGTCCGACTCCTGAACAGGCAACCACACCACCCGCAATGGGTAAGCGATATAGGAATTGCCCTCCCGGAACAAACGTCCGATGATGGCATGGCTTTTCAGCCGTTCGCAGCGAGAAAAGGTGTACATGTTTCAGGTGCCTTCGGCAGCGCCAAAAATAAACAAAGTCGTCAGTTTGCGGTGCATACTGACGACTTTGATCCCGATACTTGGCTGCTAAAAAAGTGGGGCGGCGTATTATTTCAAACGCTTCTCATCGGAAACGGTGAGTTTATGGCGGCCCTGTTTTCTGCGGCGCGAAATGAGTTTGCGGCCGTTCTTGGACGCCATTCGGCTGCGGAATCCGTGCTTGTTCTTGCGGGCGCGGCGGGACGGTTGGTAGGTACGTTTCATCGCTAATCGAAATAGTAATTATGTACGGTACAAAAAATTGGAGCGCAAAGGTAGATGCCTTTTCCCAAAAACCAACAGGTCGTTTAAAAAAAACCTGTTGATGCTTCACTTGGCTCATGCATCAGGTTTAATTTGGACACTTACTGTCCACACAAACGCCCCGGCATCATCGGCCAAACCTGTTTTTTCAAAATGGAGGCGATAGGCTTGTTGGAAGGCGTCTTTGCGTACCCAGCCGGTCGTTTCGGCACTAAGCCCCGACCACTCGAAAGGCTCTAGCCTCAGGTGGCCACGGAAATCCAGTTCTTTCAGCCCGTAGGCTTTGTAGAGGCTTTCTTTGGCGGTCCAAAACACGTGCATAAGGTCGAACTGAACCGCTTGAGGAAAAGAACGAAGGAAAGTGTCTTCTTCCTGGTGCAGAAACTTGCCTGCCAGGCGGGGCATTTTTTCCACCAATACCTGCAGATCACAGCCACAAACGCCGTCGGCCAACATGGCCCCGACGACACCATGCGAGTGGCTGAGGGAACAATGCAGCTCGGGCCGGTGCAAAAAAAACGGCTTGGCAAAGGCATTTTTTCCCAGGGGCAAACGTACATCAGCGCCGGTGAGATTGTGCAGAAGCCAGCGACCGGCTAACCATTCCAGGCGTCGAATGCCTTTGTACCGTGCCAGGTCTTGCTCTTCTTCGGGGGTGAGCGGCAGGTCTTCCCGAAAATACAGTTCATCTTCGGTAACCTGCCAGACGCCAAAAGTGAGCACCTGTTCGGTATGCAGGGTAATATGTCTGGAGAACAGTAGCGGCATCGTTCAGCACTGCACAGGCGCATCTTCGGCCAGTTCGGTGAAAAAATCACTTTTGTCTTCGTCGGGCCGGTCTTTGCAGGGAAAGTCTTTTTCGATGAGGATCTGCAATGCAGCGCCGTTGCCGATTGGCACAAAACGTTCCATGCCAACGGTTTCGGAATCCATCCAGAGCAGTGCCTGCGCCTCCGACACCTGGACATGTATGCGCCCTTCTGAAAAACGCGCCTCGATGTCTGTTGTATGTTCCTGCAATGCTAACTCCCAGGCAAACACCTGTCCATCCGGGAAATGCACACTTGTTTGGAGCCATTTCTCCGCACGCAATTGCACCAGTTCGGATTTTCGCAGGCGCAACCGGATACTATGTTGGTCACAACGGATTTTCATATTGAAGTGAGTTGAATTAAGGACGGACAATCAACAGTTTTTGCTGAATGGTTTCGGATTCGGTCTGAAGTTGTAGCATGTACAGTCCTTGTGAAAAGTTGGACACATCAAGTGTCAATCGGACTTGGCCGGGGAAGATGACCTGGTGGAGTACCGTTCGACCTGCAGGGTCCGCTACGGAAAAATGTGCCTCTGTTGGAAGATTTTCCGGTATTTGCACCAACGCCCATTGTTTAGCCGGTTGTGGATAAACCACCAGTATTCGCTCTCTGTCCCGTTTTTGGGTGGAAAAAACAGCCGGGCCAAGGTGCACACAGTAGTCTACCACTTGCCCGAACTCGAACGATTCGCATGGAAGTGGCGGTGTGCCCTGAGGTCCTTTATATTTCATTAAAATCCGCATTCGGGTCGGCCCCCATGCTATATTGACGGGTGGCGTAATTTGTCCGGTTATGGGCATGTCACTGCCAAATCCCGGGTCAAAAGCCAGTTCATCGGGGTCGTCAAAGTCGCCGTCAGTGTTGTAGTCAATGAACACCCGGAAATGCTCTTTGTAGGGAAGGCCGGAAAAGCCGGGAGAAAGCGTGACGGGCAAACTAATTCCCGGCGCAATTTCGAGCGGCGGACCAACCGGTACAGTGGCGAAGTTTTTGTAGCCTGCATTGCCGCCCGGGTTGTGGCTCCACGTGCCAATTTCCACCTGAGCGATCCATTCGTCCTTAGCGGAGCCGGCGCTTGCTGAACAATACGGCAGGTCGGTACAGGCGCCACAGCCCGAGGTGGTGAACTGGAAAACAGCCGGAGGAGAAAGTGTGTCCATCCCACATTGGGACCGAATTTCGACCGAGTAGTTCGTGCAAGGAACGAGCCCGAATAACGAGATGCTATCCTGTGTTGTTTGGTGCTCTACTGTGTCACCATTTGGCGCCCGGACGCTGATGCGGTAGTTGCCGGCCGCCATCGGCCCGATCCAGGCAATACCGGCTGTTGTCGCGCTTATATTGGTGACGGTGATGCCGGTCGGGGAAGAGCAACAGCCCTCGGTGGCAAACACTTCCGGGAGCGTCCAATTGCTGGATGCGTTTCCCGGGCAGATGGCTCGAAGGGATATTTCGTATTCGGTGCACGGGACAAGTCCGGGGATCGGATAGGGGCTGATTACCCCGGGTACCAGTGTCCAGATCGGATCGCCTATTTTTCGCCAGCGCAGGCTTACCGATTGGACATTTGATGCGACGAACCACTGTACGTTCATCGAGTTGACCGATATGTTGCTTGCCTCCAATGCAAAGGGAGGTATACAATCTGCACACTGATCTTCATATTCCTGCAAAAGATTGTACAAATCTAGCCGCCCACCGGTAACGGTAATATTATTCAAGGCATTGATGGGAATAGTGGCTTCGAGCAAGCGGTTTTTAGCCCATTTTGTAGCCGCTGCGGGGTTGGCTTTTGCCCGCTCGATCAGGTTGTTGCAAGGGGAAGCGTATAGCAGCCCAATGGCGCCGCTTACCTGGGGGGCGGCAAATGAAGTGCCGTTAACCTGACCGTATGTATTGCCCGATCGGGCGGTAAATATGTCTTTTCCATAGGCGCCGAGGTCAATGGTGGTGGCACCCCATGCGGCGTTATCTGCCTTTTGGTCGTTGTTGGCGATGCTCGTTACCGAGATCAGATAGTCGCTGGGGCAGGCGGTGGGCAAATCGCCGACGATGTCCACGTCCACGGGTGAATTGGCAGTAGCGGCCACGCTCAGGATACCGGCGGCACCCAGCGAATCAAATGCGGCGCACCAAAGTGGCGCGCTGGACGGCTGGCCACCTGTGATCCCCCAGGAGCAATTGACGGCCACGACGAAAGCACCTTGCTGGCCGTTTGTGGCGTTGTAGCGTTTCCGGGCTTTGAGCACATAATCGTATGCGGCGAGGATAACCGATTCCTGACTATTGCCCGCTACGAACATGATTTTTGTGTCCCAATTGATGCCGGCTACCCCGATGCCGTTATTTCCCCGGGCGCCGATGAGTGCGGCAACAGGTGTGCCATGTGTGGTTGATATGCCGGTGATCTGGTCGTTATTGGAAAAAATGCTCCACCCTTTGCAGTCATCAATATATCCGTTGCCGTCGTTGTCGAGGCCGTCGTAAGGCGTTTCGTGGCGATTGACCCACATATTTTCTGTCAGGTCTTCATGGGTATATTCGATGCCGCCGTCAATTACTGCAATAACTATAGTGTCCCCGTGAGGGGTGAGGCCTCCCGTTGTGATGTTCCAGGCTTGTTCGGAACCGAGGTCAGAACCGGGAAGACCACCCGAGGCGCCTGTATTTTTGTGGTGCCACTGCTGGTAATACAGGGGGTCGTTGGGCAAAATGCCTGATGGCAAGGCGCGGTATTCCAGCAAGCGGTTGAATTGTGCAGCGAGCACCTCCGGCTGGCGGATTAACCATTCCAGAATCAGGCGTTCCAGTGTTTCTTCGGATTTAATTTCCAGGAGCCAAATATTCAGCGACTCGGAAACAAGGCTTGTCCGGCGCGGGTTAGATTGCGGAAATACATTAGCCAGGCGTGTAGCCAATGGCCCTGGATCAGCACCATCCGAGAGGCGAACAAGTAACTGCCCGGGCACGTGTGCGGCATTTTGGCCGGACAGAAACGCTGTGGTCAAACAAACAAGGGCGAAAACAAACAGAAACCTGAAGGATATCATCATTCGTGCAATTGGCGGCTGCAAAAGTAAGTCAAAGCAAACGGATGAAATTTGTTGAAAGATCAGGCTGGAGCGTTTGTTGGGCGCTTTGCCGATATTGGCGGTTTGCTTTACTGTAAATTTTTTGGAGATGATCAGTTGCTAATGCGCTTGGTTGCCAGTGGTCGGCCACGTATGTCATACCAAAGCCTCTTGAAAAAAAATTAATCCGGGAAGCGATATCGAGGCAGCGTTGGACGATTAAGTGCATCTACTTTGCAGACTTCGGCCAACCCGGCAGACTTTTCCAGCCCCATCAAATTTGTGTAGTTTCTGTACAAAGTTTGGATTGGGCGACTGCCTTCAAGGCCGTTAAAATGTTAGAAAACTCCTTGCCGGTATAAAATTCTTCCTTCCTTTGCGCACCCATGATTCGAAATGATGAACGCACTTTTTTTCCCGCTTTTGCGGGCATGCTCTGACTGTTACAAAATGCACATTAAAACTTATCCAACATGATGGTTAAAAAACTACTTGTTTTGTCAATGCTGCTTTTCGCGGCATTGGAAATGAAAGCCCAGTTGCCCCCTCCTTGTGGTTCTAACCAAGACCCGCCTGCCGACTTTTGCTCCGACATTTGCATTTATTGCAATTTCAATGGGATCATGGCGAACTCGGGGGGGTATACCGGTCAGACACCTCCCGGCGGTTTCTGTTCGGGCATCCAAAACGAAATGTGGCTCGGTTTCATCGCCGGCGCACCGGCGGGGACGTTTACGGTCACGCCTGCGAACTGCCAACAAGGCAACGGTATGCAGATCGCGCTATACTCCAGCTGCGATAGCGCTCCAATTGCATGCAATGGCGGTCAGCAGGGGGGAGGCAATATCCCCATGTCCATTACGGCATCCATGACACCGGGTGTCAACTACTACCTGCTCATTGACGGATACGGCGGTGATGTATGTGACTATACTGTTACTGTGGTACCACCGAGCGCGGTACAGGCCCCTAATGTGGGTCCAACGGGACAAATTCAGGGTCCTATAATTGTTTGCCCCGGCGCTACGGTCACGTACAGTATACCCGTAGTAACAGGCGCAGGAGCCTACGAATGGAACGGCCCTCCGGGAAGTTTGATCAATGGACAATCTCCTCCCGTTACACTTCCCGCCCCGGGTGGTAATGTAGTGAGTTTCACGATGGGCCCCTCAAGCGGCCAAATTTGTGTCAAACCGCTGAACTCGTGCAACGACGGTGCAGAAGTCTGCAAGAACATCATATCGCAACCGATACCACCGACAATACTCCCACCGGTTACCGTATGCAACGAAGACGTTCCCTATACGCTTCCGTGGGGAGACCCGGCATTCAACAGTGGACTTTACGAAAACACCTACACCTCGTATCAAGGCTGCGACAGTATCGTGCGGCAAAATTTAACGGTAAAGGCCCCGATCATCCGGTTTCTGACCCCACAGTCTATCTGTGCAGGTACGTGCATAACGGTTTGCGGGGAGCAATACTGTGACGCCGGGGGCTATACGCACACCTGTGAGTCGTTTCAGGGCTGCGACAGCATAATTAACTTTTCGATTTTGATCGTCACGCCGATTGCGGACATCATACCCGGCGGGGTGTTGACGTGTGCCAATGATACTGTTATATTGGGATCGGCAGCATCTCCTGGAGCCAAGGTGTGGCGAACGCCCTCCGGAGTGGTTTTGGGTGCAGGCAACTCGCTTGCGGTAACGCAGCCCGGCACCATTATTCTAACGGTTACAGCCTCTGCCGGGGTAAATCTGTGCATAGCCACGGACACAATCATTGTAACCGCTGATGTGGCCCAGCCAACCGTCACGGCGACTGGCGGTTTTTTAGGCTGCGGCAATGCTCAAGCTCAGTTAAGCACCACGACCAACGCTCCTAACCCGACCTATGCCTGGGGGCCACCAAGTGGGTTAAGCGCAACAAATATTCCCAATCCAGTTGCTTCGCTTCCTGGGACGTACACTGTTACGGTCACAAACCCGGCAAACGGATGTATAGGAACTGCATCCGTAAGTGTTACAGGCAACACGGATCCACCCAGCGCGATCACCACAGGCTCGACGATCACATGCTCAACCCCCTCTGTTCAGGTTTCGGTAGGGACAGACGCGCCAAACGCGACGTTTGCATGGAGTGGTCCGTCTGGTTTTACATCCAACCAACAAAATCCAACCGTAGCATCGGCAGGAACATATACCGTTACGGTGACCAACCCAGCAAACAATTGTACCGCTTCTGCCACGGCTTCCGTTACATTGAACACCACCCCTCCGGGCGCGTCAGCCACTGGCGGAGTGATCAGTTGTATTACCCCGCTGATTACACTCAACGGCACATCGCCCACGAATGGGGTGAGCTATGCCTGGAGCGGCCCCAACGGATTTGCCTCAGTTCTACAGAATCCGGTAGCCGACACAGCAGGGCTTTATTCCGTGACGGTGACCAACCCTGCAAACGGGTGTACCTCCACCGCTACGACAACGCTAACGGGTAATATCATTCCTCCGACTGCTTCTGCACTAGGTGGAACAGTTTCATGCGGCGACCCGAACCTGATGCTTGACGGGGGATCAAACACCCCAGGCGCCACATTTATTTGGGACGGCCCCAACAATTTCACGTCTAACCTGCAAGACCCCGTTGTAACGGTTCCAGGGTCATATACGCTTACCGTCACGGGCCCCAATGCCTGTACGCAAGTGGCTACAGCTACCGTTGACGGAGACTTTGTTGCACCGGATGCTGCGGCGACGGGTGGCGTAATTACTTGTTCTGCTTCGAGTACGGTGATCAACGGCACGTCCAATACTCCCGGCGTAACATTTGTTTGGCTTGGCCCGAACGGAGGCACGTACAACGGCCCTTCACCTGTAGTGTCCAATACCGGCACCTATACGCTAACCGTAACGTCTACAAATGGTTGTACGGCAACAGCAACAGCAGATGTAGTGCCGGACGCGAATGTGCCTAACGCCAGTGCAACCGGCGGAACGCTCAATTGCGTGGTTTCCAGTATTACCCTTGACGGTGGCTCAGTGACTCCGGGCGTAACGTTTACCTGGACGGGGCCGAACGGCTTCACATCTAATGCTGAAGACCCTATAGTCGTCGAAGACGGTACCTATACCTTTGTCGTTACTGACCCTATCAACGGTTGCACCGCTGTGGCCAATGCCATTGTAGTGCTTGATGACGACCAGCCCGGAGCTACAGCGACGGGTGGTACCGTCACTTGCGCACAAACAGACCTTGGCCTTACAGGTGATTCCCCTACGAATAATGTCATCTGGTCGTGGAGCGGCCCCAACGGGTTTGCCTCCCCGGATCAAAACCCGACAGTGTCGGTACCCGGTGCTTATGATCTTCTTGTTACCGGAACAAACGGTTGTACCTCGACCGCTGTTGCAACCGTTTTGGCAGATCAGGATTTGCCCATTCCGGCAGCCACAACTGGCACCTTGACCTGTGCCGTCACCAGCCTGACACTAAACGGAACTGCGAACGTTCCCGTGACCTGGTCGTGGAGCGGTCCGAATAATTTCAGTTCGACCGACCAAAATCCGAGTGTCAACCTGCCCGGGGATTTCACCCTGATGGTTGTTGCAGCCAACGGTTGCGTGGACTCGGTTACTGTTGCTGTTGCGCAGGATATTACTCCGCCCGATATTTCTGCAAGTGGAAACACTATTTCCTGCAACAATCCTCAAGTACCCATCAGCGGCGCATCGGCAACAGCCGGGGTAACCTATCAGTGGCTTGGGCCCAATTTCAATTCAACTGATCCAAATCCCGTAGTCGCAGTCGGAGGTGCTTTTACTTTGATCGTGACCGCACCGAACGGATGTACTTCGGAGGCTACGGTGGATGTACTGCTGGACACCGACGAACCACTCGTGTTTGCGTCTGCACCAGACATTCTTACCTGCGCCACGACCGCTGTACAAATCGCGGCTACAGCTACGAACAACTCTTCGCCAATACAGTACTTCACATGGACTGGCCCAGGCGGGTTTGCTTCTACGGATGAGGACCCGATAGTTTCGGTGCCAGGACTGTACGATGTAGTTGTCACTTCCCAGAATGGGTGCACCTCTACTGCTAGTGCCACTGTAGCACAAGATATCGTTCCCCCGGATGTGACGGCATTGGGCGGCACGCTGACCTGTTTGATCACCTCGCTTGATCTGAATGGAGAATCCGCAACTACGGGGGCTTCGTACTCGTGGCAAGGCCCAGGGGGCTTTGCCTCGACGCTGCCTGATCCGACGATAAATTTCCAAGGAATTTATACCCTTACGGTGACAGCACCAAATGGTTGTACCTCCTCGGCTGATGCTACTGTGACGTTGGATGGAGATTTTCCGGATGCAGTTGCTGCATCGTCCAACAATCTGGATTGTGATGATCTGTCTACGGTGTTGAGTGCTACAAGCGCCACCCCGGGCGTGACGTATGCATGGACGGATCCGATGGGCAGCATCTTTTCTGTTACACCGAATACCTCCGCCTCCGCCCCTGGAACATACTCGTTGGCGGTAACGGCGCCCAACGGGTGCGTGACACTGACCAACGTGTTGGTGTTGCAGGATATCGTCGCACCCGGAGCAGCAGCACAAGGAGATACGATCAATTGCATTACCGGACAATCGCCGCTTTTGGGCGCCTCGCAAGCTCAGAATGTGACGTGGCTATGGGTAGGACCAAGCAGCTTCACGTCAACCATACAAAGTCCGGTTGTTTCAGAGGCCGGTGTGTATACGCTTACCGTAACTGCCCCCAACGCTTGTACCTCTACGGCTACGGCTACCGTTACGCAGAACACCGATTCGCCGGACGTATTAGTCGGAGGGGCGGGCACCCTGAGTTGCCTGATACCCGAACTTTTGTTGATTGGTACGATCAATACACCCGGAGCTACCGGTGTGTGGTCCGACTCAACCGGAGCCGTTATTTCCAACCAATCGTCCATACAGGTTACAACCCCGGGTATGTATACGTATACCGTTACTGCCCTCAACGGGTGTATATCTGCACCAACATTGACAGTTAACCAGAATATCACTACGCCTCAAGATGTAGTGGTAAATGGCGGCTTGATCAATTGCACCAATCCAACATTGGCCCTGGGTGCGACCTCCACAACGCCCAATGTCACGTATGCTTGGACGGGGCCTGGCGGGTTTACTTCGATACTTCAAAACCCGACTGTTGATACGCAAGGTACCTATACCGTTTTGCTTACCAATCCGGTGAACGGCTGTCAAGCCACGGCAGTGACGTTTGTGCAGGGCGACTTCAATTTGCCCACCGTATCAGCCACTTCGCCGACGATCACCTGTTCGGTACCGTCGGTGGCCATTGCTTCGACAGCCAATCCGGCGACGGTGACATTCAAATGGGCCGGTCCCGGTATCAATGCCGGCAACCAATCTGTGCAAAACCCGCAGGTGACAACAGCGGGCAACTATTCTGTGACCGTCACGGCCACGAACGGGTGCACGAGCACGACGACTGTGACCGTTCCAGCGGATGTGACGCCCCCGAATATTTCGGTAGCAGGAGTCACCCTGACATGCACGCAGCCATCCAGCACGATTACGGGCGCCTCTTCGACGCCGGGCGTGACCTATGCCTGGGCGGGCCCCAACGGATTTACAGCCACGGTTCCAAGTCCGACGATCAGTGTGCCGGGCGACTATACGCTAACGGTAACCGCTCCGAACGGGTGTACCTCTACGAATGTGGCGACCGCTACGCCGGACTCCAATGCGCCGTCGGCTACGGCGGCAGCGGGGACATTGACGTGTGCCGTGACCAGCCTGCC
>Ga0154020_10001466_pt1 | contig 29126 bp, 30 predicted proteins | sample Klosneuvirus_201_FD_109709 | JGI IMG/M metagenome (GOLD analysis project Ga0154020, IMG submission 109709) | Active sludge microbial communities from wastewater, Klosterneuburg, Austria - Klosneuvirus_20160825_MG | ecosystem: Engineered > WWTP > Aerobic digester > Activated sludge | place...
AGAATGCTATCACTTACATTCAGCAGTTCTCAAACGTAGACAAATGGCTTATTCTAACTGTCATGCAGCTAAGTCATTAAACTTTATCTGGTTTGAAAATAAAAAAACTATCAAGTGGTTCGCTTCATCAGAAGCATACTTAGATACAGTAAATGGTTCATGGAAGATGTTAGATGCTTTTAGAAACCATATTAATGTACACACTGATTGGATTAGGATTTTCACACCAGCAGAATATCCTTCTATTCAACAAAAAGAGAAGTTCTTAATAAGAAAGGGTCAATGGGGTACTAAAGGTAACGAATCTACATTAGTAGCTAAAACATTAGGTAAAGATGTAACTTCTGGTGTAGGTGGTGCTGCTTATTGGATTTGGCACGAGGAAGGTGGTGTTGCTCCTAAAGCAAACTTAACATTACAATATTTAAATCCTGCATTGGAGAGTGGTTTAGAAAAATCAGGAAGTTTTCACATTGGTGGATCAGTGGGTGATTTGGATGATTGTAAACCGTTAGAGAATTTTATATTAAAACCTGATAACTATGAGATATTTGGTGTAGAAACTAAATACTACAACGAATCAAGAACTCCTAAAATTGCCGGCTTATTTATACCAGCACAATACGGAATGCCTCAAGCAGTAGATAAATACGGTAATTCTCAAGTAGAAAAAGCATTAGAATTACTTAAAGAGTCTGAGGAGCAGTGGAAGAAATTACCAACAGAGGATTATATTCTAAAAAGATCTCAGAATCCTAAAACTATTACAGAAGCATTTGCCTGGAGGAAAAGCTCATTCTTTAATGTACAGAGAATAGAAAAGAGACAAAAGGATATTCTTTTATTAAAAGAAAGGAATGACTTTTATGAAAAGCAAGGTCTTTTAGAAATAAGCAAAGACGGGAAGATAGTATTAAAAAAATTATCTGATATGCCTGAAGCGGAAAGACCAACACCTGTTGGCTATCCGGTTATACCAGAAATGTTAGATAAAAGAGGATGTGTTACCATATGGGAATTTCCTGATAGTAATGCTGATTTTGGAATTTACTTTGGAGGATGTGATCCGGTAGAGGTTGGCAAAACAACTACATCCGATTCTGTATTTTCTCTTCATATATACAAGAGAGGTATACGAAAGATAACGAGGAAATCAGATGGTTCTATTGAGGAAACTTACACTAAAGGTAGATTAGTTGCGTCATACAGAGGTAGGTTTGATAATCCCGATGATCATAATGAGCAAGGATTACTATTATTAAGATTGTATAATGCAGTTACTGCTTGTGAAAGAAATAAACCTAATTTTATAAACTACTGTAGACGAAAAGGATTTGCTCACATGATAGCTAGAAGAAAGGATTTACCTTTTGAAAAAGATATCGATATGACTGGTACTAAAAACGATGATTTTGGAGTATGGGCTGGTAGTGATAATAAGTTATTGGAAATAGAAAAACGTACTACTTATGAATATTTAGATTACGAAGTTGATACGATTACTAAGAAAGCAAAAGATCCAAATGAGTTTGATATATCTAAAACAATAAGAGGTTATGATATAGTTCCAGATTATTGGTTTTTAGAAGAATGTAAGTTATGGAATGAAGATGCTAATGCGGATGCTTTTATATCAGCCTCACTAGCTATAATATTTGGACAGTCAAGAGAATTATCTTTTGAAAAGACAGTATACGAAGAAGAAAAACCAATTGAACAGAGAGAGATTATTAAAGCAGCACCTATGTCTCTATTAGATTATGGCAGACCTAAGAAGTCAAAAACCCTATTAAATTATTAAAATGGCAAAAGCTAAAATTTCAACAAAACCTATAATGACTTCTAAGGATTTCCTGAAGGGTTATACTGCTGCTAAAAGACCTTCTGATTATGCAAATTTCAGTCCTTGGCAGATGATTCCTTTAGAAGATAAAACAGAGGAATGGTTTAAATGGAATATAGACTGGTTTGAACAAGCCGGTATATCTCAAACTAGTAAAGAGAAAAGAAAGATTATCAAAAATAGGATGATGGCTGCTGGTATTTTAGATAATAACGATTACATACCAGGTTCTGAAAATTCTGAAATTGTAGATATAACAGCAAATGGTAAAATAAATCCATTGCAGATGTTTTATCCATTAGCCCCTTCTGCTGTCAATGTGTTATCTGGTGAATTCTTGAAGAAAGACAATAAACCACAAATAGAATGTGTTGATAAATTTACAGTAAATGATAAATTAGAGTATAAGCAATCGTTGATAAATGATGTTGTAAAACAAAGAGGTTTACAATTAAAAGAGCAAGCTCTTCAGAAAATGGGAGTGTTGTCTATGGATGAGCAAGGTCAGCAAAATCCAGAATTTGTTCAGCAAATGAAACTACAGGAGCAGATAGAAGAAGCTAATAACAAATTTAAAAACTATAGACATACCATGGAGTTATGGGGTCAACATGTTTTTAATCAGGATTATGCTAGATTTTATATAGACGAAGTAGAAGCTGAGGCATTTAAAGAGACATTATGTAATTCTAAAGCATTCTTTCATATAGACTTATTAGAAAGTGACTATACTTTTGAGTTTTTAGATAACGCGGATTGTTTCTGGCATAAATCTAAGAATGTAAAATATGTATCAGAAGGAGATTATTTTGGATGGTTTGCTGAGATGACAGCCGGAGATATTGTTAATAAAATAGGCAGTAGATTAAAACAAGAACATTTTGAATCTATTAAAAAAGTATTGGACTCTTCTTTATCTACTTACTCAGGTACAGCCTGGTTAACGGATGATCAAAAAATGTTTCCTAATACGTACTATGATGCTACAAAAGCATACCCGGATGGACGTAAGAACATTCCGATGCAGCAACATTATGATAGAGAGGAGATTAAAGATTTTATTAAAAGCAACTTTGAAAACTATTCTACAGATCAAATGCTCAATGCATTTGGTGAAGCTGAAGGGATAATGGGAAAACCGAAGTTATTCAGAGTAATGCGATTATATTGGAGAAGTCAAAAGAAAATAGGATGGTTGACTAAAAAGGATAAGGATGGAACTGTTTTACCTGGTACATGGATTGATGAAAATTTCAAAGTAACAGAAGAACCAGTTTATTCATTTGAGCTTAATAAAAACAAAAGTGCTGAGAACCTAGTATATGGTGAACATATAGATTGGGAATGGAGAAACGAGTGGAGACATGGTATGAAAATATCTTTAAATGTTAATACTAAGTTTGTCCAAAATCAATCTCCTGACTTCAATCCTATTTATATAGATGGAGAGCCGGTTAAGTTTCAATTTAAAGGTAAAGATAACAATATGCAATGTTATCCTCCTGTAGAAGGATGTGAGTTTAAATTCAAAGGATTAAGACCAGTATCCTTTATCGATCTATTAACACCTTATAACATTGCGTATAACATATGCGAAAATAGAGTTACACAAGTAATGGCTCATGATTGGGGTAAATTGTTATATCACAACCAAGCAACTATTAATAGAAATCAAATAGGCGGTGCTGTTGATCAAGATAGATTAGATGCTTTTTATGATATGGTAAAAAGTTCTAAAGTTCTACCTGGTCATATAGATAAAGAAATAATGAACGCTATTGGTCAGGGAGCTGGTCAAACACCTCAAATAATAGATATGTCTATTATTAAAGATGCTGTAGATTACAAGGTACTAGGGCGAATGATCAAAGAAGATGCCTTAGAGACCATAGGTATCACTCGTGCAAGATTAGGGCAATCTAAGCCTAATGAAACAGCTACAGGGGTAGAAGCTGGTGTTAGTTACTCAGAGTCTCAAACTGAGGCTTATTTCAATCAGTTTTCTAATGAATTAATGCCTAGAGTATATCAAAGATTACTAGAAGCTGCTCAATACTATCATTACATTAACAAATCTACCAAAATCTCATACAGAGATAATGAAGAGAGTAATGTTATGTTAGATATTGAGGATATGGATGGTTTATTACGAGATTTCTTAGTAAGATCTACAAATAAGCCTAGAATGAAAGTTATTACTCAAAAATTAGAACAGTTGTTTTTAAACGACAATACTTTAGAAGCAACAGCTTTAGATAGAGCTGAAATGATTTATTCTGATTCTGCTACAGAGAAAATGGAGAAGATTCGAAAATCTCAAATTAAGAAAGAGAGATTAGAACAGGAAAGATATGATAGAGAAATGGAACAACAAGAAAAACAAGATGCTCTATTAGCTGAAATGCAAGAAAAAGAATTAGCGTTCAAATCTAATGAAAACCAATTAGATAGAGAATCTAAAGAAAGAATAGCTGAATTAAAAGCTCTTTCTGGATTGCAAACTGATGTGGATGCAAATTCTGTACCAGATGCTCAGGATAATATGAACTATCTTCTTAAAAGAAGACAACTGGAAGGAACTGAGTCATTGAATACGGATAAGTTAGATTTTGAAAAAAGAAAGCACTCTGACACAATGGCATTAAAACAAAAAGAACTGATGAGTAAAGCTAATAGCGATCAGAAGAAATTAGCTGTCGCATTGGTAAATGGTCAAAAAAACGATGATAAAAAATTGAACAGTAAAATATCCAAGAAACAAGGGGTAAGTAAATAGAATAGTCCTATATTGTCAACTTTTTTTCATAAATTAAATTTTTTAAATTATTATATAGTATAAGCATGGAAGCAAATAGCATGTCAGTCGAAGAGATTTTAGCGCAATTCGATAAAACACAACCAACACCACCAGCGCAACAAACAACTGTTAAAGTTCCGGATAACACCGTAGGTGTTAAATTGGACCAAGTTGTAACTCCTGTAGATAATAATCTATCAGTCGATGATATTATAAACGGTACAGAAGATATTACCAATCAGGACCCTGCTCAAACAGAACCTGTACAAAAGGGTAGACCTCCTAAAGAGAACCTTACTAAAACGGATCTCAATACCATTAAAATATTAATTGATTCAGGTCAGATTCAACCTTGGGTTGACGATAAAACAAACACTGTTATTTTACCTCAGACAAAAGAGGAGTTAATAGAGTTAATGAATCAGAATATAGAAACTATATCTGAGAATAATTATCGCACTGTAGAAGATCAGTTTTATACAAGCAAGTCTCCTGTATGGCAAGCGTTGTTACAACAATCAGAAAAAGCAAGATCATTTGATGATGTTGCTCCTTTGTTTCAAAAGATTCAAACTTACGAAGCTGGTGTTGCATTGGATTTAGAGAATATAGAACACCAAGAAGAAGTAATTAAACAAAATGGTTTAATACAAGGAGTTCCTATTAGTGCTATAATGTCTGACATTGCTGATTTGAAAGAAAGAGGTAAATTAAAAGAGAGAGCTGAAGCAATAAAGCCTAATCTTGATAAATATAACGAACTTCAAATTCAAAACGATATAATAGCAAGAGAGAATCGTGAAAGAGCCGATGCTATAGCATATCAAACTCATGTAGATAATGTAATTAATAGAATCATCATACCTAAAGATATTGCAGGTATTAAATTCAAAGATGAACATAAACAATTAATAGCATCTACGTTAATTCCCGATGAATCTATAGGTGGTTTACCAATTTATGCCATTATAGATAATTTAGTTAAAAGAGGAGAATTTGAGCATTTGGCACAAATTGCTCTTTTGGCAACAGATCGGAAGTCTTATAGTAATTATTTTGGAAACCAGGTAGCTAATCAAGTAGCTAGTGGATTACAGAAAAAACTACGAGATTCCAACCAATCGAATTCTGGCAGTGTTGTTAATGATACATTTCGTACTCATGAACCAAGACCTATAGAAAACGCATTCCTTTAGAAATTTTTTAAATTTAATATAAAATGGCATTTGCTGAAAATCCAATAGGTGCAGTCCTTTATAACGAGACTCGCTTAGATAAAATAACAAATCATTTAGATTTACCTACTGTTAAGTCATTAGCTACTTATCAAAACATGACCAAGATGGGAATGAGAGATTTGTGGGCTTATACGCATATGGAAGAAGTTCCTTTCATGTACGCTAACTTAATGGCTAATAATGTAGAATACATCAAAGGTGATGTCTACCAATTTGAACTTCCTACTGCTGCTGGTGATTCAGCTAGAGTAGTTTCAGTTCAAGCTACCGATAACACACGAATTGGTTACGGTGGAGAACCTTTCAAACTTACTGTAAAAGGTATGTTCTTAGGAGGTTATGGTGCAAATATTATGTTCGATATGACTTCTCCGTATGTTATGGAAGTTGTTGAATTCCAAAAGAAAGGTGAACATATTCAATATGATGTAGTATATAAAGGTAGTCGAACAAAAGAAGACTTTATTCCTCGACATTTATTCCAAGCCGGTTCGCAGTTATATAAAATTAACGCAACAAGAAGTCCGGAATTTGGTCAAAAATATGATAGCTGGTCAGCTGGTTCTACAATAGGTAGAGACTATTTAGGTTTCTTAACTACTGCTGAAATCCAAACTCACTATCATATGACAGATCAGGCTTGTAAGTTCTTTGATCAACATGAGTTGACTCATGCTCAGAACTTTATGGATGCTTTGGACGAAGTAGTAGAGTACGTTGCTTTGAAATCACCAGTACAAACTGGAATTAGAGATTTCAAACAATACATGGCTAATGGTGGAGATGCTAAAAACATTAGTGGTAAAGTAGTAGCTATGAAATATGATGATGTATGTATGCAAATACTTAATCGTCAAAATATGAATACTGTTATTTGGCATCCCGGTAGTGCTGTAGGTACTGACGGATTTGACCAATCTTATATTGCTCCTGGTATCTGGCATCAAATTGATGATTCTGGTTACAAACGTTTCTTTAATATTGAAACTTTAGGCAAGGATCATATTTATTCTGCTATTCAAGAATTTGAAGCTGGTAAAATCAGACCTTTGAATTACGGAGAAACAAGAGTATACCGAATCAGAACAGGTAGAGGTGGTCGTCAATTACTTAACCAAATCTTTGCTGATGAATTGAAAAATGTTACCGGTCTTATTGATGCTATTCAAATGGGTCAAATAGGTGGAACTAACAAATCAGGTATTGATATTACATTACCTTGGTATAAATCTATCGATGTTCCTGGTTTAGGTAAATTAATGATCGATGAAGATCCTTCATTTGACAATAACATGACAAATGATATCATTAATCCTAAATTGAGTACTGGTTTCAGATTGACTTCTTACTCAATGATTATTGAAGATTACAACACATCAAGTTCTAATTTGAAAATTCTTAGAAATGAGAACTCTAAAGGTAAGAACTTAGTAAGAATGACAGTTGTAAATGGTAATAGATCGCATCCTTTATTCGAACAACAATACAACGGTGCTACTGTTAACGAAGGTGCTAGCTTACAAACAGGGTTTGGTGCTTACTTCCGAACAACTCCAGATACAGGTTATGTAGTTGATCCTACAAAAATCCTGAAGTTGATTCCTAAGAATCCATATAATCCAAATGGTAACTCACTATAAGAGATAAAAATAGCGAACGGGTGATTAATGTTCGAAAAACGCACAAATTTTAAACCAACAGATTATAATGAAGTATTTAATTCAAAGAAACTACAAGACCGAAGTGTTGCACAAAGGTGTTACACTATTTGGAACCGGTGAGAACAATTATTCAGTCCATACAGACATCTTAGCAGAAGAGCGTATAGATAAAAATACAGTTCGTAAAGTAACCGGATTAAACGAGGATGATATCAAAGGTTCTCCTGTATTAACTGACGAAATGAAAGAGATCTATTTAAATAGATTACCTGACGTTCGTAAGAGAGTAATCGAGAAATACGGTGAATCTGCTCTTGATCCTACTAATGATCACTTCTGGAAAAACAGAAGTACTATTAGACTAGATAAAAACAAGTTAGGTCAACTTCACGATGATGAAGAAAATTTAGCTGATTTAATATTGAGATTCAATATATTATCTGGATCATTTGATGACATTGCTCCTTCTTTGGAAACAGCAAAAGCTACAGGTCGTAATTATTATATTATTGATTTGGATGATTTCAACAAGAGTGAATTTGACGACAAAATCTCTTATAAACTTAAAGCTGTTGCTTCATTAAATGAATTGGTTGAAAAAAGCTCTAAAGATGCTCTTTTATATTTAACATGGGTAACCGTGGATGATGCTAAAGGGTATACTAAGAATACATCATCAGAAGTACTAGCTCAAGTATTGTACGAATACATAGAAGGTGCTTTAGTTAAAAAGAATAAAAAAGCATGTGCTAAAATATTCTATGATAACTATAATCTTTGGAAAACTGATAAAGACAGTCTTATCACTAAAGCTATATTTAATGCAGCTCTTTATTTTGGTGATATTTACTTAGACAAAGGACAGTATACCTCTAAGGCAGGAAATACCAAACTTGGTACTAATGAAAAGAAAGCAATTGAAACTTTATTAGATGGTCCTAATATTGCTGAATTAAAAGAGTTGAAAAAGACTATAGAAGAAAAACTATCTAAATAATGACTAATGCGCAAGCCATTGATGAAATCCACTTAAGGTTAAACAAGTTATCAACAGAAGATGCTGATAACATAGAGACCTGGAAGAAAGAAGAGGCAATCAACAAAGGTATAGATGAGTGGATCAGAAGACAAAAAAGAGGCAACAATGCTAGAAAAGATGGTGCTGAGGAAAGTGATGGTAGAATAGATGACTTAAGTGTTCTTTTAAAAGATGAGGAATTTACTCCTTCAAATAAGGATCTATTTGCAGAAATAGAGATACCTGAAGATTACAGATACTTTAATAGGATTACTCCTATAGTTAGTTCGGGTAAATGTAACAACATCAGAATAAAATCTGATTACGTAGAGGAAGCTAATGTAGATGAATATCTAAGTGATTATAATTCATCTCCTTCTTTTAAGTTTGAAGAAACATTTCATACTCAAATAGACGGTAAATTCAGAATCTATCATAATAAAGATTTCGTAGTCGATAAAGTAAAACTAACCTATTATCGAAATCCAGCTAAAATAGTCTTATCTGACATTAACTATGTCTGGGAATTTAGAGAAGATGTATGCAGATTAATATTAGACGAAGCAGTCAAAATAATAGCCGGTGATACAGAAAACGTAATACAATATCAGTTAGCGGAAAAGCGATCTGAAGAAAATAATTAATTTAACATAAAACAAATACGATGATTAATACTCGTTATCCTTACCCTTTTTTGGTAGCAACAGGAGAAATTGTAACTTCTGGTCACTATGGTGATCTTAAGAATAAGTCCGGAGCTGTTTCCGTTGGACTTTATAATGGGCTGAATACAGCCAATCAGTACTACATTGCTACTGGTTCTGGAAATGGAGATAAGTTCTTCATTGGTTACAGCTCTACAGCTAATAAAGACAATCTAGGCAAATGGCATTTTGGTAGAACTAATCCTTATAAATCTGAGCAATTCAGAGGAAAAGATTTGATCTCTTTTGAGTTCTCTGATCCTTCTCGAATCAAGCACGAGAGATGGACTATTGGTTATAACGGTGTAGCCGGATGTAACGAACCAGCATTCAACTTCGAATGTGGTAAAACTTATGGATTGCAATTCATATTAAGTGGTAATCCTGTTTTCAGAAATTGGGCTAAGTACCTAATCCATGACGTTTATGTAACAACTCCATGTTGTGACAGCTCTGAATGTACTTCAGGATGTGAAGGTGGGGAAGTTGATTGCGAATGGGTAGTTTCTGAATTCGCTAAGAAAATCAACGAACACGTTGAATTATCTAAAATTGGAGTTCATGCTCGTTATATTACTAACGACTACGAAGTAACAGCTCCTACTCACTACGATTACTGTTTATCGGTATGTGATGGTGGTGGACCAACTGATCTAGCTGCTGTACAAGCAACTTTAACTGTAGGTAAAGCAGAAAGAATTGGTAGAGATGGTGGTGTATCTAGTTACAAAGTAACTTGTATTCCTTCTATTCCTGGTAGTTTAACTCCTTTCCAATATTCAGTTCCTGCTGATTGTGATACTTGTGGTGCTGGTTATACTTTAGCTTTTGCAACTGACGTTTACAATATAGTAGCTAACGAAGCAACTTATGCAAACGCAGCCGCTGTAACTACAGCATATCAAAATGCTAGTTTGAAAACATTTACTGGTGTAATTTCAGCTCCTAATATTACAGCTAATCAAATTCCTGTAACAGCTCATGGTTTTGTTACCGGTCAGAAAGTAGTATATACTGATGGTGGTGGTACCGCTATTACAGGTTTAACTACAGCTACTAACTACTACGTAATAAAAGTAGATGCTAACACAGTTAAATTAGCAACTACAGCTGTAAACGCCATTGCTGGAACAGCAATAGATATTACAGCAACAGGTGTTGGGGTAGCTCATACTTTAACTGCTAGTGGATACTCTACAGTTTTATCTAGTTCTAATCCTACAACTGAAACATATCAATTAAGCGTAGAACATGGAGATGCTGTTACTGCTTTAGGAAACGATGTAGCTTTATTTGCTTACACTGTTGATTCAATATGTGTTCCTGCAAGTGCCCATCCAATTGCCTGGGTTGAGTGTGGTAGTCATTATAAAACAACTCGTCAGTTGTGCATGACATTGAAAAGAAAAGATTGTGACGCAGGTAATCATTTAGCTGACTTACAAGCTTTCTATGCTAACGATCCTACTTATGTAGCTGATAGTTTAGCAGTAACCGCCGGAGTTGATTGTTTTGATAAATACACATTAAGTCAATATAGTAATTGTATGGATGATGGATGTCTTTCTAAAGATAGCGTTTCATTCCCTCCAATCATGCAAGGATACTCTAACGGTACTTCATTTGGTGTATGGGAAGTAGTAGAAGTAGCATTACCTGCTTACGATGCTGCTAAAAAATGTGGTTTAGAAATTACAGCTGAAGTTGAAGAAAGATTCTTAAGCGATTGTGTAATGGATTTACATGATTACTATGAAGTAGAACCTATTCGAATTGAAGTTGGTTGGATTCAAAATCAGTTAACCGGTTTACCAGATGTTTGTGATGTAAAAGGTTTACCTAAAGCACAAAGAGTTGATTTACCTCAGTACTCTAACCAATCAGGTGAATGGGTATTAAGAGAATACATTAAAGCTGGAGCTTACGAACTTTGGGGTTGCGATAACGCTGATGCGAAATTAAGAGAAATCTTAGATCAAAACAGAAGAGCCCAAGTGGATAGAAAAGCATTCTACAGAATCTATTATATCCAGTACAAAGCTGACAAAGGAAATGGTAACAACTTTGATGAAAAAGCAGAAGTATGGGAAACCATGATTGCATTCAAAGAAGGAGATCCTAAAATAGCAGCTTTCGAAGCAGCATTTGGATCAGTGTTCTCTAAGTACGGTATTACTCTTAAAGAAAGAGTATAATTAATAACAATCTAAATGAAAAGGGTAGGTGGGTGTATGTCTACCTACCCTTTTTTCTTCTATGCAAACTGAATTATATCTAAATATTACCCCGAATAATACTTGTAAGTCCTTTACTGTAAAGGATATTTCTTTCTATAACGAAAACTTACCAGTTACATGTGGTCAATTAGAAGTGTCTGCTCCAGGGTTTTCATATTCTCATACTTTCGAAGTATCAAAAGACTTTGATCTAACTGTTAATATGTCAAATTTAGGCTTGATTCCTGCTATTAACCAAAGTTCCTTAGCGTCTATTCCCGATGGTAACTACTCTATAAAATATAGTATTAATCCTAATGCTTACCTATACGTAGAGTATAATTACTATTCCGTTTGTCAATTATATTCGAAATACGTAGCTGCTTCCTGTAAGTTCTTAAGTTCTAGATGTGATTTAACTAAAGCAGAACAAAGTGATATGATTGATAGATTATTCGAAATAGTCAACTTGATTGAATATGCAAAGATATCTGCCGAAGAATGTGACGATATAGAAGGGGCTGATGCGTTGTACAAAGAAGCTGAGAACAAATTAAAAAATGTAGAAGATGGTTGTAAAACTTGTAGATAAGCTGAATGATCTAAACTGTCAAAATTCTTGTTATTTAATCGATAAGAATATCGAAGTACGATTTGGTATTAAATGCTATAGAGGTAATTTGACAGAATTAGAAAAGAATCAAAAATTCTTAAAGATAAAAAAAGACGTAATCAATTGGTATAACTTTTATAGTTCTGATGATTTATGTTATTTTTCAAATAAATGTGATATACTAAATATCATCAATAAAATATGAGTACTCCTAAAAGTAAAAAAACATACGATAATCCGGTTTCTTCTGATTTAGTTATCTGGGAAGGACCTACTATACCTTGTCTTGATTTATGTACAGGAGAAACTACTAGTAGCGTTATTAGTAAAGTAGGTGATAAAATCTGCAAAATAGTAACAGATATAGAAGCATTACAAAATTTAGACTATGCGTGCTTATTAGTAGAATTAGATAAAGTAGCTGATTTACAAGATCCTGATAAATTTTCTTTGAAATTATTGTTTCAAGTGTTATTAGCTAATGAATGCAAGTTAAAAGATTTAATAAATTCTATTAACTGTTCGAATTCAACAACAACAAATGTAGATCTAACTGGTTTAAATTTATCTTGTATTACGCAAGAAGTAATAAATTTATGCGGACAAATACCAGCTGTATTAGACATAAAAAAAGTACTCCAGGCAATAATTAATATTCTATGTGATATCCAGGACGATGTTGCTGATTTATTAATTAGAATAATTACTTTAGAAGCTAGATTTGATTCATTAGGAGATCCTTTGTCAGGAGGATATACAGAACCTACTATAGACGCTAGTTGTTTAAATCCTGCTCCTTATACAGCTACAGGTAATGTTCCTTTACCGATGCATACTCACTTGCCTCAGATAACTGATGCTGCTGTATGCGCTTTGCAAACATTAGTAGGATCTGAAACAGATGTCGCTTTAGCTATAGCTGCTCAATGTTTAACAGATTATACAGATAATCCAGACATTATTAAAAATGCTGTCAATTTATCTCAATCTGCTACAAATAAAGAAATTATAATATGCGATTTAATCAATAGAGTAACTAGTATAGAAAATACATGTTGTAGTTTTGACTGTAACGATATCTACATAGGATATCTAAATAGTTACAATAGTGGCACTGAAGAATTTACTTTAGATTTTACATTTGGTGCTGGTACAGATATTCCTCTAGTATTTACAGATTGTGGTGCTAAGATAACTGTAACTGATTGGAAAGGCATTATTAAGATATTTAATATTGCTCCTGGTACTTTAGTTAATGGTGCTAGTGTTGTATTAGGAATGGCTGGATCTGGTTTAGATTTAAGTAAACCTATTAGTATTAAAATAGAAACATGTTTCGAAAACTCTCAAACAGGACTAGTATGTAAAGATTGCTTTACCGGTATATTAAATGCTGCTTCTGATTTAACAGCAGATACATGTTGGACGTTTGCGATACCTGATACTGACTTACCTAGCTGTAGCGACTATAAATTTAGGTATAGTACAATAATTACCACATTTGGTGTAATTACCTTAAGTAATAATAATACAACTATAGGAGGACCTCCTTCGGTGGTTACACCTACTTATAGCGTACCTAATAATATAAATGGAATTATATCTTGTCCTGCTACTAATGACTTAATATTCTTTTTAAATAATCAATCAACAATATATCCTCCAGTAATCATGCTTACTTTAAGTAATGGTATTAATAGTTTCGATGTAGCTATAACTGGAGTTTTAAATGCAACCTGCGGATGTTAACAAGCTCTAATTGTGTAATATGGGATGGTCCAGATATTAACTGCATAGGTATATGCAAAGGTGATACTGTATCTGATATTGTATATAAAATAGCTAAGCAAGTATGCGAAGTAACCGAAGGATTAGATGTTAATAGTTTAACGTATGAATGTATTATTGATAGATCAAGAACATACGGTAAAATAGATTTGTTCTTATTCTTTTCTATTATATTAAAGAATCATTGTGATTTAAAAACATTAATTGATGAAAAAATAGATTCTATTGATAACACAGAGTTATTGGTTGATAACTTAGATTTGAAATGTTTTTTGCGCGATTACTTGGATTCTAACTGTAGAATAGTAAGATTCTTCAATTCTGATTTCAATATAACTAACCCTAATGCTATTAGTACTGTCTTTCAGTATGCTGAGATAAACGATATTAATGCTTATTACGTTTCCGATATCGATCAAAAAATATGGCGTTGGGATAATATCACACATCAGTATTTAGATATTACCGATGTTACAGATTTAAACTCTATATGTGTTTGTGAGATAGAAGAATTAGATTTAGATATAAGAAAGACTTTAGATTTAATAATTAGGAACTTATGTCAAACTAAATCTACAGGTATTATAAAAGCATGTGATCCTACTTTTAAACCGGTAGTGTTTAACACAGTAGATCCAAATGAGGCTGCTGCTATTTTTATACCAAATATTCCATTAGATCAGAATAACTATTATATTTCTTCAGTTACTCATAAAGTATGGAGATATGTAATATCGGAATTAGCTTACATACCTTCTGTATTAGGATCTAATAATATAAATATACTAGATTTAGGAGCATGTGTTACATCTGTAGAATTACAATTACAAGCTTGGATAGATTTATATAATGTATATCAAGAACCTTTAATTACATCTTGTTTATCAAGTAGTCCTACACTGTCATCTGTTCATTTAGAAACTATTACAGACCCGGCTATTTGTACTTTAAATAGAATAGTAGGGGATGAAAAATCTATAAACTATTCAGCTATAGGTCCTTGTGACAATATTTGTAAATTTGGTGGTGCTGTTAATGGTTTAATGTTTTTTCAACCAGGATGTGCTATTGGTCAAGTTGGTGTTTATTATGTAAACTCTAATTACCCTTATCCGTTTATATATAATCCTATTAGTCTTTTGTACGAACCTTATGTTAGCACACTAGCCTCTGTAGAAAAAAATCAATGGAACGAGTTATGTAATCTGATTACAAAGTTAAAAACAATAGAAACAGAATGCTGTTCTCCTGATTGCGATGGTATTGAAATAGGATTTTCGTCTCAGTATAACTCAGAAGAGGAGTCATTTACATTAGTGTTTAATGGTGCTTCCGGTACAAATATTCCTGATGACTTTGAAGATTGTGGTAGCATTATAACCGCTACTGACGTAAATGGTACATCAATAAGTATAAATGCTGTTATTGAACAAGATGCTGAGATAGAAATCAGCGTAAGTTCTTTAGATATATCGAAACCTGTTAGTATAGGAATGAAGACTTGTTTCTCTAAAGAAGGTATTGTATGTAAAAAATGTAGCTCTTTTCAATTACCAGCTATCGATGTTTGTGGATTTTGTAAAGTATGTGCTATTGGAGATAAATCTGATTATGTAGAACTTACTTATACTTTAGCCAGTGATCCTAATATTGCATTAGTGCATAAATTATTTGGTGGTCAATGTTTAACTTTCTCATTACCTGAAGATAAACCTACTATTTTAACAGTAATTTATTCTTCTGACAACATCATATTAGATAACGATCCGGAGAAACCATGTGATGTAGATATCCCTGTTCCTATTCCGGATACTTGTTGGTTTTTCGAATTACCTACTACTAGTAGTCCTGGTAAAATAAACATAGATCGAGGTATCATACCTCCTTCCTTTGTAATGATGCCTGATTTCGAAATACAAAATGTTGTAGGAGATACTTATTCTATTACTTATGGTAAGTTGATAACCTATACAGATCCATCAGGAATTTCTTTAGCAGGTCCTGTTTCAGATGGTATAGGTACAACAGGGGATACGATTAATTGGAGAAATGTATTACCTACATCAATTCCTACAGATACATCGTTGTTATCTGCAACTATATGTGACAACGGTGGGTTCTTTGGAGAATGGATTACTTATGGTACATATCCTATACCTAAATCATTAAATGCTAGTGGTAACGGTGCTTATCCTGCGATAGGCGTTGCTGGATCTGTTGATAAAAATGTAGACTATACTAGAACTAAAGTAAATGCTGGTCCTGTTGGTATAATATTTAAAATACAAAATCAACCTATAGATAAAATACCAGAGTTATCTTTAATCGATCCTATATCTGGTTCTACTATGTATTCTAAAGGACAACTAGTAGATGATGATTGTCAATGTCCTTCTTAACTTTTTAAAATAAACTATATATGGCTAATAATTGCGGTTGTGATGAAACTATTCCTTGTGGATGTTCTCAACCTTGTCCACCAGCTCCTTGTGTTGACGGATGCATTACTGATACTAAATCAGACTGTGTTACATTATCTAAAGATATTAATTTTTGTGGTACTGTAATAGAGAAAAATACTTCTATAACTGACGCACTAGAAACTATTGGAGATGGTATTTGTGATGGTATTGTTGTGACCTCACAAGATATTCTTGTTAAAATAGACGAAGATGATACCACTGCTGGATATCTATTCGATAAAATAACAACTTGTCCTTCTTTAGATAAAACTGTTACTAATATAGGAGGTAATGAAACTTTACAACTATGTGTAGAAATATCTGCAACAGCGGATAATACATTAGTACAATTAGGAGATGGTTTATATGTACCAGAACCTACACCTTCTGCTTATGCATTAAGTGAAGTATTTTCATCAACAGTCGATTTAACTTTAACAGTAGTTCCTGGCGGTCAGTCTTTAAAAGCTGACGCTAAAATAAGTGCTACATCAGGAAATATACTAATTGATTCTGGCGGATTGTATGTACCAACACCAACTCCTCAAGTATTACCGGCTGTAACAGGATTAGATACCAATAGTATAGATACTACTGTAACTCCTTCAGGAGCTAATTATATAGTAAGTTCTAGTATTATTATCGATCCTGCTTCTACAGCACCTATAAGTATAACAGCAGATGGATTAAAAGTAGACTGTTGTGCTCCAGCTGCTGCTGCTAATACACCTATTACAATTAATAATGTAAGTCCTTGTATCACTTTATCTACAAGTGGTCTAGATAATCATACAATAACTCCTGTTGTAAATGTATCACCTACAGCAGGAAATCAATTAAGTTGTACAGCAAATGGATTATATGTAGCGGCTGCTGCTGGTCCTGCTACAGCTATTATAGATAGCTCTTCATTAGACTTTACATTAGTAGGAGCTAATACATACCAAGGTATTGTTAAATACTCAGCTAACTCTTGTAATATAGCACAAGCTGGATCTGATGGTGCTATTTTCGTACCAGGTATACCGTTACCTTATGCGTTAGAAATAACAGACGATGGTACTGATTATCAATTCAAATTCTCTGGAGATTCTACAACTGAAACAGATTATGAAGTTGAATTTAGAGGTACTACAGGATCTCCTTTAGTTTGGACCAATGGAGATACAGGATTCGATTCCGAGGCTGGTGGTATATTGACATATACAATGATCAATAAAGTTACCTTACAAACATCTTGTGAGATCTTAGGAGCTAGGGTAAGAAGAATTTGTGGTACTAATGAAAGTGATTGGGTATCAATAATGTTGAACCCTGCTAAAGATTTATCTTTTGTATCAAGTAATTCATCAGTAAGTATATCTCAAGACTGTGGTGAAATTGACATCACAGTAACAAATACACCTAGTATCTGGACATCTATTACTCCTTTATTAACTAATGCTACGAATGTATCCGGTTACTACAAAATAGATCCTACCGGTCAAAATGTATACTTTAGAGGAGTTATTCAAATAACAGTAAACATACCACATACTACTACTTCTGCTATAAATCAAACAGTAATTGATTTAACTTCCATAACCGGTTCGTTGGATGCTTCTATAAATCTTGGTTTACCTGATAATTTTGGAATAGCTTTTATGGCAGTATCTTCTACAGGGTTAACTGCTGACGATGCTCAACTAACATTCACTAGAACTAATAATCTAATATCGATAGCTGGTTCTTATGAAAATCAATCAGGCGGTACAATAACCGGTATTCAAATACCTATTTCTAACATAATAAATTTACATTAATATGAAAATAATAAAAAACTCGTGCGGCAAGAAAGGTTGTACAATTACTAGAAGAGTACTACCCCAAGGCGTACTTAAAGTAATCTATAAAAAATTAGCTGAAGAAATTAAAAAGGCTGCTTAAAACTCTCTTTAGTTGGTTTAGAGAGATTATACCCTTCCTGTTTAGGAGGGGTTTTTTTTATTTAACCCAAGGTCTGAGCTTTTCTAAGTTTATTATTCATTAATTAGGATGTATAGCAGTACAACAATCTATCATCCAACCTTCCTCATCTTGTATTTCAAATGTAGCGAAATCAATAAGATCATCTAATGATATCTTATCGGTAAATGTAATTATTTTTGCATCTCTATCAACAATTATTGTAGTCATGGTAACAAAAATACAACTATAGACTTATATTACCTAATTTTATTTGGAACTTAACAAATAATAAATTACCTTTGTATTATAATGGTTAATTTACAACATACACAATTCTGGTTTTGTCCGACTAATTTTGGACCGGGATAACTATGTATATACAATACTTTTTATGAGCCGGTCTACTATAGATCGGCTTTTTTATTTCTTGGATGTGGTGTAAACCGGTAGCACACTTGATTTGGGGTCAAGAGGAAAAGTTCAAATCTTGCATCTAAGACTAACGAGATTAAGTGTTACGGTAGCACGACAGTCATGGGACTGTTAGACTGGTTCAATTCCAGGTTTTCGACAAATGCGTGAGTAGTATAACTGGTAATGCAGCGGTCTCCAAAACCGTGAGTGAAAACTCTATAGAGGTTCGAATCCTTTCTTGCGTGCTAAATATCCAATTGGGTGAGTGGTTTAAACCGCCTGTCTGCAAAACAGGTAGATTAGTAATAATCTCGTAAGTTCAAATCTTACATTGGATTCTGAATAATCAGGACAACCTATCAGGACAAAATGTCTCGATAAGTGTCTCGATATAAACAAGGAACTGTAACTCAGTCTGGTAGAGTGTCTCCCTGAAGAGGAGAACGTCATAGGTTCAAATCCTATCGGTTCCACACATGCCTCAGAAGCATTTACTGAATGATGTTCGCTCCTGTAAAGCGAGGAAGTCGGATTGTTACCGAACTGAGGCTCTTACAGTAATCAAATACGGTAATTCTTCTAATAACATGAGAGATAATTTAAGATTAGTTTGTCCTAATTGCGACAGTCAGTTGGATACTTATAAATCTAAAAATAAAGGCAATGGTAGAATAAATAGAAGAAAACGATATTTAGAAGAAAAAAATATAATGTCAGATTGATATATTTTCCCATGGTGTAGTGGTAACACGTCTGCTTTTGGAGCAGGATTCTTAAGTTCGAACCTTGATGGGAAAACCGTGGCTGTAGTGTATTGGTTAGCACACCTGTTTGTGGAACAGTTAGATAGGGTTCGAATCCCGCTGTCACTCTATATTTTCTTGTCGTTTAACTGAATAGGACCTGATACTACGGATATCAAAATGGGAGTTTGAATCTCTCCAAGAAAACTTTTTAAAAATAATAGGTTAAAAATTTGTTATTATCAAATAAAAAGCTTATATTATAGGAAGGGTGTATTATATTTGCACTCAGGAGTAACGTCAATGGGATTGGACTATTGTTTACTCTTTTAACTTTTAAATTTAACAATGCAACAAATTATTATAAATATGAATATTGTCGGAAGAGCGGATGAAAAGTCAAGCTACAGGGATATTTATGTTTAGATAATAATAAACTTTTTAATAACCCTGTAGCTTACCAAAGTTGCAGGGTTTTTTCGTTTTAATCCCTTGTAACTTAGGTGGACTAAAGTACCATACTTTTAATATGGGTATCGTGAGTTCGAATCTCACCAGGGGGACATAAAATATAGGGAGATGGTGAAGTGGTTTATCACATGACTTTTACACAGTCAATTCTACAGTTCGATTCTGTATCACCCTACGAATGCATCTATCGTTTAATGGATAGGACCTCAGACTTCTACTCTGAAGATTACCGTTCGAATCGGTATAGATGTACAAAATAAATTTGGAAATTCGAACTAAATTCCTTATATTACAATATAAAGTATATATAATGAAAAAGGTTCTAAAAGAAGAGATTCTAAAATTAAGAGGGGAGGGTAAAAAATATGATGAAATAAGAGATATTTTAAAATGTACTAAATCTGTTATATCATATCATTGCAGAAGAGCTGGTATAGATAATCCTAATGATATAAGAAGACTAAGTAAAGAAAAAATAAAATCTATTGATAAATTATATCTAGAAGGAAATTCTTCTGATGAAATTGCAAATATTTTAGACTGTAGTAAAACTACCGTACTTAAATATTTAACTGTAGAAAGAAGAGTTAAAGAGAAAACATTAACAACCTCTCAATCTGTTGTTAATTGGAGAAAAAGGAAAAAAGAAGAGTTAGTTTTATATAAAGGTGGGAAATGTAATATTTGCGGTTATGATAAATGTATAGAAGCTCTTGCTTTTCATCATTTAGATCCTATGGAAAAAGATTTTAATATAGGTGGTAAATCTTGGGCTATAGAAACATTAAAAAAAGAAGCTGATAAATGTATATTAGTATGCCATAATTGTCATACTGAAATACATCAAGGGCTTCATAAAGATAAGGGGTTGTAGCTGAGTTGGTTGCAAGCGACTGCCTGTTAAGCAGAGTCTGAAAAGACAAGGTTGGTTCGATCCCAACCAACCCCGCTAAAATGTGAGGTGGTGTAATGGTAGCACGTTGGGCTCATAACCCAAAGATAAGAGTTCAACTCTCTTCTTCGCAACTAAGCAGTATAAGCGTTACGGTAGCGTACCACACTTCCAATGTGGTGGAGAGGGTTCAATTCCTTCATACTGCACAAATACTCCTATCTTCTATCGGTTAGGATAGCACCCTTTCACGGTGCAGAGACGAGTTCGATTCTCGTTGGGAGTACAAAACTTGTCGCAAATATTGTAAACTTTTGCGACAAAAAAATAGCATATTAGGGTATGGGTTATCCTTCCAGCTTGTCACGCTAGAGAAACGAGTTCGAGTCTCGTATATGCTGCTTTATCGATCTTTAGCTCACCTGGTTAGAGCATCTACTACTTTATACCCTCATGCTTATACCATGTTGAAAGGTTAGTCTGGTTCACCTTGGTTCAAATCCAAGAAGTAGTACAAAAAAAATAGATTTGGCAGTTCGAATAAAATTTTGTATATTGTATTGTATCGAACTAAATAAAAATGAAAGAAAAAATATTAAAACTAAGGTTAGAAGGTAAGACTTATGATGAAATAAAAAAAGAATTAGGATGCAGTAAAAGTACAATCTCCTATCATTGCGGAGAAGGTCAAAAAGAAAAAACACATAAACGATCTAAAAAATACAGAAAATCAGTTAAAGGTATTTTATGTAATAAATTACATGACTTCTTAATAAGAAAGTCAAGGGATTTTAGAAATTCAACTAAAGGATCAGAAAGAAGGGTGACAACTCATAAGTTTACCGTAGGTGATATACTGAATAAATTTGGAGAAGCACCTAAGTGTTATTTGACCGGAGATAATATTAACCTATATGATCCCGGTTCTTATCAATTTGATCATATAGTGCCGGTATGTAAAGGAGGAGATAATAGTTTGGATAATTTAGGATTAGTTATAAAGGATGCAAACTTATCTAAATTTCATATGACAGTAGAAGAATATGTAGAATTATGTAAAAAAGTAATTAATAATTTTGAAAAGATCAACACATAGAATAATAGCTCAGTCTGGTCAGAGCACTACACTGATAATGTAGGGGTCATAGGTTCAAATCCTTTTTATTCTACCATGGGGAATTGGTGAAATGGTATCACACTAGTCTTGCACACTAGATTTACAAGTTCGAATCTTGTATTTTCCACTTTTATATGTATCTTTGTATTATGGAAAATAAACCAGGTAAAGACGGAATTCCTCTTAAAGTAGAGCTAGACAAAGATTGGTCAGCTATTCATAAAGAAATAGAAGAGTATTTTAATACATATACACCACCAGATAGAAAGATTACTATTTTTACTTTTGAAGGCGGTTTAAAGTTATTCAACGAAGCAATGAAGGAACAATTTAAAAATAAATTTGGTGAATTCAAATAAATAGTTTATATTTGTACTATGAACACAAACTTGTCATATAGTTATTTATCACTTAGTATTACTAAGCAGGAATAACTATGTACAAATTTTAGATAGTAACTCCTGCGGAAACGTAGGAGTTTTTTTATGCCCTTATGTTGGAATGGCAGACATAGTAGTTTTAAATAAATTTGGTAAATTGGTAGAAATAACTTATATTATATTATAATATATAAGTTATGTATACTAAATACGAAGAAATAAAAGATCAATTAGAGATATTTGTTAAAGAAAGTTTCTCTTGGTCAGATGTTTGTAAAAAAATAGGTAAATCGCAAAGAACAGGTGCTCAAAGTCATATAAAGAAAGTATGTATGAAAATGGGTTTTGATTTTTCTCATTTTACTGGACAAGCTTGGAGAAGAGGTAAAATATTTAAAAAAAGAGATATAGAAGATTATTTATCAAATAAAGTAAAAATTAATAGTCATAGTTTAAAGATAAAATTAATACAAAGTGGTTTAAAAGAAGAAAAATGTGAATGTTGTGGAATATCTAAGTGGTTAGAAGAGCCAGTAGTTTTAGAATTAGACCATATTGATAGTAATCACTTAAATAATAATTTGGATAATTTACAAATAATATGTCCAAATTGTCATGCTACTTTGACAAGAAATAGGAGTGGATGTAGAAAAGGTTATAGTTATTCATCACCTATTAAAAAAGAAAAAATGAAAAATGAACAGGATGGTAGGAGCTTACGATTGATTAGACTAGAATTAAGAAAAGTGAAAAATAGACCAAGTGTAGAAATATTAATAGCTCAAGTAAAAGAACTTGGTTATGCTGGGACTGGTAGGTTATATAATGTTTCGGATAATGCTATAAGAAAGTGGATTAAAAGGGGAGATGCTGAAAAGGTAGACAACTCTGTTTTAGAAGCAGGGGCGAAGTAATAGTAGCGTGAGAGTTCGAATCTCTCTCTCCTCACATAAACTACGGAAGAAATTCATACAGGTTCGAGTCCTGTTAAGGGTACAAATGCGCTTGTGGTGAAACTGGATAGACACGCTGGGTTTAAGCCTCAGTGAGCAGAAATGATCGTGTAGGTTCGAGTCCTACCTGGCGCACATAAGGAAGATTAAGCAGGGGTAATGGAACTCCGGTCAGTCTTGAAAACTGAATCTCGTTAAATCGGGTGGGGGTCGGGTCCTCAGTCTTCCTCTAATGTCAATATATAAATTGACAAAATGGAAAGTTAACCGGACAGGCGACACCGGATCTCTTTGCTAAAGAGAATGAGCTTGAAAGAGCTTGGATTTCGACTATTCAGCTTTCCTCTATATTGCACAAATGGTAAATTGACTAAATCAGAGGACTGTAAATCCTTCGCTTCGGCTATCCAGGTTTGATTCCTGGTTGTGCAACTTTAACAAATAAGTAACATTCTATTTCTAAATAGAGTAGTATCTTTATGCTATGAGTACTTTACGATTTATCAATAGATATACAGGTCAGATTACTACAGAGCATATTAATAGTTGTGCTTGTAGGTCTGATAAGAAAAAGAATAATACTGATTACATTGACATAACTAATTATAAATGTGATCAGTTAAAAGCTTTAATGGAAGAAATAGGATTATCGGAGTATTCTTTAGAAGAATTGTTAAATTCTGAAGAATTTGTAGAAATAGATTAAAATATATTTGGCTATTTTGTTTAAATAGCTTATATTTGTACCTTGGAGTTAAATTCTCTGGCTTAGATTCAATGGAAAGGAGTTTTAAGCACTCGTTCAAATATTAAGATTTTGCTAGAAATAGCATTTGTGAGTGTAAACTCCTTTCCGAGGTCCAATCCAGTAGATTAATTTCTACTGGATTTTTTTTATTTTAGGTTTTTTCCGACTTTTAATCCTATTGCATGCTTAATATCACGCAGAATAAAAGTGAGTTATAAGAGAAGTATAATAGAGTTGGTTGGTACCTTGGCTATTATATGACAGATGAAAACAATAAAGCGCAGCTCTGAGCGACAGACCTCTCAACTGCAACCTGCAAGAAGTATACACTCCGGGTCCGTTTTCACTCTCTGTAGATATAGATCATGTTCCCTCTTCGACCTCGGAGAGAAAACTTTAAGGGGAATATGTGGGGAGATACAGGAACTCTTGGTTAACTATTGACTATTTGTATATTAAGAGATTAAACAAATAGGATACTCTTGCAGGGAGTAGAGGTCTGACTATGCAATAACATTAAACTACACAAATATGACAATAGAACAACAAAAAGTATTTTTATTAGGGTTCCAGGATAGAATGACTGATACTATTATTTCAAAACAGGCAGACTATGCTACAGAAGACGTTTTATCTAATTTCAAATTAGCAGGTAACATCTGTGGTATTAATCCAAGTGTTAACTGTCTATCTTTAATAGCAACTAAAGTAGCTAGGTTAGGGGTCTTATTAAATACAAAAGAGGGTCCTAATAACGAGTCTATAGAAGATAGCTTATTAGATTTAGCTAACTACAGCTTTTTACTCTACTGTCTAAGAAAAGACCAGTAACAAAAATATAACAAATTTGTTACAAAAAACTAGTATCTTTGTGAGATTATGTGGAAATACCAAAATGTAAATATTACAGCTGATAACTTACCTGATAATAAATTTGGGTTTATATATATGTTTACGCTTACAAAGAACTGTAAGATAGATGGTAAATTATATAAAGAAGGTACTATATATATTGGCAAGAAGCAATTGAACTTCAAAAGAAGGAAGTTAATCACCTTAAAACAGAAAAGATTAGATCCTTCTCTAAAAAGAAGAAAGTACGAATACATAGTAAAAGCATCAGACTGGGAAACATATTACAGTTCATCAGAGATTATAAAGAAAATAGTAAGTTCTCATGGCGGTGATATAATAAAAAGAGAAATCCTTCTTTTTTGTGAAACCAAATATCAATTATCTTTCAATGAGATTAAACAGATGATCATTCACAATGTAGATGTTGTACCATCGTTTAATGGTACAATAGGTAAATTCTTCATTTCAAAATTAAAATAGTAAGTATGAGAAAACAAAAGAAAAAAATAACACTTTTACCTCTTGTAAAGTATAAGGATAAACTTGCAAGATTCATGTACAAGCATAAAGACGTATTTGTTTATAATGTTCTTTATGGTGTGAAATGGAAACGCAAACAATCACTAGAACAATTAACATGATAGTAATAAAAGAACAGAATCAATTACTTACCGGACCAGAAATAGAAGATTATCTTGAAAATGTAAGGCTCTCGATTAAAGTATTGCAAAAAGAGCTAGCTGAATACGAAGAGAGGTTTGAAATACTTATTACTTTTCCTGTCGATATTTTGGTAGGAGGAAAGTTAGCAATCAATTATAAATCAGAGAGGATTACTATAGCAGGAAACAAATTTATAACAACCTCTTCTTCTATAGAAGAATTTATTAGCAGAATAGATCCTAAAGACCTAGACAGAATAGAATCGATTAACATAAAAAGAATATAGATTATGACACAAGATCAAATATCACAAGCAATAACTGAGCATTTAAAAAGAATGCAATCTTACAATCCTAATATAGCATTTGTAAGTATGAAATCTCCAGAAGTAAATACAACGCTAGAACCCTCATTAAATGATATGAGAAAAGCATTTGAAGACTTAAGAGTTGAAGTGAATAACAAAATAGACCAGGAATTACAAACTCTCGATGAATTAGAAAAGAAAGAGCAGCCATCTTTTAGAATAGATATTACTCATAATGATGGAAAAATATATGGTAAGTCTGGTAATTATACAATAGATGAGGCGTATAAGTTTATTGACTTTTTAGGATTAGAAAACCTTGTTTCGTTAACCATTACAAAATTATAACATGTACACAACAGTAGACACATCAGGAGCTAGTGCTTTAAAACAAGCACCAGACTTAGTAATAGGATTTGACGTATTAGAAGAAAATATCTTGGCGATTCACGCAAAACTAAACATATTAGAAAATATAGCTAGGAGAGTAAGACAAGATAATAAAGAAAGTAGACCATGTAATCCTTCTGATGAAATGATTAGGAATAGCATTGTTACTACATTAGCTGCTCACAATAGTAAGTTAGCAGATGCTAATATACGATTTTCCGATATATTACAAACATTAATTCAAACAATAGGCAATGACGATTAGTGAAGATTGCACATCTGTATTAGAAATAACAGACTATATAGAATTCTTATATGGAGAAAGACCGGATAGAAGAAAGAAAGAGTATAAGATATGGTATGATGAGATTAATCAGTGGGTAGTTAAAGTAAACGATTTAGCAAATTTCAAATTATACGCAGTTCTAAAATGAGTAAAGAAGAGTATTTAACAATGGTATCAGAAGGAAGATATGAAATTACTCTTTTCCGAGACTACTATAGTAGAAATAATAAAAAGCCTCATTTACAGTTTAATAATGAGCATTTTGTGAATTGGAGTAAGTTTCAAAATACGAATAGAATAATTAAAGAGATTCTTCCTTTTTACAATGAGTTGTTTAATGTTTCACAAACAGATGTATTAGATAAAGAAGGTAAGTTGATAAAGACTACCTATACATCTAAAAATAAATAAAACATGAAATTAAAAAAAGCGATAGAATACATGCGAACTAAACCTAATCATAAAGGATTAGCTCCATCAGAATTAAAACGTAAAAATAGAGCTTATAGCGATTTAACTGCGGACCAGATAAACCAATGTAAAGAAGAAGTATTTGGAATGATTATAAAAGAGCCGACATCATCTAACGAGAGAAGTATTAATAAAGAAACCGGTACAATATCATCTACTATAGAATTAGATTATTTACCAAAAACGGATGAAGAAGTAGCTCTTTTACATAAAGTAGATCTTGATAAATACAAAATTATTCAATATTATTCCAAGATGTCTTTCTCGGGTAAATTTAGACATACTTTAAATTGTAAGTTAAAAGAAATAGGAGATAATTATGATCCAAATACATTAAAGGCAGATCTAATTAAAATAATTGGCTATGATTCCAAAGTTAAATCAGAAGGTAGGATATCAAGTTCTGTTAAATCTACAAAGACTTTAGTAGTATTTTGTGCAGATGAACATGTTGGAGCCTATGTTGAACCAACTGCCTTATATACAAATGACTGGAATTCTACTGAGTATAACAAAAGAAAGCACAAGATAGTAGATAAGATTTCAGAACTAGAACTCACATACGGTCATTTTGACGAATTAGTGTACTGCTCTTTAGGAGATAATATCGATTCTAATAATGGTTACACCACAAGAGGAGGACATCAGCTACCTAGTAATATGACAAACACAGAAGCTTTGAATACTTACTATTTAGTTAATAAGCATATGTGGAAGCAAATAGTTGATAATAAACCGGCTAATACTTATAAGATCTATAACATGAATAATTCAAACCATGGTGGTTACGGATTAGATTATGCTGGTAACTTAGCAGTTAAAGTATATTTAGAAACAGCTTATAAGAACTTCTTTATTACTGACTTTGATAAGATGATTGGTTCATTCTCTATATATAATAAAGATATTCATATTACCCATGGTAAAGATGAGCAGCACCAGAAAAGAAACTTTCCTTATAATCTAGATGCTAAGACAGAGAGTTATTTCAAACAGTACTTAGATATCAATGGATTTAGAGACCCTAATAGACAACAGATTGTAATAAAGGGAGATTTGCATAAGAGCAACTATGAATCTCATGCATTCTTTGATTACATCAACATGCCATCTTTATTTGGATCATCTGGTTGGGCTATGGCTAATTTCAAAATGACTAAACCAGGATTTGGATATATGATCATAGATAAGAACGATGCTGATAATTATATTTTAAACCACGTACATTTCTAATGTTATATCATTCATCAGAACAAGCTAAAAAAGAGTGGGATAAAGAAAATACCCTAGAAATCAATAGAATGATATGGGGAAAAGCGACTACTCTTTTAGACTTAATTAAAGATCCTACTAAAACACTTTTAATAAAACCAACAAAAATGAACGAATTTATGAATTTTGAGGCAATCCTACCTCGTTTAAAAAATGGAGAACCAGTTAGAAGATTTAATTGGGAAGAAGGTACTTTTATATTTCAACAAGTACCGTCAAGAATAAGTAAAGAAATTGTACCTAAGATGCAGTCTTTACCAGAGAAAGTAAAAGAGATATTTGTAAAAAGATTTGAAGATTCTGATGAACAAATAGATGATGCTATCTATTATAACAATCAAGTAGCGCATGTAACTAAATCTAATTTAATAACATCTTATACTCCATCAATCAGTGATCTCACTGCTGATGATTGGGAACTTATTTAGCAATGATATATAAACTAAAGATAAGGAAAGGTATAGATGATTTAAAGTCACTATCTGCGTTTCACGGTAATACCCAAGGCGATGACACTAATACTAACTCTATAGAAGACTACAATAACTCGGGAGGTTATTTGTCTTTTACTTTTGATTGCGAAATGACACCTGAAGCAATTGCTCAAGAGATTGCTGAAAGAAAGAAATATAATGAAAATTATATAACTGAGTTAAAAGAAATAGACGAATATGGAAAAGAAGCGGAGGTATTACTAAATATGGAATACGATGATACATTTGACAAAAAAGAAATAATAACATCTTCTACATCATCTTATAAAATGATAATACTAGATTTTACATAATTTTATTGGCTACCAACCTTAAATTAGCTCCTTTTATAGGGGCTTTTTTAATGTACAAGATTAATTTTGTCATATTAATTATTTTCGTTA